>WNGF01005959.1_pt1 | contig 15309 bp, 12 predicted proteins | sample 5400641 | NCBI WGS metagenome assembly WNGF01 (sample SAMN13153371, study PRJNA577476) | soil metagenome | isolation source: 80 cm soil or saprolite under grassland replicate 2 | place: USA:California | collected 2016-06-15
CCGCTCGCGATCTCCGCCGCTCGTTCCGGCGCGAGCCGACCCTCTCGGTCGAGCAGCTCGCGGAGCGTGGGTCCCTCGACGAGCTCCATCACGATGAATCGCTCGCCGCCGTCAACCCCGGCGTCGAACACGGTGACGATATTCGGGTGGTGGAGGCGGGCGAGGATCTGAGCTTCTTGCTCGAATCGGGCGACGGAGCGGGGACCACCATCATCGCGGAGAAGCTTGATCGCTACCGGTCGCTGCAGAAGGATGTCATCGCCGCGGCGGATCTCGGACATGAGAGTCCGTCCGAGCACGTCCCCGAGGCGGTAGCGCCCGCCGACGATGCGATGCGTCTCGATGGAGGGTCATCCCCTTCATGCACGCAGGCGATCCGAACCACGAGGAAGTGTAGCCGAGCCGTTGGGGCGGTCCGGTAGCGAGCCTCGCTTCAACCACTGGCCTGTTCGGGTCGTTGCGAGGAGACGCGTCGAGATGAATGGCACGCGGGATGCGACCGACGGTCTCGGCCTGGGCGCTCCTCCACACGATCAGTGTTCTCCGTCAGGTCATCCAGGAGGTCTTCGGGCGTCTTGCCGGACCGCTGATCAAGTTCCGCTCCTCTTCGAGTGTCAGCCTTGGCAGAGGGCACGGGACGTCGTCGCTTATGGGGCCTGAGGCTTCGCCCTGTACGTGGCAGTGGTCCTCGTCCTCTTGAAGGTCCTTCTGTTCTCCCATCTCCCTCCTACCATCGCCACATGGGGCGGTGAAGTTGAGCGAGGTGCTGTCGTTGCCCCCGCTGTCGGCGGGCCTCGGCGACGCCCGCCAGGGGCGAGGTCTTCGGAGGTGCAAATCGCGGATCGCTCAACCGCATCGGGGCGCTGCCGATACATACCCAGTTACTTCAAAGCGAGAGGCCCTGCCACCCCACCGGCAGGGCCTCTCCCCGTCCTAGACCCGTGGGTACTGCACCACGGCCCTTGGGCGGCCGCAGCGAGCCGAAGCTCGTCTCATGCCCACGTTCACTGTGGACACGCGGTGTGGGCCAGGACCCCGTGGGGTAAAGAAACTCGATCGGCACTCCGACCTGGCCGTTCGCAAGCCGGCCGACCCGTCATCAGACTGCCCAGATGCTCTGGTCCATCCGGTACCGGCTTCTGTGCTGGCTGCTTCGCCTGCTCGTCCGCTGCGGCCTCGATGAGCTGGATCTCGAGACCGTCGTGCTCCACCACCAGCTCAAGGTCCTCCGCCGAGGCGGCAGGCGAGTCCTCTTACACCACGGCGGATCGGGCCTTCCTCGCGGCGGCGGCTCGTGTCCTGTCCGGGCACCGGTGGAGGAGCTTCCCGGTCGGCCCGGACACGCTTTCGAGATGGCACCGGGACCTGCTGAAGAGAAGGAGCGGGCGTTGCTCGCGCCGGCCGGTCGTCCTCCGCCCGATCCCTCAATCAAGCACGTGATCTTTCGGTTGGGCCGGGAGAACCCCCGGTGGGGCTACCTGAGGATCCGAGGGGAGCTACTGAAGCTCGGGATCGATGTCTCGGCCACCACCATCGCCACGGTGCTTCGAAAAAGCGGGCTCGGTCCGGCGCCACGGCGGATCGGGCCGACGTGGACCCAGTTCCTGAGACTGCAGGCGTACGGCCTCCTCTCCCCGGTGCCCCGTCCGAGGAGGACAGCCTGGAGGACCTGCGGTCGGGGCCCGGGGGGATGAGCGAGGACCCAGGCACGGACGAACCGATCCATGACGACCCCTCCGTACCGAAGAGCGCCGCCGTGCACCCACGGCCACCTGCATTCCTGAGGACGGCTTCCCCACGTGACGGAGCTCGCGCTCAAGGCGGCCCCGCCATAGCCGCCTGACCGTCCGGCGATCGAGGGACCACCTCGCATCGATCTCGAACGCGCTGACGCGCCGCCGGTCGGTGCCAGATGGCGCCTTGCGCCATACATCCGGCATGTGGTGTGGAAAGAGACGGCACCAGATCGACACAAACGACTCCGCTCACGGCACGCGACCGAGTTTCTTTACCCCACAGGCTTCATGTCTTGACGGACCAGGCTCCTTCATAGATGACGGGACACAACCGTAAAGGATTCAGAGTTGACCGATGCGGAACGGCGGATTGCCGAACAAAACCGTGACACGGAGATTGCGTAACGAACAACTCGGCAAACTGAAGACGAGCTCGCCAAGGGTTCGCATGGGTATGGTCAGCTTGGACTCAGTCCAGTGTGAAGCCCAAGCGCCGACCGATGAAGGCGAGCCCTCGAATCAAGATCTGCGGGGGCTTCGTGTTTACGGCCGTGCCCTGCTCGACGGCAGCCATCGAGACGTAGATCCCCGAGCGGAGTCCCTTGAGCCCCTTGACCTTTCGGGCCCGGATCAAGCGGTCCAGGGTCTCCAGGAATTCCTGGAAGGTGAGGGCGGGCCGATGCACGTTTAGGAACCGGGCCGGCGTCTCAGTCGCGTTCCGAAACGCATGAACCGCCCCACGGGGCACCGCCAGCGACTCTCCTGCTGGCACCTTATGCCAGTCACCATCACGGAAGACCTCCAGCGTGCCGTTGAGAACCTCGTAGGTCTCCTCCTGCTCAGGGTGGTAGTGGATGTTTGTGTGGCCTCTCGGCTTGAGCACGATATCCATCTCGACGTAGGCGCCGTCGGTGGCCGCCGAGGGGGTGGTGACGGTTGCCTCCAGCCCGAAGACCGGGCGAAGGTTGAGGACCCTCTCTTGCGACTCACCCATCGGGCTTCTCTTTTCTTGGCTCGGCGGATCCCCCATGCTCGCCTGCGGTTCCGTCAGTTCCCCCTGTGCGCTCCGTTGGAGCCTACGCCTCTGGGTCTCTCTCGCGCCATAGCGGCAAGTGCGTTCGTCGCTTAGATACTGCTCTGCCGATAGCCTCGGTGGCCCAGGAGGAGCCTTCTCCAACATGACGCCGATCCTCTTAGACCCCCACGTCTGTGAGCCGCCTTCCACGGCGGACCTGATCGGACGGGAGTTGGACTTCGAGTGCCAGTGCGGGCGCCGATGGTGGCTGGAGCAAGTACTTCGGGAAGGACGGCTCGCTCATGGGCCGTCCGTAGATACTTCTGTAGCCCCCTACCTACATGGGTGGCTTAGGCTGGGAGGAAGACCATGATTGATTCCTATGAAGCGCTCGCCCGATATCCTCGGCTTCCGGTGATCGCGAACAGCACCTGATGGAGACGCAGCTGCTCAGCCCTGAAGAACTCCTCGAACGACGCCACTGAAGCGCCCACCGCCAGGTCCCCGCGGATGCCGAGCTCGCCCCGTGAGTTTCCCACGCTCGCCATACCTAGATTCAAAGAGCGGCGCAGCCGAAACGTGTAGGAGTCGCGAATCCTTCCTTCCAGCGGTAAGCGACACTCTCTAGAGACAGAGAGGAGGCCCGCCACCCGCATAGCGTACGCTCAACCATCCGGGCCGTGACCGCGGGTAGTCTTCGATGAGATGCTCGATTGGCTTTCAGCAGGCTGGGGGCTCGTGGTACTTCTCTATGCCGTGACGGTCCTCGTCGCACCCCGAGTCTGGCAGGCGCACCTAAGTCGTGCTGAATACGAAACCGACCGGCAAGGCTATCGGCTGAACTTCCCCCGTCTGTTTCGCTGGCCGCTCGAAAGCCATCCACGCCGCATCTCTTGGTTTTTCTGCTCGGTCGTATTCGGCGGATTCTCCCTTTGGGGAGCGGTTGGACATCCCCCGAAGGAAGCACTGGCGGCATTCGAACTCTTCTCCGCAACGTTTGCCGTGGTTGCTGTGGTAGTGATCTGGCGTTGGGCAGCGAGCGAACTGAAGCAGTCGCGCTGATCTCACTCGCATTCGGTCTGTCACCGCCGTCTCCTGTCCTTGGGTAGCTCTCGTGGCCGTTTCCCTTACGAACCGACACTCAGAACGCGGATGTGGTGTTGGTCAAGTCACGCTGGGCTCCATAGGCGCGTCCTGCTCGTCCAGAATCTCGGCACGAGTCGGATGCAGTCCGGGCAGATGTAGATGTCCGGTGTAGGTCCAGCGACTCTGCCTTCTCTGACCCGACCACAGAACAGGCATAGGAGCCCGTCGTTGGAACCATCGACCCCAAGGCTACTCCTCGCGACAATCCCGGGCTGAGATGTCGCTTCCGGCGCGAAACGCCATCTTTCGTCCGACGTCCCTTCCGTGCCGAAACACTGCTAGCGGTCGCCAGGCGTCACCGCCTAAGTTGCCCGCTTCTCCACACCGACATGTGTTGGTGCTATCCCTCTTGAGGCGGCGACCGACCGAGAGGATGCGGAACCATGGACGTGCCGAAACCTATCGCAGTTGCTGCAACATGCCCGTGAGGTCCGCTTCGAACCACTGTTCCACGATCTTGCCGCCCACGATCCGGTAGATGTCGATGCCGGTAATGCTCAGCTCCTTACCCGTTGGCGGGATACCAGCGAACTCACCTGTGTGCCTGACGCGGTAGGAGTCGTAGGCCACCACCTTGTCGCCCTCTGCGATGAGGAACTCGTTCGTGCGGTGAAGATCGAAGGCGGCGAAGTAGGTGGCGAGTAGCTGTTTGAATGCCTCGCGCCCTCGAACCGGTCCAGGGGTACCGACGATATGGCCCACGTAGTCGGGCGCGTGCAGCTCATCGATGACGTCCAGGTTCTTCTTCTCCCACGCCTCCTCGATCCAGCGCAGGACGAGCTTCTTGTTCTGTTCGGTGGACATGACGTACCCCGCCTTTCCCTGAAGTACCCCCAAAAGATCAAGCTGCGCGTCGTGTTAAGACCTTGTCTAGGCTCAGGGTTACTCCTGACTTGGCGTTGGCACAACGCCGAGCTGGCCCATCAGGTCCAGCTTGTCCCACCCCTCCCACTGCTCCGCGATCTTCCCCTCGGTGACGCGGAAGATGCTCAGCCCAGTGAACTGGAACCACTTCCCAGTGGGGGGGACGCCCATCAGTTCCCCGTCGTGCGTACCCTCGGCCGTCCAGCGCACCGCCACCCGGTCCCCCTCCGCGAATATGTCGTCGGTGTGAACACGCAGCCCGGGAACGGCGGCGACCCACATCGCCCATTTCGTCTGCTTGGCCTCTTCCAACCCTGGCCCCTGCCCGGGTATGGCCGCGTGGTCGATGTAGTCCTGGGCCATGATCTGATCCGCCCGATCCAACTTCTTCTCGTTGAGGATCTCCTCGGCGAAACGACGCACGATACCTTTGTTCTCTTCGATGGACATGGAATCTCCTCTCCAACTCGGCGGCCCTTGCGCTCCTACGCCTCTGCGTAAACTCCATCGCGCCTGATGGCACTGTGATGGAGCCAGTGTGGCGCGATTCTAGGTCCTGTGGGCGAGTCAGTCCGAACGCTTCAGTCGCAGCCACAGCCTTTGCCGAAGCCGAACCAAACGTCGGAGGTCTGGTCCGACTCCCCCCGGGGGCCCGAATCTGCGCAAGGGCCCCGTTCGGTTCAGCGACCGCCACGTCGTTTGAGCTCGATTCTGGGTCCCTCGATGAGCACATCCCGGTTCGGATTCTGTGCTGCTGGGCCTACGAACGGAAAACCCCAGGTCAGGGCACTAGTCCTGGATCGATCCGCTCGTTGAACCGCGACTCAAACCCCGGATATCCCGCAAATATCCCGCACCGGATCGAGCGTAGGGAGTGCGCGAAGGGGCGCGCGTGTGGAGGGTGGATGCACTCCCCACCGTCACGCCCGTTGGGAGATCCCGACACGGCCACTCACCCGAGGCCGCCGAGGCGGTCCTTCTCACCGAGCAGCTCCATGCGAATCCTCGATCGGATCGAGGTGGCTGCGCGGAGCCCGACAGGAAGGCGGCGGACACGGGCGCCAGCAGTGCGTGTGCTCATGATGGCCGAGCGCAGCCTAGGGGTTGCCTGTCTCAGTGCGCTCCGAAATGGAGCGAAGCCTGTGCTCGGTAAAGACCTCGTCCGTTGTCTCCGAGTACTGCTCCTCTGCCAGCAGAGTCGCTCGATAGAAGTACTGGTCCCCCGTAGGCAATCCAGCAATCTCAAGGCGAGCATCAGGCTCCATGTAGCCCGCGTATCGCCTCCCCAAGGCATGATCGAAGAGCTCGAACGTCCCGCGGCGGAGATGCACAGCGATGATTGACGCTCGGCTGAGCTCAATCTCCCGGACTTCTGTTGTCGTTGAGCGCAGAAGCTCAAGGCTGCCGCGAACCTCCTCGCGCCTGAGAGTCGCCGTCCGAGGCGGGGTATTCGGCTCAGCGAACCAGAACGAAGCGCCGGAATCATCGTCTTGAAGCGCTTCAAGGAATGCTCGGTACTTGGCGCGAGCCCTCGGTCCAGATCCCGCTAACAAACGACTGAGACTCTCGGGATCATGACCAGCTTCTATGAGTTCTGTCATGCGCGCTGAAGCGTCGACTAGCAGGGAAGCCTCGAACAGCCGGGGCGGTGAGGTAGGAGCAAGGACAAGCACGAAGGAAGCCGCCCGGCTCTCAACGAATGCCAGCTCGGCTTCCTGGAGGATTGACTCAGGGATGGCGCCTCGAGCCGTCGCACGCCCGGCAGCCTCCTGGGCGAGCGCATCCACGGCATCTTGGATGCCCCGAGAGATGCGGGCTAGCGATCGAAGGGGATACTCGGTCCGATAGATGTCTGCCGGATCGAGCTCGACTGCCAACATGGCGCGTCCGCGCTGCGACGCTTCCAGAGAGAGTGCCTCGGCAGTGATGACTGGTCGAGTCGCGGTGGACGCCTGCAACCGTGACCCCTCAAGTGGAAGCCAGTCCTCGGCCACCTCGTCGGGCGAAACCACGCTTACCCGGTTCCGCGACGGCTGTTCGTAGTCAGCAACGACGACGAACAACGAGCCGTCCTCTGGCTCGCGGAAAGCAGTGCGAAGGTCAAGTGCCCCGCTACGTATCTCGCCGAACCTCGCGTCGGAAACGGGCAGGTAGAGATATGTCTCCGATGATTCGTCTTCATCGACTGCCACCGCGAGGAACCTGCGTCCCGAGCGACTTGTCGCGGAGAAGAGCCGTGGCCCCTCATGATCGAAGTACACCTCGTCCATCGACAGCGCACCGAGGAGTGGATCATGAGGAGGAATTAGCGTCATGCCTGCGCCTCCTCGACAACGAGAGCTTCAGGCGGATCGCCGTTGATAGGCCACCAGTCGTTGTGGCTGTCTCCGATGTCACTCGGGCTTGCTTCGATGAGCCCCATGTCGGACCGAAGCTGCAAGGAAGCTATCGCCTTAGAGCGAACCCACTGAGACCAGGTACGGGCTCGGCGAAGGTCATCGACATCCGCGAACACGGAGTGCGCATGGCAGTCGCACCTATCCGTTGCACCGGCACACTCCCCCTTCGGCTTGCTCACGGGTAGGACCCACTCACCGTCCCCTGGAGCCTCGCCGACCCTCAGCTTCCCACTCACGAGTCGGAAGAACGTGCCGTCTGGAGGCGCGGCGGTTGCAGGCGGACATCCAGGAGGCCTGTGCGGCGTTGCGCTGTTCGCCATGGTCTTCGGAATGTAGCGGACCTGTCCGACGCAAGTCTCACACCCGAGCGCCGGGTGAGCCAGATGGCGCGGGGTGGAGACGCCGCGCGCCGACCCTAGACCGGGACCGCGTATTCGATCGGGGTCGTCCGCACTCAAGGACACAGAGTCCGACGGACTGCGGCCGGTGGCAAGTTGGTCCAATCAACAGTTAGCCTGCATCCCTGCTTCAGTCGCCGTCGCGCGTATCCGGCTCAGCCCTCGCTGACGCGCCGTCGGTTGAGCGCGTCGATGAGATCCTCGGAACGCAGCCGTCGACGGCGAAACTCCTCGGCGATCGCTGCCGCCAACTGCTCGTCCGACAGGCCGCGCGCCCGCGATCGGATCTCGCGATGGAGCGCGCTCGCACGGCCGCCGAACTCGCGGATTACCCGTGGCCCAACGAGTACGACGTCGCGGCTGACAGCGGCCGCTGCGGGGTCGACTTCCGTCTTGTAGGAAACGAGCGCAGTTAGTGAGCGCTCAGGCTCTTCCCAGCCAAGCTGCGCCTTGATCCAGTCGTGGTGCGACGCAGCTTGCCGGGCCTCCGTGACGGAGACCGGATTCTCCGGCCGCTCCTCCGTCTTGGCCTCGAAAAGTAGCCACAGCCGCTGCCCGTCTCGCCAGGCGCCGTCTGGTGGCGCTGTGCCGTTCGGCCGCTCGGCCTCGAAGCCGAGGAGCTCGCCGAGCTCCTTTAAACCGAGCTCGAATTGTGTCGCCTCGTCCTGTCCCAGCTGCCGTTCGATCTCCGCCAGCTTGTGCTCGAAGCCCAGGCCCCGGATGCCAAGCCGCCTCAGCTTCTCTGCGGCGCGCTCGGCTCGCTCGTCGAACTCGGCCGCAGCTGGAGGCGGCGGAGACGTCGGCTCGATCCGCGGCCGCCACCTAAGCATCCGGGCCGTACTCTCGGCGTCATCTCTCAACGCTCGCGCCCAATCCCCCTCAGCCTGACTGCCACTCTCAGCGGCAAGCTCGGCAGCCCACGACGCAGCCAGGTAGAGCCAGAGGGAGCGATAGGGGCGCAGCTCGCTGGCGCCGCCGAGGCGGTCAGTCACCTGCTGGGCGAGCTCAATCGCGCGGCGGATTTCCCCACGCCAGACGGCGCGCCAGCACTCCACCTCGAAGGGCGCGGCCTGGGCCAGCTCGTCGACCATAGCCAGCTGCTCTCGCGACGCCTCGGCGGCGCGGGCGCGGATGTCGCCGTCTGCGTCAAGCCAGTCGCTGTCCTGCTTCAGGAAGGCGTCGAGTAGCTCGAGCAGGTCGACGTCCGCCCGCTCCGAGTTGTCGAGACCGAATCGGAACTCTGCCTGGAGCTCCGGGTGCATTGCCCGCAGCGTCTCGTCGCGGGCGCAGAAGTCGCTCAGGCGCGAGCCCCGGACAATCACGGCGGCGTAGTCCTGCGCGTTACGAGTGCAGCGACCGGCGCCTTGCACCACGCGGGTGCGGATCCGTTCGGCGAGGACGCGCCGCGCTCCGAGGGTGTCGTGAAGGAAGCGCTCCTGCAAGTGGGTCGCCGCCGGGAGCCCTGTCAGGACGACCAGGCGGCAAAAGTCATCGGGCAGATCAATGCCGTCGTAGCGGTTGGCGAGCAACACGGCGCCGCGCTTGGCCTCCATGAACGTCGCAAGGTCGCGCTCGGCGTCACCGCTGCGGATCTGCGGAATGGTCTCCGGCACGGCCGAGGCCGCGAACGAGTCGAGCTCGCGCCGCGAGGGCGCGAGGACGAGCGCCTTACCGGCACGCTCCATCGCACTGGCGACGACGGCATCGACCTCGTCCGGGTCCTGCACAGCCGCGGGGAACAGGAAGAAGCGACGGCCCGAGCCATGTTCGTCCCAGCCGGCTGGCACCGGCAGTCGGTGGATCTTCGTCACCCCGAACGACCGCTCGAGCTCGCCGCCTGCGCCGAGCGTCGCCGACATGTAGATGCGCTGCTCGGCGTCCGCGAATGCGGCATGCTCGCTGGTCGGTGGAATCAGCGGCCGAATCAGTACCGCATCCCAGGAGACGTAGACGAGGCAGTGGCCGACCTCATCGGCGATCATCTGCCCCGACCAACGGTTGTGCTCACGTGCGTGCTCGTCGATCGCATCACGCAGGATGTCAGCCCGCTCGGCGACGGCCAGCGGCGGCATGAGCTCGACATCGCCGCGCCGGAGGGGGTCGAGGTCGGCGTCGCGTAGGCGCTCGACAAACGCCGGAGGACCGCGAAGGATGAGCGGGCGCGTGGCGAAGCGGCACATCACGGTCGACGGGAACGAGGCGGCGGCCAGGATCGCCCATGCGGCAAGCGAGGTCATCGCCATCTACCCGATCACGCCATCATCACCCATGGGCGAGCTCGCGGATGGTTGGTCGACCGCGGGCAGGCCCAACCTGTGGGGGGCCGTCCCCGAGGTTGTCGAGATGCAGAGCGAGGGCGGGGCCGCCGGCGCGGTCCACGGCGGCCTCCAGGCCGGGGCCTTGTGCACGACGTTTACGGCGTCGCAGGGCCTCCTGCTGATGATCCCGAACATGTTCAAGATCGCCGGGGAGCTGACCTCCACGGTATTCCACGTGGCGTCCCGCGCCGTCGCCACGCACGCCCTGTCGATCTTCGGGGACCACAGCGACGTGATGGCGGCCCGGTCCACAGGCTGGGCCATGCTGGCCTCCTCCTCGGTGCAGGCGGCCCAGGACCTGGCGGTCGTCGCGCACGCCTCCACGTTGGAAGCCCGAGTCCCGTTCCTGCACTTCTTCGATGGGTTCCGCACCTCGCACGAGATCAACGTCATCGAGCCAGTGGACGACCACGTGCTCCGGACCATGATCGACGACCACCTGGTCAGGGCCCATCGGGAGCGGGCCCTATCTCCCGACCACCCCGTGTTGCGGGGGTCTGCCCAGAACCCCGACGTGTTCTTCCAGGCCCGAGAGGCGGCGAACCCCTTCTACGCCATCACCCCTGCGGTCGTGCAGTGGACGATGGACCGCTACGGTGAGCTCACCGGGCTGCAGCTATCACCTGTTCGACTACTCCGGGCATCCGGAGGCCGAGCGCGTGATCGTTCAGATGGGCTCGGGAGTCGGAGCCGTGCAGGAGACGATCGAGCGCCTGACGGCCGCCGGCGAGAAGGTCGGGGTCCTGGAGGTCCGGCTGTTCCGGCCCTTCTCCGCTCAGGCCTTCGCGGCGGCGCTCCCACGCACACTGAAGGCCCTGGCGGTGCTCGACCGGACCAAGGAGCCCGGTGCCCCCGGCGAGCCGCTGTACCAGGACGTCGTGACGGCCCTGACCGAAGAGGTGGCCGCCGGGAGGTTCCCCGCCATGCCCAGGGTCATCGGGGGCCGGTACGGCCTGTCGTCCAAGGAGTTCGATCCATCGATGGCCAAGACCGTATTCGACGAGCTGGCCAAGCCCGAGCCGAAGAACCACTTCACGGTGGGCATCTACGACGACGTGAGCCATACCAGCTTGGAAGTCGACCGGTCGTTCTCCACCGAGCCGGAGGACGTGGTGCGGGCCGTGTTCTACGGCCTGGGCGCCCGACGGGACCGTGAGCGCGAACAAGAGCTCGGTCAAGATCATCGGCGACGCGACCGACCTGTTCGCCCAGGGGTACTTCGTCTACGACTCGAAGAAGGCCGGGGCTCTGACGGTCTCGCACCTCCGCTTCGGGCCCCGCCCGATCCGGTCCACGTATCTCGTCAGGCGGGCCGATTTCGTGGCCTGCCACCAGTTCCACTTCCTGGAGCGGATGGACGTCCTGGAGGTGGCCGGGCGGGGGGCCACGTTCCTGCTGAACAGCCCGTACGGACCCGACGAGGTCTGGGAGCGCCTGCCGGTCGAGACGCAGTGCCAGGTCATCGACAAGGGCCTTCGGTTCTTCGTGGTCGACGCCCAGAACGTGGCGAACGAGGTTGGCCTTGGAGCGCGCATCAACACGGTCCTCCAGACGTGCTTCTTCGCCCTGGCGGGGATCCTGGACCAGGAGGAGGCCATCGCCCGCATCAAGCAGGCCATCGAGAAGAGCTACGGCAAGCGAGGCAAGGCGGTCCTGGAGATGAACTACGCGGCTGTGGACAAGGCCCTGGAGGGCCTGCACGAGGTGAACGTTCCCGAGACCGTGGCCGGCGAGCTCCACCGGCTCCCCCCCGTCTCGCCCGAGGCCCCCGACTTCCTTCAACGGGTCACGCGAAGATGATCGCCGGCCAGGGGGACCTCCTGCCCGTCTCGGCGCTCCCGGTGGGCGGCGCGTTCCCCACCGGCACGGCGAAGTGGGAGAAGCGGTCCATCGCCCACGAGATCCCCATCTGGGACCCCTTCATCTGCATCGACTGCGCCAAGTGTTCCCTGGTGTGCCCCCACGCGGCCATCCTGATGAAGGTGTTCGAGCCCATCGTGGCCGATCAAGCGCCGGGATCGTTCCAACACAAGGAGTGGCGCGACCGGGAGAACCCGGGCCTGTGGATGACCATCCAGGTCGCGCCCGACGATTGCACGGGCTGCGGCGTGTGCGTGGACGTCTGCCCGGCCAAGAGCAAGGAGGAGGTCAGGCACAGGTCCATCAACATGGAACCCAAAGCCGAGCACCTCGAGGCGGAGCGGGCCAACTTCGCGTTCTTCCAGGGGATCGCGCCGCCCGACAAGCGAGACGTCAAGGTGGCTTCGATCAAGGGCTCGCAGATGCTCGAGCCGTTGTTCGAATTCTCGGGAGCCTGCGCAGGGTGTGGCGAGACCCCGTACCTGAAGCTTCTGTCGCAGATGTTCGGGGACCGGATCCTGATCGCGAACGCCACCGGATGCTCGTCGATCTTCGGCGGGAACCTCCCCACGACGCCGTGGAGCGTCGGGCGGGACGGGCGCGGCCCGGCCTGGTCGAACTCGCTGTTCGAGGACAACGCCGAGTTCGGGCTGGGGATGCGCCTCGCCATCGACCACCAGGCCGCCCACGCGCGCGAGCTGCTCACGGAGCTGGCCTCGGAGGCGGGGCCGGACTTGGCCGACGAGCTCCGTTCGGCCGACCAGTCCACCGAGGCCGGCATCCACGACCAGCGGAAGCGAGTGGCCGATCTGAAGCGGCGCCTGGAACCGCTCGAGTCGTACGCGGCCCGGGAACTGCTCTCGCTGGCGGATGCGCTCGTCCGAAAGAGCGTGTGGATCGTGGGCGGCGACGGCTGGGCCTACGACATCGGGTTCGGCGGCCTGGACCACGTCCTGGCCACCGGGCGCGACGTCAACATCTTGGTCCTGGACACGCAGGTGTACTCGAACACCGGAGGGCAGGCGTCGAAGGCCACTCCCCGGGGCGCCGTCGCCAAGTTCGCCACCGGCGGCAAGGCCGTCGGGCGGAAGGACCTGGGGATGATCGCGGCCGCGTACGGCAACGTCTACGTGGGGCAGGTGGCCATGGGAGCCGACAACGCACAGACCGTCAAGGCGCTCGCAGAGGCCGAGTCCTGGCACGGGCCCTCCGTGGTCATCGCGTACAGCACGTGCATCGAGCACGGCATCGACATGTCCACGTCGATGACGCACCAGGGTGACGCCGTGAAGTCGGGGTTCTGGCCGCTCTATCGGTATGACCCGCGGCATGAGAAGGATGGCGATCGGCCGTTCCAGCTCGATAGCAGGCGGCCTAGCATGCCGGTGAGGGACTTTCAGGCCAAAGAGGCGCGGTTCGCCATGCTCGCGCGATCCCGGCCCCGGGAGCATGCTGAGCTCCAGAGGTTGGCCCAGGCGGACGCCGAGGAGCGATGGCACTTCTACGAGCAGCTCGCCGGCGTGGAGCGTCACCCTCCCGGCCACCTGGAGGACCACGAGGGCAGGGCCGAGCCGCCCGCCGAAGAGGAGGAGGTTGAACCATGAGCGCCGACCTGAGAACCCGCTACCTGGGGATGGAGCTGGCGAACCCCGTGGTGCCGTCGGCCTCGACGCTCTCGTCCCGGATCGACACGCTGAGGCGACTGCAGGACGCCGGAGCGTCAGCGGTGGTGATGCAGTCACTGTTCGAGGAGCAGATCGAGCGCGAGGGGCTGGAGATCCACCTCGTGCTTGAGCGGGGGACCGAGAGCTTCGCCGAGGCGCTGACCTACCTCCCCGAGCTCGAGGACTACAACATCGGGCCCGAGGCATACCTCAGGCACCTGGAGCTCACGAAGCGGGAGCTGGAGATTCCAGTGATTGGCTCCCTGAACGGCTCATCGCCGGGCGGCTGGGTCCGCCACGCCAGGCTGATCGAGGACGCGGGGGCCGACGCCCTGGAGCTGAACGTCTACTTCGTGGCGGCCGACCCGAACCTGACGTCGTCGGAGGTCGAACAGCTGTACATCGACCTCGTGGCGGCCGTACGGTCCTCGGTGGAGATCCCACTGGCGGTCAAAGTCGGTCCGTTCTTCAGCTCGATGGCGAACATAGCCCGGAGGCTGGTCGAGGCGGGGGCCGACGGGCTCGTGCTGTTCAATCGGTTCCTCCAGCCCGACATCGACCTCGCGACCCTGGACGTCGACCCCACGCTGCACCTCTCGACCTCGGAGGAGCTCCGGCTGCCGCTGCGCTGGGTCGCGATCCTGCGCGGGAGGGTGGACACGTCCCTTGCAGCGACCACGGGCGTGCACACGTGGGAGGATGCGGTGAAGCTCATCCTGGCCGGAGCTGACGTGACGATGATGGCGTCGGCCTTGTTCAAGCACGGGCCGGAGCACGTGACCACCGTGCTGGACGGCATCCGAACCTGGCTCGACGAGCACGAGTACGAGTCGGTGGAGCAGGCCAAGGGCAGCGTGAGCCAGGCCGCGTGCGCCGACCCCGTCGCGTTCGAGCGTTCGAACTACATGCGCGCGGTGGTCAACTACACGAGCGTCTACGACTGGCGCGCCGCACCGATCGAACCGAGAACGTAGGTACACCCGACCTCTTGGCCGGGGCAGCGGTTTCAGCGTTCCGTCGCGCAGAGGGCCTGGCTGATCCTCAAGATGGCCCTGCTGACCTCGCATAGCTCGTCATCCGCTACCATTCAACGCGCCCAAGCCGATGGAGCCGCTCTCGCCCGGTCCCTCGAGCTCCTTCTGGCAGTGATGCTCCGGTCGGTTGCCATCGAAGGGCTGGCCGAACGTCCGGAAAGGGGGCGAGTCGCAGGCCGAGATCGCGACAAGACGCCTGGCCGTGGAGAATCTCGCCGCCTTCTCAAGCCGTATGTGGGCCCGCCGGACTCCATTTGTCGCCTGGTCGGAGAAGGGGTCGAGTCATGAAAGGAAACGAGGATGTGATCGAGCGGCTGAACGATCTCCTCAGCGTCGAGCTGGCCGCGATCAACCAGTACCTGGTCCCATTCGAAGATGTGCCAGAACTGGGGCTACGATCGCCTCGCCGAGCAGTTCCGGCAGATCTCGCTCCAAGAAATGAAGGATGCGGAGGAGATCATCGAGCGAATCCTCTTCCTCGACGGGACGCCACGGATGGAGCGGCCCCTCCCCCGTGACCATCGGTGGGACAGTTCCAGAGCAGCTGCGGTCCGCGCTGGAGACCGAGAGGCAAGCGTTGAAGCTCCTTCAGGAGGGCATCGCCACCGCCCTAGACGTGCATGATCAGGCCACGCGGGAGTTCCTGGCCGGTCGGCTTCCTGATGAGGAAGGGCACGTCGATTGGCTGGAGACCCAACTCTCCCTGATACACGGTGTCGGCGAGGCCAACTACCTGGCCCAGCAGCTCCACGAGTGAACACCCGATCGAAGACCCGGTGCCAGTTTGGGTGCAGCAGGTTCCCAGAGTTGACCACCACACGCGATGGGGGCCCTTCGGGCCTCACGTCGTAGGTCATACGACCTGGTCTTCGCTC
>WNGF01013741.1_pt1 | contig 15306 bp, 13 predicted proteins | sample 5400641 | NCBI WGS metagenome assembly WNGF01 (sample SAMN13153371, study PRJNA577476) | soil metagenome | isolation source: 80 cm soil or saprolite under grassland replicate 2 | place: USA:California | collected 2016-06-15
AGGTAGTAGCCGTGGTCGGGCGAGCCGGCGCGGGCGGCCGACAGCGCCGCCTCGAACAACGCCCAGCGCAACAGCTCCGGCCCCTCGTGCGAGAGGCGGCCGGGCGCCCGTTTCTCGTCAGACTGGTAGACGGTGACGTCGAGGCCGGAGTGGCGGACGGCGTCGTCGGAGCGTGCGAAGCGGCGGCAATCGCCGAGCTCGGCCAGGATCGCGGTCGCGCACACCGGCCCGACTCCGTACAGGCGGGCGATCAGGGCACGACAGCCGGGCTGGCGGCGGGCGAAGGAGCAGAGCTGTCGATCGAGCGGCGCCAATTCGCGATCGATCGCGTCGATCATCCGCAGCGCCAGTGAGACGAGCTCGCGCCCGGCCGGGGAGAGCTCCGCCCTCACCAGGGCCTCCCGGCCGGCGCGGGTGCGCGGCCTCAAACCGGCCGGCACACCCTGGTGGAAGAGCTGCGCCTGCAACCGCTGCTGCCAGGCGGTGCGCTGATCGACCAGCGTCTTGCGCATCCGCACCCTGGTGCGCAGCTCGAGCAAGTGCGCGGGCGGGATCCACGACTCCGGCAGCTCGCCGGCGCACAGCAGCCTCAGCTGCAGATCACAGTCGGCGCTGTCGGTCTTCGCCCGCCGCTTGCGCCCCCGCTTGGCCGCCGTCTCGGCCGGGTCGGCGAGATGCGCGCGGTGCCCGGCGCGCTCGATCTCCTCGACGACAAAACGCCAGCCGGTCGTCCCCTCGAGCGCGAACTCAACCTCACAGCCCGCAAACCGCGCCAGCCAAGCGCGCACGTCGGCACGCGCCGCTGGCGCGATCCGACCCCGCTTCACCTCGCCCGTCTCGCGATCGAGCGTCTTGTAGGTGATCTGCTTCCGGTGCACATCCAACGCCACTACGATCCCCATCGAGACCTCCTCGAGCTCCGTCGAAACGACACCGCGTGACTACCACGCTTGGGCCGAGGGGGTCTCACTACATGTCATCTTTATGGAGCCCCGTGGTTGCAACCGGTGGCAACCGGTGGCAAATCGGTAGTCCGCGAGAACGGCGGAAACAAGCGAAATCCGTTGCCACCGGCTGCCACCGGTTGCGTCGGGAAATGGTAAGGAGGGGGTCGACGGTTCGAGTCCGTCAGAGGGCTTCCGGTTTCCTCCTGCTTAGGTGCTGGTTCCGTTTTCGGGGTCGGCGACGGTTTCTCGTTTCGGCGTCCACCCAGCGTCCACCGACGTCCACCGCTCGAACGTGTGCGCGTCGAGCGTGTCCAGGAGCCGGATCGCGTGCTCGCGGCCGTCGCGGGCGAGGTGGCCGTAGTGGCGGTCGATCATCGTCAGGCTGGCGCCCATGTAGCGGGAGAGGTCGAAGGTTGAGATGCCGGCACGGAGCGCGAAGGTTGCGAAAGTGTGCCGCAGATCGTAGACCCGGCGGAGCGGATCGATCCCGGCTGCGAGTTGTGCTGGCCGCCAGTGGGCGGGACGGAAGTGGTGGATGTCGAGGTAGCCACCCCGCTCGCCGGGAAAGAGCAGCGGAGAGTCGGCGCGGTCACGCAATCGTTCGAGGACGTCAAGCGCTCGCGCTTGCAGCGGCACTGCCCGGATGCTTCCCTCGGTCTTCGGGCGCTTGAGTTCTCCCTTTGTGAACGAGCGCCGTACGTAGGCAACGCGTTCGGCGCGGTCGATGTCGCGTTTCTCGAGCGCGATCCATTCCGCCGGTCGAAGTCCGGTCGCAGCGGCGAAGATGATCATCGGCCCGTAGCGTGGCCCGATCGCCTCGGCGAGCGCCTCGAGCTCGCCCCATGATTCGAACGGACGCTGCTCTTTGCGTCGCGGCGTCGGGTTGTCGACGCCAACCTTGGCCGGATTCATGTCGATCATCCCCCAGCAGACCGCGCGGTGGAGCACCTGACGAAGCGCCTGTCGCTTCGAAACGGTGGCCGGTCGAGAGTGTCATCCGCCAGGCGGGCGATCTCCTGCGAGGTCAGTTCCGTGACGCGCCGATCGCCGAAGGCCGTGATCGCCTTGCTGAGCAGCCAGCGCAACTTCTTGATCGTCACCTGCTGAACGTCGTGCTGAGTGAGATACGTGTCGACGAGTTCGGAGAGCGTGAGCGAACGCGAGATCCGCCGCTCGCGCCGTACACGCTCGAGTTCACGCTCGAGCGCGGCTGCCGCATCGTGTTCAGACGGGAACCCGCCCCTCTGAACACGCTTTGAGCCGCGGCCACCAACGCGATAGCGGTAGGCCCATAGCCTCTTCCCGTCGGCACGGCTCGTTTGTAGTTCGAACACCTGACCTTGCTGCAGCATTGCCAATCGCTCCTTCCGCCCACACGCCGTCGAGCACCGTGTGCGCACGCGGTAAGCCGTTCACCGCTTGCGGGCGCTCCAGATCTCGTTGCGATTACGGCGCGCAGTTCGGAAAGCTGAGACGAGGTCTAGTCACGGAGGTCGCTTCCAATGCAGCGCGAATCTGCTCGGCGCCCGCCAGCCCTCCCTTCGATCCGCTCGAGCGCCAGAACTTCGATCTGGGGTTTTCCTCAACTCCTTCATTTCCTAGCCGGCGCAGCGAGCGAGCGCGATCGGATCGTTGATGCGGTAGCCCGTTGCTGGGTCGAGTGTGACCGTGCAGGTGACGCCCTGGTATTTCGTCGTGCTGCGGACCGCCTGGGCGAGCGCAGCCCGATTGATCACGAGATTCCCGCTGCCGTCGATGCTGGACGTGTTCTGCAGATCCCGGATCAGCAAGCTCGCGGCGTCGTAATAGAGATCCGCGAACGCGGCCGGAGCCGTCCCGAACTCCTGACTGTACGCCTCCCGCCAGGCGAGATCGCTTGGCAGCGTCACGACGGTTGCGTACCAAGAGTCGAACTGGTCGACGTAGGGACAGCAGCTGTCGGGAACGGCGACGCTGTTGAACACGTCCGGCCCTACTGGCGGCAGGGACGGATTCGTCGTGCTGCCGCTGATCGTGACGAGGTCGGCCGCCTCGAAAACGGGAAGCGCAACGGCATCTGCCGTCGAGCAGAACGGTCCCAGGACGGCCACGTTCTCGGCATTGGCGATGACGCTCGTTGCCGCCGTGAGGTCCGCCGTCACGTCGCCGCAGGGCGCGTCGACGAGATTGATTTGGATCGGAAAGCCGCGAACGGCCGGATGCGCTTCCACCGCCATCTGGACGGCGTTGCCGAGGCTGGCCGCGAAGCCGGACGTCAACCCGCTCAAGTCGGCCGCGAACGCGACCTGAACCGCCTGTCCCCGCGGTACCACGACCTGGGTCGAATTGCTAGTGGTCGCGCCGAAGGCCGCAGCCGATGAACAGAAAACGATCGGCAAGGTAAGCGCGCACACAGAGAACACCAGCGAAGAAATCCTCTTCAGCATGTCCATCTCCTTTCGCGGGGCGGTCGCCCCTTTCTGTTGGGCAGCGGCGACGAGGATGCAGTCAGCCTCTAACGCGGCTCTAACCCGCGGGTTGAGGCCACCTCGAAGCACCCGCGCTCACCGGTGAAGTAGCCTCGGTGCGACCTTGGAAAGACTGAGCTTTGACGCCGACGTCGCGGCGGGCGAAGCAGTCTCTGGTCAGCCAGCGAGGAGCATGAGACGTGGACCGAAGAGGAATTGACCGCGCTCATCCTCGAAGCCGATCGCCCGTGGGGTGCACAAGTACGATCCGCTGCAAATCGCCCGATTCCAGCGGGCGATCGAGTTTGCGTACCCAACGCGCCAGGGACCGCCGATTGCTCGGGTCAGCGGCCGCCGTTCTGGTTCGAGTCCAGCTGGGTGTGGGCGGAACGTGTCCGTGCCCAAACCAGCCGCGCTCAGGGGCGCACCGATCAGCCGCTCCTAGCGCTTCGCGCGGCGATTCAGAGTGGTCACATCGTCTCGAGTGATGCTGTTCGTCGGCTCTCGAACTCGAGGAGACGGAGCAGCAGGATGCCCGTGCCGGTGTAGGCGAGCCCGATCGTGAGCTCAAGCAGCAGCGGCCTGCCGTTCTCCGCGAGCGTCTGCCCCGCAACGAGGCCCCGCGCGGCCTCGATTCCGTGCGCGAGCGGCAGGCCGGATCCGATCGCCCGCAGCCAGTCCGGGAGGCGGTCGAGTGGAACGTTCGCGCCGGAGACGAGGAGCAGCACGGGTACGAAGATCCACGAGAAAGGGATGACGTCGCGGGCGCGAAGGCCGACAGCGCCCATGCACAGGCCCAGCGCCGAGCAGGAGAAGGCGCAGACGACGATGATCAGCGCGAGACTGGGAACGGCCGCTGCCGCGATGTGAACGTCCAGGAGCAGGGTGCCGCTGACCAGGCAGAAGGCGGAGACGGCAAAGCCGTTGGCGATCGCCGGGAGCGTGCGCCCGAGAAAGAGGGCGAGGCGGTTGGCGGGGGAGGCCAGGAGCACGCCGAGCGTCTTCGTATAACGCTCGCCGTTGACCGAGCCGCCCATCCCCAAGAGCCCGGGCAGCGCTGCCGCGAGGAGCGCGTTGCCGATGACGAAGTACGTGTCAGTCGCGACGTCGGTCGCCCGGCCGAGGTAGGCGAAGAAGAGCAGCTGGAACACGGGCGCGATCACCATCATCGGGACGGCGATCCAGGGGTTGAGCCAGCCGAAGAGGGCGCGGTAGCTCGTCAGGCCGCCGCAGAAGAAGACCCGCAGCGAGTTCATGCGAGTGCGAGGGTTGCCCGCTCCCGCGCGAGCCGTTCGAAGGCGCGCAGGCAGACGAACGCGATCGCGGCGTAGCAGGCGCTGAGCGCGATGCTCATCGCGATCGCGCGCAACGGCGAGCCGCCGATCGTGGACTCGCGAATCGCGCGCATTCCCCACGTCGGCGCAAGCAGCCAGGAGATCGGCGCGACCCACCCCGGCAGCACCGACAGCGGGACGAGGAGGCCGGTGACGAGCCAGACCGGGTAGTCGAACGAGGCGCCGAGGAAGAGCGCGGCGCGGTAGTAGATCAGCGTCGAGGCGAGGAGCAGGCCGAGCATTCCGATAGCGACGATCGCCACCGGGAGCGAGAGCGCAAAGAGCACGGGGTGCTCGAAGTGGAGCGGAATTGCGAACAGTAGCCTGCCCCAGAGCAGCGTCGCTGCGAGGGCGTAGACCCCTATCGCGGAGGTCGCGATCGTGATCGGCGCAAGGACCGCGCCAAACGGGACCGGGGCAGCAACGAGCAGCTCGAGCGTGCCGAGCCGGCGCTGGATCTCGATCGCCCCACCTGCGCTGAAGGCCACGGAGGACCAGATCGCCATCACCGTCGCGCCGAGCGAGGCCGTGAGGAGGACGTGTGGATCGCTCTCGGCGCCGAACATGTAGTAGGCGATCGTCGCGTAGAGGATCGGCCAGATCGTGATGGCGACCACCTCGGACGCTGAGCGCGACAGCAGGAGGAAATGGATCCGCAGACCGCTGAGTAGAAGACGTATCACGCCGAACCGACGAGGTCGACGTAGGCATCCTCGAGCGTCGGCTGGCGGGGGACCACCTTGCCGACGCGCGCGTCCTCGAGCTCGCGCAGCAGCGGTTGCACGAGCTCCGAACCGCGCGAGGACTGCACGAGGATCACCTGCGCCTGCTCGCGTAGCTCGACCGAGACCGAGGCGACGCCGTCGACGGAGCGGAGGCGCTCGATCATCGCGTCGCTCGCTCCGAACGCCTCGATCTCGACAATCGTCCGGTCGGCGATCCGTCCCTTCAAATCAGCAGGCGTCCCGGTCGCGACAATCTTTCCGCCGCAGATGACCGCGATTCGCTGGCACAGCTCGTCCGCCTCGAACATGTAGTGCGTCGTCAGCAGAATCGTCTTCCCCGCCTGCTGCAGCCTGGCGATCGTCTTCCGGAGCTCCCGCGCGCCGACGGGATCGAGGCCGAGCGTCGGCTCGTCGAGAAACAACACCGGCGGATCGTGCAGCAGGCCGCGCGCGATGTGCAGCCGCTGCTTCATCCCACGCGAATACGTCTCGACGCGCTCGCGCTCACGACCTTTGAGCCCTACGAGCTCGAGCAGCTCGTCGATGCGGGCCCGTTGCCCGCGCGCCGGCACGCGGTACACGTCCGCGAAGTAGCGCAGGTTCTCGAGTGCTGAGAGACGGTCGTAGAGGCCGCGGTCGCCGCCGAAGACGTAGCCGATGCGGCGCCGCACCTCGCGCGGCTGACGAGCGACATCGAGGCCGAGCACGCGCGCCGTCCCCGCCGACGGCAGCAGCAACGTCGTCAGCACCTTGATCGTCGTCGTCTTGCCGGCTCCGTTCGGACCGAGCAGACCGAAGAGCTCGCCGCGCTCGATCGAAAACGTGATCCCCCGCAACGCCTCGATCTCGCGCGACCGGCGCCGGACGACTCCCCTCCCGGGGCGATAGCTCCGCTTCAGCCCGATCACTTCGACTGCCACGCGAATTCGTCAGGCCCCCCGTCGATTGAGACGTCGCCGTCGAGCAGATTCGTGTACGCGGCGTCAGTCGAAACGGCCGGGCCGCAGTTCAACGGGAAGCCCGTCGGCAGGCTGTCGCCGGAGGCGAAGATCGCATTGGCGCTCACCTTGCCCGGTGTCCCGTTGTCGTTCCCGGGGTCGCCGTTGTCGATGAGGTAAGAACAGCACCGCGTCGCCCACGACCGCGGATCGGCGTCGCGGGTGGTCACGCCACCGACGACCGCGTCCGACAAGCGCGCGCACGTTTCATGTCAGCTCCTTTCTCGCGGCGCGTGGATCGTTGCAAGGTTGGAACAACCCTCTAATCCGGCGCTAATGCAGCCGCAGCTGCGCATGCGCGCCCGGGTCTGGCAGCGGTAAGAAGATCAAGGACTCTTACGGGACCTCGACGCGGCCGTGCTTCCGCGACAGGCGATCATCTGCTGGTCCGGGTCGCCCGGCTTCTTCAGCCGCGCTGCCCTCGGACGCCGCTGAGCCTCTCTTAGGACCACAGCCGAGGCTGCCTCCCTGGGGCGGTCGTCGAGGCGGAGGATTTCGGCCAGGTCCAGGAGAGTGTTTCCGCGGAGGTTGAGCAAGTCGGTCGGCTCGCTTAGCGCTACGGCCTCGCGCGCGAGCTGTTCGCCCGCTTCGGTTTGGCCGCGGCGAGCTAGGAGTTTCGCCTCGACCCCTCGGGTCTGAACTGCGACGTCGAGGTGGGCATCTGCCCGTGCACGCGCGACCGCAGCGAACTGCTCCGCTTCGCTGTAACGCCCCTGCCGGTACAAGGCCTCGGCGAGAAGTGCGGTCCCAAACAAGAGAAAGTTTCCCCACCACTCCGGCTCCTGTCTGCGGAGTTCCCGCTCCGCGGCAACTGCGTCGTCTGCGAGCAACTCAAGCGTTGGCCGCGCGGATACAAAGCCTGGCAACGCTAATTCCTGGCCGATCCGCTCCGCATTTGCAAGCAGCGTTCGCGCTTCAGGCAGCCGACCCGCCATCGCAGTAAGAAGGGACTTATCGTGCAGGATGCCAGCTTCGGTGAACCGATTGCCTGCGGCTTCTGCGAGGAGTTCTTCGCAGAGACGCAACCCATCGGCTACCGCCATCGGGCCACGTACAGCGTCGAGGGAGATAGCGTCAAGAAACGGCCGTTCCGGACCGCGCCCTCGGCGAGCATGCTCGACCTGCCGCTCCGCAGCTTTCATTGCTTCGGCCACGCGACCTTCGTGCTCGTGGATCAGTTGTAGGAGTCGCCACGTCTTCGCCAAGCCATGCTCGTCACCACAAGCTTGGAAGACGGCGAGCGCGCGCTTCGCGACATCGATGAGATCGTTTCGCTGCGGCCGCGAGAGCCGCGAGGACACGTTCAACAGCGCCTGCGTAACGAGCCCGTGATATTCCAGGCGAGGATCGCCGCTGGCCTTTGCAAGCCGCAACGCTTCTAGCATCACCTCATCGACGCGTGCGGTTTCGCCGAGAAACCCGAGGCCACGCGGAAGGTCGACGAGAACTTCGATCCTGTGATGGCTGCGCGTCGGCAAAACGGCTGCTGCACGTTGGTTCAACTCGCTCGAGGCGCGAAGATCTCCTCGCTTGAAAGCGCTGAGCGCAGCCGATGCCAGCCGCGTGCCCGCTCGCATGCGGAGGTCGCTGTCCCCGTTCAAGCGGCCGAGCTCCAACCGGTACCGGAGCGCCTGCTCCAAGTGGTAGCCGACGATCTCGTCGACCGCCGCCGGCTGCTCCCCGAGCCAGTCACCCAACTTCTCGTGGAGATCGGCGCGCTCCGCCTTTGGGAGACCCGCGTAGGCAACATCGCGAACGAGCACGTGGTGGAAACGAAACAGCTCTTCTCCTGGCGCGGCACGCGAAGGACGAACGAGTCCCTTCCGCACGAGCGCGCCGATCTCGGATGACAGCACCAGGCGTGACTGCGCTGATGAGAGGGCTTGCAGCGCCGCGCGCGAGAATTCCGCGCCGATTACCGCCGCACACTCCAGCACGGCGCGGGCGGCCGGCTCGAGCAGGTCGAGGCGACTCGCGATCAGCATCTGCACCGACGGTGGCACCGCCACCGCTGTCTGCGGACCACGCTCCTGCACGTGCGCGAGGAGCTGCTCGGCGAAGAGCGGGTTGCCGCCGGCGGCCTCGACGATCTGGGCGCGGGATTCGGCTGCAAGCGCTTGCCCGCCCGGCAGGGCCGCCACGAGCCGATGGATCTCGGACTCGGCGAGCGGAGAAAGCGTAAGCGCGTCCGTTTTCCACGCGGGCTGCTCATCGTGTAGCTCGGGTCGTGCGATGCAGAGACAGAGGATCGGCGCCGCGACGTCGGCGAGGCTAGCAACGAGCGAAAGCAACGTCGGCTCCGCCCAATGCATGTCCTCGAAGACGAGAATCAGCGGCCGGTGGCGGGCAAGCCCAGCGAAGAGGCGCCGCACCGCCCACAACCCCTCCTCGAGCGAGCTCGTCCCTTCGGCCAGGCCGACCAGCTCGGCGACCCGGCGCGCAACCATCTCGGCTTCCTGATCAACGGCGAGCGGCGCTGCGAGGTCTCCGACCTGAGCCACCATCTCGCGGAGTGGCAGGAATGTCGCCCCCTCCCCGTAGGCGACGCAGCGCCCAACGAGAACGGTCGCCTTATCTCTGAGCTCCGCGGCGAGCTCCCGCGCGAGCCGCGTCTTGCCGACTCCCGGCTCGCCCATGACGGCGACCAGCTGGCAGCGCTGCTGCTCACAGGCCGTTCCGTATGCGCTTCGAAGTGCGGCCAGCTCGGCGTCGCGGCCGATCAGGGGCGCGTCGAAGTAACGCGCGATCGCCGGTGCGCCCTCAATTAGTTCGAGCAGCTGGAACGCTCGAATTGGGGCGTGCTCCCGGAGTCTTTGTGACTTCACGAGCGTGGCCTTGACCGCGTCGCGCACGAGCGTCAGCGTCTCCGCCGCGAGCAGCATCTCGCCTGGCGGCGCGGCCTCTTCAAGGCGTTTGGCGAGCATGACCGCGCCGCCGGTAACCAGCCCCGACACTCGCGCGGGATCACCGACGAAAACCTCGCCGGTGTTGAGGCCGACCCGCATCTGAAGGCGCAGTCCTTGCTCGTGCTCGAGCTGGTCGTTCAGAGCGGCGAGAGCTGCGCGTGTGTCGACGGCGGCGCGGACGGCGCGCAGGGCGTCGTCCTCGTGTGCGGTCGGAACGCCGAAGACGGCCATCACGGCGTCGCCGATGAACTTCTCGATCATGCCGCCGTGGCGCTCGATCGCCGCACGCGTGGCGGCGAAGTAGCGGTCGAGCAGCTCCCTGAACGCTTCCGGGTCAAGCCGTTGCGCGAGTGCCTCGGATTCGACCAAGTCGGCGAACAGGATCGTCACCTGCTTGCGGCTCTGGGCCGGCGGGATAGCCGGGGTGGCGCGGTCGAGTATGGCGTCCTGGCGCAGGATCGCTTGCTCGAGCTCGCGTAACGGTCCGCTCGGCTCGAGCCCGAGTTCGTCAACCAACATCCGGCGCGCCTGTTGGTAGGCCTCAAGCGCGTCCCGCTGCCTTCCCGCCCGATAGAGGGCGAGCATCAGCTGCGCCCTTGGGCGCTCGCGGAACGGCTCCTTCGCGATCAGCTGTTCGAGCTCGGAGACAAGCTCGGCGCCGCAGCCGAGCTCCAGCTCGGCATCGATCACCTCCTCGAGGGCAGAGACGCGCAACTCCTCCAAACACGCGGCCTCGACCTCCAGCGACGCGCCGGCTGTGACATCCGCGAGCGCCGGCCCCCGCCACAGCGCCAGCCCCTCACGCAGCCTGGCCGCCCGCTCCTCCACGGTCGCGGCCGCCCGCGCGTCTGCGATCAGGCGCTCGAAGCACCCGACGTCCGTCTGCTCAGGCCGAACGTCGAGCACATAGCCAGCCGCGCGCGTCACCACGACATCCGCGCCGAGTGCCTTGCGGAGCTGCGAAACGCAGTTCTGTAGCGACGCGCGCGCCGTCGCCGGCGGCCGGCCGGCCCACAGCTCCTCGACCAACCTGTCCGCAGAGACGACAACGCCCTGCCGGAGAAGCAGCAGCGCGAGCAGCGTCCGTGGCTTCTGCCGGCGCAGCACAACCGGCTCGCCGTCAGCGACGACCTCGAGCGGACCGAGAACGCGGAACTCGAGCACCTACCCTCGTGTAGCACGCCCCACGACCGTTGACTAGCCCTAAAGCACGGCCGCGTTAGCGCGGCGTTTGCAGCCACCTCCACGCTACTGGTGTCCGTGAAAGAAAGGAAGACGTCGCCTCGCAAGCACCCGCCGATCGCTCTCGTCGCGAGCCTCGAAGCGAGGCGTCCGTCGGCGCCACGCTCGACACCAGCACGAGGAAAGGAGGCCACCCATGCAAACCAACCGTCCGCGTCGGCGCGCCACAAACGCTTCGCGTCCCAGCCACTACGCCGGCACCACATCGCAGGAAGAACCAATCAGCTTCGAATTGACCGAAAACGCAGCAATCACGAATGTCATCGCCACGATTCGCAACGGCACCCGAAGCGAGCTACTAGCGATCTCGACGGTCTTTCCCGCCGACGCGAACGGCGCCTGGGGCGGCACCGTCTCACAATCGGACGTCACCCTCAAGATCCAGGGCCGCCTTCGAGAAGACGGGACGGCAAAGGGCACGCTGCGCGTGGCGTTCGACGGCTCCTCGTCGCGACTCGCGCCCGTCGCAGTCTCCTGGTCAGCGCGGTGCTCTCCCGATGCTTAACCCGCCCAGCTCACGTCTTAGTGACGGACCCGTCAACACAGCTCTAGTAGGGCGGGCTCGAAACGGCCAGTTTTGAACCGATTGGGATGGAACAGGTATGGAACAGAGCGGGCGCAACCGCTGGCAAACGTTCACGTCGCCCGGAGGCTCAAAAGCGATTGAAGAGAGAAGGGTTCATTGCGACATCCGTCGACGCGTTTCGCGCTGACATCTGCGGCTGCACGGTCAGAGCCAAAGCGGCCGTTTTCGGCCTATTGGGATGGAACAGTTATGGAACAGAGGGGGCGCAACGGGTGGCAAAGGTTCGGCTCGCCGAACGCATGGTAAGGAGGGGGTCGACGGTTCGAGTCCGTCAGAGGGCTTCGCGAAGTTCCTGCAGTTCAGCTCCTTCTGTTAGCCGACCCGGCGACGGTTTTCGGTCTCGGCGTCCACCGAACGTCCACCGGCTTCCGGGGGCGTGTTCTCCGGGGCCTCAAGACCGTGTTGGTGAGCGGGTTTGCAGGTGTTGCTGGCGACGTCCACCCAGCGTCCACGGCTCTTTCGATCGCGAGCGCGTCGAGCAGCGAGACGGCGTGCTCGCGGCTGTCGCGGGCGAGGTGGCCGTAGTGGTAGTCGATCATCGCGATGCTCGAGCCCATGAAGCGCGAGACCGCGAACACCGAGACGCCGGCTCGGAGCGCGAAGGTGGCGTAGGTGTGGCGCAGGTCGTAGAGATGACGCAGCGGCTCGATGCCGGCCTTCGTCTGGGCTGGTTTCCAGTGGCGACGGCCGAAGCTGCGGAAGTCGATGTGGCCACCCCGCGAGTTCGGGAAAAGAATCGGGCTCACGGAGGGCGGGAGCCGGTCGAGCGCCTCGAGCGCGGTCGCCTGCAACGGCACGGCACGGTTGCTCAGCCGCGTCTTGGTGTGCTTGAGCCGGCCGTTGGCGTACGCCCGTCGCACGTACACGACCCCGAGAGCACGGTCGATGTCGCGCTGCTCGAGCGCGAATAGCTCCGAGGGTCGAAGCCCGGTCGCGGCGGCGAACACCACCATCGGTCCGTAGACCGGTCCAAGTTGTGCGGCGACCGCCTCGATCTGCTGCCACGACTCAAACGGGCGCTTCTCCTTGTACCGCCGCAGCGGGTTCGGGACGCCCCGCTTGGCCGGGTTGTAATCGATCAGCCCCCAGACCACGGCACGGTTCAGCACCTGCCGAAGCGCCTGAGTTGCTTCGAAGCGATGCCCCTCGGGAATCGTCAGCCGCCACGCGTATACGTCCTTCGGCGCGAGCTCCGCCAACCGCGCCTCCCCGAGGGCGGCGGTCGCCTTCCCGAGCAGCCAGCGCAACTTCGCGATCGTCACCGGCTCGGCCTGATGCATCTCCAGGTACTCGTCGACCAGCTCGCCGAGAGTCATCGTCGCCGCCCGCCCACCGGGGCCGAGTCGTGCCAGCACCCTCTCGAGCGCCTTCAGCGCCTCAGCGCGAGTCACGAACCCGCCGACCTGCGGCCTCGCCGAGCCGCGTCCCTCGATCCGGTAGCGATACGCCCACAGCGGCTGACCGTCCACGCCCTTCACCTTCAGCTTGAAGACCTGGCCCTGCTGGAACATCACGAACCTCCTCGATCGACTTGTCGGATCGAGGAATCACACCGCGCTGCTATCGCCGCCGATGACCACCCCTCTCGCACGGGCGTCGGGATGTCCGACTAGCGGAACGAAGTTCGGACAGACCCCGCCTCGGTGCTTGCCGAAGCTCCTGCTCGCGGGGCCGCCATGGTCGCTGACCGTACTCGTTTCCGCGCCGTGATCGGCTCAGACGCGAAGCCAGCCGGCGATCCGTTCGGCGACGGCGATTGTGCTCAGGTTCGTGTTCGCGCGAGGGATCGTCGGCATGATCGAGGCGTCCGCGACAAGCAGCCCCTCGACGCCCAGTACCGCGCCACGTGTGTCGACGACCGCCCCGATCGCACAGGTGCCGGTGGGGTGGAAGATGCCCCGGACCTCGCGTCGAAGATAACTGTCGAGCAAGTCATGATCGCCGGGGCGGAGCTCACGTCCGCAGCCGGCCTGCTCGGCAAGCGTGCGCATGAGCGCGACGCCGCTCGAGAGGCGGTCGAGGTCGTGCGGTTCGGAGAGGAAGCCGTGGTCGATGGCCGGAGGAACCCGCGGGTCGGGCGAGCGCAGCGTGACGCTGCCGCGTGAATCCGGCTTGAGCAGGTACACGACCGCGCTCGTCCGCCAGCCCTCGTCCGCTTCCTCGAGCCATGGCAGGAAGTGGAGCTCCCACGTGCCCTTCGGGCGCGAGTCGCTCCGGGCACGAACGAGGAGCGAGGTCGCGAACACGGGGCCCTCTTCCGGCACGTGCGCCGCCGCGGGGGACCACTCGATGCCCACTCCGGGATGATCCGCAAGGCCGACTCCGACGGGCAGGTCCTCGATGACACCGACGCCGAGACGACTCAATTGCGCCTGCGGCCCGATTCCGCTGCGCAGCAGGACGGCAGGCGACCCGTACGCTCCGGCCGCCACGATCACGGTGTCCGCGGTCAGCCGCCCGCTGTCCGAGACGACCCCGACCGCCCGCCCAGCGGCAATCTCGACGCGGTCGACGAGCGTCTCGGAGGCAATCGTCAGGTTCGGCCGCGACCGTGCCTCGTCGAGATACGCAAACGCAGTGTTCCAGCGAACCACTCCCAAGGCGTTGACGGGCGCCGGAGCGATGCCGACGGTGGCGTCAAGGTCGTTGAGATCCGCGAGTCGGGGCAGTCCGATGCGCGGACCGGCCTCGAGCAGCGCGCGATGGAACGGCGACAGGTCATCCGTGCGATCCGTCCGCGTACGGATCGAAGCTTCGGACCGACGCAGATACGGCTCGAACTCGGCGAACGTCCAACCGTCTCCCCACTCGTCGTAATCCTCGCGCGAGCCCCACACGACCAGGCACGCGTTGTGAGCCGAGCAACCGCCGAGGATCCGCGCGCGCGAGGCCGACCGGTCGTCAGGCTCGGTCTCCCAGAGGTGCGACATCGGCAGAGTGCGAGCGTCGAGCATGTCCGAGGGCCAGCGTCCTTCCGCGTAGCCGCCGTAGTCCGGCCCGGCCTCGACCAGGCAGACCGTCCGCTCCGCCTCCTCGCTCAGCCGTGCGGCGAGCACGCAACCCGCCGTCCCTCCACCCACCACGATCACATCGAAGCGCTCAGGCATCCAGCCACTCTATTTCGGCGCGGCTGCTCGGCACGGCTGCGCGTTCCTCCGCGTTTCCAGGGCCCCACCGATCTCCCTGCCAAGCAGCTCCCGACTGAGCGCCGCGGGCGCAGCCGATGACCACCCCTCTCAATGAGAGGGAGTCAACCGGCGGGGCCACCCCGGAGCAGGATCAGGCGGCCTCGGAAAGCGGCGCCGCCGCTCTGAGTCAACTCATCCGCCGGTAGCGCCAAGAGCGGATGACCTCGAACATCTCCTTCTGGTAGTCGATCAGCACCAACGCGCAGTCGTCGGCGGTCCAGACACCAAGATCCTTTGTCATCGCTTCTCCTTCGGGTGCTCGCATGAGGTTGAGGTCAGTTGGCTTCGAGCTGGGCCGCGGAGGCGCCGCCGGTCCGACAGACCGGGGTGTGCTGCGAAACAACGGCGACCCGGGGCTCACCGACTTCTGGTTCGTGCTCGGCCTGAGCCGGTTGAGGCTCGATCAACAGTGCCGCGAGCGCGGCGCCCACCGCGGCGGTAGCAGCGAGGACGTAGAACGCGATCTGGAAGCCGTGCGTGAGCGCAACGCCGCTGAACGCACTGATCCCCGCATGAGAGTCCACGTAGCGCGCGGTGAAGGTGGTCGCGATCGTCGTGGCAGCCGCGACGCCGATCGCACCGCCGATCTGCTGAGTTGTGTTGATCAACCCTGAGGCGATTCCGGCATCCGCGCGGCGGACTCCAGTGAGGGCGCCGATCGACATCGGTACGAAGACGAAGGCGAGCCCGAGCCCGCTGACGATGAAGCCCGGGAACAGGTTGCGGAAGTAGTGGCCGTGAACCGGCAGTTGCGCGAAGAGCACGAGGGCGACCGTCGAAAGCGCCAACCCGACGGGCAAAACGCTCCTGACTCCGAGCTTCGTCACGAGTCCTTACGCGACAGCCGAGATGGCGATGGTCGTCACCGTCAGCCCGATGTAGGCGACCCCGGTCTTGAGCGCTGAGTAGTGCAGGACCTGCTGCATGTACAGC
>WNGF01005965.1_pt1 | contig 15301 bp, 17 predicted proteins | sample 5400641 | NCBI WGS metagenome assembly WNGF01 (sample SAMN13153371, study PRJNA577476) | soil metagenome | isolation source: 80 cm soil or saprolite under grassland replicate 2 | place: USA:California | collected 2016-06-15
CTCCCCGACGCCCAGGTCAGAGCGGCCGCCCGCGCGCTCGTCTCCGCGCACGGCTCCGACACGCTCGCCTACTTCAAGCTCCGCCGCGACAAGCACTATCTCTTCACCAGCGACCGAAGCGCCTTCCTCGGCTACCGGATCGAAAACCGCGTCCTCGTCGTCTCCGGCGACCCCGTCGGCCCACCCGAAGCGATCCCGCAGCTGCTCGCACAGCTCGCCTCCTTCGCGGAAGAGCGCGGGCTGATGATCGCGGCGCTCGGCGTCAGCGAGCCGCTGCGACCACGCTTCCAGCAGCTCGGTCTGCGCGCCTTCTACATCGGCGACGAAGCGATCATCGAGACGAACAGCTTCAGCCTCGACGGCCGCCCGATCCGCAAGATCCGCCAGTCGGTCACACGCCTCCAGAAGGCCGGCTTCAGCACCGAGCTAACCGCGACCGCCGACCTCGACGAGACAGCCTTCGACGGGCTTGAGCGCGTCTCGCGCGTCTGGCTCGGCAACCGCGCCGAGCGCGGCTTCTCGATGGCGCTCGACGCGCTCCGCCGCGAAGACCAGCACGACACACTCCTCCTTATCGCCCGCGACAGCGGCGGCGACGTGCAAGGCTTTCTCCACTTCGTCCCCAGCTACGGCCGCGCCGCCGTCTCGCTCTCTTCCATGCGTCGCGACCCGGCAACCCCGAACGGGCTGAACGAGTTCATGGTCGCCAAGGCGATCGAGGCGCTACGCGAGCGCGGCATCGACGAGATCTCGCTCAACTTCGCCGCCTTCGCCCGCCTCCTCCACAACCCGCAACGCCCGCTCCAACGGCTGCTCGGGCGTGCGCTCGGCTGGGCCGACGCCGTCTTCCAGATCGAGCGGCTCTACCGCTTCAACGCCAAGTTCTTCCCCCGCTGGGAACCCCGCTACCTGATGCACGAAGGCGTCCTCGCCCTCCCCCGGGTCGCGCTCGCAGCCCTCTGGCTCGAAGGCCAACTACCCAAACCCCGACTACGCGCACGACCCAGACCCCACAACCCGCACCCATAGGAGCGCCGCGCGATCGACTACCGCCTCTACCACGCGATCAACCAGTTCGTCTTCCACCACGCCTGGCTCGGCCGCGACCTCGCGACACTCGAAAAATGGGCGATCCCCGTCTACGCCGCCGCGACCGTCGCGCTCTGGCTGTTCGCACCTCCGGGAGGATCCCGCAAGTGGAAGCTGAGCGCGACCTCCGCGCTCGCCTCCGCCGCGCTCGCGCTGCTCGTCAACCAGGCAATCGGCAAGCTCTGGCACCGCGCCCGACCGTTCGCGGCCCACCCCTCCGCGCATGTCTGGGGCAGCCGCTCGCACGACCCCTCCTTCCCCTCAGACCACGCCAGCGCCGCCTTCGCGATCGCCTTCACCGTCCTCTTCTTCGACCGGCTCGCCGGCTCGCTATTTCTCGTCGCCGCTCTCGTGATCGCGGTCGGCCGCGTCTTCATCGGCGCCCACTACCCCGCCGACATCGGCGCCGGACTGCTGGTCGGCCTCGCCGTCGCAGTCGTCGTCGTCCGCTTCGGCCGCCCGCTGCTCACCCGGCTTATCCGGCTCGTCGAGCGACTCACCGATCCGCTGCTTGCGCCACTCTGGCAACGCCGTGCGCATGCAGCCTCGCGCACAAACGGGTAAGCGGCACCATCGCTCCGCTCGCTTCCAACGGGCAAGGGATGCACGGCGCCGTGGGTGGCGAAACCGGCTAGCAAACGCGCAGTCGCGCTATCGTGGCTGAACGGCGCGCGTGAACCGGGGCGAACTCCTCTTCCGTCGCCTCTCGTATGAGAGCGCCGCTCCGAGCGACTTGAGACTCACCCCCACACCATCGGCACACCTCTTTATGGAGCGATGCCTACTGCTCGCGCGCTCGCGCTCGGCCCGCCGTACTCTGAACGCAATCTCCGTCGTGCTCGTCGCGGTGGTCGTGTTCTTGACAGTGCGTCACTTCCTCCGGCACGGCTGGCCGCTCCAGCATGCAAACGTGCTGCTCGTCGCCGCCGCGGCCGGGCTCTTCCTCGCGGCCTACGCGTTCAAGGCGCTCGGCTGGGGTCGCCTCTTCGCCCGCAGCGAGCGACCTTCGCCACTCTCACTTGCGACTGCCGGCGGTGCAGCCGCCCTGACCGGGATCGCGCTCCCCGGACGCTTCGACGAGGCCGTCCGGATCGCCGTCGTCCGCCGGTTGCGCGGCAAGCGCACCGGCATCGGCGCGCTCTGCCTCTCCCTTTTCCTCCTCGGCCTGATCGACAGCGCGGCGCTCTCGCCACTCGCCGGCATCGCCGCCGTCGTATCGGGCACCACCGGCTGGTTTCTCGCCGGCCTGATCCTGGTCTCCGTGGCCGGGGTCGCGGCCGCCGCACTTGTGCTCACCCTGCCACGCATCGCCCGCATCGGACGCCTCGTCCGCTTCCGCGCCGCCGGCTGGGTCCGGGAGCACTGCGCTTCCCCACGCGAGGCCTCAGCCGCGTGGGCGTTCGTCTCGGCTTCCTGGCTCCTGCGAGGGGCGGCACTCGTTGTGCTCCTGCACGCCCTCTCGGTCGGCACCAGCGCCTCGAGCCTGCCGATCGCGCTCGCCTTCCTCTGCGCCTCAGCCGCCTCAGCCGCCCTGCCAATCGCCCCCGCCGGTGCCGCCACCCAGGCCGGCGCCGGCGCCGCCATCCTGATCGCGACCGGCGTCCACGCCTCCCAGGCGATCGCCTTCGCCGTCGCCGCCCAAGCACTGATCATCCTCGCAGGCGCGGCCATCGTCCTCTTCGCCGGACTCTGGCAGGCCGGCCGCCGCCTCGCCCCCGCCCGACCCTGAGCCCCGGCGCTCCCTCACTTTTCCCACTTTTCAACGTCCGCGCACCGAAGTCGCTTTCGCTGAGCGCAGACGCTGGTCGGGCTGCCTTTTAGGAAGTCCAGCGCCGTGCCTGCGTTGACCCTCGAACTACAACGAGACGTTTCCCGCCTGCAATAGCGCGAGCCTGATCATTCCCGTCCGAGCTTTGCGTTACGCAGCCGATCGACGGGTCGCCATGCGCACCCAACATGATGCAAGGCTGCGCGCCTACCAGCGAGTCCGCCCGGCGAAGACATGCGGAACTCGAGGGCACTCATACGAGCGAAATATCCTGCCAAGGCCGCTCGTTGATCACTCGCGTAGTGACGACACTCGACCTCGATACGCGCACTCGAACTGGCCGCTGGAAGCCAGCATCCTGGGTCGTTCCGCTGTTCACGCTCTCTGGGATCGTGCTCGTGCCCTGGATCGCGTAGGGTTCGCAAACTCGTCCGCGGTTCTCTGGAGCGTTCGGCTCGGTAGGTTCGGCGCTCTGTTGCTGTGGTCGAGGGAGGGCCGCTTGCTCTGGTCGTTTGTGTATCTCATTGTCCGGAACCTGTTCGCGCTGGTGTGGCTGCTGGCGCGGCGCCGTTGCTCAAAGGAGTTGGAGATCCTCGTCCTCCGCCAAGAGTTGGCGATCCTCCGCCGACAGCGGTCAAGGCCGAGGCTGACACGAGCGGATCGTGCGCTGCTGGCGGCGCTGAGCCGCTCGTTGCCCCGGGCGGCTTGGGCGGCCTTCTCGTTCAAGCCGGAGACGCTGCTTCGCTGGCACCGCGAGCTCATCGCCCGCCGCTGGACATACCCGCACCGGGCGCCTGGGCGACCGCCGCTCGAGCGTTCGCTCCGCGAGTTGATCCTTCGCCTCGCCGGGAGAACCCGGGCTGGGGCTACAAGCGGATCGTCGGCGAACTCAACGGTCTCGGCATCTCGGTTTCGGCGACGTCCGTCCGCAAGGTGCTACTCGAGACCGGTCTCCAGCCGGCGCCACAACGAACGTATTCGTCGTGGCGAACCTTCTTGCGAGCGCAGGCGGCGAGCATGTTGGCCTGCGACTTCCTGACCGTCGAGACCATCTTCCTGCAGCGGATCTACGTCCTCTTCTTCATCTCGCTCGCGACCCGACGGATCGAGTACGTCGCCTGCAGCGCGAACCCGGACGGACGCTGGGTCACCCAACAGGCGCGCAACCTCGCCATGCAGTTCGCGGACGAGCAACCGTTCCGGTTCCTCATCCATGATCGCGACACCAAGTTCGGCCGCGCCTTCGACGACGTCTTCCGGGCTGAAGGCATAAGAGTGATCCGCACGCCGGTCCAGGCGCCGAACGCGAACGCCTTCGCCGAGCGTTGGGTCCGCACGGTTCGCACCGACTGCCTCGACCGACTACTCATCCTCGGCCGCCGCCATCTCGAACATGTGCTCCGCGCCTACCGGTGCCATTACAACGAGCACCGGCCACACCGCGCGCTGCAACTGCTCCCACCGAACGGGCGCGACCCGACGCCGCTGACAGCGCCTGCCGACCTTCGCCGCCGCGATCTGCTCGGCGGACTCATCCACGAATACGAGGCCGCCTGAGTTTGCGAACCCTACGGGTTCGTGCGTACCGTCCGCGCCAAGTGTCTCGACTGGCTGCTGATCCTCGGCCGGCGCCACCTCGAGTACGTGCTCTGCTGCTACGTGACCCCCCTCCCACGCGGAGCGGCCGCATCGCGCGCTCGCGCTCGTCCCGCCCGAAGCGGGAAACACAGCGGTTCGACCAGCCAACGCAAAGATCGAACGCCACGATCTGCTTGGCGGACTCATCCACGAATACCGGGCTGCGGCATGAACCGGTTCTTGAAACCGCTCACACGCGTCCCTACTGAGCCTCGCACGAGAGGGCGGCCGACTCGTGCGGCCGACTCGCGCCCCTTCGCGCAGCAGAGCGCGGTACTGGTTTTCACCTCCGTGGTCGAGGGTCGCGCGGAGTGTGCGGTCGGTACTGCGGCTCGCGTTCAGAGGCCGCGGGCCGGCCGCAGCCGGAGATCAGGACTGCTCCCTCGGTGAACGGCTGGAGGCGGAGCCGTCGGTCGATGTTGTGCTCGTTGATCGCTGCGGATACGAACGCTCCTAGGCCGAGTTCCGCGCAGACGAGGTAAAGCGTCTGGCTCAGGTGCGCCGCATCCAGGTACAGCACGCGGTAGGCCTTCGCATGCGCGGCGTACTTCCAGAAGTTCCTGCCGAAGCGCGCCGTCATCAGGAAGAGCACCTGCGCCGGGCTGAAATGGGCTTGACCGGCCGTGAACTCCATGTTCAGCGCGGTTACCTCGTCTCCCGTCAGGGGCTCGATGAGCTCGAGCGCATGGGTTTCGACGGCGTAGTGGTAGAGGCCCGGTTGAACGCCCTCGACCGCCCGCACCAGTGGGTACACCTCGACAGGGTGCTCCGAGCCACCCGACGGACTCGTCTTCTTCAAGATCGTCAGCTCGTCTTGGACCTCGAGGATTCCGTGGCAGCCCCACACGTAGCGAAGAACGGTGGAGAGCTCGTCGAGACTGAGTGCTTCGTTCGCGTCGAATCCTCGCGTCGTCTTTCGCTTGAGCAACAGTTCGTAGAGCGGTCTCTTCGGCTCGACCAGCGGGAGCTCGTTCACCGCGACGCGCTCCGGAACAGCGTGGAAGTGGGGCGGCGGCGGCCAACGGCCTTGCCCCCTCGGGAGCGGTGCCTCCCCCGCGACGACGGCGCGCACGTCGGCCCAGCGCGTGAATGAATGGTAGAGCGCCGCGTAGCGGTTCCACGCCGGCGCGGATAGTTGTTCGTCGCGCCGGCGCAGCTCAGCCAATTGTTCGTCGCGGTCGTCGCTCACGATCAGGCCGTGGACGGCGAGTTCGCGTACCGCGGGAAGCTCACCGGCGTCGTCAACGCGGATCCAGCGATCAGCCGGGATCGCGAGGAGACGGCGCGCCTGGTCGTCCGGAAGCGGTAGCTCCTGTCCCTTCAGGACCGAGACGGCAACGAGCGAGCCGTCGTCCCGAGCGCGGAGGAAGAGGTACCGGGTGCGGCGGACGTAATGCAGTGCGAAGGCGGTCGGAGTAGGAGTGTGGCCCGGCTAGGGCGGCGGCTCGATCGTGCCGACCTCCTCGTCCGGCTCCCGCCCGGGCATCGGCGGCGGCTCGATCGTCCCGACCTCCTCGTCCGGCTCACGGCCGGGCTTCTGTGGCGGCTCGATCGTGCCGACCTCCTCGTCCGGCTCAGACTCGGGTTTCCGCGGCGGCTCAGTTGACATGGCCATCGGCGACTCCTCCGTTTGGGGGCGCGAGAGTATCGGCGGAGCCTACGCTCGTCAAGGCGTGCCCAGTGCGACAGGCTTGGCGATCACGGCACGCGTCAGGTCGCGCAGGACGACGTGGCCCTTCGCGTCGAAGAATCGCAGCGCCTCCTCGGCGCTCGCCGAGAACGCCGCCGCGTCCCCGCTCAGCCAAAGCACTTGAGCAAGGTCGAGGAGGGTCTCGCCGCGCCAGACGAGGAAGTCCGTCCGCGCCGCGATGCCGGCGCCGTCACGTGCGAGCCGCTGCGCCTCCTCGAGCCGGCCCCGCCGTGCCAGGATGCGCGCGCGGACTCCACGCCACGTGATCTGCGAGGCCACGTCATCCGCCGACGCTTTCTGCTCGCTGAGGATCGTGAACCGCTCCGCCTCGTCGAGACGTCCTTGGAGCTCGAGCGTCCGCGCAAGCAACGCCGCGTTCGTCGACAGCGTCGACGTTTCGCCGAGCGCCTGCAGCGCCTCGAAACCGGTGCGGAGTTCGCGTTCCGCGGCGTCCAAATCTCCCGCAAGCAACTCAATCGGACCGGAATAGTTCGGCAGGGCTGCCAGGACAGGACCCAGCCCGAACTCCTCTCCCACCTTCCTGCACTGCAAGTACAGCTCGCGCGCGATGTCGAAGCGACCGCGCATCGCCTCGAGCCCAGCGATCTTCGCCCGCGTCGAGACCTCGATCGCCCCATGGCCCTGGCCGAGGCGCACGATGTCCTCGCAACGCTCGATCGCACGCTCCACGGGCGTCGGCCCGTGGTAGTAGACGAGCGCGAGCATCCGCAGGACCCAACCCTGTTCGCGCGGGTCGCCTGCGCGCTGCGTGCACTCGAGCGCGCGTGTGAACGCCTCCTCCATCCGTGCGCCGCGGCAAAGGAGCCAGTTCGCGTGCCCGATCAGCGCCCACGCCTGCGCCAAGCCGCGCTCGTCGTCGAGCTCGGCGAAGATGCCGAGCGCCTCCTCCGCGACGCGAATCGCATCCTCCGTCTCGACGCCGGGGTCGGTGTACAAGCGCATGAACGTGTGCTCGACTCGGCTCAGCGTCATGAGTCGGCGGTCGCCGAGTGTTGCGGCCTGATCAACTGCCTCACGCAAGGCCGCTTCGGCTCCGGTTCTGTCGCCCGCGAAGCGGCAGGCCTTGCCCAGCTCCGGCAGAAGCTCGAGCCGGCGGGGCGGATCGACTTGGAGGAGGGACGCGGCTCGGCGTAGCAGCCCCGCGGCCGCTGCCATATCGCCGCGCCCGAAAGCGCGCCGACCAGCCGAGGCTAGCCATCCCGCCGCACGACCGGCGACCAGCAGAGCGTGCGCGTCGGCATTGCCCAGCGCAGTCAGAGAGCGGTAGCTCTGCTCGAGGTGATATCCAAGCACCTCCTCGTGCTCGGCGACGCGCTCGCCGACAGCCTCCAGCAGCCAGTTCGCGAAACGCTCGTGCAACTGAGCGCGCACCTTCTTCGCGATCCCGCGGTAGGCGGCGTCGCGGATGAGGATGTTGCGAAAACGGAAGCTGACGTCCCCCGCGAAGCTCGACTGCGCGGGACGAACCAGCTCCGCGGCTGCAAGCGCGTCCAACGCCGCAGTGATGCTGGGGCCGGAGACATCGTCGGACAGCGCCTCCACCGCACCACGATGGAAGACCTCGCCCTCGACGGCCGCCCGCTCGATCAGCAACCGCTCGATCGGACGAAGCCGGTCGAGGCGAGCACTGAGCAGTGCGTCGAGAGTCGCCGGAAGCTCGAGCTCAGGCTCCTCAACGACCGCTGCGACGAGCTCTTCGACGAAGAACGGGTTCCCGCCGGCCTTCGCGATCACCCGTGAGCGGGTCCCGTCGTCCAGATCGGCCAATTCGACCACGAGCTGCGCCGCCTCGCCGGCGGCGAGCGGCTCGAGACGCAAGGCCTCCCAGCGTGGACGCTGCAGAAGCAACTCGGGTCGCGCGAGGCCCAGGAGCAAAATCGGGAGGCCTGACGAGAGGGCGGCCGTGCTCTCGATCAGATCGAGGAAGCCCGTCTCCGCCCACTGCAGGTCGTCGAGGCAGACGACGACAGGCCCATCACGAGCAAGCGCCTCGAGGAACTTGCGCGCCGCCCACGCAATGTCCTCGGACGATGCGGCACCCGCCATCAGGCCGAGCGCCTGCGCGAGCACCAAGGCAATCCGCGATCCCTGCGGGTCGCTCGCGAGGAGCGCGGAGATCCCGCTGCGCGCCGCTTCGACCGAGTCCTCATCGCGGATCCCCGCGGCCTGTTTGACGATCTGCGCGAGAGGCGAGTACGTGATGCCTTCCCCATATGGCAGACACCGCCCGTAGACAACGGTTGCGGCGATCGTCTTCTGAAACTCGGCGGCGAGGCGCGACTTCCCGATGCCAGCCTCTCCGAGGACGACGCACAGACGACAGCCGCGATGCGTGACGACATCCGAGAACACCGCTCTCAGCGCGCCGAACTCCTTGGTCCGTCCCACCATCTGTCCTCCGGCGGGTCTGACGCTTTCAGACCGCCCCGACGCAACCGAAAGGAGCCTGTAAGCCGGCACGGGCTCGGACTTCCCCTTTGCATCGATCGACTCCACGCGCTCGACCTCGGCCACGTGCCGCACGAGCCGGTACGTCGGTTCACCGAGCAGGATCTCACCGGGGGAAGCCGCTTGCTCGAGCCGCGCCGCGATGTTGACTGCGTCGCCCGTGACGAGTGCCTCGCCCCGGCTCGCGTCGCCGGCAACGACCTCGCCGGAAAACAGGCCAATGCCAACGGCGAGCCGAACTCCAAAACGCTCGTCGAACTGCGCATTGAGCTCGACCAGGCGGTCGCCCATGTCGAGCGCAGCACGAACCGCTCGCACCGCGTCGTCCTCGTGTGCGACAGGAACGCCGAAGACCGCCATGACAGCGTCGCCGATGAACTTCTCGACCGTGCCGCCGTGGCGCTCGATCGCCCGGCGCATCTCGCCGAAGTAGCCAAGCATGATCTCCCGCACGCTCTCGGCGTCCAGACGCTCGCCCAGGCCGGTCGAGCCGGACACGTCGCAGAAGAGCATGGTTGCCAACTTCCTCCGTTCCGGAGTCGGCGTCTCGAACGAGGCTCCACATGCGAAGCAAAAGCGAGCGCCGTCGACGCCGTTCCTACCGCAATTGACGCAGCGAGCCATGCACTAAGGCTACGTCTCGGCGATACGAACTTCTACGGCGCCTGTAGGCGAGCACCACGACCGGCGCTGGGAAGCCTCCGGAGGGCCTGCAGAGGCGGGGGGTCGAATCGACGCCAGCGGCGATAGCGTTACGTCCGTGACGATTCAGCTGAGGCCGATGGGCGACGGCGAATTCACGACGTTCGTCGTCGAAAGCAAGCGCCGCTACGCCCGCGACATGGTTGAGAGCGCGGGCCTCGATCCCGACGCAGCGCAAGCGAAGGCCGACCGCGACTACGCGCGACTGCTTCCGGACGGACTCGGCTCAGCAGCACAGTTCCTGTACGTGATCGAGGATGAAGACGGCGCAGGCAGAGGCACTCTCTGGTTCGCCGACCGGGAACACAACGAACAGCGCTGCGCTTTCGTCTACGACCTCTACGTCGACGAAGCCTTCCGAGGTCAGCACATCGGACGCCTGGCGATGCAGCTACTCGAGGAGGAAGTACGTGCCCGAGGGATCGACTCGATCGAGCTCAACGTCTTCGGTGGAAACACCGTCGCGCGCTCCCTCTACCGCTCACTGGGCTATGTGGAGACGTTCATCGGCATGAGGAAACGCCTTGACGCAGCAAGCGCAAGCCTCCCCTAGTTCCCAAGAGCGTTGTCGTTACTCCGCGGAGAGGAGCGCCCTCTTGGCCCAGACTCGGCTCCGCGGCCATCTCCGGCTCCCTCACGCGAACGAGGCTCTGGCACCCCGCGAAGCTCAATCGCAGTTCTTGACGACCTTGATGGAGATGACTTTAGTGAGTTGGATCGTCTGCGCCTCACCTTCGGCGGCGCCGGCGATTTCTCAGTGCCTCTGGGTGGCCGATGACGGCAAGGGCTCGCCCCTCCCGTCGCGTCCGCCACTCAAGATCATCAGACAGAAACAACGAGGGTGGATCGGCCGTCGCCAACGTGACCGTGAACCATCCGATCCTGTGGGGTGCGCAAACTCGGTTTAGCCTGCGAACATGCGAGTTCCCCGACCCGAACCGAGTTTGTGCACCCAGACGCGATCCGGTTAGCGACAGGGCCGAGATCGTGGGCTCGCTCGCCGGGGTCGAGGCGGTTGCCGTCGACGAAGCCCGGTTCGTCGGCACCGAAGCGTCGCGGTCTGCGGGATGCCGGTCTAGCTGCCTCGGCGTCGTCGGTTGCGTGAGCCCGGTGAGGACGGCTTCGTCTTGCGCCACTCGTCGTATGTGGGGAGCCTGCCCGCACTGCGCGCCTGCGCGACGCAGTCCGTGTGAGCGTGTCGGCGCCGGCTCGGATCCCCCTCCGGAACGAGCAGCATGTGCTCCCTCACTGCGTGGAGTTGCTGATCGCAGAGCGGGCAAATGTAGGTCGTTGGCTTCAGGTTCTGCGCACGGCGCACCTCCCACCACCGAAACGTCTCCTGGTCGGTCATCGACGGCCTCGATCACGAGCGTAGGGCGCGCACGGCGTCGATCGCGCCGGTTCGCTGCCGACGTTGGCGCGACGCTGAATGTGCGACACGAGGGTGTGAGGTGCCAAAATCGGTTCCCCCTGCCAATCGGCACGTCGCGCGTGTCGGACCCGAGTTTTGGCACCCCAAGCGCTCCCGTACACGAAAAGCTGGCCCTGCAAGTCGAACTCTGTTCGCCTGGGTCCCTCGTCTCGCGCGCCCAGAGGCGCGTCGGGAGAATGCGGGCTTTCGGCCGGGGTTCTGGCCACAGGGCCAGTTGACCCACCCTAGCTCTTCTGGAGCGCGGGCGCGGCTAAGACTTCTTCTTCCCCCCGATCCGCAACCACTCACGGATCTTTGCGATCAGGCTGGCCATAGGGTGAGTCTACGCCGTTTCGCCAATCATTTCGGCACACTCTCCCAGTCGCTCACGCCGACCCTGAACTGCGCACCCCACACCCTCAGCCGCACATTCGGCGCTACCCGGTCGACGATTGCAGGGGGATGTAACGTCTACGTGTCCACCAACCGGGGGCGGTCGACCGCAGTGGCCACCGACTACGTAGTCGAGAAGCTCGTCGTCGCGGTCGAGTCGCTTGCCGTGAGCGCGGCCCCGATCCAGCAACGCCTAGGAAACGCGTGGATGGGTGCGCTCGTCCACCTCTTCGGCTTGTCCTTATTACTTGTGTCTGCGCTTACTCGCGAACAAACCGATCGATTCATCGCTCATTCTCCAGGTCGCGTGGGAGCTGCACGACGAGCCGGAACTCGCCCACGCTCAGCGACGGAGCGACCTCTCTGACGATCCCGTCGTATCCAGCGATTTCGACCCGGTCGCCAACCTCGAACGGCGGCACCCTGCTCAGTTGTCCGCCGCGACGACGTCGTCGCGGCGACGCAGTTCGTAGAGATAGAACGCCACCTAACGTCACCGTAAGCGGCGGACCGGCCAGCACGATCGGCGCCGACGACGACGGGAGACACGGGAAAACGGTGTGAATCGGTCTCCAGTGATCGCCTTAGCCAGTCGAACCGTCACCAAGGGCAGCCAGCGCACCGATCCCTGTCGGACTAGAGATCGCTTCAGGTGGGAAACTCTTGCTTGCATGGACACCGCGGCCGCGATCGTTCTTATTCTGCTCGTTACCGTTCTGCCCGCCGTTCTTGTCGGCGGCCTGTTCGTCTGGGCAGCGTTGAAGGATGGGCAGGAGGACAAGGCGTTGCAGGCGCGGCTCGGCATCCGCCGCCGGACTAGGCTCGGGCGCTAGCCGGGACCGACCGGTTTCGATGAGGTGCATACGCGCGAACTGCGCGCAGCAACGCTTCAGCCTTTGAGGCCGCGCGCGCTGGCAAGCACGCCGACGTGCCCGGCGTTCGGCTCTGAGATGTTGCGCCACGCTGTCTTGGGCCCCGGCGGTATCGGCGCATTGGTCGCGGCTACCCTCGCGCGAGCCGGCCGCGAGGTCGTCCTGCTCATCAGGCCGCAGTCGCTCCGGTCGTATCCCGGCCGCATCCAGATCGAGAGCGTCGTGCTTGGCTCTTTCGCGGTTGACGTCGACGCCGAGTCGCAGCTCGGCCGCGAGGTCGATGTGCTCTGGGTGACGCTGAAAGCGATCATGCTTGATGCCGCTGTTGGGCTCGCGCCGCCTGAGCAGGTCCGCCACGCTGCAGTCGTTCCACTGATGAACGGGATCGACCACGTCGCGAGGCTGCGCGGCCGCTACGAGCTCGTCGTCGCCGGAGCGATCCGCGTTGAGTCGGGGCGTGGCCCGGACTGGCGTGTGGACGCCAGAAGGCGCCCTTCATCCGCGTCGAGCTAGGACCGGGTGGCGAGGAGATCGCAGGGGAGCTGAGCGCAGCGGGAATCGAATGCACGGTGCGCGACGACGAAGCGGAACTGCTGTGGGAGAAGCTTGCGTTCCTGGCGCCCGTCGCTCTCACAACATCTGCGCTCGGCCAACCAATCGGTGCGGTACGCAACGATCCACGGTGGCGCGCACGGCTAGAAGGAGCTCAGGCAGAGGTCGTTGCGGTCGCCTCCGCGGAAGGGATCGCGATCGACGAGGATGCGCTCCGCTCCCTCCACGCAACGGTGCCCGAGACGACGCAGAGCTCGATGCAGAAAGACATCGCCGCCGGCCACCAGCCCGAACTTGACCCGATCGCCGGGCCCATCCTCCGCGGCGGCGCGCGCCACAGCGTGGCTGTGCTCGTCACGCGCGAACTCGTTGCGTTCGTGCAGCAGCGTGTTGCGGCCGCGCGCTAACCGGTGCGCAGGCGCGAGCAAGCGCAAGGGAGCGAACAGTTCGAGCAACGAATGCCGCTCGCCCTGAAGCGCGCACATAGGCCGCATGCTTCGGACGAAAGAGCGTGTCCTGCAGCTCATTTCAGTTTCGTGCCAGGGGATTTCGGACCCCATGCTTCCGGTCGGTCGCGGCAGCCGCCTCGTGTACCGAACTCCCGGCTGTCTCGCTTCGGCTTCTCCTTCCTTATTAGTGTCTAGGCCGACGGCGCAACTACTGATCGAGTGATCGCTCATTCTCCAGGTCGCGCAGGAGTTGCACGACGAGCCGGAACTCGCACACACTCAGCGATGGGGCGACGTCTTTGACGATCCCGTCGTATCCGGCGATTTCGACCCGGTCGCCAACCTTTAACGGCGACGGGAGAGACCTGCGAGCAGGAAGGCGCGAAAAGACGCGACCCGGAGGGCGTTCGTTCCCGGTCAGCCGCGTTCCTGGCTACCGAGGAAAATCTGCCCTTTGATTGGGTGCTTGCCGGGCTAAGATGGCGAGCGACGCGCGTGCGCCGGCCCGGCTGGAGGTAGCGCGAGCGTCACCGGTACGGTCAGCGAGAGCGGTGGGGGTCCTTGGTGGCCCGGAGCCGAACCCCTCGATCAGATCAGATGGGACCACGATCGAGGAGGGCGCCCAGCATGTCCGCACCGGCAACGACCAGCAGCGCGCAAACCGCGGCGGCAAGCACGGAAGACCCGAGGCTTGCTGCTTCGCGCAGCCAGATCATGTTCCGGCAGGTCAACGAGGAGACCCGGAGGCTCGCCGACAACTCCGAGCTCGACGAGCTCCAAATCGTCTGCGAATGCGACCACGGAGAATGTCTCAGCCAACTCTCGATCTCGGTCGACGAGTACGAGGCGGTACGGCGCTTTCCAACGCGTTTCCTGGTCAGCCCCGACCATGCCGGCCACGACGAGCGGATCGTCCACGAGACGTCCGAGTACCTGGTGATCGAGAAGGTCGGGCCCGGCGCCGCCGCCGCGATCCGCCACGACCCCCGCAAGCCACCCGCTCGCGCGCAAACAACATGAACGAACAAGCGACGACCACCGTCGGTCGAGCCGCCGCCGGAACCCCGGACGCGGCGCAGCCGAGCCTGCTCTTCTTCTTCTCCTCCACGTCCGGCTCCTCTCGGCGAGTCGACGGCTTCCTCGCCCAGGTGTTGCAACATCGAGCCAACCACTCCACCTTCAGACTGATCCGCATCGACGGCCAGGAACGCCCCGACCTGATGAAGCGACTACACGTCACAGACCTCCCAACCCTGCTCGTCTTGGACCGAGGCCGCGTTCGCGGCCGACTCACCACGCCCAGCGGCTGTCGCCAGATCACCCACCTCCTCGCGCCCTGGCTCAAATAGAACAACCGGGTAGCCACAACCACACCGGCGCGACCCTGGCGCCCGTGGGGTGCAGAAACTCGATCGTCACGCTACGACGGCGATGTCGTACTCGTGGATGAGGCCGCCGAGCAAGTCGCGGCGGTTCACTTGGAGATCCCGCGGCCGCAAGGCTGCTCGGACGGCTGACTGATTGCTCGCCTCAGGCGGACTCAGATCGAGGGAGCGGTGGGGCCGTTGTCCGTAATGCTGGACGTAGACGCGAAGGACGTGCTTGAGCTGGCGGCGACCGAGGATCAGCGGCGGTCGAGGCATTCGCGGCGGACGGTGCCGACCCAACGCTCCATGTGCGCATTCGCGTTCGGCGCCCGCACTGGCGTATGAATGACCTTGAGCTTCTCCCCTGCCAGCAACGCGTCGAAGGCTCGCGGGAACTTTGCGTCCCGGTCGTGGATGAGGAACCGCACTCGCCGGTCACTATCGTCGAGCTCCATCAGCAGGTTGCGCGCCTGCTGCAGCATCCAGCCGGTGTCCGGCTTGCTGGTGCAGGCGAGGTACTCGATGCGTCGGCTGCCGATCGAGATGAAGGCGAGCACGTACAGGCGGCGCAGCCAGACGGTGTCGACGGGTTGGGTCGAGCCGGGGCGCGGTGCCGGCGTTGCCGCCGGCCCGTTTCCCCGGCCCGCCCGCCGAACCGGGCGTGCCAATTCCTCGGCACCCGGCTCTCCACAGGACTGCGCCGTCCGTTCTCGGGTGGCTGGTCAGGCACCAGCGACCGCGACCCCCTGGTGGTTCGGGTTTGTCCGCGGGTCGCTCCACGGCGAGGGAATGCGGTAACCCCGGTAGCGGTAGCGGGTTATCGCGACCTCGGCGGGCCAGGCGAGCCTCGCGCCGTTGACACCGCTCCATGTGCGTTGCCAGTACCGCCGCTTGATCTGTT
>WNGF01009141.1_pt1 | contig 15296 bp, 10 predicted proteins | sample 5400641 | NCBI WGS metagenome assembly WNGF01 (sample SAMN13153371, study PRJNA577476) | soil metagenome | isolation source: 80 cm soil or saprolite under grassland replicate 2 | place: USA:California | collected 2016-06-15
TTGGCTGTTTGATGGTAATACTAGTAGGAAGCGATTCCTGCAGAATCGAGTGCCGATTGCCAGATAGAACTACAGACGAACTTTTGCTTGCAAGAGCAGGAGCTGGTGACCCGGCGGCTTTCATCAAGGTGTATGAGCGGCATCGCGCCGTGATTTTCCGGTTTGCTTACAGGCTGTCGGGTTCTGTTGAGGCCGCTGAAGACATAACTCATGACTGCTTCCTGGGGTTGATAACGAAGCCGCAAAATTTCTTGCCCGACAGGGCATCCTTGCGCACCTATCTGTTGTCAGCGGCGCGCAATCTTTGGCTTAAACAGCTGAGGAGGGCAGGGAGAGAGACGGGGATGGATGAGTGGCCTGAAGAACAGTTCACGGACGGGGGCAAGGAACCTCTGCGACAGTTGCTGGATGAGGAACTTTCGATAAAGGTGCAGGAGGCAGTCTTGAGCCTGCCGCCGCTACAAAGGGAGGCGCTGGTTCTCTTTGAGTATGAGGGCCTCGCGCTCAACGAAATCGCCGGTATGGTTGGGACTGACGTGGGAGCGGTAAAGTCCCGTTTGCATCGGGCCAGGCAGCGACTAAGAAATGTGCTCAGGCCCTACTTAGCGACTAGTCAGGAATTGAATACTAGTCGAGAAATTGTTACTTTGGAGCAGGCTTGAAATGAGCGGTACGATTCCACCCGAAAGGGCCGGAGAAAACTTTACTTCAGAAGACGAGCTTCAGAGTTTGCTTGGGCGCTGGATTGTTCCAGAGGCCCCAAAAACTCTCGATCAGCGAGTTGTAAACAGTTATCATAGAGAAATGGGAAACCCAGTCCCGACGGCTGATTCGATACGGTTCCCCCAAAGCCAAAACGAGGTAGTTACGATGAAGTTTTGTTCAACATGTAAAGAGGAGTTCGCGGATAAGTTTAGTTTTTGTCCGGTGGATGGGACTCCTCTGCAGGCGGTGGCCACCGAGCCCGAGAATAGGGTTGTGGACGCCGCCGGTTTTACCGACCCCGTCGATTTGGGCGAGGCAGTTGTGGCAGGTAGCGGATCCGTGGCACTTGTGCCCCGTGGCGAGTTTCATCTGACCATGATCGACGATGCGGGATTGGTGGGCAGACTGGCTAAGGAACTGTCTGACGTCGCCCACGAATATCAATTGACGTGGCCCGAATTCAAGCGTGACCCGTTCGGCTTCACCAAGCGGTCTCTGATCGGCTACGGCCAGATGGCCTCAAAGTCTTTTGGAAATCGCAACGTAGTGCTCGGCATGATAGTGGCGATCCTGGCGATGCTGGGCCTGGTCGGGGTTATTGGGCTGCTCGATCGCGCTCAGCCAGGCGGTATCTCTCGAACCGGCTTCATAACATTTGCTTTGGTGACCGGTGTAATCCTTGCCGTCATTTTTGCAACTTGGCTTCGCAAGAGCCAGAGTGGGGCGGTGTTAGGAGCACCAGATGCTGAATCCAGCAACGCTGTGCTTGGCATGGTTGCAGCATTTTCGGTCTTCTTGTTCTTAATAGGGGGCGGTGTTCTTTATAATTTTTGGCAAAATAGGATACAGGAAAAGGAGCAGATTGCTGATCAACTCGTCGTCCAACAGTACATCGATATCCCGAACGAACAGCCCACTCCTGACGAAGGCACTGCCGGCTTAAACAAGGGCAAGGGCGGCGGTAGCAAACCAAAACAAGAAAAGCCCGGTGGGGGCGGCGGTGGCGGCCGGGAAGAGCAAAAGCCAGCTTCGTTTGGCAAAACTCCACAGGCCTCATTGACAGTGCCGCAGGTGGTCGCGCCCGATCCACATCCTCCGGCGATAAAGAACCCAGTACTGCCGGTGGCCGCGACGGTGGTCGCGGATCCAATGCTGGTGCCACCGGATGCGCGCGTTCTCGCGTACGGCGATCCCAAATCTAAGAGTACTGATCCGTCGTCCGGTCCGGGAACGGGCAATGGCATCGGCACAGGCAAGGGCGGTGGTATCGGACCGGGCGAAGGCGGCGGTATCGGTCCTGGTCGCGGCGGCAATATCGGCGGCGGCGATTATCACGAAGGTGGTGGTGGCCCCGGCGGCGGCGGTGGTGGCACGGATTACAACAAAATCTTCAGTGGCAAGGACGTGAACTCCAAGGCTCGCGTTCTTTCGAAGCCGGAACCGCAGTACACGGAAGAGGCTCGAAAGAACCAGGTAACTGGTACGGTTGTGTTGCGTGCGGTGTTTACTTCGGGCGGTCAGGTGACCAATATTCGCTCCGTCTCAGGACTTCCGTACGGTTTGACTGAGCGAGCAATAGCTGCTGCACGGAATATTAAGTTTGTTCCGGCTACGAAGGATGGACGCGCAGTGTCGATGTACATCCAACTGGAGTACAACTTCAACCTTTATTAAGCAACAGCTCTGATGAAATCAAGAGGGCGTCCGACTGAACGCAGTCGGCGCCCTTTTTGTTCATTGGCCGCAGATGACCGGGAGAGGCGCAGATATGAAATGGAAAGAAAGTGAAACGACTGGGAGCAAGTCGGCGCCCGCTTCGATTGCAATGCGCTACTGAATTCTTAGCAGCGTGAATCCGTCTCATCCACGGCGCACTATCAACTACTCAATCGTTCCACGAAGCGCTTGATTCGAATCGCTCCTTCACGCAACTGTTCCATCGAAGTGGCGTAGGAAATTCGCAAGTAGCCGTCGGCGCCAAAGCCTGCGCCGTCGGTGACAACAGTCTGCTCCTCAGTCAGCAAGCGTGCAGCGAACTCCGCGGAGGTTGGCACATCGCCGCCTAAACACTCGCGTACGCTGGGAAACACGTAGAAGGCGCCTTCCGGTTCATTGCAACTCACACGAGGAATCTCTTTCAAGGCATTAAGAAACCAGGCGCGTCGCGCTGTATATTCCGCTAACATCTCCGCCACTGAATCCTGTGGACCATTGAAAGCTTCAATCGCCGCGCTCTGGGCTATTGAATTAGGGTTGCTCGTCGAGTGGCCCTGTACCTTGAGCATTTCACGAGTCCATTCGCGCGGAGCGAGCGCGTAGCCGACACGCCAGCCGGTCATCGCATATGTCTTCGAGAACGAACCAGCGATGCAAAGACGAGCCCGCAGCGCAGACGGCAGGCTGGCAGCGCTGAAAACTTGACCAGGCGAATAAACAAAGCGCAGATAACACTCGTCGGAGATCACGTAGATGCCGCGGTCTGTTACGAGTTCCATGATTCGTTGAAACTCCGCTGTGGGAATCACGCGACCTGATGGATTGCAGGGTGAATTGAGGATGATAAGTTTCGTGCGCGGCGTAATGGCACGCTCCACTTGTGCCGCGCTCAACACGAACTCGGTTTCTTCAGTCTCAATAAAAACCGGCACGCCGCGTGCAAAAAACACAACCTCCGGGAACGTCACCCAATAAGGTTTAGCCAGCAAGACCTCATCGCCAGGATTAATGAGACTGACGACTGCATTGAAAACCGCCTGCTTGCCTCCGGAAGTAGCCATCACCTCTGCGCGTTCATAGTTTGCTCGGAACGAGCGTGCATAGAAATCAATAATCGCTTGCTGTAGTTCTCGCGTGCCCCCTGTTGAGGTGTACTTGGTTTTTCCGGCGCGCATTGCTTCTGCCGCCGCCGACTTGATGTTTTCTGGCGTATCGAAATCTGGTTCCCCGGCGCCGAAGTCGACGACGTTTGCGCCTGCGGTCCGCAACGCTTCAGCCGCCTGCATTGCCGCAAGCGTCGATGAAGCCTGCATCTTCGTTACATTGTCGGAAGCTTGAAATAGTGAAACAGCGGGTTTGGTTGTCATTAGTCTTGTTTCGAATGGTTTGCGATCAAACCGGGTTAGTTTCAAATAGTGTTAGCCTTTTACTTTTTCTTTCATGCGCGTATTAACCAGAGTGGGAACCAGCCCATCGAGTTCTCCACCCAATTGAAAGACCTCTTTGACGAGGCGCGAACTGACGTATGAATAGGTCTCTGCAGGCATCATGAATACTTGCGCGAGGGCGTAATGAACAAGCAGGCCCTCGAAGGCGTCCACCCGCAATGTACAACTGCGCCGCTCAATTGTCTTCAATACTTCTTCCAGCATACCGCGGCGCTCTTCTATAGAAAAGAAGGGCTGTTTATCCGGGTTTACGAGTATGGCGATGATAATCTCGTCGAACAGTTTACAGCCACGCTCGATGATGTCGAGATGTCCATTCGTAACTGGATCGAATGAGCCGGGATAAATGGCGCGCCGCATGGAGGTGAATGGTAATTGGTAAACGGCGAATCGTAAATAGCGAATGCGGCATGGACCTCGCCATAGTTGCGGTTAGACCAAAAAGTCAGGCCCAAGCTTGACAGCGTTGGGTCTCGATGGTTCAATAACGCTTGGAACAAACGTGGTGAGTTAAGGCGACTTGCGGCCACGAAAAACAATCCGCTAAACAGCTCGGCGAGTCTTTCCCAGCGAGACTAATCGAATAGGCTTTTAGGAAAGCCCCGCGTTGTTCAGCGCGGGGCTTTCCTCGTAAATAGTGAATCGTAAATCGTATAGAGGCCAGCAGGGAATCACGAAGGATTACGATTTGCGATGACCTTCGGTGGGCACGCTCGATGAAGTGTCGACGGTTTGTACTATTTACGTTTCACGATTTACGGTTTACTGCTGTATGGCTAATTTTCTCGACACTCTAAAAGAACGCATCGTCGTCTTTGACGGCGCGATGGGCACCAACATCCAGGTGCAGAATCTGACCCCGGACGACTTCGGCGGGTTAGATGGCTGCAACGAATATCTGGTCGTCACCAAGCCGGAAGCTGTTGAGAAGGTTCATGCCGGATTTTTGGACGCGGGTTGTGACGTTGTTGAGACTGACACCTTCGGCGCCACCTCGATCGTCCTGGCGGAGTATGACATTGCCGATAAGGCGTACGAACTCAACCTAAAAGCAACACAAATAGCGAAGCGGGTTGCGTCTGACTATTCAAAGACAGATTGGCCGCGTTGGGTCGCCGGTTCGATGGGGCCAACAACCAAGCTGCCTTCGCTGGGTCACGTCTCCTTCCTCGACATGAAGAAGTCTTACTACGATCAGGTGCGCGGCCTGATTGACGGTGGCGCCGACCTTTTGATTGTCGAAACCTGCCAGGATTTGCTACAGACAAAGTCTGCGTTAGCAGCCATCTTCCAATACTTTGAAGAGATCAATCGTCGTGTTCCGGTAATCGCCCAGGTGACGATCGAGGCGTTCGGCACGATGCTGATGGGAACTGAAATCGGCGCCGCCCTTACTGCGCTTGAGCCCTTCCCCATCGACGTTATCGGAATGAACTGCGCTACCGGGCCGAAGCAGATGAGCGAAAACGTTCGCTATCTGTGCCAGAATTCTACCCTGCCGGTGTCTGTCATTCCGAACGCGGGAATTCCGGAAAACGTCGGCGGACACGCTCATTACAAGGAGACACCGGAATCTCTTGCTGCCGACCTGGCACATTTCGCTCGCGATCTCGGCGTGAACATTGTCGGCGGATGCTGCGGCACAACTCCGGCACACCTGCGCGCGGTTGTTGAAGCCGTTAGTAACCTGACGCCTGTGGGTCGAAGGGTTCAGCGTTTGCCGGCGGCTTCTTCAAATTTCATTCAACAGCCATATCTGCAAGACACTTCATTCCTGATCGTTGGTGAGCGAGTCAATGCCAGCGGCTCAAAAAAGATGCGCGATCTTTTGAGCGTGGAAGACTGGGACGGCCTTGTCTCACTGGCTAAGGAGCAGGAACGTGAAGGCGCGCACGTGCTTGACGTAAACGTAGACTTCGTTGGTCGTAACGGCGAGGCCGACATGCATGAGCTCGCCTCGCGTCTGGCCACCAACATAAAGATTCCGCTGATGTTCGATTCCACCGAGTGGCAAAAGATGGAGGCAGGACTACAACACGCGGGCGGCAAGTGTATTCTGAATTCCACCAACTACGAAGATGGCGTGCCGCGGTTTGCGAAAGTAATTGAGTTGGCGAAACGTTACGGCGCGAGTGTAGTCATCGGAACTATCGATGAAGAGGGCATGGCTCGCGCCGCCGATGGAAAGCTAAAGATTGCGAAACGTGCCTTCGAGCAGGCGACTAACGAACTCGAGCTGCCGGCGACTGACATCTTCTTCGATCCACTGGCGCTGCCGATCTCAACAGGCATTGAAGAGGATCGACGCAACGCACTCGAAACGATAGAAGGAATTCGTCGTATAAAGCAGGAACTCCCCGGCTGTTTCACGATCCTGGGCGTTTCGAATATTTCCTTCGGCCTAAACCCGGCCTCACGAGTAGTGCTCAATTCAGTTTTCCTGCACGACGCCGTGGAAGCAGGTCTCGATGCGGCGATAGTCAACGCCAGTAAGATAGAGCCGCTGAACCGAATTGGAGAGAGAGAACTGCAAGTTGCTCGCGAGTTGATTTACGACCAGCGCAAGTTTGAGGGCGACGTCTGCACGTATGATCCATTGACCGAATTCACTAAGCTCTTCGAAGGCGTTAAAGCGAAGGGAAGTAAGAAAGCTTCTAAAGGTGAAACTGTTGAAGAGCGATTGAAGAATCACATCATCGATGGTGAGAAAATTGGCCTGGAAGGTGAACTGAGATCAGCGCTTGAAAAATATTCTGCGCTCGACATCGTCAACAACATACTGCTTGAAGGCATGAAGGTGGTAGGCGATCTCTTCGGCAGTGGGCAGATGCAGTTGCCTTTCGTGCTGCAATCCGCGGAAGCGATGAAGGCGGCTGTGCGTTTTCTCGAACCCTTCATGGAGAAGAAAGGCGGCGCAACTACCAAAGGCACGATGGTGCTGGCAACCGTTAAGGGCGACGTACACGACATTGGCAAAAATCTTGTCGATATCATTCTGACGAACAACGGCTACAAGGTCATCAATCTTGGTATCAAGCAGCCGATCGAGAATATTCTTCAGGCACACGAAGAGCATCACGCCGATGCCATCGGCATGAGCGGGCTACTCGTTAAGTCCACGCTGATCATGAAAGAAAATCTCGAATTGATGAACGAACGGGGCATAAATGTTCCGGTCGTGTTGGGAGGCGCTGCTCTCAACCGGCGTTATGTTGACGACGATCTAAGGCCGCTCTACAAAGGACAGCTTTTTTACGCGCGGGACGCGTTTGCCGGCCTTCATACGATGGACAAGCTGGCAAACGGCAACAGACAACCGGAAAGCATGACCGAGGCGGAGACGCAGGGACGCGGCGAAGTGGCGATAAGCACCACGGCCGGGGCGGAAGCCCGATCCTTAGCAAGGCCTCCGGAATCAGAACCGGGAACGGACCGGGGTTTCAAAGCGCGCAGCTCACCTGAGGTGGAGGATGCGATCGGGTTGGATGTCGACGACGAAGAAGACCTGGTCGGCGAGGAAGCGAAGCTCGGTATTCGCAAACCAATAAAGCCGCGCGGGGCGACGAAAATTGCGGGTGATACGACACACACCATTCGTTCAGACGTTCGCAGTGACGTGCCTGTTCCCGCCGCGCCTTTTTATGGCTCGCGTGTGGTCGAAGAAATTGACCTGGGTGACGTCTTTGCTTTCGTGAACGAAACCGCGCTCTTCAAGGGACAGTGGCAGTTCAAGCAGGGTCGCCGGCCGGCAGAGGAGTATGAGGCGCTGGTTCGGGAAACCGTGCGGCCAATCTATGAAGAGTTGAAGGAGCGAAGCAAACGTAAGCAACTTCTGGCGCCGCGTGTTGTTTACGGATACTTCCCCTGCCAATCTTCCGGCAATGATTTGATCATATTCAACGACGATCAAAAGACCGAACGGATGCGGTTCAGTTTTCCGCGTCAACCTTTAGGAAAGCGGCTCTGTCTGGCGGATTTCTTCGCCGCGAAAGACTCAGGACGAGTTGACGTGGCGGCGTTTCACCTGGTGACTATGGGAAGCCGCGCGAGCAACTATTCGCGAGAACTATTCCAGGCAGATAACTACACCGATTATCTTTATTTCCACGGACTAAGCGTGGAAGGCGCCGAGGCACTGGCGGAGTTGTGGCACAAACGCATTCGCGAGGAGTTGGGCATCGCCGGCGAAGACGCTGTTGAGGTGAGGCGACTGTTTCGTCAGCAGTATCAGGGATCGCGCTTTAGTTTTGGTTACCCGGCGTGTCCAAATCTGGAGGATCAAGCCAAACTATTTGAGTTACTGGAGCCGGCGCGTATCGGTGTGGCACTAACCGAAGAATTTCAACTTGATCCCGAACAATCGACATCCGCGATCATTGTGCACCACCCGGAGGCGAAATACTTTTCGATCGACTAAGTAGACGTCCAAAGTCCAATGTCCAATGTCCAAAGTCCTGAGCCGAAGGTTGTAGCGAGCAAGGATCCGAGCCCCGGCAATACAGACATCGGACATTGGACTTTGGACCTTGGACACTCTCTTGAACCCACCGCCGAAGAGTTTGCAGTATTGAGTCGATTCGAACGCTGTGCTTTTCGTTTCGTCCGGCGGATGAATCAGGGCGATTGGAAACGCTTTTGGACGTGGTGTCAAAAGATCTTCGGCGCTGGCTGGATCCACCTTTCCACTTACAACCTCATGCAGGTTTACGGACTGGAAAATATCGAGGCGGCCTCGAGGGACCGCCCCATACTGTTAGCCGCAAATCATCGCTCGTTCTTTGATATGTATACGGTATCGACAGTGCTTTTTCGCAACACATCCTGGCGCAAACAACTTTTCTTCCCAGTGCGCGGCCGATTCTTCTACGACTCGCCCTTGGGTTTGTTTGTGAACCTGGTAATGGGTTGGTGGTCGATGTATCCCCCTTTTTTTGCGTCTGGTGAAAAGCCGCTCCTGGAAAAACGCGCGCTTGATAAGTATTCCTTTCGAGTTTTGACTGAGATTTGCAGAAACGGCGCCGGTAACGTTATTGGTTTTCATCCGGAAGGCACTCGCAACAAGGGGGCGGATCCTTATACATATTTGCCGGCGCAGCCAGGCATTGGAAAATTGATTAAAGCTGCCGCACCTCAAGTCATTCCGGTTTTTGTTGCCGGGTTGGGAAACGATCTGCCGAAACAAGTGCTGGGTAACTGGAGAGGCGGTGAGAAGATTCGCATCCATTTTGGACCGCAACTTGAGTTGTCGAACTACTTGTCCAAGAAAGATCATGTAAGGACGTACAAAGAGATCTCTGAGTTCGTGATGAGCAAGATTGCGGAACTTGGCGAAGCAGATCGCCAAATGACTTCTATTTGAGAGGACTAAGAGCGGGGGCAAGCCCGCCTTGCCAACCATGAGCCGCTCTAGCTTGCGCTGGATAGTTAGACTGGAAGGCTCTCAAGCAGTGAAACTTGATCATGTGTAAAGTCTCCAAGTTGGGAAGGCGGGCTTGCCCCCGGCTCCCGGTGTTGCCGATCTTTAAGATAAGAAACAATGTCTCTTCCTTTAGTAATCATTAATCCAGAATCTGCTGCTGGCGGTACGCGCGAGGCCTGGCCAAAGATCGCCAGCGACCTCGCAACGCATTTCGGATCATTCACGCCTAAGTTCACCAGACATCCAGGTGACGGAAGCGAGCTTGCCGCCAGCGCAGCGCGCAAGGGTACGAAGCTGATTATTGCCTGCGGTGGCGATGGAACAATCTCAGAGGTAGCGAACGGAATTCTGTCTGCTGGAAGCGATACGGAATTGGGAATCCTTCCCAGCGGCACGGGCGGAGACTTTCGTAAGACGATTGGCATTCCCGCTCGCTCGAGCGATGCGGCAAGGATCCTTCGCGATGGCCAACCTCGTCTGATCGATGTCGGTAGGATTACGTTCACCAGGGACGACGGCGAGCAGGAGTCCCGTTACTTTCTCGGCGTAGCTTCATTCGGCATGAGTGCCGATGTGATCGCGCGCGTGAAGCAGGGGGGTCCTGATTGGCTACCTGCTAAAGGGCCCAAATGGTTAACGGGCAGGGTTTCGTTTGGCGCTGCCATGCTGCAAACAGCGCTGCGGATGGAGCCCACACGCGTGATTCTCCAGATCGATGACGATCAGCCGCGTCACCTGACGGTCGCGAATCTTTGCGTTGCGAATGCGCGCTATTTCGGCGGAGGAATGAAGATTGCTCCCGACGCAAAGCTGAGTGATGGGAAGTTTGACGTGATTAGTATCGGCGATCTTGGAGCCGCTCGAATCTTGGGAAACGCGCCGCGTTTGTATGTTGGCGCACACCTCGGCATGGCGGGAGTAGGCCACATGCTGGCGGGGAAAATTATCGCTCGTCCCATCGAAGATCAGCGTATCGAGATCGAGGTGGACGGGGAAATCCCGGGTCTCCTTCCGGCGACGTTTCAAATCCTTCCCAAAGCTCTGCGTGTTCGTTGTCCTCGAGCGTCGTAACGCTATGACTGAGAAACCGCTTGCCAGTAAATTGGGAAAAAGGGTATAAATATCGCACCGAGCCCTTGATTATATGAATTTGATTTGTTTGGCACGGCGCTCTTCATGTATAGACAAATAACTGTTCTTGCGCAGAGAGTGGTCCCTGCACTGCGGGGAGTTGTATAGTTTTTGCTCTTTGCAGCGTTGAAGTGTATCTGCCCAGCTCAACCGACGGAGGATTCGTATAGTGGATAGTGCGCTCAATCAAGAGCTATCCGCAGAGAACGCCACCACTTCGCAACCCGCGGAGACAGTCCCTGCCGCAGAACCGTCTCGCGGATCTGTGGCTGCCAAGCCTCCGCTGCCGCCCGCCGCGAAAACCGTATCCAGGCCCGCTGGAGCAGTTGTTGAGAGCACACCGGATCCGCCTGTTAACAAAATGCGTCGACGGATAGTTTGGGCGAGCGTCGTTGGTTTTCTTACCACCTGCTTCCTAATGTTTCTCCGGTTCTTCCTGCCGCGCTCCATTCTTGAGCCGTCCAGCAAGTTTTCCGTAGGCTTCCCCTCCGATTACGCGCTTGGTGTCGACACCAAATGGCAGCAGCAATATCGCATCTGGGTTGACAAAACTTCCGACAGAATCTTCGTGATCTACGCGCGCTGCACGCATCTCGGCTGCACTCCGGATTGGAAAGCGAGCGAGAACAAATTCAAGTGTCCGTGCCACGGCAGCGGGTACGACAGTGAAGGAATTAACTTCGAGGGCCCGGCTCCGCGACCAATGGATCGCGCGTCTGTTGAGCTGGACGCTGAAGGACAAATCGTGGTGGATGTAGGCAAGCTTCACTCGTGGCCAAAAGGAGGAACAAACCAATTCAATGATAAGGATGCTTATATCCCGCTGTAATTCTGGTTTAAAGCTTGGCGAGAACTATGGACGAAAAGCCTGATCAAAAAGAGACAAAGCAACTGACTGGCGACGAAAAGACCAGTACGAGCCTTCTTGGAAAAGTGATGGAAGGCAGTACTGCGCTCAAGCAGCGGGCCATCGAGGAAGCGAAGACTTATAAGGACGTTCAGGACACACAACTTTGGAAGTCGATCTTTCGTGTGTCGCATGATCGCTCCGACCCTCGCAATCGTTCATTGGCGGTCCTCTCCAACGTTTTCCTGCATCTTCATCCGGCAAAAATCAATCGCGACGCAGTGCGCTACCAGTACACCTGGGGAATGGGCGGCATCACGTTTTATCTCTTCATTGTGCTGACGTTCACAGGTGTGCTGCTGATGTTTTACTACCACCCAACGAAGGTTGACGCCTTTCGCGACATTCTTTATCTCGAGCACGACGTCCCGTTTGGCAAGTTGCTCAGAAACATGCATCGCTGGGCGGCCCACTTGATGGTGATTACTACCTGGCTCCATATGTTTCGCGTGGTGCTGACCGGATCATACAAACGCCCGCGCGAGTTTAATTGGGGCGTGGGCGTTGTGTTGCTGGTCCTCACGCTTCTGCTTTCTTTTACTGGATATCTGCTGCCGGATGATCAACTGGGTTTCTGGGCGGTGACGGTTGGCACAAACATGGCGCGCGCCACTCCGATGCTGGGTTCTGAAGGGCCTTTCGGTATTCAGCTTGGCATGACGCCTTTTAACGACGTCCGTTTTGGATTGCTCGGCGGCTCGATTGTCGATTCGAACGCACTATTGCGTTCATACATCTGGCACTGCATAGGTATTCCGCTGGTGGCTTCGATCTTTATGGCCGTGCACTTCTGGCGGATACGAAAAGATGGAGGCATCTCCGGCCCGGCGCCGGTGATGCTTGAATCGGAAATGAAGGCGGTGAAGAAGAAATAGGTTTCAGGTCCGACAACTTTGGTTTGTCGAAGTCAGTACCGCCGGCGGTAGCGGGCGGATAAGTTGGCTTGTGAATCGATGGTAAACCCACCCCGTACCGCAGGCGGTACTGACGAGCACTAGATGGCGAAGTCTAAATTCAACTTGAGCAGAGGTAAGTTAATAACTCTGGGGGTGGTTGTGCTCCTCCTGGTTCTGGCTATCTTTTTTGTCCAGGACTGGCATCAGCTATGGACGATCTCATCGGCGCCCGACAACGTGCCAATCGTGGCGATGCTTTTTCTCGTACCCTTCTTCACCTGGTTGGGGATCAAACAGTCGAAAGCAAACGATCGGCTGATTGAACAGTTGGAACAAGATCCAAAACTCGCCAAAACACATCATCGCAAAGTAGAACCCTGGCGCCCCGGATGGGCGCGCGAGATTCATGTCTGGCCGTATCTCGTGCGTATTGAATTTCTGGCGGCGCTGATCGTTACTATCATCCTTTACGTGTGGTCAATAACGCTGAATGCGCCTCTTGAAGAACCGGCAAATCCTAACCTGACAATGAACCCGTCAAAAGCTCCCTGGTACTTCCTCGGGCTGCAGGAGATGCTGGTTTACTTCGATCCATGGATTGCGGGTGTAGTGATGCCGTCAATCATTATGGTTGGCTTGATGGTCTTTCCTTACGTCGATTCCAATCCGCTGGGCAATGGTTACTACACGCTCAAGCAGCGCCGCTTCGCGGTGGGAATGTTTGCCTGGGGCTTTCTGATGTGGATCCTTCTGATAGTTATCGGAACTTTCATTCGGGGACCTGGTTGGATCTGGTTCTGGCCGGGCCAGACGTGGGATCACAACGCAGTCGTGTTCGACAAGAACGTCGACCTCCACGACTGGATCGCAACCAGCCGCATCGGCAAGACACTACATCTCGGATTTCTGTCAGCGAATCCGTGGAAATTTATCTTTGGTTTGATAGTGGTAAGCGGCTTTTATGTTGTAGGCGCCTTGTTTTTCCACTGGTTAATGACCGTAGACTTTAAGAAGCTTTCACTGCGTCCGCTGCGGTTGTTCCCGCAAGACGCGTTTGAGCAAAAGCTTTTAGCCAGAACAAGTCTGCTGCAATATCTAACTTTTCAGTTTTTCGCCGTAAGTGTATTGCTCGCGATGCCGGTGAAACTTTTGCTGCGCCTGACGTTGACTATCAAGTACGTCTGGGTGACACCCTGGTTCAATATTTAGATCTACGAGATCGACTGAAAACCCACCCGCTGCCACAGGTGGTACTGACAAAGCTTTCTGATGAGTGCGGAGGAATGATCCCGAGTGGCGGATTCTACTGAAGCTAGCGAGTCGTTGGTAAAGAAAGAGCCAGAGGTTCCGGCAGCGGATCCCATCGTGAGTCGCTCTACCAGCGGCATCATGCTCATATGCGCCTTGCTGCTGACGGCAGTCCTCGCCTGGTCTCTCTATGATGAGGCCTTCGGCCAGCGCCCCTGGAAAGGCATGCAGCAGCAGTTCGTCAATCGCTACACGAAGTATCTGAAGAGCATCAAACCGCAAGCCGGTAAGACCGAGGCGGAGGTCAAAGAGAGCCCCGACTATCAGCAGCTCGACGCGGAAGCGCAAGCTGCTCTGGAGAAAGTCAAACCAGACATCGCTGAGATTGATCATAAGGTGGCGCAAATTCAACGCGAGCTGGACGCCGTTACGGAGCCCTTCCAGAATCAACGCGGCAAACTCACGGTCATCAATTACGACGTCGAGATCGCATCAAACAACGTCAAAGACAAATATCGCAAGCGAGCGCAAGAGAAGCGAGCTGAATTAGTAGAGGTCGATCTTCCGGCGGGGGACGGTTCTGCAAAAACGACAACCCAGAAGATGAATTACGACCAACTTGAAAAGCTCTTTAACAATTTACGTGACGAAAAGGCGAGGTTGCTGGGAGAAAAAGCTGACCTGCTCAAAGAGCCGACGGAACTCGGAAAGAAACGCGACGACTATCTAAAGCACCACATGACGGGTTTGGGGCCGAGCCAAATCGATGGGCTGCTGCGAAAAATGGATCAATTTGATTACTCCATTTTGCCGCATCAGATCAGCGTCAACGAATTTAATATCGTCGATCGTTGCGAAGTGTGCCATGTCGGAATCCGCGAACCACTCGACCTTCGTCCTGAAGACCTGGCACCCGACGGGCCAGGCAAGAAACCCGATAATCTTTCACGCGCGTTCGTAAGTCATCCCAACAGGGAACTTCTGCAAATACACACGCCGGATCGGTTTGGCTGCTCGAGTTGCCACTGGGGCAATGGTCGCGCGACGACAAGCGAAATCAAAGGCCACGGGCAACACAAGTTCTGGCTCTGGCCAATGTTTGAGAAGGAAAACACCGAAGCCGGCTGCCAGCAGTGTCATGCGAAAGATCGAGTCACGCAAGGCGCCGACACGCTGAATCTCGGACGCGATCTTTTCTACCAGCGCGGGTGTGTGGGTTGTCATCGTTACGAGGGCTTTGACCGCGAAACGGATGCGTTGGGAAACACTCGTCAGAGCATCAGCCAGCTCGAAGATCAAATTACCGGCAATCAGAAGCAAATTAGACTCGATGAAAGCCCGCCGGAAGGCACCACTGACGAAGAAGCTCAGAAGTTGCTGGCGCAGTCGGAAGCTCTGAAGGTAACGAACAGCATTCTGGCTGCACGCATCGATCAGTTGAATTTGCAATCGAAGTATTTGATGCAGGACCAGAAGAAGGTTGGACCAAACCTGAAGGACGTGCGTCTGAAACTCCGCAAGGAATGGATTCCGGTTTGGCTTTCGAACCCGCAAGCTTTTCGGCCCGGTACGAAGATGCCGACCTTCTGGCGCTTTGCTGAGGCCGACAGCGCTGCAAAGTTACAGCCGTTGCGCGATAAGGATGGGCAGGAACAAATACAAGCTATCGCCGCATACCTCTGGCAGAACGGCTTTGAAGGCGGTCTTCCGGCACAGCAGCGCGGAGACGCAGGACATGGGAAAGAGCTTTTTGAAACGCGCGGCTGTTTAGGTTGTCATTCAATCGGCGATGAGGAGAACAAGCTTGGCGGCACATTTGCCGCGAA
>WNGF01010695.1_pt1 | contig 15296 bp, 17 predicted proteins | sample 5400641 | NCBI WGS metagenome assembly WNGF01 (sample SAMN13153371, study PRJNA577476) | soil metagenome | isolation source: 80 cm soil or saprolite under grassland replicate 2 | place: USA:California | collected 2016-06-15
CGCGATCTGCTCGGTCGTGTGCGCGACGCGGCGATCGGAAAGCTGGTCCACGGCGTCGTCGACCGGAACCTCCCCGCGCTGAATTCGGTCCGGGCGCGGGTGAGTCTGCCGCCGCTGCGACACATGACGGACCTCGGCCGCACCTCGCCTCGCATCCTGTACTACACGGCCGAGCCATTCGAGTACGCGTGCTCCGCGCGCCCGCCCAGTGTCGTGGCCGTCGGGCCGTGCTCCTGGGACCCGCCCGATCCGCGGCCATGGCTCGCGGGCGTGTCGAAGCCAGTCGTGCTCGTCACCTGCTCGACCGAGTTCCAGGACGACGGCCGTCTGGTCGACGTCGCGCTGGAGGCCCTCGGCGAGGAGGAGGTTTTCGTCGTCGCCACGACCGCCGCAGTGGATCCCGCTCGCTTCCGGCCGCCCGTCAACGCGCGCGTCGAACGCTTCGTGCCACATGGCCCGATCCTCCGGCGGGCTGCTGCGGTCGTGTGCCATGGCGGGATGGGCACCACCCAGAAAGCGCTGGCGGCGGGGGTTCCCGTCTGCGTGGTTCCGTTCGGCCGCGACCAGCTCGAGGTTGCCCGCCACGTGGAGGTCGCGGGAGCCGGCACGCGCCTGCTTCCGAAGAAGCTCCCGCCGGGGCGGCTCCGCTGCGCGGTGGCGAGGGCTCGCGAATGTCGAGCGGGCGCGGAGCGGATCGCGAAGGCATTTCGTGCGGCAGGCGGCCCTGCGGCAGCGGCAGACGCGCTCGAGTCGCTGCTCCCGTCGCCCGTGCGTTGACGCGATTCCGCGCGCGTGGGGTCGCGCGGCCTCGATGGGTCTCTCGGTTGATCGGCCCGCATTTAGTGTTAGTTCATTTAACATGAAAACCACAGGCCATCCACGGACGCGCCTGCGCGACGAGCGAACGCTCGCATCGACGGCCGGATTCGGGCGTTCGGGAGCAAGGAGGAGCCATGGCAAAGCCAGGCGACGTCATCGAGGAGCCGCTCTTCGGTGAGCGGATCGTGTTCAGGAAGACGGGACGCGAGACGGGAGGCGAGCTCCTCGAGTTCGACCACTTCCTCCCGCCTGGGGCATTTCCCCCGGCCGCGCACGTGCACCCGCGACAGGAGCAGCGCCTCGAGGTTCTCGAGGGGTCGGTTCGGGTTCGCGTCGGACGGATCGAGCGCATCGCGACGAAGGGCGACGTCGTGGTGGTTCCGCCGGGCACGCCGCACACCTGGTGGGGCGGCGATGCGCCCGCCGTGCTGCGGAACCAGTTCCGCCCCGCGCTCAACACCGGCGAGTTCTTCGAGACGTTGTACGGGCTCGCACGCGGCGGGAAGACCGATCGCAAAGGGATGCCGAACCTCCTGCGGGTCTCCCTGCTCGCGCCGCGGTTCGAGATCTACCTCGCGCGACCGCCCATCGCCGTCCAGAAGGCCCTCTTCGCACTCCTCGCGCCTCTCGCACGCGCGCTCGGGCTCGACCGCGAGATCTCGGCGGTGAGCGCGCGCGTTCACGCACCGGCCGCGCCATAGCTCCGGATTGCCGTATTCGCTAGACGCGATTGTTCGTGCTGCCGCGTGCCACTCCGAGGAGACACAGAATGACCACACAAGCGCTGGTCTCGAGTCGTAGCCAAAGGCTGCTCCAACTCGGGATCCTGCTCTTTCTCTTGGGCCTCCTCGTGGGATTTGCCGTGCCGTCCCTCGCGAACCCTCGCATGGCGTTAGCCAGTCACCTCGAAGGCATCATGAACGGGCTCTTTCTGGCGGTACTGGGGCTGGTGTGGCCAAGGCTCACCTTGCCCGGCAAACCCTCCACGACGTTGTTCTGGCTCGCCATCTATGGGACGTTTGCGAACTGGGCAGGCACGCTGCTGGCTGCGTTCTGGGGGGCTGGCGCGTCGATGCCTTTGGCAGCGGGTGCCCATCGAGGATCAGCGGCGCAGGAGCTGATCATCGACGGTCTCCTGATCTCCTTGGCGCTGGGGATGATCGGCGTCTGTGTGCTCACGCTCTGGGGCCTGCGAGCCGTGACCCCGAAGACCGCGGCAGTGTGTCTCCTCGTTGCCGGTGGTGACGTACCCCCAGAAGCTGGACAGAAACTCACTTTAGAAAAATTTCACCTAAAGCATGAGTCTCCGTCCCGGTCGGGCACTGGGCGCCAGGCCAGTCGCCCGTCGTATCGCGCACCCATCGTCGACCTGCAGCCCTCCCTGCCCTCGGCCGTCGCCGCGGCCGTCTCGAGCTCCGAGCGTGCCGTCGACGCGCTGAACCGAAATCCGCCCCAGGTGGCCAGCCTTGAGGTCCTGGCGCGCCGGCTGTTGCGCGCCGAGTCCGTCGCGTCGTCGCGCATCGAGGGAGTCGTCGTCTCGCAGCGACGGCTCGCGCGGGCGGAGGCCGATGAAGAAAGGAGCCGCGACGAGACCGCCCAGGCGACGTCGCGGAGTGGCTCAGTCATGTCGCCAATGCCATCGAGCGCGCCGCCGTCACGGCGAGCGAGCTCGCGGCACGCCTCGCGGCCCTGCAGGAGGCGTGGCGCGAGCGGGCCGGTCACCCGCGGCGCCATTCCAGCGCCGCGGCGCTCATCGCGCACCTCCCCGCCCATCCCATCGTGACCGTTGCCACCGCGCAGAAGTTCCTGGGCCGCTCCAAGCAGGCGGTGAACGAAGCCGTCGCGCTCCTGGCTAAAGGAGGCGTCCTCCACCCGATCACGCTCGCCAAGCGCAACCGCGCCTGGGAGGCGCGCGAGCTGTTCGATCTCATCGACGCGGTCGAGCGTGAGCTCGCGACGCCCACTGGCGACGACGAGCCGGCCCGGCGCACGCCCCGCAAGCGCTGACGCGGCGGTCTCCGACGCGTCTGCAGATCTGGTCGCCACACCGCCGCGTGTACGGAGCCGCCGCCCGACGCGATCGTCTCCAAATCGTCTTGTTGAACGACATCACACGGCGGCGAGCTCGAACGTGGTCTTCATGCCGCTGTCCCAGCCATCCCACAGGAACGCGCTCTCGCGACCGTCCGCGATGGCGCGAAACGCGTACCGAACCTGCTCCTCGTAGAACTCGCAGAACGCGCCCGTGCGATCCATCCCACCATTCATCTGGTGAGCCTCCGCCGGGCACGGGGATCCGCAGAAGTGACGGATCGCGCAGCGCCGGCAAGGCTCGATGTCCTCCACCACGCGGCCCGTGACCAGCCGGAAAGGCTGGCTCGTCAGGACATCTTCGATCTCGTTCTCGAAGAGGTTTCCCCCGCTGAACGACTCGAGCCCGATGAACTCACTGCACGGGAACATGTCTCCAGCCGGCGTGACCGCGAAGAAGCACCGCCCGCCGCCGCACGGCGAGATATCGCACATCAGCCGGCGGGCCGTGGGCGCGAGAATCGCCAGCAGGATGTTGGCGAAGTTGCCGACGACGAGCTTCCTGCCTGTCTCCTGATAGAGCTGGAAGGAGCGGTCGAGAGCCGCCAGGAAGGACTTCGCCGCCGCGGCATCGGTGGGCTTCACCTCGCGCGAAGGCGGCAACGTACAGCGCACGATGTTCATGAGGCAGGTCGGCACCTGCCGGCCATGGAGGAAGTCCACGAGCTGCGTGAGCTGGCGCGTGTTTTCACGGGTGACGGTGCAGATGACGCTCCATGCGGCATACCCCCGCAGACGATCCATCGCTTCGATGGTCTTGCCGTGGACGCCCTGGCCGGTCCAATCCTTTCTCGTGCGGTCGGCAATGCCGGGGGTCGGCGCATCGAGGGAGATCCCGATGCTCACGTCCCGATCGGCGAGGAACTTCACCGCCGCGTCGTCGAGGAGCGTGGCATTGGTCTGAACGCCGAATCGGAATTCCTTCCCGAACGCCTCGATGCCGGCAAACACCGCGTCGCGGTTGAGCAGGGGCTCCGCGCCGTGGAACACGATCTGGGGGACGGTGCCGGCGGGCAGCGTTCGCTTGAAGTAGTCCCTGAGCCGTTCGAGCGCCAGGAGCAGGCGCTCTCGGGACATGTGGCTGCCGCCGCTGCGCATCTTCTCGGGAATGTAGCAGTAGGAGCAATTCAGATTGCACCGCTCCGTGGGATTGAAGTAGACGGCGGAAGGCTTCAGGCCGAACCGCAGCCCGTCCATCTCCCGGGCGAACGCCGCGGACTTCTTCCGATAGGCCCGCAGCAGCTCCCCTTCGGCCATGACATCGGCGAGCTGATCGCGAGGAACGAGCGCCCAGAACGCGGTCTCCGGGTCGATCAGGGCGAGATGGTCCGGATGGCCAATCTCGATGGGCTGCAGCGTGGGTCCATTGCCGGTGTTGATGAAGCGGCCCCGCGAGGGGGCCGCTCCGCGATTTTCCGTGGGCCGGTTTCCGGCGGTCACTTGGCCTTCCGGTCCATCAGGATGTAGTGCGAGAGCCCGGTCCCCGTTGCCTTGCAGCTCTTGCGCTTGGCGATCACGCTCTTCTTCGCGCCCTTCTTCTTGCCCGTCTTGCTCACGTTCGACTCCTTCGTGTGGGATACCGACAATAGAAAAGGGCTCCGAAGGACCACGATGGTCCTCCGGAGCCCTTTACCATCGGACCCGGTTCCTACTTCGTGGTCTCAGCCCGTCTTCTGGCTCTCGGATCGTCCACGCCGTCACGCCTTCCCACCGGAGACCCCGGCAGTGGCTGGCTTTCGCCTCATGACGCGTGTCCCCGATTACAGCGGCGGGACCGCCACGGTCTTTCACCGTGTTCCGATGCTGAAACCGCGCACAATTTACGGGCCAGGTTCTTCCTGGTCAAGCATCTCCTCCTCGTCGTGCGCCGTATTGCCCGTCCAATAACAGGAGAAACGACCGCACTGCGCGATGTTAGCCGCTTGGTTCGCGCGGCGGGGACGGTCGCGCACGGGTCCGTCCCTTGACAGCGCGCGCCGCATCGCGCTACGTCGGATCCACAACTGAATGCTTCGGGTGCCCACGAGGGCATAACAGGGAAGCCGGTGCGAAGCCGGCGCGGTCCCGCCACTGTAAGTGGGAAGTCGCCTATCCAAGCCACTCGGCGATAGCCGGGGAAGGCCAAGGCGGCGTGGAAGGTCGAGAAGGCCTTCCGAACCCACGAGCCAGGAGACCTACCCGAACGAGGAGCCCGCATGCCTCCGGCTTGCGGCCTTCCGGGCGCGGAGATCGCCTGGCGGGCTCGACGTCCACTCGCTTCCGCCCTCCCGTACGCGCTCTCCGCAGCCGCTGCGATAGCGCTGCCGCGGCCAGCGCGCGCCATGCATCTCGCCGACGGGACCCTCCCGCTCGGCTGGGCGGCGATCTTCACGGTGGCCGCCCTCCCTTTCGTCTTCGTGGCGCTCGCGCTCCTGCGCCGCCGCGCCGAGGAAGACCTGCGCCTGAAGCCGCTCGTTGCGATGGTGGCGGCGGCGGTGTTCCTTCTCTCCGCGATGCCCATTCCCGTGCCGTTCGCGGGTACCTGCTCTCACCCCTGCGGCACGGGGCTCGCGGCCATCCTCGTCGGCCCCTGGATGACGGTGCTGGTGACGGTGGTCGCGCTTCTCCTTCAAGCTCTCTTCCTGGCGCATGGCGGCCTCACGACCCTCGGCGCCGACGTCCTCTCCATGGGCGTCGCCGGCGCGTTTGCCGGCTACGGCGCCTTCTGCGTGCTTCGCCGTCTGGGGGCGCCTCTGCCGATCGGCGCCTTCGCCGCGGGCCTCCTCTCCGACTGGGCCACCTACGGCGTGACCTCCGCCGAGTTGGCGGCCGCGCTCCACGGGCCGCGCCCCTTCGGCCAGGTCCTCGCTGCGGTCTCCCTGGCCTTCGTCCCCACGCAGCTGCCGCTCGGAATTCTCGAGGCGCTCCTCACGGCTGGCGCCGTCGCCTTCATGGCCCGGCGCCGCCCGGACCTCGTGGGCCGGCTCCGCCTCGCGAACCCGGACCCGACGCCATGAGGCGGGTCGCCATGGCGGTCATCCTCTCGGCGGCGCTGGTCCCACTCGCGCGCGCCGCGGAGCCCGCGCGCTGGACCGGCGTGGACGAGGCGGTGGTCGAGAAGGTCGCCGCGGAGGCCGGGCAGCAGCGCTGGCGCACCTTCCTCGACGGCTCCGGGGATCTGCCGCTCTTCCTGTTCCTCTGCGCAGGCATTCTCGGAGGGTTCGCGCTCGGCTACGGCTACCGGGCACTCTTCGTCGAGCGGCGCCGCGACCCAGGGGAGGAGCCTTGAGCGCTCCCACCGCCCGCGCTGCCGATCCGCGCCTCAAGCTCGGCGTGGCGCTCGCCGCCCTCGCCGTGGCGCTCGCCGTGCCGCACGCCACCTCGGCGCTCACGCTCGCCGGCTACGCACTCGTGGCCCTGCTCACCGGTCCTGGCCCACGCCGCGTGCCGTGGCGGGCGCTGCTCGCCACCTGGGCATCCGGCGCCGCTGCCGCCTCGCTGCGGGCCCTTCTGACCCCGGGGACGCCGCTCCTGGCCGTGCACCTCCTGGGACATGCGCTGGAGCTGTCGCGCCCTGGCGCCGCGCAGGGCGCCCTCATCCTGTCCCGTGTGCTCGCGGCGACGCTCGTCGCGGCCTGGCTCGTCGCGACGACCCCCTTCCCGCAGCTCGTCGCCGCTCTCGCCTGGGCGCACGTCCCGGCGCCACTCCTCGAGATCGCCCTGCTGGCTCACCGTCACCGCCACACGCTCGGCGAGTCGCTCGACACCATCCGCTGCGCGCAGGCGATGCGCCTCGGCTACGTGGGGATGCGCCGCAGCATCGCGTCGGCCGGCGCGCTCGTGGGCGCCGTCTCCTGCCGTGCCATCGACCACGCCGGGGCGGTGACCGAGGCCATGCAGCTGCGTGGCGACCGCGGCCTTGCCGGGCTCGCGCTGCCGGAGCGCTGCCCCGCAGCGGACGTCCTCGTCGCCGGCTGCGCCACCCTCGCGCTCGTCGCGAGCGCCACGCTCGCCCTGGGAACACCGTGGTGACTGCGGCTCTCTCGCTGCGCGCCGCGTCCCTCGGCCATCGACCCGAGGCGCCCGTCCTGCGCGAGCTCCACCTGGACATCGCGGCCGGCGAGCGCGTCGCCATCCTGGGCGGGAACGGCGCTGGCAAGACGACCGTCCTCAAGGCGGCGGTGGGCCTCCTCCCGGTGCGCGCGGGCGAGGTGCGGATCTTCGGCCACCCGGTGCGCGCCCCGCGCGACGCGGTCCTCGCTGGCGCCGGGCTCCTGTTCCAGAACCCATCCGATCAGCTCTTCGGTGCGACGGTCCTCGAGGACGCCGCCTTCGGCCCGGTGAACCAGGGCGCCGGGCTCGAGGATGCGCGGGCCCGTGCTCGCGCCGCCCTGAAGAGCACCGGGATGGCCACGCTCGCCGATCGGCCCATCCAGGCGCTCAGCTTCGGCGAGCAGCGTCGCGCCTGCCTCGCCGGGATCCTCGCCATGACGCCGAAGCTGCTCCTCCTCGACGAACCAACCGCCGGCCTCGACCCGGCAGGGGAGCTGGGCGTGGTCGAGCTGCTGCGCGCCCTCACCGCCGCAGGCACCACCATCGTCGCCGCCACCCACGCGGTGGATCTCGTCCCGTTGTTCGCGGACCGCGTCGTCCTGCTGGGTGAAGGACGCGTCCTCGCCGACGGCCCGGCGCGCGAGGTCTTCGCGAAGGAGGCGCTGCTCGCGCGGGCTGGCGTTCGCGCGCCCACCGCCACTCGGCTCTGGCGCGCACTGTCACGGTACAGCGCCGCCTCGGGTCTCATCCCGCTCACAGTCGAGGAGGTCCTCGCGTGGAACGCACCGCGGTGCTGATCCTCGGCCACGGCAGCCGGCGCCCGCGCGCCAACGCGGAGCTCGAGGCGCTCGTCGAGGCGTTTCGCCGCCGGCACCCCGGGCTGGACGTGGGCCACGGCTACATCGAGCTGGCGGAGCCGCTCCTCGACGAGGCGCTCGCCCGGATGGCGGCGCGCGCCGAGCGCGTCGTCGTGCTGCCACTCTTTCTCTTCGCCGCGGGCCACGTGAAGCACGACCTTCCCGCGGCGCTCTCTCGCGCCCGCGCCGCCTTCCCGCGCGTCCGCTTGGGGGCTGCTCGCGCGCTCGGCGTGGACCAGGCGATGCTCGACGTCGCGCTCGCGCGGACGGCCGCCGCGCTGCCCCTGCTCTGCCCCGAGACCGCCGGGACCACCCTCGTCGTGGTTGGACGCGGGTCGAGCGACGTCGACGCCAACGGCGACTTCTGCAAGGTGGTGCGACTCCTCGGTGAGGCGGGAGGCTTCGAGCGCGCGGACCCCTCCTTCATCGCCATCACGAGCCCGCGCTTCGAGACCGCTGCCACCCGCGTCCTCGCCACCGGATCGGGCCCGCTCCTCGTCCTGCCCTATCTCCTGTTCGAGGGGCTCCTCGTCGAGCAGCTGCGCGACGAGGTGGCGGCGCTGCGAGCGCGCCACCCGGGGAGCGAGATCCGGCTGGCAGCCCACCTCGGCATCCACTCGCGCCTCTTGGACCTGCTCGACCGCCGGCTCGACGAGGCCGTGACCGGCCGCGAACCGCTGCCCTGCGGCGTCTGTCCACGGAGCGTCGTCGCGGCATGATCACGCCCGCCCGCCAGGACCCGAAGGCGGCTGCCAGAGCACGCGGGGCACTGCGCACCGGCTTCACCACCGGTGCCTGCGCCGCCGCCGCGGCGCGCGCCGCCGCCCGCGCCCTCATCACGGGCGCTCCGGTCGGCGAGATCACGATCACGCTCCCCAACGGCGATGGCGCACGGTTCACGGTCGCGCGCTGCGACCGCCTCGGCGAGCGCGTCCGGTGCAGCGTCGTCAAGGACGCCGGCGACGATCCGGACGTGACCCACGGCGCCGAGATCGTGGTCGAGGTCGAGCTCCAGGCGTCGCCGGGGGTCCGGCTCCTGGGCGGCCCCGGCGTCGCGACCGTGACGAAGCCCGGGCTCGGCCTCGAGGTGGGCGGCCCCGCCATCAACCCGGTGCCGCGCCGCAACATCACCGAGATGGTGCTCGCGGAGCTCGTGCTCGCCGGCCACCGTGGTGCGAGCGTGACCGTCTCGGTTCCGCGGGGCGAGGAGCTCGCGCTGCAGACGCTGAACCCCCGGCTCGGGCTCGTGGGCGGGATCTCCATCCTGGGGACGACGGGCATCGTCCGCCCGTTCTCGACGTCGGCCTATCGCGCGAGCGTCCTGCAGGCCGTCGACGTCGCGTGCGCCCAGGGCGCCGAGCATCTGGTCTTCACCACGGGTGGCCGCAGCGAACGGTTCGCGATGCGCCTCTTCCCGGCGATCGCCGAGGAGGCGTTCGTACAGGTGGGCGACTTCGTCGGCGCGGCGCTGAAGCGCGCGCAGCGGCGCCGCGCGCGGCGCACCTCCGTCGCGGCCATGGTGGGGAAGCTCACCAAGATGGCCGCCGGCTCCAGGCAGACGCACGCCTCGCGCTCGGAGGTGGACCTCACGCTGCTCGCCGCGCTGGCGGGCGAGGCCGGTGCGCCCGCCTCGCTCCAGGCGGAGATCGCGAGCGCGAACACGGCCCGGCACGCCTTCGAGCTGTGCGCGGACGCCGGGCTCGCCGGCGTCGCCGCGCTCCTCTGCAGGCGCGCCGCCGACGCGCTCGCGCGCCTTGCGGGAGCCGACGTGGAGGTCGGGGCCGTGCTCCTGGGGTTCGATGGGGCCCTCCTCGCCGCCCATCCCCCGCTCGTGGAGGCCCGATGAGCGACATGCGACAGGCGACCGCGGAAGGCCGGCGCATCGAGGAGGCGAGCTTCGCCGTCATCGACGCCGAGGCCGCGCCACATCGCTTCACGCCTCCCGAGTGGCAGGTCGTCCGGCGGGTGATCCACGCCACCGCCGACTTCGAGTTCCAGACCGCTCTCGCGTTCCACCCGCGGGCCGTGGCAGACGGCATCGCCGCGGTTCGGGCGGGCGCGCCCGTGCTCGCCGACGTACGGATGATCGTGGCGGGCCTGAACCACACCCGTCTCGCCGCCTTCGGCTGCGCGGCCCACTGCCTCATCGGAGAGCCGGCCGTCGTGGACGCGGCCGGGCGCGACGGCTCGACGCGCGCCTCCGCCGCGATGCGGGAGGCGCATCGGCGCGGGCTCCTCGACGGAGCGGTGGTCGCCATCGGCAACGCGCCCACGGCGCTCGCCGAGGTCCAGCGCCTCATCGGGGAAGAGGGTGCGCGCCCTGCCCTCGTGGTGGGCGTGCCGGTGGGCTTCATCGGAGCGGCCGAGGCCAAGGAGGCGGCGCTCTCGCTCCGTGTGCCCTTCGTCGTGGCGCGTAGCCGGAAGGGCGGCAGCCCCGTTGCCGTCGCCGTCGTTCACGCGCTGCTCGCGCTCGCAGCGGAGGATCGGCCGTGAGCCGTGCGCGGGTGCTCGCCGGCGGCGAGCGCCATCTCGCCTTCTTCCCGCAGTTCCGGGGCGAGCGCGTGCTGCTCGATCGCAACCTCTCCACCGCGCTCGACCGAATCGCGGCGCTCGCCGACGAGGAGCCCGTGTGCATGCTCGCCTCCGGCGACCCGCTCTTCTTCGGCATCGGCACTCGCGTGCTCGAGCGCGTCGGCGCCGAGCACGTCGAGTTCATTCCGCAGCCGAGCTCGGTCCAGTGGGCGTTTGCGCGCGCCGGCCTCTCGTGGCACGACGCGGCCTTCCTGTCGCTGCACGGCCGGAACCGCGGCGGCCTCGTCGCCCGGCTGCGCGGGCACGCCAAGGTCGCGTGCCTCACCGATCACCACAACACACCGGCCGCGCTCGCGCGCCACCTGCTCGATCACGGCGAGCCCGGCTGGCAGGCATGGGTCTGCGAACGGCTCGGCGGTCCGGGCGAGCGCGTCCGCCGCTTCGCGCTCGAGGCGCTCGCCGGGTGCGAGGACGTCGATCCGCTCAACGTGCTGCTCCTCGTGCGGGGGGATCCCGCCTGGCGTCCCCCTCCCGCGGTGCCGTTCCTGGCCGACGACGCCTTCGAGCGGCGGAGCCCGCGGCGCGGCCTCATCACGAAGCGCGAGGTGCGTCTCCTCTCCCTGGCGGCGCTGGGCCTCCGGCGCGACAGCGTGGTGTGGGACGTCGGTGCCGGATCGGGCTCGGTCGGGATCGAGGCCGCGCTCGTGGCGAGCGAGGGATGTGTCTACGCGATCGAGCGCGATCCCGACTCGGTGGCGAACTGCCGGCGCAATGCCCGCGCGCACGGCGCCGACAACCTCGACGTGATCGCGGGGACGGCGCCCGCGGCCCTCGCGGATCTCGAGCCGCCTGACGCCGTGTTCGTGGGCGGGAGCGGCGGCCACCTCGCCGCCGTCATCGCCGCCTGCGCGGCCCGGCTCCGCCCCGGCGGGCGCCTCGTCGTGAACGCCGTCACGCTGGAGACGCTGGAGGAGGCGCGCCGCGCCTGCGCGGACGCCGGGCTCGCAACGGAGATCACCCTCGTCTCGGTCGCTCGCGGCGTGCCGCTCGCCGGCCGCACCCGGCTCGACCCGCTCACCCCGGTGTACGTCATCGCCGCGACGCGGGCGGCGGGAGGCGCCTCGTGAGCGGGCCCAGGCTCTACGGCGTCGGAGTCGGACCCGGCGCGCCGGACCTGCTCACCCTGCGCGCGGCCGAGATCCTGCGCAGGGTGCCCGTCATCGCCGCGCCGCGTCGCGCCGAGGCCGACGCGTCGCTCGCAGGGCGCATCGCCGCCGAGGCCGTGGTCGCGCCCGCAGGCCAGGAGCTGCTCCTGCTCACGTTCCCGATGACCCGCGACGCGGCGACCCGGCGCGCCGCGCGCGAGGTGGCGGCCCGCGCGGTGGCCGACCGCCTCCACCGCGGGCTCGACGTCGCCTTCGTGACGGAGGGCGACCCGCTCCTCTACAGCAGCTTCCTCGACCTGCTCGCGGAGGCGCCGCGCCATTTCCCGCACGTGCCCGTCGAGGTCGTCCCCGGGATCACCTCCGTGACCGCGGTCGCCGCCGCCGCGCGCGCGCCGCTCGCCGACGGGAGCGACCGGATCGCCATCGTGCCGGCCGCCGAGGCGCTCCCGGACGTGGCGCGCCTGGGGCGCGAGTTCGACACACTCGTCCTCATGAAGGCGGGGTCGGTCCTGCCGGCGCTCGTGGACGCGCTCGAGCGCGCGGGCCTCCTCGACCGGGCGCTGCTCGTCACCGACGCCAGCACGGCGCGGGAGCGCGTCGTCCGCGACCTGCGCGCGCTCGGCGCCGCGCCCGTCGGCTACTTCTCGACGGTCCTCGTCCTGCGCGCGCGCGCCGGGGAGGCCTCGTGACCCCGTCCGCCCCGCTGGCGGTCCACGCGATCACGCGCGGCGGCGTCGAGCTGGGCGGGCGCCTCGCCGCTGCGCTCGGCGCCGACCTCCTCGTCGCGGAGGCGCTCGCGCCCGACGCCCCGGTGAGCGCACGATCCTTCCCGCTGCCCATGAAGGCCGCCCTCGCGCCGGCGTTCCCGGCCTACCGCGGCCACGTCTTCGTGATGGCGGTCGGCGCGGTGGTGCGGATGATCGCCCCGCTCCTGGGCAGCAAGTGGAGCGATCCCGCGGTCGTCTGCGTCGACGAGGCCGGGCGCTACGCCGTGTCGGTGCTCTCGGGCCACACCGGCGGCGGCAACGCGCTCGCCCGCGACGTGGCGCGGATCCTCGGGGGCGAAGCGGTGGTCACGACCGTCTCCGACGTTCTCGACACGCTGCGGGTGGACCTGCTCGGTCGCGACCTCGGCTGGACGCTCGAGGATCCGCACGGCAACGCCACCCGCGCCAGCGCCGCCGTCGTGAACGGCGCGCCGGTGCTCCTCGTCCAGGAGGCGGGCGAGCCCGACTTCTGGCCAGGCGATCGCGCGTGGCTGTCGAACGTCGCGCGTCGCCGCGAGGCGGCGGGGGCCGACCTCGCCAGGTTCGAGGCGGTCCTCCTCGTCACCGACCGCCTGCTCGCCGACGCGGAGCGCGACCTCGCCCGGCGCGCCGTGCTCTACCGCCCGCGCAGCCTCGCGCTCGGCGTCGGCTGCGACCGCGGCGCGCCGCCGGACATGGTCGCGCGGGGCGTGGAGGCGCTCCTCGAGCGCCACCGCCTCTCGCCGCGCTCGGTGCGGGAGATCGCGACCATCGATCTCAAGGCCGACGAGCCCGCGCTGCTCGCCCTCGCGCGCGAGCTCGCGTGCCCGCTGCGCACGTTCCCGGCCGCGGCGCTCGACGCCGCCCGAGGCGTCGCGAACCCCTCGGCCACCGTGCAGCGGCTCATCGGCACACGCGGGGTGGCCGAGCCCGCGGCGCTCCTGGCGAGCCGCGCGACGAGCCTGCTCGTGCCGAAGACTATCTACACCGAACCCGGCGCCGGTCGATCCATGACCGTCGCCGTGGCGAGGTTCAGCCTCGAGGAGAGGACGCATGGCGACGGATAGACGCGGAGCGCTCGCGGTGGTCGGCCTCGGACCCGGTGCCGCCAGTCAGTTGACGCCCGCCGCGCGCGACGCGCTCGTGGCGGCGGAGGTGGTGGTCGGTTACGCGACCTACCTCGACCTCGTGGCCCCGCTCATCCTGGGCAAGGAGATCGTCCGCGGCCACATGACCGGCGAGATCGAGCGCGCCCGCGCGGCGGTGCGCCGCGCGCGCGAGGGAGCCCGGGTGGCGCTCGTCTCCTCCGGCGACGCCGGCATCTTCGGCATGGCCAGCCTGGCGCTCGAGGTGCTGCGCGACGAGGGTTGGCGCCGTGGAGATCCGCCCGACCTCGCCGTCGTCCCGGGCATCACCGCGCTCGCGTCCTGTGCCGCGCTCGCGGGGGCGCCGCTCGGACACGACTTCTGCGCCATCTCGCTCTCGGATCTCCTCACGCCCTGGGAGGTCATCGCGCGCCGGCTCGAGGCGGCTGCCGCGGCGGACTTCGTCGTCGGCCTCTACAACCCCGCCAGCATGCGGCGGCGCCGCCCGCTCGCGGAGGCGCGCGACATCCTCCGCCGACACCGGGGCGGCGCAACGCCCGTCGCCGTCGTGTCAGACGCGTACCGCGACGGCGCGCGCGCCGTGCTGACCGACCTCGATCGGCTGCTCTACACCGAGGTCGGCATGACCAGCACGGTCATCGTCGGGTCGACCCGCAGCTACGCGTTCGAGGGGTACCTCGTCACGCCGCGCGGCTACGGCGACAAGTACGCCTGGGACGGCGCACCCCGCGAGGGCGAGCGCCCGGGCGCGCCGCTCGCGGGCGGCGGGGGAGGCGTGTCGTGATCCACTTCATCGGCGCGGGGCCGGGCGATCCCGACCTCATCACTGTGCGCGGCGCCGAGCTGGTCGCGACCTGTCCGGTCGTGCTCTACGCCGGCTCGCTCGTCCCGCGCGCGGTCGTGGCGCGCGCCCGCCCCGGCGCGCGCGTGCTCGACAGCGCCGGCATGACGCTCGACGAGATGGTGCGGGTGATGGCCGAGGCGCACGCGGCGGACGAGGACGTGGCGCGCGTGCACACGGGCGATCCGTGCCTCTTCGGCTCCACCGCGGAGCAGATGCGGCGCCTCGACGCGCTCGGGATCCGGTATCGCGTCGTCCCGGGCGTCTCGTCCTTCACCGCGGCCGCGGCCGCGCTGCGCCGCGAGCTGACGCTGCCCGGCGTCTCCCAGGCCGTGATCCTGGCCCGCGCCGCCGGCCGAACCTCCGTGCCCGAGGGACAGGACCTCGCCGCGCTCGCCGCGCACCGCGCGACGCTGGCGCTCTTCCTCAGCGCAGGCGCCATCGAGGAGGTGGTCGCGGCGCTCCTCCCGGCGTACGGCCCGGCGTGCCCGGTGGCGGTGGTGCATCGCGCGAGTTGGCCCGACGAGCGCGTCTTCACCGGAACGCTCGAGACCATCGCCGCCGCGGTGAAGGGCGCGGCGATCTCCAGCACGGCCATGATCCTCGTCGGCCCGGCGCTCGGCGCATCCGACTTCCCCGACTCGCGCCTCTACGCGCCCGAGTTCGCGCACGGCTTCCGCTCCGCACGCCCGCTCGCGGGGGAGGAACCGCATGCGTGAGACGATCCCGCTCCGCGTCGCCATCACCGGCTCGGCGGGCGTCGGTAAGACGACGCTCGCCACTGCGCTCGCCGCGCGCCTCCGCCTGCCGCTCGTCCCGGAGGAGATGCGCGAGCACCTCGTCGAGACCGGGCGTCCCCTGGCGGGGCGTCCACCGGCCGAGGTCGCGTCCGTCCTGGACGTGCTCTGGCGCCTGCGCGTCGAGCGGGAGCGCACCGCGCGGTCGTTCGTGGCGGACAACTGCGCCCTCGACTTCACCGCCTACGCGCTCCATCACGGGGCGCTGGAGGAGGTGAGCGGCGGCGAGCCGTCCCTGCTCCAGGAGCCGGCGGCGCGCATCGCGAGCTACGACGCCATCCTGGTGCTGCCCTTCGGCGCCATCTCGTA
>WNGF01005969.1_pt1 | contig 15294 bp, 14 predicted proteins | sample 5400641 | NCBI WGS metagenome assembly WNGF01 (sample SAMN13153371, study PRJNA577476) | soil metagenome | isolation source: 80 cm soil or saprolite under grassland replicate 2 | place: USA:California | collected 2016-06-15
CGAAGAGTTTGAGAGCAAGCCTATTCGGGTTGTTGCAAAAGCAAATAGCTCTAGAAGCGACGTCACGATTGTCGCCCCGCTCTAGCGCGCTCAGCAGCTAGCGCAGTCAATGTGCGGCGAGTCTCCAGGAACGAAGCATCTGATCTCGGGCAGGATGTGAGGATGCCGCTAAACGACGGCCCGATGACGCGTTCCCGGCAGACGGCATGTGTTCCCTAAAACTGGCACCGATCACCCGCGAAAAACGGCGTAGTGTAGATCGGAGGTCGGCCAAAAGGCCAGATTGCGGGTTCCTCCGGACATTGGGCTTCTGCCTCTCGCGGCGCACGTTCATTAGACCCCTCGGTCACGATCGGCGTGACCGTCGGTTCTTCGGCCCGTATGGAGGAGGATGTCCGCATCGGGTCTGACGCTCACCGTGTCCCCGGATACCCTTTCTCAGGCGACCCGGAATCCAGAGCACCCGCCAATTTACGGGCGCTGTTGCCGTTTTCGGAACTCGGCGTCCCAAGATCGGACAGGTGTTCATTCAGGTTGCCTCGCGCTTGCTGCATCCCTTGTGATTGCAGTAATTTAAGGTCAGGCGGAGAGTGGAACGAGCGGTGCTTTTGAACTTGTGCTCGCTACCAAGGAGATACGAAATGGCGACCTTAATGCAGGACTTGCGCTATGGGATTCGCATGCTGTTCAAGAGCCCAGGCTTCACCGCCGTGGCTGTCTTGACCCTCGCTTTCGGCATCGGTGCCAACACCGCCATTTTCAGCGTACTCGACGGGGTCCTGCTACGCCCCCTTCCATACAGGAACCCTGACCGCCTCGTTATGTTGTGGACGGCTGACCCCAGGCGGAACATACATGAAGAAGGCACGTCCTACCCAACTTTTGAGGACTGGAGAAAACAGAGCCAAGCGTTTGAAGACATGGCGATTTGCAGTCGTGGCAATCCCGTGACGCTAACAAACGGCAGCGAACCGGAGCGGATTCATGCGGAACTCGTATCCGCAAACCTGTTCTCTCTTTTGGGCACAGCGCCGGTTCTCGGTCGAACCTTCTCCTCCGCTGACGAGCAACGCCGCGAACGAGTGGTGGTGTTGAGTCACCGGCTGTGGGCACATCGGTTCGGGTCCTCCCCAGATGCCGTCGGCAAGACTCTGGAGATCAATGGCGAGACCTCACAAGTAATCGGTGTCATGCCGGCGGCCTTCTACTTTCCAAATAAAGACACCCAACTATGGCAACCAGCCACTCTGGATCCCACGTGGGACCGCAATCTTGCCAGACGATTTACGGACTGGTGGACTGTAGTAGGGCGGCTCAAACCAGGCGTTACTTTGGCGCAGGCGCAAGCGGAAATGAGTGCCATCGGCGACCGTCTCACACGTGCGTACCCTTCGAACGATTCCGATTTCCTCGGTTTCGGCGTCAACGTTGTCCCTGTGCTCGTTCAAGTCACCGGAAAACACATGCGCTTTGCTCTTTCCGTGTTATTTACTGCCGTCGTGCTCGTGTTGCTGATCGCTTGCGTCAATGTGGCTAACCTGATCTTGGCTCGTGGGGCGGCACGAGAGCGGGAGTTTGCCCTCCGAATGGCGCTTGGAGCAGGCAGAGCCCGCCTCGTTCGACAACTTCTCACCGAAAGCGCCGTTCTATCTCTGCTATCTGGGCTGCTCGGGACCGCTCTCGCCTGGGCAGGGGTTCGTGCCTTAGTAGCCTTCGGTCCGCGAAACATTCCGCGCCTGGATGAAGTGGGCGCCGATGCCAGAGTGCTCGCTTTCACCTTGAGCATCTCGCTGCTTAGCGCAGTCCTCTTCGGGCTCGTGCCGGCGTGGAAAGTTTCGAGGAGCGATCCCAACGAATCCTTGAAGGAGGGAGGAAGGGGTGGGCTGGCGGGAATCAGGAGTCGCAGAACACGCGAGCTGCTCGTTGTCGCGGAGCTTGCCTTGGCCGTGGTGCTGTTGTCGGCAGCCGGCCTGCTGGTCCGGAGCTTCCTTGCCGTCCGAGCGGTTGACCCCGGCTTTCGGCCAGAGCGCGTTCTGACGATTAAGCTCCTGGCGCCCCAGTTAAAGGCGGCAGCTCCTCGGGATGCTTTTTACCGGGAGGTGATCGAGCGTATCGGAGGCCTTCCCGGCGTTCAGTCGGTCGGCGCCATTAGTGACTTTTTCATCGCGAGAAACCCTGACCTGACTATTACAGTCGAAGGAGCCTCACCGCTGGCTGCTGCTGGGAGGGCGAAGGAGCAGCTCATTCGGGACGGAGTCAGCCCTGGCTTTTTTCAGGCTGTCGGTGTGCCGCTGAGAAAGGGAAGGTATCTCACTGATCAAGATCGTCAGGGAGTGGCGATCATCAACGAAACGATGGCACGGCGGTTTTGGCCCGGAGAAGACTCGATTGGGAAAAGATTCAAGTTTGGAGATGCGCAAGGGCCTGGTCGTTGGGTTTCGGTGGTTGGTGTCGTCGGAGATATGCGGCGTCAAAGCTTAGAGAAGCAGGCCGTATCGGAATTATTCGAGCCGGCATGGTGGCCGAGAATGGACCTTCTGGTACGAACTGCATCCGACCCTTTGAAAGTCGCGGCCGCTATACGCTCACAGATCCATTCCATTGACAAAACGGTGCCTCTACTTGAAGTGTCGACTTTGGAGGACCAGCTTCAAGAGTTCGCCTCGGAACGGCGCTTTCAAACCCTACTGTTGGCCCTGTTTTCTGCGATTGCCCTCGCACTGGCCGCGATCGGGACGTACGGCCTGATGCAGTATTCGGTGGCGCAACGTACTCGCGAGATCGGAATACGGATAGCGCTGGGCGCTAGACGATCCGACGTACTGGCTATGGTGGGTAGACAGGGGTTGACGTTGGCGTTGATCGGTGTGGGGCTCGGCTCGCTAGGTGCCATGTGGGTTACGCCAATCCTGCGCAGTTTACTCTACGGAGTAAGCCCCACTGATATGGTAAGCTTGGCTTCCGCTCCGCTGGTGCTGATCGCGATGACACTGTTGGCATGTTACTTCCCAGCGCGCCGCGCTATCCGCGTCGACCCCATGGTAGCGCTGCGTCACGAATGAGCCACGTCGCCTGGTGAGTCAACAGAGCCACTTTTCCAGCTATTACCAGACACCGAAGTGCGTCTCCCGATCAAACTGAGGGAGACGGCGCTCATTTCGCCGGAGCCACATCGTGGGGTAGTCGGCTTCCCCGGAGGTCAAACCTCTCCGGAAGGTCGCTTGACTGAAATCTACGCGCTGTCCGTACAAGCGCCCGTCGGCAGTGCGGAAATGCGCAGGCCCGCCGAAAGATCCTGCCTGACGGCGTAGTAGCTATCGATTCGGCCGGCCGTCACCGGCCGATCACGCGCCCCCTTGGCGACAAGGGCAGATCTATCGCGCGCGGGGGTGGATTCGGACCACTGACCGAGCCAAAGACCGAGTTGACAAACCGTCAACTTGGATCGTAAACACCACGCCGTCAGAACGAAGTAATGCCGGCGGAGACTGCCCCAAGCCGCGATTCGACCCCGCGCCAAAGCAGAAAAACTCCAACCACGAGCAGGGCCAGAGATCCCACAGTGAGAACGGCCAGGTCTTTGTCTGGTGTGACGGATTCCTTCATGTATTTGAACGCATACTGTCCCCAGTTGTTCGATGCGCCGTGAGCGATGGCCACCAGCCAGATGCTATTCGTCCGCAGCCACAGCCAGCCGAGGATCAAGCCCGCAGCCATGGCGCCGAGTGGTATGGTCAGGGCAAGCTTCATCGGGGACACGCCATCGATGTGCTGGATACCCGATAGCTGGAATGGCACGTGCCAAAGTGCCCAAATAATTGAGGTGATCACCACGGCGCGGCGAGCGCCAATCCGATCTACGAGTCGCGGGAGCAACCATGCTCGCCAACCAAGCTCCTCGAAAAACGCAAGGAAGGACACGATTGCCAGCCCAACAATGGCATTAAGCGCAATGTGGCCCACAAGTCCTTGGATCGTCAGCGCGCCCCACCCCCGTGACACCGGTGTGTGGTACAGGCCGTCGGCCTCAGGCGTCAGCCAGTTCTGCCAGTGCACTCCGCCTTGGAGCGTCACCATCATGGGCAGCATCGCCGCGTGCAGCACGCCGGGAATCAGAAAGAGCGCCACCGGAAGGTACGTCAGCGGAAAGTAATCCCAATGTACGCGCGGAGCTTCATTCATGGCTGCCCTTGCGATCAGTACCGCAACAGCCGGCAGGAACATGGAGAGGTACGCCAGCCCAATGAGCGCACTCTCGTGTCCGCCGGTAAGCCCGACGACAAGACTCAGAGCGATCGACAGCGCGTAGGCCGTCGCGACGAAAACGAGAATCACATTCATGTGTGTTTCTTCTTCATATTGCACTGGTACCGCACGGCGCCGAACTCCCGATTAGTAATATGCCACCTGCCTGATCTGATGTGCCCGTTCAGCTCAGCAGAACAGCGAGACTACCCCTGCGGGCGATCAGGAGCACCGTTCGATCCTGAGTAGTCGTCAAGTGGCGCGAATCCAGTGTGTCGCGAATCCAGTGGCGTGAGCGGCCTGAGCGATCGGACGCGTCCTTCGAGAGTTACGCAAAGGTGTCTACGCCGCGTTCCCAGGCCGGCACTGCCCATGGTTGGAATTGCGCGCCGTTCCGGTCTACAATCGCAGTTGCTTCGCGCGCAGGCGCCTTCGTATGAGCGTTTTCAACCATAGCGTTTTCGAAAACATCCGCACCCGGGCAATCGTGCTTTACCGCGGCTGCCTGTTGTTGATTCCTCCCGGCAGCGCCGGTCCGGAAGCGGCGTGGGGGTTGCCGGGCGGCGGCTTGCGGCCGCACGAGTCGCTGGCTGAATGTGCCCGCCGTGAGGTCTTGGAGGAGACCGGCATTGTGGTGCGCATCGGCCGCGTCGTGTTCCTCCGCGAGTGGGTGGTCCCTAAGTATGTTCAATCCACGGCTCCGGACCCCGACACCCGCGGCTACGGCTACGGGCTTGAGGTCTTCCACTACGCTAGCCCGGAGGAGCCGCCGCCGGCGCCGCGTCCCGAGCAACCCGGAGCTCCTGTCCCCAGATGGATCCGGCTCGCCGATGTTCCCTCGTTGCCGCTCTGGCCAAAGGAACTCAAGGTCTTGTGCCAACGTCTCCAGGACGGTCGCGCCCCCGAAGGGACGGTCTCGGTCCTGGGGCTAAACGAGGGTCCGCTGGCAAGGCCGGAGTACGACCCATTTGATGAACTAAGCCGGATGTGACGGCGGGTCACCCGATTTGGCGCGGGGTTGAGGCCCGGTTATCGACGTGATTGTCGCCCTGTGGATACGCCTTCGCGAGACGGTCATTACGCGCCAGCGGTCGCCTACATTAGAGCGATCGGAGCCACTTAGCGTGTAACGCCCGTTGCTGACATTTGCTGGTCGTGCATCGGGCCAGATCCGCGCTGACGGCGAAGGGGCCAGTTGGCCGGTCGCCGGTGAACGAAGAAGCGGCCGGGCGGGATCGCTCGCCCTTTGGCGACCACACGCGGGTAGCTACTTCAAGTAGGATCGCTCCCCGTGTTGGCCGGCGTTTCGGGCGGCCGAGGCGTTTGACAACCATCGACATCTGAGTAAGAATGCTAGGTATGGCCCGACAGGAAGCCTTTCAAGGTTCTCTCCCGCTGCTTGTGCTGAAGATCCTCGCGCGCCGCGGTCCCCTACATGGCTACGGCATTACCGTCCGCATTCAAGAGGTCTCCGAGGATGTGCTCCGCGTCGAAGAGGGCTCGCTCTATCCGGCACTCCACCGCATGGAAGAGGCCGGCTGGATCAAGGCGAAGTGGTTGACCACCGAGAACAAGCGCCGGGCCAGGGTGTACGAGATCACCGTCGAGGGGCGCAAACGACTGGATGCCGAAGAGAGGCGCTGGCTGGCGGTCAACGCGGCCGTCGTGCGGGCCTTGAAGCTTGCGTAGGAGGATGTCAATGTCGTGGCTCTCGCGTTTTCTGAACGGTATCAGGCGGGACCGCCTGAATCGGGATCTCGAAGACGAGATCCAGTTTCACCTCGCGGCCAGGATGGAAGAACTTACGCGCGCCGGCATGAGCCCGCAGCAAGCGAAAGAGCAAGCGGGCTGCCAGCTTGGTAACGCGCTTCGCCTTCGCGAATCGAGCAGAGAAATCAAACTGTTTCCGCGGTTCGAATCGATCCTAATGGACGTTGCCTTCGGTCTCCGGCTCTGTCGAAAGAACAAAATCGTGACAGCCGCGGCAGTGGTTTCTCTCTCGCTGGCGATCGGCGCCTGTACCGCTGCCTTTTCGTTGATTGACGCGCTGATTCTGCGGCCGTTGCCGGTGAACGATCCCGAGCGACTCGTTTATGCCGTATATCGCTCACCAGGGGACGCGGATGATCGCGCGCCTTTCAATTACCCGCTCTTCGAGCGCATGCGCGAAGCGAGCCGGTCTCAGGTGCAGCTCTTTGGCATGAGCTTCCAATCAAGGCGAGATGCGGTGTTCGACGACTCCGGCGGACAGTCCGAGAAGGTCTACCCGCAGTGGATTTCGGGAGCCGCATTTCCTCTCCTTGGGATCAAGCCAGCGTTGGGCCGGCTGCTAACCGAGTCCGATGATCTGAAACCCAGCCAACACCCGGTGGCCGTGCTGAGCTATGACTTCTGGTCGCGCCGATTCGGCAGGAATCCGGGCGTATTGGGACGCTGGGTGACGGTTAAAGAGAAACAGCTACAGATCGTGGGGGTGGCGGAGAAAGGATTCACGGGCGTAGAGCCCGGAATCCATACGGACCTCTGGGCGCCGAATATGATGTGGGATGACTCCGCGCTTACATCGCCTGGCTGGAGCTGGTTTCGGATCTGGGGCCGTTTGCAGCCCGGCGTGACTGCGGACCAGGCGCGGGCGATCCTGCAAACGGTATACACGAATTTCCGGCGCGAGCGAGCCTCCGGGATGCGCGCCGATGCGCCGCGTGACAGCGTCGAGCGCTTCATTCACACGCCATTCTATTTGCGAGCGGCGGCGAATGGTCCATCCGGGCTCCGGCAGAGCTTCGAACGCCCGATCTGGGTGCTCGGGATCATCGCAGGTCTGGTGTTGCTCATCGCCTGCTCAAATGTCGCAAGCCTGCTGATTGCCCGGGCGGCGGCGCGCGACCGCGAGATGGCCCTCCGGCTCTCGATCGGCGCCGGACGGGGCAGGCTGATCCAGCAGATGTTGATTGAGAGCGCCCTTTTATCCATCGCGTCGTGTGTGCTCGGCGTGTTTCTTGCGAGCAAGGCAGGTCCGCTCATTACTGACATGCTGTCAACTTCCCAAAGCGTCGTCCGTCTCGACCTTCAGCTCGATTGGCGCGTGCTTAGTTTCCTAACTGCGGCAGGCAGTCTGACGGCATTTCTGTTCGGCCTGGCGCCGGCGTTGCGCGCTTCCGCAGTATCGCCCAACGATGCACTGAAATCGGGAAGCGGAAAGCAGACGGCTAGGATTGGTCTTTTCCGGCCGTTGGTGGCCGCACAGACCGCGTTCAGCTTCCTCGTGTTGTTTGTCGCCGGGCTCTTTCTGGCCAGTTTCGCAAAGTTGGTTCGGACCGACCTCGGTTTTGATCGCAACAACCTGGTTGTCATCGAAGTGGAGGCCAGAGACTTGCGCGAGGGCGGGCAAAAGGCCTTCGCGGTGTGGCGTCAGCTCCTGGATCGTCTGAAAGAGAACCCCGGAGTTCAGTCAGCCAGCCTGTCCGGATGGAGTCTATTTGAAGGCTCCAGATCGACACAGAACCTGCGAATACCTGGACGCCCCGTGGACGCCTTCGAGCACCACTATCTGCCCATCTCTCCGCACTTCTTCGAAACTATGCGCATTCGCCTGGTCGGAGGGAGGGATTTTGAATGGCGTGATGGCCAGGAGGGGTCGCCATCGGCGGTCATTGTCAATGAGAGCTTTGCCCGGCGCAATTTCCCCGGTGAGTCTCCGCTCGGTAAACGCTTCTTTCAGGTGGGGAGGGGAGGCACGTTGATCGCTCAAGACATCGTAGGCATCGCCGGAGACGCGAAATACGACAGCGTTCGAGACGCAACCCCGCCGACTGTCTACGCGCTTCTGCTGCCGGAGAGCTGGGCATCGCTCCAGGTGCGGACGCATCTCGAACCGGCGGCTCTGGCAGCGCTTCTCCGGAACGAACTGCCGCGCGTGCATCCGGCCTTTCGAATGACTGGCGTCACGCTTCAGTCCACTCTCGTCGAGAATACGCTCGTGCGGGAACGTCTGCTGGCGCTGCTCTCAGGGTTCTTCTCGATTGTGGCGATCGTGCTGGTCGCCGTGGGACTCTATGGCGTCCTCAGCTACGGTGTCGTCCAGCGAACCCGTGAGATCGGGATCCGCGTGGCCCTCGGAGCGCGACCGCTGCGAGTCGTGAGTTTGGTGCTTTCAGAAATCGGACTGGTAACGCTGATTGGCCTGGTGCTCGGTCTCGCAGGTGGGGTTGCCGCTTCACAGTTCATTACTGCTCTTCTGTATGACGTGAAGCCATCGGACATCTGGAGCATCGCTGCACCTTTGGCGTGCTTGCTCTTTGCTTGTTCGTTATCAGCTCTGCTTCCGGCGCTGCGCGCAGCGCGTGTCGATCCCACCACGGCCTTGCGGTATGAATGACGCACCCGCGCGTTATTCGTGATCAACGGCGTAGCGTTTGCCGATGTTGTTCGTGTGGTCCGATGGCGATCGCAGGCATTTACTGTCTGAATCGCAGGCAGTCTGACGACACTTCTGTTCGGTCTGGCACCGGCGTTGCGTGCTTCGGCGGCATCGCCGAATGATGCGCTCAAGTCAAGAGGGGCAAACCAGATCACCAGGATCGGCATGTTTCGTCCCTTGGTCGCTACGCAGACCGCGTTCGGCCTTCGGCGCTTGCCAGATGTGACCCGCGTCTGCTTCCACAAATGGACCCAGACGCGCTGTTGGTGCAGTTCTCTCTAGGGGGCAGAGCGCTACTTTCGGATAGGGTATCCAGTCGTTGGCGGCCAGTGAGGACGATCCATCATTGGAGCCACACTTGCGAAACTCAGTAATCATTTCCCAACTTTGCGGGGTTGGGTTAGTTCGGTGACGGCCTCTCCGCGCGCTCGATTACGAGGATTTCGACTGGACCCTTGCCCGCTTCCAGCTTCAGTCCGAGTTGCCGCTGCAAAGCCGAGAAAAGCGAAGTCCCAGGATCGTCCGGCGGCGGCCCAGCGGGTGCCCCCGGCTTCCCCATGCCCAGTCCCTCGCGAGAAGAAAACTCCACCCGGACATCAAACTTCTGGCTAAGCCCGGTTTTGTCGATCACGGTGCTGCCCACTGCGTTCGTGAGAGCCCTTGCGAAATCCGTCATGGTCAGACCGAAGCCGGCCACCTCATTGCCCGACCGGTCTCCCTTCACCCAGCCGCTCCCACATTTTGGAAGCGGCGCCGCGCCTGGCTCGCGTGCCACGGCGGGGTCCGCACACTTCTCCGGGTTCGCCGGCGGCAGCTTGGGGCCGCCCTTCGCCACCGTCAGAACAAGAGTCGACATTGCCCGGTTCTCGCGACGCAGCCTCAGTTGGAACCGGTCTTCGAGGAGGGTGCGCAGCATCAGCCGGATCTGTTCCCGGCTGGTATTCTCTTGCCCCTTCGCCTCTACGTCGTAGCCCTCGTCAGGAACCCAGCTCGGACCTCCCGAAACCTGAAATGACTTGACGTCGTATGCGTGTTGGATCAGTTGCTGCAAAGTAGCGTCCTGGCCCACCAACCTGCCGCCGGGAAACATTTCGACAGTCCGGTGCACTTCATTAGAGACGTTCTTGTGCGGTTTGATCGACGCAACCTCGAATCTCGGGCCGGCCGATTGGGCATAGCTCTGCGGCGTATTAAGAATGCCGATAACAATCGGACCGGCTACGGCCGCGATCGCGGCAACCGCCAGGATCGCCTTTTTTGTGTAATTCAGTCTGCATACCACTTGATTGATCATAATCGCCTCGATTCGTCCCTTCAGATCGCCGCCCGTCACTCCCGCGACGCAAGCGAGCGGCGAAGCCAGATACAACTCACAGACCTTGAGGATGCCTTCGGCGTATACCCGCGGTTGACCGCCGGTTCGCACCACCTCTTCATCGCAGGCCCGTTCTCGCTCTTCCATCAGACGCGCTCCTAACCACCACACCAACGGATAAAACCAGAACACCGCTTCGACTGCCATGTGGATCACGGTGGCGAGATTGTCACGGCGCCGGACGTGGCAGAGTTCGTGCGCCACGATCGATTCCATCTCCCGCGCTGTGAGGCAATCCAAAATCTTGTCAGGCAGCAGCAGAACCGGCCGGAAAATGCCGAACACGCCCGGTTCTCCGAAAGCCGGCGAAATCCTCACCGGCAGACCGATCGGCAGATCAAGTGGAGATGCTTTCCGCACTGACGCGCGAATTCGCCGCCAGCGCAAAGTCCAGAGGCAAACCAGAGTCACGCAACCGGCCGCCCAGACGATGCCAAGAACAGCGACAATCACGCTCGTGTAAGAACTCTGAACCGGCGGCATCACAAGCTGCGGAACCGTTGTGGTGAACGGCTTGCCGATCTGCTCAACGAAAGACGAAAAGTCAGATGCCGACACGAGTCCCGTTGGCGCGACCGCCGCAGTGGTATGCCGTCCTAGCAGACCTCCGACTGCCACGAGGATGGAAAAAGGAAAAAGGAATTTTACCGACGCCATGAGCCAGAGCCAGTACCGCACGTGCGCCCGATTTTTTCTTAGGAACAACGTCAGCAGACCGGCAACACCGGCGAACAACGTGGATTGCCACAGGTGATTCGCAAAGGGGATTAACTGGCTTGGGATCATTGGCTTTTGTCCTTCCTGGTGGCGTTCCGAAGTGCCTTGCGGGCTTCGCTCACTTCCTCGGGAGTGAGCTTCCCCGAATCGATCAGGTGCGCGACGATGGGCAGGGATTTACCGCCGAACAGCGCCACCAACTCGTCGATCATGCGATGCTGTGCGGAAGTGCGGGAGACCAAAGGCTCGAAAACATGCGCGTTGCTGATTTTCTCGGTGCGGCGCACTGCCTTTTTAAATTCGAGGCGATAGACCACGGTCTGCACCGTGGTATAGGCGGGCCTTTCCTCTTCAGGAAAGGCTTCCTGCAGTTCACGGATGGAGGATGGACCCTTGGTCCAAAGCGTCTCCATGATCCGGAGTTCCAACCTGGACAGTTTTGGCGTTGGCATCGCAACTTAAATCCACTACAGTAAGCTGTAGTATGCAAGCAGATTTTTGGGGAAGCAATTGGCCCGGCGGAGTGCTTCTACCCGGGGTCCGCGGACCCGCCGGTGCCTGCTAAAGGGCTGCCCGCAGCGCTTTCATCCTCGGCAGGCGCGTCAGCGTTATTGCAGCACACGCTGCCGCGAGGCGGCGCGGAAGTGCTCGCGATCGAAGGCGCAACAACGATATCGGGAGACAACGGCGGGCCAGCAAAGACGGAACGGGCAAAGCCGACGCTATCGGGAGCGCGTCAAAAGCCGGAAAACATCAGAGCCAGAGGCAATTAACGACACCGCGAGGGTAATCACTACCGAACATTTTTTTCGACCGTTCGTGTGACCGGCCGGGCTGCTACCAGGGAATCGCGCGAACGCGGCGAAGTCCTTTGCAGCACTTCTGTTCGCACACGTGTCGGCGCGCGGTGGAGCGCGTCCGGGAGCGGGAGCGAGGCTGGTTCGAAGCGATCTCGGTTTCGACCGAAACCATTGGTGGTGATGGATGTGGAGGCCAGGGACCTGCGGCGAACTGGGCCAAGGGTCGCTGCGGCATGGCGACAGCTCCTTGACCGGTTGCGAGAGGTCCCCGGCATTCAGTCCGGGAATGCCTGTCCGGATGGGAGCTGTTTGAAAGGCTCCAGTTCGTCGCGGAGGAGACGAATACGGATACGCCTTCTCGAGGGCCCGATTTCGAGTGGCGTGACGGGCAGCCGGAATCGCCTTTCGCGGTGATTGTCAACGAGAGCGTTGCCCGTCGTCATTTCCCCGGCGAGTCCCCGCAGGGCAAGTGCTTCTTTCAAGTGGACCAAGGACGCGCCTTGATCGCTCAGGACATCGTCGGCAACACCGCCGACGCGAAGTACGCCAGCGTTCGAGGCGCAACCCCGCCGACTGTGTATGAGATTATCCGGCCGGCGGGCTGGGCCTCGGTCCAGATGCGGACAAATCTCGAGCCTGCGACACTTGGCGCACTTCTCCGGAACGACCTGCCGCGCGTACATCCGGCCTTTCGGATGACCGGCGTCACGCTTCAATCGACTCTCGTAGACAACACGCTCATGCGGGGACGTGTGCTGACACTGCTCTCAGGGTTCTTCTCGATGGTGGCAATCGTGCTGGTCGCGGTGGGAGTCTACGGCGTCCTCAGCTACGATGTCGTTCAGCGACCCATGAGATCGGGATCCGCGTGGCCATTGGCGCACGACTGCGACGAGTCGTGGGTTTGGTCCTTTCACAAGTTGGCTTGGTGACGGCGATCGGCCTGGGTCTCGGCCTCGCGGGTGAGATTGCCGGCTTCGCGTTTCATTACTGCGCTTCTGTACGAGGTGAGGCCGTCCGATATCTGGAGCATTGCCGCTCCGCTGGGGAGCCTGCGGGTCACGTGTTCGCTGGCGGCTTTGCTCACGGCAAAACGTGCAGTACGCGTCGATCCGATGACAGCGCTTCGGTATGAGTGAAGGTCCGCTCACAACCAGATTCCACGCGCTAGAATCGCTCCATGCAGATTGCTTCTCGCTCTGCGGCCCCGGGCTGGTTGGTTCTGCTCGCCGGACCACCGCCGGAACTCCGCCTCCTCGCCAAACACGTGGAGAGCCACGAGATCCGCATCGTTCGGACCGCCGGACACTTCTTTCTCAAAGCCACCGAGTTAGACACGCTAACGGATCCGAGGGCGGTAGAGTGGGCGGCTGCCGCTCTACTCGAAGAGCTGGATTTCGCCGCCCGCCTGCGCTTGGGCAGCACCTATCCCGTCCGCTGTGGTGGAGCCATTGCAGTCCAAGCGGATGGAAGTTGGGACCAGCAGGCTCTCGATGCCGCCGTGATCAACGTCAAATTCTATGTACGGCCACTGCCGGGCGATGGCCTTTCGCTCGAACAGATCCTGGCAGTTACCCGCCTTCGTCCACATCTCCATCGCGCGGTCACGGCGTTCGGTCAAGGCAGCTCCGTGCGCAGCCTCCGCCAGACCCTCAAGGAGATCGAACTCGACATCGGCGGGCCGGCCGAAGAGTGGGTCGGTGCTCGTGGTTGGTTTCCCCGCGGCTATGGCCCCCGCCTTCACCGGACGGTTGGCAATTCCCCGCCAAACCTCACCCCGTCGGTCGGCGATGACGAGCCCATGTCACCCCTCGCCGTCAGCGCTTTTCTCAGGGATCTTCTCGAACGAGTGATCACTCATCGTCTGAGCAACGAGAGCCACCTAAAAGGAGTGATCTGTGCAGATCCAAACGACCGATGAAGTTGAAGGCGTTCCTCTATTGAAGATCCGCGCATTGTTTCGGCAAGCGGGCTTGGAAGGCATTCTGTCGGCCGCCCTCATCCGCCGGCAATTACAACTTACGAAGCCGGAGGCGGATCGCCTCATCGCCGCGCTTCGGCGAATGGGTTTCTTGGAGCCGATCCGAGCCCGGCAAACTGCGAAAGGAGCAGAAGACGAGTGGCAGTTGTCCAAGAACGGAATTCGCCTGCGAGGGGCCACGGCCGCCAAACCGCTCCGGCGCGAAACCGCGGATCGTCTGCTTTCGGAATTGCTCGAGCGCATCAAAGCCCTGAACAGCGATGCTCGTTTTCTGGCGCGCGTACGGAAAGCAGTAGCATTCGGGAGCTACATCGGCGAAGGAGACCGGATTGGGGATCTGGATGTGGCTCTTCAACTCGTCCGCAGGGAGCCTGACTTCGAAAAGCATACGGAAGCCAATAATCGTCGGGTCGCTGAGGAATTCGGGAGAGGACGACGGTTCTCCAACATCGTTGATCAGGCGTTTTGGTGGCAGCGAGAGGCAATGCTGTTTCTCCGCAACAGGAGCCGCGGCCTCAGCCTGCAGGATTACGGGGCGATCGGGGAAATCGTCGATGCTTCTCCCAACAGAACAGTATTTGAGGAATCCGCCCGCAGGCCACTCGGGCGTCGGGCGCATCCTCCGCCGAGGGAACATTAGCGGCTTCGCCGCCGGCAGCCGAGCGTACGCGGCAGTGCGGGCCCGCGCGGCAGGAATCAAGAATAAGGCGGAATGAGGCGGAATAAGGCGGCGTCACCGCCTCATTCGGCCGCTTCAAAACCACACCGCACCTCGTCCCATCCCCTTGGAACTGATCAGGCCAAGGCGTTTCAGTTGGGGGGCGTCGCGAAGAGTCCGTTCCAGCGTCTCTGGCGCGACCTGGGCTCGGAGTTCGCCGAAGGCTAATTGCTTCGCTGCCCGCCAGAGCCTGAAGCCACTTCCGCTGGCGTTGGGTCAGGTCATGAGCAACCCGATAAGGGGCAATATCGCCGCTCGGAAGGAAGCGTACGTACGCACACTGCGCCGGCTTGGTCCAGAAACTCCGGTTCGGGATGCCCGGCCCTGACGCAAAGCTCAACTTGTTCCTGCCGACGACAGCACCGTTTTCCAATCTCGACAATCCGGGACGCCGGAAGGCGCAACAACATCCGTCAGGCGCTCGCGCCGGAGGCGCAGATCGGGGAATACCTGCCCCTTCATCTCCCGGCCCTACCAACCGGATCAGGCGGCGGGACGCTGGCGAAACCGACCGAATAGGTCTAACAATATTTTTCGCGTCGCGGTGTCGCAAGCCGTGGCGCGGCACGAGGCCGGGACACCGAACCAAACAGAGCCGCGAGGTCCAACTGCAACGAAGTGAAGACGATTCGGGAGATTCGGGAGCGAGTGTGAAACGACGTTTCTTGCCAGAACGGTCAGCGAGATTCAGCAGCACCGCAATGTCCGACCCAACAAGCCGGCTCGCTCGGGAGTGCTTGGGAGTTTGGAAGGAACGAACGCGTCAGGGGGCCAGTGGCGGCCTACCACGACTTCAGCCGACCGCGAAACTACGATGCGCGAAAAGGGCAAGAAAAGGGCAAGGTGGTTTTTCGAGGCTTGCAGCGCCTAAAACCACGCTTTCAAGTGATTGATTTCAAAGAGGAATTTGGTCGGGGCGAGTGGATTCGAACCACCGGCCTCCTGGTCCCGAATCAGGCGCCTCTCGCTATCTCCTTGATTACAGAGCGAATATTTTGGTGTAAAACTTCAAGTTAAGTACCAAAAGTACACTCGTGG
>WNGF01005977.1_pt1 | contig 15284 bp, 22 predicted proteins | sample 5400641 | NCBI WGS metagenome assembly WNGF01 (sample SAMN13153371, study PRJNA577476) | soil metagenome | isolation source: 80 cm soil or saprolite under grassland replicate 2 | place: USA:California | collected 2016-06-15
GGTTAATTCGAGACCTTCGAGCCCGCGCCACTCCCGGTGTGCCGAACACGACGGTACACACATACGGCGCGGCGGGCGCTCGCGACAATCGTCGTCTTTGCGGCTGGATTCGCGGCACGCGAGTCCGACAACCCCAATGAACCTCTCGGAGGAATGCCCAAGCTGACGGCAGTCGATGCTGGGCAAGCCCGGACTGCCACATCCGCGTGCCATGCCATGCGGCGCGCCGGCGGCGATCAGTGTACGTCGCTGGCGGACGCGCTCAGTCGGATTGGGCTCGTATTGGGGCTGCGTGGGCGTCGCCACGGCGGTTGCGAACCGCGGCGACGATGGGCGCCGTCCCGAGAATTACGTCAGACGCGATTCGTCCTTCGCGATCGAGGAGGACGGCTGCGGGCTTTCCTGGGATCCCAAACGCGCGGGCGAGCGCGTGCCCCTCGTCTCTGGCAACGGGAAGTGCGAGTCCGGCCGTGCGAATTGTCTCGGCGGTATCGTCGGAGACGACGATGACTCTCGCGATCTCAGGTCCGCGCTCGGCGCCTAGCGCCGAGAGGTGGGGGAGCATTTGTTCGCAAGCGGTACAGGTCGCGTCCCAGAAAACGAGTAGGGTGCCGCCTGCGTCTGGGGTTCGGACGTCGATCGCGTCGCCGTGGACGGTGCGAAACAGCCGAATCGGAGCGGGATCGCCGATTGCGGGCGGACGCCGGCCTCGCCGCCGAGCGAGGAACGAAGCCGCGAATAGGGCCAGACAGATGGCCAGGCCGACGATCAGCTCATCCGTCTGGGATCCGAGCCACGCGGGAGCGGTGGTCGTGTTCCCCCAATGGGAAGTGACGACGAACGCCGCGAGGCTGGCGAGAACGCTGTTCCGAAGCAAGCTACGCCATCTGAGGCGCGTCTCGCCGAGCGCACCGAAGCATCTGCATTCGAGCGAGTAGTCGAAGCCGAGACCGACGCCGATCGCTGCCGAGAACAGGAGCAGCAGCGCGAGTGCGGCGAGCGCGGCCGACCACGCGATCCGCGTCGGCACGAGCCCGGCCGCGACCGCTAGTTCCGCGGCCGGCACGAAGAGTCCGAGCGGACGCACCAGCCGTCCTGGAAGGTGGAACGCGCGGAGCGCTCTCCGAAAGCCGTCGCGGTCGGCGAGTTTGGCGAGGGCGGCGACGGAGAAGATCACAGCGAGGACGACCCGCGCGAAGAGGAGAGTGGTTGTCATTTCTGCCCTAGAGCGCTTCTATACCCCCGCGGCCTGTGATCACGATGGACAGACTGCGGAGGAAGGGAGGTGAGAGCGAGCGAGCAACGAGACGTGCTGCGGCGTAGGAATCGAAACGATGATCACGTGGCATTTGGCATGCGTGACCCGATGAGGAGGAGGATAAATGGCTCGTCCACGTCGTCCAGAGGATCGCCAGCAGCGCAAGGAAGCGATCGACAAGTTTCACGGGGCAATGACTCGGGCCGTGAATAGCCCGAGGTTCAAAGAGGCCCTCGAGGAGTTCGAACAGGATCCGCAGGCCGCGCAGCAAGATCCTAAGGGGTTCCTCGCGGAGCGCGGCGTGGAGTTGCCAGACGAGGCCGAGGTGAGTGTCATCGAGCGGCCCGGCAGTTCCTGCTGGTGCTGGAGAGTCTGCTTTTGGTGGTGGTGCTGGGACGTTTGCGTCTGCGTCGACTAGGTAGACGTCGACCTGTGATGCGACGGCGAAAGGGCGGCAGTCGGTTGCCGCCCTTTCCGTTCCGGCAGAGAGAAGGAGACCCAGGCCGACTGGCGCGGCAGCAGTCGCGGCGCCTCTACATAAAGGCGGTGTGGTTCCTTCTCCGGCGACCATCGAAGGTCAAGCTCACACTGTCGCGTCGCCGGAGATCCGCGGCGCGACCGCCACGACGGGAGTGAAGCGCGGGGTGGGCGGCTCGACATTCGTTTACAAGATCCACAGCAGCATCGATGGACTTCAGCCGCGGTCTCTGGCCGCATATCTCTCGGTTGGGGATCGTCTTGCTCTTCCCTGGCCCGTCCGCGCCGTTGCCCCGAGACCTGGAAACGAGGTCTGGGTCCATTTCAGCGCGCCGCCGCGCCTGCGCGCAGGCGTATACGTCACGGGAGTCATCGAGTCGATCGATCGCGTTGCCGCCGAGGTGTTAGTCCGAATCCACGAGCGCACAATCGAGGAGCCGCTCGACGATCCGGCCGTGACCGTTACGCTCGGTCTACTCCAAGCGAACGGTTATCAGCAGGTTTTCCTGCTTCCGGATGAGCGCGCGTTCGTCCAAGTCTTCACGCTCGGTTCGCCCTCGGCTGGCCGACGAGCGCGCCATTGCGACTTGCCGATCATCGCCGCCGAGGCGCTCGCGTGGCCGCCGCGGCTATCGTGCGATTTCGCCGACTTCGCGCCTGCGTTCTGGGTGCTTCCAGCCGACTCGTTCCTCTATAGCTTGGACCGCGGTGTCCGGAGCGAGATAGCGGCGGCGTCCGATCTCTGCCTTCGCTTCAAGTTCGGTGAGGTCGGCCTCGCCGCGGCACTCGCAATCGGGGTCTACGAGGCGCTTGCCGCTCGCGGTCTGCTTCGGTTCGACTGCGTGACGCCGATACCCCTTTCGCCGGAAAAAGCAGGCGCTGGGAAGGTTGACCGAGCTCGTTCCGTCGGTGTCCAGGTCGCGCGTTTGCTCGGTACCAGCGTCCTCGATCTCATTTCGCTCAAGACCGCGATCTCGAAGGGTGCCCTGCGACGAATCGACGGCCTTTCCGCCGCTGAGTTCGAAGCCGCGTACGCCGAGGCGCTCGACGTCGACGAAGCGGTCGGCCGGATCGATCGCCTGCTCATCATCGATGACATCTGCAACGAAGGCAGCACGCTCAGCGCGGCACTCGCATCAGTCCGGGAGGCGAACGAGGACATAACCGCCGTCGGGGCCTCTGCGGGGCAGATGGCGAGCCGAGCGGCTGTGCGCGATCGACGTTTCTTACTCGTCTAACGAAGTGACGGCTGTCACCGCCGCGAGGCGGCGGTGCCTTGGCCTTTCATGCGTAGGGCGCCGCCTGAGCTACGCCGGAGGAATCAATCGAGGAGGCGAGCATCTCTCGCGTCGGCTGGGGCCTGAGGGGTTCCAAAATTCCGGTTCGGTGGGCCGCGCCGGTCGGTTGCGCTGGTTTTAAATGTTCACGCGCGCGCGAATACCAAATCGAACTGAGCCTCGCAACCGATTGGGTGGCCCGTGGGGTGCACAAACTCAGCCGCGACCAGATCCCCTCGATTTGCAGGAAGATCGAATAGGTGCACCCCACGGGAGCGACACGAATATTGGCGCCCTTCAGGCTTCGTGGTTTAGACCGAAACGTCCATCCGACCAGACCACCACTAGCTCGTCGCTCGCGTCCGCGCCGCTGGGGGCGCCGTTAGCAATGTCCAGCGCGGCGGCCGGAGCGGCGTCGCTGCGCGCGCCCCAGGGGCCCTCGTAGGTGCACCGGTTCTGGATCGGCTCGACCTTGTAGCAGGCGTCGTTCATCGCCTGGAACGCCGAGGTCGGGTCCAGTGGTCGCCACCGTCAACGATTTCATCAGCACGTGGGAGCCAGTGCCGAGCGTGTGATCCGCCGCGAACTGCGTGTGAGCGGCCGGGTGCACCGAGCCGCGCGATCAGTCAAACTGCCGCCGTGTCAGACCCAGTTTCCTGGTTGCTGATCCGGCCCGGCTGGAAGGTACTCGCTATAGATGGCGGCGAGGTCGGCGAGGTCGATGAGGTAGCGGGCGACGACACCGAGGACATCTTCGATGGGCTGGCAATCGCGACGAGCGCGCTAGGAAAGCCTCGCTATGTGCCGGCGGAGCAGGTTGCGGAGATCACGCAGGGGGCCGTCCGGTTGTCGCTCACCGAAGAGCAGGTCCGCCAGTTGGGCGAGTATCTCGAACCAGCGACCAGCGCGGAGATCACACCCGACACCAAGGGCGGCATCGGCGCGAGCATTGGCGCCGAGATGCGCGAGATCGAGGGCGAGGTGTTCGCGCCGACCCAGCGCCATGAGCATTCGATGAACATCTGGCGCCGGATCGCATTTTTCCTCCGGCGTCGTGCGCGCTAGGAACGCCACTCAGCCCGTGCGGTGCGTTAATTCGGCTTCGCCTGCAAACCAGCCCTTTCGACGAGGGGTGATGAGGATTTTGGCACCCCACACCCTGGGAAGCGTCCGGCTTTTGACACCCTTCAGGGTGGCCATCTGCCGATCCCGGTGTTAGGATTGTGAGAAATGGGAAACCAGTGAGGCTCTTTGCAGGAGGAGCATGGTTGTCGGGGTGCGACATGAGGAGCAGATGGTGAAGCCGAGCCAGGCGGCGCGGTGGATCGGTGTGCACCACAATACGATTCTCAACTGGATCCGCCAGGACAGGATCCCGTATGTGCGGACGCCGACGGGCCAATACTTGCTTCCCTGGTCGTTGGTGGTGCAGTCGCTGAGCGGCACCTACGATCTGTCGCTTCCCGAGCCGACTGCCGAGTCGAGCGATGAGGAGGCCGTCTCGCGGTCGCTCGGCCGCTGACCCTTCTCGGCCGGCTGCTGATCGATCCGCCGGCCGGATTAGCGTTTGTCTTGGCCGATCTCGCGTGCCGTCCGCCGCATCATGGACCTCGTTCTCGATACGACCGAGCTCTTGCCCGCGCTCGTTTCGCGTGGCCGGCGGCGGGCGCTTTTGACGCTCTGCCGCTATGGGCGTGCCAGCCTCGTGCAGCTGACCTACGGCGGGGTTGGCTTCGAGTCGCTCGCCGAGCACGGCGCGCCGGCCGGGCCGCTCGCCGAGGCACTCGCGGGGGCCGAGAACGAGACCGCCTTCTTCGAGGAGCGCTTGCCGGCCGGCGCACCCAGCGACATCTACCTCGTCCTTTCCGAACCGCTGCTCGACGAGGTCCGGCGGAAGCTGGTCGAGCGGTTCGACCATGACGCGCGTGAGGCGCTGATGCAGAAGCACCGGCTCGCGACCCTTGCGGTGCGCATCGCGGAGCTGCCGCTGGAGCTGCCACGGCTTGCGAGCGACCCGGCCGACGACCACCTGACGGCTACGGCGATCTACGGCAGAGCCGCAACGATCGTCACCTCCGAACACCGGCTTCTCGAGGACCGCTCCTACGAGCACGAGGGACGCGCGGTCGAGGTGATCTCCTTCGACGAGCTGGCGTCGAGAATCGAGACACTGAGCTTCTCGCTGAGCCAGATCCCGGAGATCCTCTCGATCCCGACGAAGCCTGGCCTACCACGGCTCGACCTCGATCTCTAGACGTGCTCGGCCCGTCGCGGCATGGGCGGCGGCAGCGAAACCGCGGCGCCTCCGTGTGGGGTGCCGAAATTCGGGTTCGCCTGCAAACCCGCACGTTCCGCGCGATGGACTCGAACGTCTACCTGGACGCGATGCAGGTGGCGATCCGCGACCAGCAGGTCGTGCGCAAGAAGGCCGTCTACGTCGCGGTCGGCGTCACCCTCGAGGGCGAACGTGATTGCCTCGGCCTTTGGACCGAGAAGACCGAGGGCGCCCGCTTCTGGACGAGCGTGCTGACCGAGCTCAGAAACCGCGGCGTCAGGGACGTGCTCTTCGTCTGCACCGACGGCCTCACCGGCTTCCCCGAGGCGATCGACGCCGTCTTCCCGTCGAGCATCAACCAGACCTGCATCGTCCATCTCGTCCGCCAGTCGCTGCGCTACCTCTCCTGGAGAGAACGCAAGCGCTGCGCCGGCGAGCTGCGCCGCATCTACACCGCAGCCGACGCCGCCGCCGCCAGGCGGACAGCAAGACGCGCACCGCCGCCCTGCAGGTCTGGAACCGCGCCTGGGACAGGGTCATCCCCTTCCTCGCCTTCCCCACGGAGATCCGCCGCATCGTCTACACCACCAACACCGTCGAGAGCCTGCACATGCAGATCCGCAAGACGATCAAAACACGGGGACACTTCCCCAACGACGACGCCGCGCTCAGACTGATCTGGCTCGCGATACAGCGAGCGAAAAGCTCTTGGAAGACCTGTTACAACTGGACGACCGCGATGGCCGTCCTGCGCATCCACTTCGGAGACCGCATCCCCGACAACACCTAACACCCACCGATACACAGAAAAACGCGCAGGCTCCTACGGGTTGCTCGATCAACAGCGATCAAGGCGCGCACTCAGGCGATCAACGCGCTGCGCGCGCTGCTAGTCACCGCGCCGCCCGAGCTGCGCGACGAGCTACGCGCTCTCTCGACCAGCGGGCTCGTTGGCAAGGCGGCCCAGCTCCGTCCCGGAGAGCCGCGCAACACTCTCGCCGCCAGCAAACTCGCGCTCAGACACCTCGCCCGCCGCTGCCAAGCACTCCAAGCCGAGACGCAAAGCCTCGACGCCCAGCTCGCCCAGCTCACCGCCGCAGCCTCCCCACGCCTCACCAGCACGTTCGGGATCGGCGCCGACACGGCCGGGGCGCTGCTGGTCGCCGCCGGCGACAACCCCGACCGGCTCCGCTCCGAGGCCGCCTTCTCGATGCTCTGCGGCTCCTCACCGATCCCCGCCTCATCCGGCGAAACCCGCCGCCACCGGCTCAACCGAGGCGGCAACCGCCAAGCCAACGCGGCGCTCTACCGGATCGTCCTCGTCCGCATGCGCTACCACCCGCCGACCAAGGACTACGTCCAACGGCGCACCAACGAAGGCAAGAGCAAACGCGAGATCATCCGCTGCCTGAAACGCTACGTCGCCTGCGAGGTCAACACAGCACTCAAGCGAAGCAGCAAAGAACAGCTCGCCCGAGCCGCTTGACATCTATAGGAGCATCACCCACAGGCACGAGACGCACTAACGTTCGTACGTGCCGACGAGCTCGGCCATCGTCAGCACATGCCCCTCGATCGCCTGCTCCAGGTCGGCCTTTCCGGCACCCGGGCGGAGGTCAAGATCGCCGTCGAGGGCGTACAGGCGGAAGACGTAGCGATGGCTCCCGTGCCCCGGTGGAGGGCAGGGGCCACGGTAGCCACCCGTTCCGAAGTTATTTCGTCCCTCCCTGGGCGCCGGCTCAGCCTCCCCCAATCCGCCCGCGCCTGGGGCGAGTCCCCAGGCGACCCAGTGCGTGAAGACACCGCTCGGCGCGTCCGGATCGTCGACGAGGAGCGCCAGCGACCGTGTCTCGTCTGGGGTGTTCGTCCAGCGAAGCGGCGGCGAGAGATCCTCACCGTCGCAGGTGTGTCGCTCCGGGATCGCCTGCGCGTGTTCGAAGGAGCCGGACTCGAGGGCGAACTCGCTCATCAGCAGGTGAGATGGAGCGCGGCGGCCGTGCGCCGCGGATCGAGCTCGACGTAGCGGCGGACGGCGTCGCCGGTTGGCAGCGCCTCGACCTCGACGCCCCGCTGCCGCAGCTGCTCGAGCGTCTCGGGATCCGGTCGCATCTGGGCATAAGCGCCGGTGCCGATGACGAGCTGATCGGGTAGCTCCCCGAGCACCTCGTCGAGGTCGGCGAGGGCGAGTCTGTGCCCGTCCGCGCGCCACCAGTTCGTGAGGAGGCGGTCGGGCAGGATGATCACGTCACGCGTCAGCTCTTCGCCGTCGACCACGATTCGACCAAAGTCGTAGCCCTCGATCCTCGGCACCGATCACCTCCGATCGTCGCGGCGGTCGCATACTCCTTGCCGGGGCCGGTGAGCTCCAAACCCTCTGGGCCAACGCGACCCACGGCCGACGTTCGCGAGCTGGGGAGCCGGGGGACAATCAGCACGTGCGCATCGTGCCTTGGATCCCGCCGCTCTTTCGCGATCGCGCCGCCGCCGGGCGCGCCCTGTCCGAGGCGGTCGCCGCGCTCCAGCTCGACGACCCTGTGGTTGTCGGCGTGGCCCGCGGCGGCGTCGCGGTCGCGGTCGGGGTTGCCCGCGCGCTCGAAGCGCCGCTGACGGCCGTCGACGTCGAACGGGTGAACGCCGACGGGCTGCGCATCGGCGCCGTGACCGCCCAGGGACCGCTACCTGCGCGAGGGGCACGGCGTGCCCGAAGGGACGTCCGGTCGGCGCTCGAGCGAGCCCGTCGCGCCGCCGAGGTGCTCGAGGCAAGGCTCGAGCTCGAGACGTTGCCCGTTGCCGGGCGGACGACGCTCGTCGTCGACGACGGGCTGATCACCGGGCTGACACTCGCCGCCGCCTGTCGCTGGGCACGCGCAGAGGAGGTGGCGCGGCTGATCGCCGCGACGCCTGTCGGGCATGTCGACGGCCTCGCGCGCCTGCGCGCGGAAGCTGACCTGGTCGTCTGCCCGCACCCGCTGGAGCAGATCGCCGTCGTCGGCCAGGCCTACGACAGCTTCGACCCTCTGGACGAGTGGTACGTCGCCGGACTCCTGGCCGACGCTGCTGGTGGTCCAGCCGAATAGCTCGCTCACCCTCTCCAAAGCGTTGGCGGCGTGGAGCCAGGTTGTTCGAAGCGACGCGCGGGTAAAAGGGCGCTCACTTCGAGTCGAGGGAGGTCGAGATGTCGACCTATGAGTCGGATCAAGAGCGTGAGCGCCTGGTGCCGGAGCCGGGGACCATGCCGGAGGAAGAGGAGGGTGAGACGCCGCCGGAGCCGGGCACACTTCCCGAGGAGCCGGACATCGCTGTGCCGGAACCTGAACCCGAGAGGACCTAGTTCGTAGCGGTTGGGGTGGTCACGCTGCCGTGCGCGCCTCTCCGGCAGCCGCGAGCTCCTGCTCGGTCCACCAGTACACGTCGCGGCGCGCCACGCCGGCCGCCATGCGCTCGATCCGGCGGCGCCGGTCGGCCTCGTCGAGCTGCAGCGCGTGCGCGATCGTGTCGGCGAGTCCCGCCACGTCGAACGGGTTGCACCGCAGCGCATCGCGGAGCTCGACCGCAGCGCCCGTGAACTCACTGAGGACGAGCGCACCGGCGCCGCCGCCGGCAGCCTGCGCGGTGACGAACTCCTTCGCGACCAGGTTCATGCCGTCGGCGAGCGGCGTCACGAGGCAGACCTCCGCGAGCCGGTAATAGGCGAGGAGGCGCTCCTGTGGAACACCGCGGTACAGGTAATAAACCGGGACGTCACCGCCCGGGTCGGTGAAGCGGCCGTTGATCCGGCCGACGAGTTCCTCGACGTTACGGCGCAGATCACGGTACTCGCGAATCTCGCCGCGGCTCGGCACGGCGATCTGCACGAACGCAAAGTCTCCTCGCAGCTCCGGCCGCCCTTCGAGCAGGAGCTCGATCGCCCGCAGGCGCTCGATGATCCCCTTGGTGTAATCGAGCCGGTCGACGCCGAGGACGATGCGGCGCTCGCCGAACTGGGCGCGCAGGCCACGCAGGCTGCGCTCGGTCGCGCTCGAGCGGGCGTCCTCCGCGAGCGCGCGGGCGTCGATCGAGATCGGGTGCGCGGCCGTCCGCACGCGACGGCGTGCCAGCGCAATCGTTCGTCCCTCGACGTGGACGTCCTCGCGCAGGCGTGCGCACGTGCGCACGAAGTTGTCCCGGTACGCGTCGGTGTGGAAGGAGACGACGTCGGCGCCGAGCAGCCCGTCGAGGACCTGCTCGCGCCACGGCAGCCGGGCGTAGACCTCCGGGGGTGGGAACGGCACGTGCAGGAAGAACCCGATCGGGCCGCCGTGGGCGCGGCGGAGCAGGCTCGGTACGAGCATCAGGTGGTAGTCGTGCACCCACCGCAAACCGCCTCCGTCTACCTCAACCGCGGCGAAGCGCTCGTTCACGTCGCGGTAGGCCCTCCACCAGCGGCGCTCGAAGACGGGCTGCTCGATCAGCCCGTGCAGCAGCGGCCAGAGCGTCCGATTCGCGAAGCCGTGGTAGTAGTCCTCGACCTCCCGCCGGCTCAATCGGACCGGGAGCAGGTCGACGTCGAGCCCTTCGACGCGGCGCGGCATGTCGTCTGCGCCGCCGTCCCAGCCGACCCAGGCGCCGCCTCGCGACTCGAGCGCAGGGCGGAGCGCGCTGACAAGACCACCCGCGGACGGCCTCCAGCCCTGACGACCCCGCGAGACCGGCAGCCGGTTCGCGTACGCAACAAGGGGCACGCATTCCGCCTTCCCGCCCTGCGGACGGGCCAACCGCGCCCGGTGCCGGGCCGCTCGGTTCGGGCTACCCTGATGGTGCAAGGGGGCCGGCACCACGATCGCCAGGCTCCTCGCTTCTCACTCCCGAGGAGCCTGGACGTGCTGGGAAGAGGGGCCAGCACACACAAGCCGGCTCTCTGCGCTCGACGCGTGGAGTCTGCCTGGGGGTAAAGAAACTCGGTTCGGGGGTGCGGCTCGGGCTGGTGGTCGATCGGTTGCGCCGACGTCGCGGGGCTGGAGATCCTCGCGGCCTGCCGAGGGGATTCGATGGCGTGGTTGGTGGCGAACGTGGGCCGGGACGGGATGGCTTTGACATCGCGCCTGAGTACTTGGCTGTGGGACGAGCGCGGGCCTGCTCTTTGGGGTCCGTCGCGAGCATGCGATCGATGCGACGGCGGCAGCCGCAACGGCCCCCGGGTCGCGGAGAAACCGCGCGGCCGGGGCGGCGCCGAATGGCTCCACACGGGATGAGAAGCTGAAGGTGGCTCGACGGCATCCGCCGGGGAGAGGTGGTCGCGAGCTTCCATCTGGCGGTCCGGCCCAAGCTGGGGCGACCCGCTCGGCTCGGACGCATCCTCCCCGAGGTCGTCGTCCGCCATGGAGCTCGGACTGCCGCCGAGCATGCTGTGCGCTTGGGCGCGCAGGAGCTCCGACCAGCTGGGGCCGATCCGGCGCGGCGCCGGCCCGAGGCCCGAGCTGCGCAACACGGTCGCGATCGTCGTGGCCGAGACGCTGATCCCGAGCTTCAGCAGTTCGCCCTGGATACGCACGTAGCCCCAGCGAGGTTCTCCCGCGCCAGCCGCCTGATCAGGTCGCGCCTCTCGGCCGCAAGCGGCGGACGACCAGGCTTGCGACGGCGGCGGCGCCGACCTCCCTCAAGCAATGCCCGGTGCCGGCGGCGAAGCGTCTGCAGGTTGACCGCAAAGCAGGACCATCGCTCGGGCGGGAGCAGCCGGCTGGCCGCAGCGAGCAAGGCCTGGTCGACGGTCGTGTACCGCGGCCGCTTCCCTCCGCGCCTGAGGATCGCCAGCTGGTGGCGCAGCACGACGATCTCAAGCTCCCGCCCACCACCACCGCGGGCGAGCACGCCCACAAGGCAGCACAGGAGCCGGTACAGCAAACACCTCAGCACGACGCGCAATCTGAACCGGCCCGGCCGCGATCACCAACACGGCCGTCCCGGCCGGAATCGAATTTCTTTACCCCACCACACCTCACCGCGGCGCTGACGAGGGGCCCGCGCGTCCGTGTCGCGGCATGCTGTTGCATCTCAGAAGCCACAGTTCCTTTTTTCTGTGAGTGAGCGAGTCGGCGCACGCCTGCTGGGCGAACGTGAGCTGCGTCGGCGTAGACTCCTTGCCATCATGGCTCGCATACGCGCCTGGCTCAGGAAACTGCTCGGTACCGGCTCGTAGGGTCGAACGAGCGAGAAGCGGTGGTCTAGAGGGTGCCGATGTACGAACTCGTCCTCTGGCATCAGGGAAACGAGGCTGTTCGCATCACCGACAAGCCGGTGTCGGTCGGCCAGACGCTGCTGATCGACGACATCAAGTGGCTCGTCGAGGCTCAAGAGCTTCCGCGTGACCCCAAAGCAACAGCACGCTACATCTGTTCACGCCGCGCGGCGACCTCCTCCAACCGAAACACCACCCAGCTCTAGGCGTGCTGCCCACAGAGCTTGTGGGCGGCTGGGATTCAGGGGACGCACGACCCGGAAGAGCGCGACCGCGCAGGAGCTCTGGCTGAGGGTGAACTCTTTACTCGCGCCCGTTCGCCCGGCGTGGACGTCGCGGGCACTCGCTATCGGATCGCCGTTGGTGGCGGGCTGGAACGTCAACGGGACTTGATGAAGCGGCCTTTGGCTCCTGAAGGTCGTCTCACGGGCTGAACCCGTGGGCTGCGCTTGTCCGCCGCGAAGCAGGATCTCCCTGCAAATCCGCCCATGACCGAATTTACGCACCCCACGGGTTGTCACGCAATCGCCAGTGCTACGCGCAGAGCGCCCCGAGATCCGCGAGCGAGCGAATGAACTCGCGCAATCGGAGCTCATCGTCGTCGCGGTGACCTCCGAGGACCGCTGACTCGAGCAATGGAGGTCGTTCCTCTTCCGAGGACCTCGTCGGTGGTCTTGGTGAGGTTCACGGGGCCACCGGCGGCGCTGGCGTAGAATTCCGTCTTCGCCGTAGCCCCGGCGGCATCGGAACGATGACGAGTCAGGGCTCGGCACAAGGCCGCTTCCAGCGCGCCATCCAGCGGCGTAACGTCTTCGCCGCCGAGATGGCGCTGCGCGATGGACTACGTCTCGCTTGCGAACGCCCTCGCTCTCACGCTCCTGCTCGCTGAGGAAGGCCCGCAACGGTTCGCGCGCGCCGCGGTGCGCTGGCACGCACGCTTCGTCGAGGAGACGAGGGGAATCACACTGGAAGATTCACAGCTCGCGCTTGCCGCACTCGCGGCGCTTCCCGGACCCGGAGGCGAAGCGGCCACGGTCGCACTCGCGCAACTCGCCCCCAGCTACGGCGTTCCAGGCGTCGAGGCGGTCTTCCGCGGCCACCGTTAAACCAGCGCAGGCGCAGGATGATCGACGAGCGTGGACCGAGATCTAGTTCGCCGACAGTTCGAACGCAATTGGCTCGACCCAGAGCACTCCTTTGAGATCGGGTTCGTCGGCGACGATCACCGAAAGCGCCGCCTCGGCTTCTTCCCGACTCGGATAGAAGTCGCCGAGGTCGCGCGACAGACTGCTGGCGATGCCGTAGAGAATCACCTGCCCAGTGAACCAGCCGCGAGCAACGCGCACTAGAGACTCAGGCGGACATGGCCGAACCGACGCCCCGCTTGACACGAACCTCCCGCGAAGGTCGTGCGCTCGTGGCGCGTGAGCTGGAACGGCGAGTCGTGGCGCTCTCTGTTGCGGCTCTCGACGCAAAGATCGTTCCCACCCCGCAGTGGCTGCTACGACCGGGGCGGGCGGACTGCCGCGCTCGCTGGCCGCTGATCAGGGAGATCTACCACGACCTCGAACCGGGACTTGAGCTGCCGGAGATGATGCGCCCGGTCGAGCGCCGCGAATTAGACGCCGTGATTGAGACAGCCGACGCGGGCCTGCGTGTCCTCGAAGTCGACGAGACACAGCACTTCAACCGCTTCCGCGCGGTCACGCTTCGCCACTACGCGCACACGATTCCGCTCGCGTTCGACGCCGATGAATGGATCGCGCGCAGCGAGCAGAAGATCCGGCTTGAAGGAGGCGGGTTCGGGAAGCCAAAGCCGCCACTGTTTCCGGGCGAGCACGGCCGACACCGCCAGCGCGCGTTCCGCGACGCGCTCGCGGACATCATCCCGCTCGAGTACGGCTACGCACCGACCCTCCGCATCGGCGACTTCGAGGTCGCCGCGTGGGTTTTCGGAGTTGCCGCTGAAGAACGACTGCGGAACCTACTGCGCGCGAAACTCGATCGCAAAGCCGCAACCTGAAACACAACGCGACGTATCCGCACCGCCGACCGGGTCGGCCCCGGATCGAACGCGAGGGTCCAGCGGCGAGCGATCAGGCGCCGGTGCCAGCGGAGCAACGTCTCCGGCCGCACCGGGAACTCGCTCCAGGAGCGGCGCGGCGCGACCCGGCTGAGCGCCGCCAACACGAGCCGGTCAGACGCTCGAACCGCGGCCGACCGGCCCGCCGACGGAGGATCGACAGCTCGTGCCGGAGCACAAGGATCTCGAGCTCCTTCGAACGATCGCCCCGGGCGAGCAGTACCACCAGTGCCAGCAGCCGACGGACGATAAGGTAAAGGGACGACACGAGCAAAGGCGGCCTCCAGAGACGGGAGAGCCGACGCTACCGCCCGCAGGAAGCCGACCCGACAACCCGACCGAGTTCTGCACCCCGCGGCTTCGACCCAGCAACGACACCGCACCGAGATCGGGCCTTGAGCCGTCGATGTTGCCGCGCAGACAGACTTACTAGTTTCGGCGCACGCCTACGCTGGGGGTGCGTCGTCGCTTTCGTCTAGCGGCCGCTCGTCGCTCTCGTCTTCGCGCTCGAGTGCATCGAGGAACGCCGCCGTCTCATCCTCCTCGGTTCCTCCTGCGGCGATCTTACCTCGACGTCCCCCCTCGAACCAGACAAGCGGGTCACAGATGTGTTTCGGATCTTGATCCTCATAGGCGGTGTCTGTCTCGCAGGCGATCGTCAGACAACAATCACGGATTGCTGCCAGTTCTTCGCGCGACACATCCACCGGCCAGACAACCGACAATTCTTCGCCATAGCTCTCGCTGGTCGGCAGTGGAAGGATCATCGCAAGCACCGCCTGCCTGATGTCGTGGAAATGATCCAGCAGGTTGCCGACATCCACAAATCCGCCAGTTACAAGAGGGTCTCCAGCCACGGTGCCAAATTCGAAGAACCGTCCCTTGTCCATCACGATGAACCATCGACCCGCAGCTAGGCCACTTTCCCGAAAGAATCGTTCGACAGCATCCGTTCGGGCCGTCGGCATGCTCGCCTCTAGATCCGGCAGATAGACAACCGAAAGTTTGAAATGATCAATAGCTGGCTCGAGGCGGCTCTTCACAAGGCGGAAATGTTCTAAAGCCACGCGGTTTGTCGCCCGATTATGGGCAACCAGGTTCCGGATCACACGGAGCTGCTCTAGTTGCCGCTCGAGGTCTCGTCGTGGCAGCCCCGTCAACTCAAACACGAAGGGGCTCAAGGAATCATCGCAGAGCAGTCGACGCAGCTGCTCCACCGTCAGCGCCCAGACGAGGTTATCGCTGCTCTCTGGATCGAGGAATGTTCGTTGCCGGAGCATGCTCGCCTGCCGCTTTGCCTCCGCGAGAAGCGAATCGGGGATGAGCTTCGGCCACTGTGAACCACCTTTCGCCATCAACCCGGCAAGCGCGATCCGCCGAAGCCTGTGGGTCCCACAAACTCGTTCGGCGGCCTCTGTGGGCCGTGCGCGGTTGGAGAGGGGGAGTTACTCGGGGTTGTTCGAGCGGGTAGCGTCGGCCGATGCGTATCCGACATTTGCTGCTTGAGGGTCTGTCCTTCGCTTACTGGGTCGTTCGGCGTCTGTTCGAGCTGCTGATTCTTTTTGGCCGTTCGGAGCGGGCGAAGGAGCTTGAGATCTTGATGCTGCGGCATGAGCTGCAGGTGCTGCGGCGCCAGGTCGGGCGGCCGCGCCTGCGGTCTGCCGATCGGGTGTTGCTCGCGGCGTTTGGCCAGCTGTTGC
>WNGF01005978.1_pt1 | contig 15283 bp, 14 predicted proteins | sample 5400641 | NCBI WGS metagenome assembly WNGF01 (sample SAMN13153371, study PRJNA577476) | soil metagenome | isolation source: 80 cm soil or saprolite under grassland replicate 2 | place: USA:California | collected 2016-06-15
GTCGCCCCGGGTTGCCACCGTAGCCGCGGTAGTCGAACAGCAACACCGCCAGACCCGCGCTCGCCAGTGCGCGCGCCAACGGCGCTCGCAGCGACCGGTTGCCGGCGTTTCCATTTGCCACCAGCACCGCCACGCCACGGTCAGGCTCGCTGGCCTCGACCAGCCACGCGCCCAGCGCCAAGCTGTCGACGGTCCGCAGCGTCACCTCCCGTGCGCTGGCGACCACCGCCTCCGCCCGTGGCACCTGCGCCGGGAAGGGAAAGTAGATCAGGCGGCGCTGCAGTCCGACGAGCACGCTTCGATCAACGCATCAGTCTGCCGCAGCCCAGACCTCGCGAGTGCCAGAACCCTGATCGCCTGTTGCGAATGAACTGATTTGCAGGGAAACCGAGTTCTCGGCACCGACAGGTCGCGATGGATAGAAACCGGGAACCCCGCAGCGTCCGGCCGCCAACGCGCGGGACCGACGCTCGACCTGGAAACGCTATGGAAACGACCGGGCGCAGCTAGGCGAAAGACCATGCCGGGGAGGACAACGCAGACAAGCGGGAAACCCGCGTGGCGACTGGATTTCGGCGGCTAGATGAAAGCGGCTGAAACGGTTTACGCACACCTGTCACGCCGGAGGTCGCGGGTTCGAGTCCCGTCGCTCCCGTAGGAAGTACCTGCAAATAGCAGCTTGTTGTTGCCACCCTTTGGCAAGGCGGCGCCGCTCTGCGCCCGCAGGGCGGCGGGAGCGCGCGCTGACCGGCTCACGTTCACTCCGCCCCTGCACGGTGAAGGGTGCGCGCGATCGCAGCGCTGAGCTTCTGTGCGGAAACCACCCCAAGGACGCGAGCGACGACGCGTCCCCGCGGCGAGATCACGAACGCCGTCGGCAGAGCTTCGATGCCATACGTCCGCGCCGTCCGTTCAGAGCCGTCGTAACCGACGGGGTACGAGATGTGGGCGCCGTGCGCAAACGATCGCCCGTCCGCCTTCGCATCGCGGGTGTCAACGCCGATGAACGTCACCAGGTGGGACTTCCAGTGCTGCCAGGCGCGGTTGAGCGCCGGCGTCTCAGCGTGGCAGGGGCCGCACCATGAGGCCCAGAAGTTGACGACGATCACCCGCCCGCCGTAGGTCTCGAGCTTGATCGAGCCGGGCCCGCGTAGCGATTTGAGCGCGAAGCTCGGTGCGACCGGCGTCTTGCCGCGGTCGAGTGCCGCTGCGACTCCGCCGTTCGAATGGGTCAACATCCAGAGCAACAACACGAGTAGGAACGTCACGAGCGCGACGGCAAGCTGTGCACCCATTTGCCGCCGACTGACGCGGACGCTCATACCTGCGCCGGCCTGACGACCGGCAGTCGACAGGTCCGCGGGAGGTAGAGATGAAGCCGCCTGTCGGCCGTCAGGGTTAACGCCGAGAACGGCGGCGGCTCGCCCATCTCATCGGAGCAGGGAAACAGGCGGCGAGATTGCGATCCGGAGATCCGGCTACCACCGAGCCCGGTGATCAGAATCTCGTTCTCGCCCCTGGTCGGCACATCGAGCGGGACACGGTGGCGGACGGCACAGGCTCGATAGCGCCGCGCCCAACGCAGAAGCGTCGTCATCTCGGCACCGGAGAGGTGTTGCTTGTTGTCGCGTAGCGACAACCGCGGGAGCTGCAGCGGCGTCGCTCGAGACGACGGCGGCCAGGCACCGCTTGCGATCACCAAGGCAGCCAAGGCGGCACCCAGCGAGCCTCCGGCAAGCAGAGCCAGGCAACCCCTCAAGGTGGCTCGGCTCACCTCCCGCGCCATGGAAGCTGGCCGTGGAAGTGCTTCGACGGCGGGTCGGGATCGGGGCGAATCGCTCCGGGGACGGCGCCAGAACCGAAGGCACCCTTGAGACAGGCATCGCCACCACCTCTGACGATGCACGGGGCGAGCCCGGTCGAGGGGCCCTGCCGGAACTCCGGAACCTCAAAGGCCGAGGAATCGCGCCGAAGTTCCTTGCCGTTGGCATCGCGGAGGATGAGGAGCCTAGGGCGGGCGCCAACACGCAGATGCGCAGCTGGCACTTCGTAGCCGAAGAAGCCGGCGTCGATCGGTGCCGACACCCAGACGACGGGAATCGTGACCGAGCTCCCGTCTTCGAACTGCACCTCGACGCTCGCCGCGTCGTTGAGCGTGGTCGAGCCATCGACCAAGACGGGGCCGCTTTCGATTACGCCCTGATGGGACAAATCGCCGCCGATCGAGAACGTCGGCCAAAACTTGAGTGCCCGGGTGGTATCGCATTGGCCTCCACCGCCTTCGACGAACAGGCAGAATCCGCCTCTGCTCGTGGGCGCGATCCAGAGCGCCACGGCGCCCGGCAAGACGATCTTGCGCGTCTGCGAGGCGACGACTCCAGTCGCAAGTCCGGGAGGCGCGCCCGCATCGAGACCCGCGAACGACCGCTCGATCGGCGCCGGCGCCGGTTCGCCGCTCGCGAAGATGCGCACGATTTTGCCGCCGAGACCGAAAGCCGGGGCTGCTGCGAGGACTGCCGCCACCACCGCGGCGACACCGAGCACGAAGCGAGGCCGAAGCCGGCGCCCGCGATGAGCCAAGCGCCTGACCTCGACCCAGTCCGGATCATCCGGCGGATGCCGCAGGTCGGCGAAACGTTCACCTAGCTCATCGACTGCCACTGCTTGTCACTCCTTCCGTCAATGCATCGCGCAGCGCCGCCCGCGCCTGGTGGAGCGTCGCCGCGACCGTTCCTTCGCTGATGCCGAGGACGTCGGCAATCTCTGGGTATGAGAGGTCGGCGAAGTAGCGCAGAAAAACGACAAGCCGCCTGCGCGGTGGGAGCGCTCGGAGCGCGGCCGAAAGCACCGGGTCGCTCGTTGCCTCGACGAGGCCCGGGTCGAACGCCCCGTTGAGATTGGCGTCGGCGAACTCCTCGCGCAGCGCAAGCGCCTGCCTCAGCGCGATCTTCCACACCCACGCGCTGAGCGATCCCTCGCGGCGGAACCCCGCCCGCGCGGCAATCGCTTGCGCGAACGCTTGCTGCACGGCGTCGCGCGCCGAGTCGTAGTTCCCGGTGATCGTCGCAAGCGCGTTTCGGTAGCGCGAATACGACGTGCGGTAGAGGGATTCGATCTCGGCGAGCTCTGCGCCCATGTCTTTTAAGACTGCAGATCAGCCGGATTGCTTTATCGCGCGCACGGATGGCGGCTGACGGGCCCGCACCGCCAACGCGCCGAGGAACCGCGACGCGGTTCGCGGTGTAGGCGCGGGTGATGCGACTTCTCACCGTTCTCGGATTCGTCCTCGCTGCCGTCGCGGCGCTGCCGGTCGCCGGCGCCGGAAACGCGCCAACGGGACGCATCGCGTTCTCGATCGGGAGTTTTGGGCACGCGGACGTCTACGCCGTCAATGCAGACGGCTCCGGTCTCGTTCGCTTGACCGACGATCCAGACGCGGACTTCGACCCCTCGTGGTCGCCGGACGGACAGCGGATCGCGTACCGCCACCAGGACGAGGAATCGGGCCAGATCTACGTAATGAACGCCGACGGCTCGCAGCAGCGGAATCTGACGAGGCGGCGCGGCCTGGACTACTCGCCGGCCTGGTCGCCTGACGGCAGGAGAATCGCCTTCGGCTCAGTTCGAGCTGGGAAGGCCACGATCTGGGTCATGCGCCCTGACGGGTCGGGCCGGAGGCGGCTGAGCCGCGTCTATGGCGAGTACCCGGCCTGGTCGCCGGACGGAAAGAAGATCGTGTTTGACCACATCGCCTTTGGCTCCGGCTCCACCGACTGGGACATCTGGGTCATGAACGCCGACGGCTCCCACGCGAGGCCGCTGATCGCTTCAGGCGCGTCAGAGCAGGGTCCCGCCTGGTCGCCGGACGGGAGGACGATCGCCTACCAGTCCGACCGCGGCGCACCGGGGAACTATGCGCGCATCTGGCTCGCCCGTTCCGACGGCTCACGCCGGCATCTCCTCACGAGACGGCTTGGTGAGCGTCCGGTGTGGTCGAAACGCGGTGGGTACGTGCTGTTCACCGCCAGCCGGATCTTCGTCGTCCGGCGAGACGGCTTCGGCCTGAGGTCGGTTCAAGTCCCGGGGGGAGCCCTTTCTCGCAGACTGGACGCGCTAACCGCAGGACAATGCGGCGTGCGCCGAGTAGGCGCGAGCCGTACCGTTCTGCGTGCCTGACGACCTCGACGTTCCGCCCGCTGCACGGGCGCACCAGCGCGACCGCATGCGGTCCGCTCGGAGAGAGACCAGCCTCGGGACGGGATCAGCGTGCGGCGCATACCGCAAAGGTCCCGCCCGTCGCCAACGGAGACAACGCTCCATCCCGCACATATCCCGCGGGAGGTGGCCGGAACCTCCCGCAGCGCGCCCAGCGCGGGCGGATCCATCGCCATCGCGAGCAGGAGGAGGTCTACTTGCTGCTGGTAGTCCGCGCCCGGCCAGTGCTGCGACTCATGGACTCGCCCTCTCATCGTAGCCCGCCCGCTCCGGACGACGAACCAGCAGGCGTTGTAAGCCCGCGACGGCCGGGTCTACACTGGCCGCGAGGAGGTGCCGATGCGCGCTCCTGGCGCGGCGACCACCATTTCGCTTGCTGCACTCGCCGTGGGTGCGCTCCTAGCCCTAGCGCCCTCCGCCGGCACCACGTCGAAGGCTTGGACGCTCCGCGTCGCGGTCTCGTTCGGCTCGTCCCCGGTCGATCCCGCCCTAGGTCCGCAGGGGCCGCTGGGCGGCGACCTCGTGTGCGCGAACCTCTACCACACGTCGGACGCAGCCGGTGCTCACGGCGGCCACGTCGTCCCCGAGGTCGCCAGCGGCCCGCCGCGCATATCGGCGCACGGCCGCAGGTACACGTTCACGATTAGGCGGGGGTTCCGCTTCGCGAGGACCGGAGCGCCCGTGCGCGCCGCGAGCTTCGCGGCGGCGATCAACCGTGTCCTTGATCCCAGGATGAGGTCGACCGGCGCGATCTGGGTACAGGACGTCGTCGGTGCCGACCGCGTCCAGGCAGGGCAGGCGAAGACGGTGTCAGGCATCCGCTACCACGGAGACACGCTCGCGGTCACGCTGAAAAAGCCGGCGCCCGACCTACCCGCACGGCTCGCACTTGTCTTCTTCTGCGCGATTCCGGTCAACACGCCGCACGACCCGAACGGCGTCACACCCCCGACCGCCGGGCCGTACTACGTCTCGCATCTCGACGCGAACACCGAGGTCCTGCGCAGGAACCCGTACTACCGCGGAGACCGTCCGAGGCACCCCGCCAACATCGTCTACAAGTTCTCGCAGCCGCTCAACGCGATCCCTCTCGAGATCGAGCGCGGAGAGGTGGACACCGGCGTGGTCCTCTTTGTCCCCGAGGCCGATGCCAAGCAGTACCCGAAGCTGTTCCACGTTGCGACCGGCATCATCGTCACGTGCCTGGCGCTGAACAACGACCGGCCGCTGTTCAAGAACAACCTCAGGCTGAGAAAGGCCGTCAACTACGCCATCGACCGGAAGGCGCTGGACCAGCAGTTCGGCTATCCCCCCTTGCGGCCGACGGACCAGTACCTCGCTGCCGCGATGCCCGGTTTCAACGACGCGAGGATCTACCCCTTCAAGCCGAACCTGAAGAAGGCGCGGGCCCTCGCGAGGGGCCACTTGGGCTCGGGCCAGGCGATCATGTACTACCGCAACTCGTCGCCGACGGCGCTCGCCCGCGCGCGCATCGTGCAGTACGACCTGAGCAGAATCGGGCTTAGCGTCGAACTCAAAGGGCCGACGGGCGGGGCTGCCGGAAACCGTGGGGAGCCGTTCGACATCGTCGACATCGGCTGCGTCTTTCCGGGGTACGTGGACCCCTTCGCGATCCTCGACCCGAGCTTCGACGGACGGACAATCAAGGCGACCGGCAATACCGACGTCGCCTACTTCAACGACCCGAAGTTCAACCGGCGTCTTGCGGCCGCCTCACGTCTCAGCGGCCGCGCCCGTTACCGCGCCTATGGGAAGCTTGACGTCGATCTGGCGCGTGACGGCGCCCCGGCCGCGGCCTACGGCATGGCGAGGCAGACCGCGTTCGTCTCGCCGCGGATCGGCTGCGTGAGGTTGAACCCTGTACAGGGGCTCGTCTTCGGCGCGCTCTGCCTCAAGCGGCCCTAGCCCGGAGGGACGATCACCCAGACCTTGCCGCCCGCGACCGCGATCGACGACACGTGCCTGCCGACGGTGATCGTCTTCTCGACCTGCTGCGTGTTCGGGTCGACTCTCGAAACCGTGCCATCGTCGTAGTTCGCGACCCAGACTGAGCCGGCGCCGTAGGCGACGCTCATGGGCCCGTGGCCGACGTTTGTGCTGCCCAACGGTTGACTCAGCTGCGTGTCGTCGAACCAGAGCTGGTTGTCGTTCTGGCTGGTCACCCACACCTTCCCGCCGCCCACCGCGACCGACCCGGCACTCCCGATGCGCGCGCGACCCGCCGGCCGCATCGTAGTCGCGTCGATCTTGAGCAGGCTGGAGTCGGTGCTGTTCGTGACCCAGACGTAGCCACCTCTCACCGCTATCGAATGCAGGCCCTTGCTGCCGATTGGCGTCGGCCGCCCGGCGGGCACCTGCCTGACCGGGTCGAACCTGACGAGCGCAAGCGATGTCTCGTCGCTGCGACCGAGCCACAGAGCATGCGCGTCCGCCGCAATTCCCGAGAACGAAAAGGCTGGGCCGTTCGGGTTCGGCAGTGTGACGTGCTCGACGCTCCCCCGGGCGACGTGGTCGAGGCTGTCGGCCTCCAGCGTCGCCCAGACGTCTCCGTTCGCGGCGACGACGAGACCGTCGATCGTCCCGTCGATGCCGACGATTGTGTGGACACCCAACGTCTTCGGCTCTATGCGCGAGATCGACCGGTCGTCCTTGTTCGCGACCCAGACCGCGCCTGCGCCCACGGCGATCCGGCGATCGAGCGGCAGTGTGCCCGCGAACTGGCCGATGGTGCCCTGCGCCCCAACACGCACGTGGTCGACGAGCTTGTTCGTCGCCGGATCGATCACGCCAACTGAGTTCGGGGGCACAAGTGCGGACGAGGAGCCGCCGGCGAGTGACGCCGCGACCACGGCGACCGCTCCGGCAATCATGGCGCCGCCTACGAGCGCCGCGAAGATCTTCGCCCGCCGCCGCAATGGTGGCTGCTCGTCCGCGGCGATCGCCTCTGCCGCCTCCTCGGCGAGCTCGCCCTCGCGCCCGGCGAACGGTGCGTCGGCCGTTCGCAGCGGCGGAAACGAATCGAGCAGGCCGTCGCCGCCGAGCTGGTAGAGCCGAACGGGCCGATCGAGGTCCTTCAGACGCTGCGGCCCGAGGTCGCGGAGCGTCAGCGCGGGCAGTTCGGCCTCCTCGTCCTCGATCAGGTTCTGCGTGGTCTGCGAGACGAGCACCTGGCCGCCGTGGGCGGCGGCGCAGATTCGCGCCGCGCGGTGCACTGCGAGCCCAACGAACCGATCTTCGGACGCTAGAGCCTCGCCGGTGTGGATCCCAATGCGGACGCGCAAGGGCTCCTCGCTCGGCCAGGGCTGCATCGAGAGCGCGCGTTGCGCGTCCGCCGCCGCGAGCACGGCGTCACGCGCCCGCGTGAACGACACGAAGAATGCGTCGCCCTGCGTGTCGATCTCGCGGCCGCCGTGTCTCGCGAACGCATCCCGCAGGATCCTCTGGTGGTCGGCCAGTACGTCGCCCCAGGCTTCCCGGAGCTCCTTGAGCATGCGCGTCGAGCCGGCGATGTCGGTGAAGAGAAACGTGACGGTCGTCCGGCGGGGCTCGTCCATGCGCTCGAATGCAGGGATTACGCACGGGAACGGCGGGTGTCAAGTGCGTCCGCGTCGGCGTGCCCTTCGAGCTGCACCCAATCCTCGGCTTCGCTTGCCTCTCAGGCTGCCATCACAACGAGCGCAACGGCGAGATCCCGCCGTCCGGCTGAGTTGCCTATGAAGACAACGCTGCATCCCGCGCTCATCCCGCAGGAGGCCGCCGGAAGCTCACGACTGCTCCCGGGAATCCCCGCAACGCTCGGGTCGGAAAGCCCTGCTCTCGGCGGAAATCCCCGCCTATGCCCGCTCAGCCCGCAAGCGCCATGACCGGCCTGTCACGCCGGAGGTCGGAGCGTCGTGTCCCTCACTTCCGCTGCCGCATGTCTACGGGGTAAGGCGCGGGTTTGAGTCCCGCGCTTCCGCTCACACCGCTCTTGCCGCTGAGCTCCCGGAGGCGGGTTCCGCCGCATGGCGCGCGCAGCCGACGCCGCTTCGCCGGAGAATACGTTCGTGCAGACCTGAGTTCCGCCGAGGCTGTCGTTCGCGCGGTCCGCTCGTTCTTTGCCGCCAGTCGCTCGATCGCAGACACTACGGTCGTGGACGCTCCCAACGTTCGGTTTGCGAAGAGCGGCGAGACCAACATCGCGTATGCGACGGTCGGCGACGGGCCGTTCGACCTCGTGTTCGTGAACGGCTGGGTGCTTTCGGCGCTGGAATACGCGTGGGAGGGCCCGGCCGCAAACTTCTTCCGCGAGCTGGCGTCGTTCTCGCGGCTGATCCTGTTCGACAAGCGAGGGACGGGCCTTTCCGACCGGGCGGCCGGGATCCCGGACCTCGAGACGCGCATGGACGACATCCGCGCTGTGATGGACGCCGCCGGATCGAAACGGGCGGCGATCATGGGCTTCTCGGAAGGCGGGCCGATGACCCTCCTGTTCACGGCGAGCTATCCCGAGCGAACAGCCGGAGCGGTCCTCTTCGGCTGCAGGGCCTCCTACGTTGCAACAGACGATTACCCATGGGCGTTCACCTCGGAGGAACGGGCAGAGGTCATCCGGGAGGAAGCCGCCACGGCCGGCACCGACGAGTGGCTGAACGGGTATCTCGAGTTCTTCGCCCCGAGCCTCGCGGCCGACGAGGAGGTCAGGCGGTGGTGGCGGCGGTTGGTCCTGACCAGCGCAAGCCCCGGCGCCGCGGTCGCCCTGTGGCGCATGAACGCGGAGATCGACGCGCGCCACACGCTGGCCTCGATTCGAGTTCCGACTCTCGTCCTCTATCGAGTGGAGGACGGGGACTACCCCGACCAGGCGAAGTACATCGCCGATCGGATCGCGGGTGCGGAGTTGGTTGGCTTGCCGGGCAAGGACCACGGGTACTTCGACGACCCTGAGCCGATCGCCCGTGAGGTCAAGCGGTTCCTGAGCGGAATCTGGGAGCGCGGCGAGTGGGACGTCGTCGAGGCGGACCGCGTCCTGGCAACCGTCCTCTTCACGGACATCGTCGGCTCTACGGAGAAGGCGAGCACGCTCGGGGACAGGGCCTGGCGCGAGCTCCTCGAGCGTCACCACGCCGTTATCCGCCGGCTTCTCGTCCGCTACCACGGGAAGGAGCTCGACACGGCGGGTGACGGCTTCTTCGCCAGCTTCGACGGCCCGGCTCGCGCAATCCGCTGTGCTTGCGCGATCACCGAGGCGCTCAAGGAGCTTGGCCTCGAGGTGCGCGCCGGCCTGCACACCGGCGAGTGCCAGTTGGTCGAGAGCAAGGTGGGCGGAATCGCCGTCCACATCGGGGCCCGTGTCGCGAAAGCGGCGCAGCCCGGCGAGGTGCTCGTCTCGAGCACGGTGAAGGATCTCGTGGCAGGCTCCGGCCTAGAGTTTCGCGAGCGGGGCGCTGCCGAGTTGAAGGGCGTCCCCGGCGAATGGCGGCTGTATTCGATCGACAGCAGTACCGCCAGCTGAGCGCTGGCGCCCTCCGGCGGTCTGTGTTGTCAGTGCCGTCAATGACTCGCGGACACAAAACGGACACATCAGAGACGACACGCGCGGCGTCTCGTGACGCATCCCCAACCCTCCGAACGGCCCGATTTGCAGGACAAACCGCGTCGCGCGTGATCGCACGTGTACGCGCGTGACACCCCAAGACCTCCATGGTAGAGGAGGGGGTCGACGGTTCGAGTCCGTCAGAGGGCTTTTGACAGAGAGAAAATCCCCGGAAATCGGGGATTTTTGTTGTCTAGGACAGCACCACGGAGCACCTCCACAGTACCTCGGGACCGCTTGTCGAACTCGTCGCGCCCACGAAAAGTGCCTGCAATCGACCTGTTGGGCGACACGGTGGAGCACCTCCCTGAAACGGAGGGTTTCGATGAGCAATGGCCCGGAGGCGTGTGCGGAAACGGCTTGACTAAGGCGTTTCCAGATCGTCTGCTCGGCGGGAATCCAGCGGTGACGATCTGGGGACAGGTTCTGGGGACAGGACGAGCCGTTGCGCCGGAACGTGAGGTGGCTTTAGTCCCAGGCTTCGACGACGTCTGGGAGGACGGACTGCCACCCCGGGCTCGAGGATCCCGAACGCCTCAAGAGCCTCGGGCATCCCCTCGGCCGCGTCCGACGCGGCCGATGCGTCCGCGGCCAGGCGCAACGCCCTCTTCCAGGCGACCGAGCGACCCGGGAACGAGGACGCAGGCGTAGTGGATTTCTGCCACCGCCGGCAGCCACTCCTTCCCGAGCAGATTCTCGAACAGCGGCCGCGTGAAGGGCGGCCTGGGCCTCGTGCAGGTCGTCCCCGTAGTCGGCGTAGGGCACGCCGTCTCCAGTTCGGAACGCCTCGAGCACCTTGTCGACGGGGCGAATCGAAGCCAGGACCGCCCGCGCCATCGGTGCGACGTAGTTGAGGCTCGACACGTCGAGCAGCGCCTCGTCATGCCCCGCCGGCGACCGGAACCGCCGGGTATCGCCGTCTTGGGCGACCTCGAGCAGCCGGCTAGCCGCCTGCTGCTCGAGCCACTCGCGCGCGTAGCGCTCGTGCAGGCCGGCCTCGTCCCCAAGCTCCGCCGACATCATCGGCCCCCTCTCGGCGAGCATCCGGTAGAGACCGAGCACGTCGCCGAGATAGACCGAAAACAGATCAAACGCTCCGATCGCGTTCGCGAACAGGCGCTCCACGAGCGCGTCCCGCCGCTCCGCGGATTCTGCCACGCGTGCCATGCAAACCTCCTCTCGACGAGCCGGATCTTCACGCGCCGGGCTCGCGAAGGCAACCATCGAGGCTCCCGGAACTCCGGCGACCGCTTCGACGGACGACCCATCCCGCCGACCTCCCTTCCCCGGCACCCGCGCCGAGCATCAGGACTTCAACGAAAGCGGGTCAACCCCAGCCTCACACGGCCGGCCCGGCCCGCCGGGGCACGCCAGAGCGCGGCCAGGTGCTGCTCGCGAGGAGATGGGCGTCGAGGGAACTTGCCTCGACGCTTATGGTGCGATGTTCTGGTTCAGGTGGAAGAGATTGTCGGGATCGTAGGCCCGCTTGAGCTGGACCAGGCGGTCGTAGTTCTGTCGGTAGTTGTCTCTGATTCGGCCGTAGTCATCGTCCTGCATGAAGTTGATGTAGCCGCCGGGCTCCGAGTACGGCGACAGTGCCTGGTAGTAGTCGCGCAGCCACGCGATCCGCTCGGCGTCCTTGCCGGTAGGCGAAGGCCGTGTCGTGTGCTCCGATGCGATGGCACGCGCCGTTGATCGGATACAGGTGCATCGTGCTGGTCACCTCCGGAACCCTGGATCCATGCTCGACGTGTGCTGCGATCGCGGCGTCCGGAAGGTCCTTCACGAAGGCGCCTTTCCAGTAGGCACGCAGGCCCTTCGGATAGAGGGCATCGAAGGCCCCGTTCAGGGCCGGATAGGGCAGCGGACCGCTCCCGTCGGCAACGATCTGAGCGACATCTCGGAAGGGTCTCAGCACGTTCTCAGCCTGCTCGAGCGGGCCGGCCCAGTGCACCACCACCAGGCACAGGGTGTCGCCGTGCCGGTTCTCGGGGATGAATGGCAATGGCGGGGCGATCTGGAAGCCTGGAAAACCTCCGAACTCCTCGGGAGCGTCCTGAATGAACTCGTCGAACATTCGAAGCACCGTGGCGGCGTCTTCCAGGTTGTAGAAGATCGGCCCGGCGAAGACCTGATCGACCTCATGGAGCCGATACTCCAGCGAGGTCACGACGCCGAAGTTGCCGCCTCCGCCCCGCAGTCCCCAGAAGAGATCCTCGTTCTCGCGTTCGCTCGCGGTGAGAAACCTGCCGTCGGCGGTGACCACGTCGGCCGAGATCAGATTGTCGATCGTCAGCCCGAACCCGCGGGCCAGGTAGCCGATGCCGCCTCCGAGCGTGAGGCCGGAGATGCCTGTGGTCGAGATGATCCCGCCGGTCGTGGCCAGGCCGAAGGCGTGCGTCGCGTAGTTGAAGTCCCCCCATGTGGCCCCTGCATCGGCACGGGCGGTCTTGCTCCGGGGATCGACACGCACCGTGCGCATCTGCGACATGTCGATGACCAAGCCGCCGTCATTCGTCCCGAATCCGGGCCCACTATGCATGCCCCCACGCACGGAGAGATCGACTCCCTGCTCGCCGGCGAAGCGCACGGCAGCAATAACGTCGCCGACCTGCTCAGCCTTCAAGACCGCAAGCGGCCGCTTGTCGAACATGCCGTTGTGGACCATGCGCGCCTCGTCGTATCCCGGGTCTCCCTGCGCGAGGACGTCGCCACGAACAGCCTCCTGCAATCCGCCAGCCTCAACGACAGTCGCCATGATCCGACCTCCTCCATGCCGATGACTTGCCTTGCCGGACGCTGTTAGTGCTGCGACGTCCCGTTCTGTTACAGCCGGCTGCGAAGCCCCGGCCCCGGTGCGCGTGTCCGCACCAGCGGGCTCGATTCGCCGTAACGTCTCGGCCGGTGTCCAGACCTACGCGCGACCGGTCAGTGGCGGAAGGAGGAAGCGCGATGTGGGCACGGGTCGCAGCGTTCGAGGGTACGGACGTCGAGCGAGCGCGCGCCGAGGTGGCGAGGCGGCCGGCCGAGGACCTGACCCCGTCAGGGCTGCGTGGCGTCGTCTCGCTACTTGACGCGGACGGCAAGCGCCAGCTGTTCATCACCTTCTTCGACAGCCGTGAGCAGATCGAGGCTGCCGAGCCGCTGTTCGAGCGGATGGGCGACGAGATTCCCGAGGAGCTACGGGGACGGCGCGTCTCTCGCGACTACTACGAGGTAGCGGCAGGCACCGTCGCGCTCGTCGGCGAGCTGACGTAGCCGAGCAGAACTGAGGTGACCCTTTGCCAGCGGCAACGTGACGTGGCCGCCGATGGTGCTCGTCCAGGACGATGGGCCGCTTGTCAGCTCCGAGATCATCCTCTGCGTGCTGCGCGCGCAGCGCCCGAACAGGCGTGGGCTGGAGCCGCAGGTGGTTTCGATCGTGACGCCACGCTTGCCAGCGGGCCGGCTCCGTGCGACGCTGGACGCATTCGGACGGAGAGCGACACGCCAGTCGCGGCGCACGCCGACGCGGCGCTGATCGACGGCCTCAGGAGCCGGGACCGCAAGCTCGTCTTCGAGCTGGTTTCACGTTGGTCGGATGCCATGCTTCGCCTGGCTCTCGTCTACGTGCGCGGGCGCGCGATTGCCGAGGAGGTCGTGCAGGAAACGTGGATCGGCGTCCTCGACGGCATCGACCGCTTCGAGGGCCGGTCTTCGCTCAGAACCTGGGTGTTCAGCATCCTCGTCAACCAGGCGAAGACGCGCGCGGAACGCGAGCGCCGTTCGCTCCCGTTCTCGGCGCTCGGGGCCGAGGCGTCAGTCGATCCCGACCGGTTCTTGCCCGCCCACGACCCCTGGGCCGGGCACTGGGCGACGTCGCCCAAGGCGCTGCTGCCGGAGGAGCAGCTGCTGGCGGCGGAGCTGCGCGAGCGCCTGGCGGCGGCGATCCGCCGGCTGCCCGAGAGCCAGCGGGCGGTGTTGGCGCTGCGCGACGTCGAGGGCTGGAGCCCCGAGGAGGTCTGCAACGTCCTCCAGCTCACGGACGCGAACCGGCGCGTGCTTCTACATCGCGCACGCTGTGCACTGCGGCGGACGCTCGACCGGTACCTGCAGGATGTGAGCGGATGACGAGCGATCTCACCTGCCGCGAACTCGTCGAGCTCGTCACCGACTACCTGGCGCAGGCGCTTCCGGGTGGAGAGCGGATCCGGGTCGAGCAGCATCTGATCGTCTGCTCCGCGTGTAGTCGCTTCGTCGAGCAGATGCGCGCCACCATCGGCCTGACCGCGACGGTCGATCTCGACGAGCTCGGGCCCGAGAGCCGCCGCGCCCTGCTCGCCTCGCTCGAGCCATGGCTGTCGGAGCACTGATGGTCGCCTACAAGTTCCTCGCTCAGGGAGCGATCGGCCCGTTCAGCGCGGCCAAGTGGCCGCCAGCCGGAGAGTGGCTGGAGGTGGATGGACAGCTCGAGGTGTGCGTAAACGGCGTCCATGCGTGCTCGCGCGAGACGCTCGCCTACTGGCTGGGCGAAGAGCTGTGGGCGGTGGAGCTCGACGGGGAGATCATCGACGAGGGCACCGTCCTCGTCGCCGGCCGCGGACGGCTCGTGTCGAGGATCGATCGGTGGCCGGCCGTCTCGCTTCGCTTCGCCGAGGCCTGCGCCGAACGGACGCGCGAGCTTTCGACGCGAGCGCCCGAGAACGCGCGCGTCACAGGGCTCGCCACGGAGGCTGGCGAGCATGCCGAGCGCGCCGAAGAGCCGCGGCACGCCGTGATCGCCGCCTACGCCGCCGCCGTCGCCGCCGACATCCTCGACCTCGGCGGCTTCGATTGCGAACGCGCCTGGCAAAGCGGCACCCTCGCCGACCTCCTCGGAGCCTGACGACGGAGCCGCTCGGCGTCAAACGCCGACACGGTGACCGGCGGCGTCTCGCCGACGCGCCTGAGACAGACGCCCGGAACGAGCGCGTCGCTGAGCCTCAGCACATTCGCGTGATGAGGCCGCTTGTGTGGCATCGTCGTGCTGCTGTCGTCGGCCGATGTCGCGGTTAGCTTGTGCCGGTGCAGCCGTTGAGCGTGTCGTAGCCCGCCGCGGAGCCCAACGCGACGGAGCCTGGCGTTAAAGACGCTGTAACGCCGGCGGCCGGCTTCCTACTGAATGCGGTCAATCGACGCGTTCGAGCGTTGAGAGGAGGCGGACGCTGGAACGGCGACAGCGTCAGGGCGCACGAGGAACCGGCGACGGGCTGTTCTCGCTCGACGGTTGCGTTGCGCTGGTCACCGGCGGCAACGGCGGGCTCGGGCTGGCGATCGCGCGCGGCCTGCGAACGGCGGGCGCGACCGTTGCCGTCACCGGCCGTGATCCCACAAAGAACGAGGCGGCGGCGAACGAGTTCGAAGCAGAAGCCGTCTTCCAGCTCGACATCCGCGACGAGGAACGGGTAGCGCGCGTCGTACGGGAGGTCGTCGATCGCTTCGGCTCGCTCGACG
>WNGF01006441.1_pt1 | contig 15275 bp, 13 predicted proteins | sample 5400641 | NCBI WGS metagenome assembly WNGF01 (sample SAMN13153371, study PRJNA577476) | soil metagenome | isolation source: 80 cm soil or saprolite under grassland replicate 2 | place: USA:California | collected 2016-06-15
CCTACGCGTGAACGTCGAGGCTCCGCTCTTCCTGACGCAGGCACTGCTCGGGCCGCTCAGGGCCGCCGGCGGCGCGCGCGTCGTCATCCTGTCCTCGCAGTCCGGGCAGTTGGCAGGAGGGATGCCCCCCGAGGGCCTGAGCTACCGGGTCTCGAAGGCCGCCGTGAACGCCGTCACCGCCGTTGCCGCGGCCGCACTGCGAGGCGAGGGCATCCTCGTCAACACCATGCACCCGGGCTGGGTCCGGACCGACATGGGAGGGCCGGCGGCACCGCTCTCGCCGGAGGAGGGAGCGGACACCGCGATCTATCTCGCCACGCTGCCGGACGACGGTCCCTCGGGGCGGTTCTTCTACGAGCGGCGCGAGATCGACTGGTAGTCAGGCCATCTCGACGGCCTCGAGGACGAAGCCGAGAGCAGGCGTCGTGTCGAAGTACGCGTAGCCGCCCCTGCCGCTGGGCGCGAATCCGTGGCCGGACTGGATGTTGGCGAAGCCGGCCGCCTCGAGGGCGGCGATCGTCTCCTCGAGCGAGCTGACGACGACCGCGAGATGGTGGATTCCTTCGCCACGCTCGGAAAGCCACTCGCTGTACAGGCTCTCGCCCTCGAGCGGCTCGATCAGCTCGAGCTCGGGCGCATCGCCGGCGTAGGCGAGCCTCATCGAGTGCACCGCGTCCGACCCGCGCAGCGTCATCCGCGCCACGTCGTTCGGACCGAAGTTGCTTCGCCGCCACTTCGTGTAGCCGAGCAGCGCCGAGTAGCGTTCGACGGCCTCGTCGCAGCTCGCGACGACGATGCCGACCTGATGGATCGGCGGCGTGCCGGGCGCACGGAGCCCGCTAAGGAGGCTCTCGATCGGTCTGTCCTGCACGGTCCGCTCGATCCGAGAGACTATCGATGCGGGATGCACAGGCTCGGCTTCGATCGCGGATGGCGCTTCCATCTCGTACCAGAAGCACTTCTCCGCCCCGGACGACTGGCGTGACAAGACGGTGCTCGTCGAGTTCGAGGGCGTCTACATGAACGCGGAGGTCTGGCTCGACGGGCACTTCCTCGGCAGGCACCCCTACGGCTACACGAGCTTCCTGCACGACCTCACGCCTCACGTCGAGATCGGCGACGAGAACGTGCTCCGGGTGCTGGTGAACAACGCCTGCCAGCCCAACAGCCGCTGGTACTCCGGCTCGGGGATCTACCGTCACGTCTGGCTCTGGCTCGGCGATCGCCTGCACGTCGCTCCGCACGCCGTCGCGGTCACGACGCCCGAGGTCTCGCCCACCGAGGCCACGGTCCGCGCCTGCACCGCCGTCGAGAACGAGACGCAGGTCGACCAGGAGGTGACGCTGCGGTCGCGCGTCGTCGCGCCCGGCGGCAGGGCGGCCGACTCGGTCGACGCGTCGGAGACGATTCCCGCCGGCGGCCGACTGGACTACGCCCAGGAGCTGGCGGTCCGCCGGCCGAAGCTCTGGTCGCCGGAGACGCCCCAGCTCTACCGGCTCGAGACGGAGGTCCGCGTCGGCAAGAAGGTCGTCGACGCATGCACGACCCCGTTCGGCATCCGCAGCCTCGAGCTCAGCGCCGAGAAGGGCTTCGAGCTCAACGGCGAGCAGCTCGAGCTCAGGGGCGGCTGCGTCCATCACGACAACGGCGCGCTCGGCGCGGCGTCCTTCGACCGCGCGGAGGAGCGCAAGGTGGAGCTGCTCAAGGCGGCCGGCTTCAATGCCGTCCGCTGCGCGCACAATCCGCCGGCGCCGGCCTTCCTCGACGCCTGCGATCGCCTCGGCCTGCTCGTCATCGACGAGGCGTTCGACTGCTGGCGGAACGGCAAGAACGTCTCCGACTACCACGTGAGCTTCGACGACTGGTGGCGGCGCGACCTCGAGGCGATGCTCGTGCGCGACCGCAACCATCCCAGCGTGATCATGTGGAGCATCGGCAACGAGCTCGTCGAGCGCGGCTTGCCCGAGGGGGCGAGGCTCGCCCGTGTTCTCGCCGACCACGTTCGCAGCGTCGATCCGACCCGGCCGGTGACGGCCGGCATCAACGGCGGGCACGGCGGCTGGCCGTGGGAGCGGCTCGACGACCTCTTCGCGGCGCTGGACGTCTGCGGCTACAACTACGCGCAGACCGAGTATCGCCGTGACCACGCCCGTCTTCCAGAGCGCGTCGTCTACGGGTCGGAGTCGATGGCCAAGGACGCGTTCGAGCACTGGACGAGCGTGCTGGAGCTCGACCACGTGATCGGCGACTTCGTCTGGACCGCGCTCGACTACCTGGGGGAGGCGGGCGTCGGCCGGGTGCACTTCGGGGGAGACGAGGAGCCGTTCCTCGGCGGCTATCCGTGGCACCACGCGAACTGCGGCGACCTGGACCTCTGCGGCTTCAAGCGACCGCAGTCCTTCTACCGGGACGTGCTCTGGCAGAACGGCGATCTCCTCTTCATCGCGGTGCACGCGCCGTTGCCCGCAGGGAAGACGCCTACCGTCACCCCCTGGGGCTGGCCGGATGTCCGACCGAGCTGGACCTGGCCGGGCAGCGACGGGCTGCCGTTCCGGGTGGACGTCTACTCGGCCTGCGAGACCGTCGAGCTGTTCCTGGACGGCGAGTCGCTCGACACGAAGCCGTCCGGCCGCGAGGAGCGGTTCACGGCCACGTTCGACGTGCCGTACCGGCCCGGGACGCTGCGAGCCGTGGGATCGAACGGCGGTCTGCAGGTTGCCGCGTGCGACCTCACGACCGTCGGCGAGCCGGCGCGAATCGTGCTGACGCCCGACCGCGACACGATCCGGAGTAACCCCGACGACCTGAGCTTCGTCACCGTCGAGGTCGTGGACGCGGCAGGTCTGATGCATCCGAACGCCGACCACGTCGTGTCGTTCGCCGTCGAAGGCGCGGGCGCGATCGCCGCTGTGGCGAACGGCGATCCGGTGAGCACCGAGCGCTATACCGGCGACCGGCGCTCGGTGCACCGGGGCCGCTGCCTCGTGGTGGTGAGGTCCAGCGGGGAGCGCGGTGAGATTCGCCTGCGAGCCGACGCCGAGGGTCTCGCCGGAGCCGAGACGACCGTTCGCGTCGCGTGACGGCGATCCGCGCTCGCTGCGTCGTCAATCCCGGCTGCAGCCTCGGCGAGGGGCCGATGTGGGATGCCGCCTCGCAGCGGCTCTACTGGGTGGACATCCTCGTGAACCGCATCTACCGCTACGACCCCGCCGACACGAGCACGGCCTTCTGGACGACGCCGGAGCACGTCGGCTTCGTCGTCTTCGGGACGGACGGAACGCTGGTGGCCGGCTTCAAGTCGGGACTCCATCGGGTCAGGCTGAACGACGACGGGACGGTGACGGCGTCGCGCGTCGACCGCGTCGACGGCAACCGCGACGACGTCCGCTTCAACGACGCGACCTGCGACGCGGAGGGACGGATCTGGGCATGCACGCTCGGCGGCTCCCCGGCCCGGCCGCTCGGAACCTACTACCGCTACGACGCCGACCTGAGCCGGCGCACCGTGGACGACGGCTACCTCGTGGCCAACGGCCCGGCGCTCAGCCCGGACGGTCGCCTGCTCTACACGGTCGAGACGGCCGGCCACCCGGCTCGGCGGAGGGGCGTCTACGTCTCGCGGATCACGCCGGGCGGGGAGCTGGAGGAGCAACGGCTGCTGATCGGCTGGGAGGAGCACGACTCCGTTCCCGACGGCGTCGTCACCGACAGCGAGGGCAACCTCTGGCTCGGCGAGTTCCACGGCAACGTTCTCCGCCGTTTCGATCCGGAGGGCGAGCAGACGGCGGCCGTGCAGCTCCCGGCCTGGAACGTCACCAAGGCCGCGTTCGGCGGCGAGCGCGGCGACCTGCTCTACGTCACGAGCGCCCGCATCGAGGTGGACGAAGAGACGCTGGCCCGCTATCCGGACACCGGCGGCGTCGTCGAGGTGTCGGGTACGGGCGCGCGGATTTCTGCGACTGCCTCCGAGTAGGGTCTCGTCATGAAGATCGCCTCGGTCGAGCCGCTCGTCGTCGACGTCGGCTCGCGCAACTGGCTCTTCGTCGTCGTCGAGACCGACGAGGGGCTGAGCGGGATCGGCGAGGGGAGCCTGCCGGGCCATCCGCTCGCCGTGGCGGCCGCGGTCGAGGAGTACCGGGAGTACGTCGTCGGGGAGGAGCCGGGACGGATCCAGCACCTCTGGCAGCGGATGTACCGGCAGCCGTTCTTCCGCAGCGGCGCCGTGACGCTCTCGGCAATGAGCGCGATCGAGCAGGCGCTCTGGGACGTCAAGGGCAAGGTCGCCGGTCTCCCGGTCTACGAGCTGCTCGGCGGCCGCTGCCACGATCGCATCAAGCTGTACGCCAACGGCCCGAGCGGCGCGAGCCTCGAGCAGTACGCGGACAGCGCCCGCGCGCTCGTCGAGCGGGGGTTCACGGCGCTGAAGACCGGAGACGCGATCCCCGTCCTGCCGGTGCAGGGCGACGGCGTCTTCCGGCGCGCGGCCGAGCGCGTCGAGGCGCTGCGGGACGCCGTCGGCGAGGACGTCGAGATCGCCTGGGACGCGCACGGCCGCCTCGCGCCGGCGATGTCGATCAAGCTCGCGCGCGCCCTCGAGCCCTACAACATCTGGTTCCTGGAGGAGCCCGCGCTGCCGGAGAACGCGAAGGGGCTGGCGCAGGTCGCGCGGGCGACGTCCATCCCGGTCGCGACCGGGGAGCGCCTGTTCACGAAGTGGGCCTTCCGCGAGGTGCTCGAGCTCGGCGGCGCGGCGCTGCTCCAGCCGGATCTCTCTCACTGCGGCGGCGTCCTCGAGGCGCGGGCGATCGCCACGATGGCCGAGGTCTACTACTGCGGCTTCGCGCCGCACAACCCACTCGGCCCCGTCAACACGATCGTCTCGGCCCACGTCGGCATGGCCTCGCCGAACTTCGTCGCGCTCGAGACCTGCCTCTACCCGCCGGAGTGGACCCGGGAGCTCCTGACCGAGCCGCTGGAGCTCCAGGACGGCTACCTCGAGCTCTCGGACAGGCCCGGCTGGGGCGTGGAGCTCGACGTCGAGGTCTGCCGCCGGCACCCCTACGCGCCGTACACGCTGCCCACCCTCCGGCATCCGAGCGGCGCGATCGCCGACTGGTAGGCGCATGGCCGCGAAGGTCCGGCTCGGGTTCGTCGGTGCGGGCTTCATGGGCCAGCTCGCGCACATCCGCAACTACGCCCTGCTCCACGACGAGTGCGAACTGGTTGGGCTCGCCGAGCCGCGACGGCGCACCGCCGAGCTGGTCGCGGCGCGCTACGGGATCGAGCACGTCTACCGCGACCACTGCGAGCTGCTCGAGTCCGAGACGCTCGACGGGATCGTGGCCTCGCAGAGGTACACGTACCACGCGACGCTCCTCCCCGAGCTCTACCCGCACGCGCCCCACCTGTTCACCGAGAAGCCGCTCGCGCTCGGCCCGGCGACCGGCGACCGGCTCGCACGCCTCGCAAACGCGGCCGGCTGCGTGCACATGCTCGGGTACCACCGCCGCTGCGATCCGGCCGCCGTCGAGGCCAAGCGGACCGTCGATGCGTGGCAGGCGAGCGGCGAGGTAGGCGCGCTCCGGTATCTGCGGATCTGCTACCCGGCCGGCGACTGGATCGCGAACGCGAACGCTGCGGTGATCGACGCCGGCGAGGAGCCGCCGTCGTTTCCTGCCGAGGAGCCGCCGGCCGAGCTCGCGGCCGACGACGCGTCCTGGGCGCTGGCGACCGGCGCCAACGAGCTCGTCCATCCGCTCAACCTGCTCCGGCACTTCCTCGGCGAGCGCTACCGGGTCACCTTCGTACACGCCTCCGGCCGGCTCTACGCGTTCGAGAGCGAGTCAGGCGTCCCGGCGACGATCGAGGTGGCGCCGTACCGCGTGACCGTCGGGTTCGAGGAGGAGATCTTCGTCGCGTTCGAGCGTGGCTACGTCCGGCTTCGTCCCGCGCCGGCGCTGGCGATCAATCGCGCGGGCACGCTCGAGGTCTACCGCGATCCAGGAGCCGGCGGGACACCCGAGCGGATCTCGCCGCAGCTGCCCCCGGTCGATCCGATGCTCGCGCAGGCCGCAGCCTTCCTGCGCGTTTGCCGTGGTGAGGCGCCGCCGCCCACCGCTGCCGCCGAGGCCGCCGAGGACCTGCATCTCGTCTCCGACATCGTTCTTGCCCGCGTCGAGCTGCCGGGCGCTCAGGAAGCGATCCGCGCCGACCGCGCCGACCGCGCCCGCGCCTGGCAGGAACGACTCGGCGCGATGGCGGACGCCCGACCTCTGCGGTGAGCGCTCACTCCGACAGGAGCCAGCTGAGCGTGTTGACCGCTGCTCGCCGGAAGCCCTCGCAGTCCAGCGCCTTCAAGTCGTGGCCGTTCGCGAGGAACGCCGTGCGTCCGGCGCCGGATACCCGACCACCTTCGGCCGTCACGATCATCGGCAGCCGCAGGCCGTGGTACGGCGCCCACGCATGCACGGTGAAGTCCATGCCCGGAGCGATCTGGACGTTGCAGTAGAGCTCGTCCTCGAGCTCGAAGTCGTCCACGCCCGCCACCACGGGATGGCAGACGATCTCGGCCCGTTCGCCGAGATCCTCCTGCAGGAGGGCGAATTGCGCAGCCACCGGATGGTACGGGCCGCCGCTCAGGACCAGGATGCGCGGGCGCATGGCCGACCTTCTCAGCCGGCGCGGGCGGCGTCGCCGACGGCGATCGCGCTGCCGCTGTCCGGATCGAAGAAGTGGCAGAGCTTCGGGTCGAGGCCGAGCCGGATGGTCTTCCCCATGCCGGAGCGGCTGGTCGAGAGCAGCCGTGCGGTGAAGATCGCACGCTCGTCGGCCAGCAGGGCGGCATGCTCCTCGCCGGCCTGTGCCCGGACCAGGTCGTCGGACTCGACCGCGGCAACCTCGAGCGGGAAGAAGACGAGGACCTCCGCCCCGAGGTTCTCCTGGACCGCGACCTCTCCCTCGATCGACCAGGGGCTCGTCTGACCGTCGACCAGCTCGGTCAGGTGCTCGGGGCGGACGCCGAGGATGACGCGCGAGGGTAGGTGCCCGGTATCTGCGCCGAACGCCGAGAGCGGTAGCGAGAAGCCGCCGAAATTGAGCGCTCCGGCGTCGACGCTGGCCTCCACGAGGTTCATGGCCGGCGAGCCGATGAACGCGGCGACGAACAGGTTGACCGGCGACCAGTAGAGGGCCTGAGGCGCGTCGACCTGCTGGATCTTGCCCTTGTTCATGACGGCCGCGCGCTGGCCGAGCGTCATCGCCTCCACCTGGTCGTGCGTGACGTAGACCGTGGTGACGCCGAGCTGCGCGTGCAGTTGCGCGAGGTCGGCGCGCACGCGGACGCGGAGCTTCGCGTCGAGGTTCGAGAGCGGCTCGTCCATCAGGTAGACGGCCGGGCGGCGCGCGATCGCGCGCCCCATCGCGACGCGCTGGCGCTGCCCGCCCGAGAGGGCCAACGGGCGGCGGTCGAGCAGCTCCTCGAGACCGAGCAGACGTGCCGCCTCGGCGAGCCGCGCGCCGATCTCGATCCGGGGAGTGTGCCGCACCTTCAGTCCGAAGGCGATGTTCTTGCGCACGCTCATGTGCGGGTAGAGCGCGTAGTTCTGGAAGACCATGGCGATGTCGCGGTCCTTCGGCGCGACGTCGGTCACATCTCGGTCGCCGATGAACACCGATCCGTCCGTGACCTCCTCGAGCCCGCCGATGCAGCGCAGGAGCGTCGTCTTGCCGCAGCCGGACGGGCCGACGAGGACGACGAACTCGCCGTCGCCGATCGTCAGCTCGACCCCGTCGACGGCACGAACGCCGTTGGGGAACGTCTTGACGACGCCCTTGAGACCGATGCCGCTCAACCCTTCAGTCCTGTCGTCACGATCCCTCGCGCCAGCTTCTTCTGCAGGGCGAAGAACAGGAACAGCACCGGCACCGTGAACATCATCGCGCTCGCGAGCGTGACGGAGGGGTAGGGGATCGTGCCGCTGGGATTCGTGTAACCGCCGGCGATCTTCGGTCCCAGCGTCGTCTGCTTGTCGTAGAGCAGGAGGGCCGGGAAGATGTAGTCGCCCCAGACCCAGGTGAACATGATGATGGACCCTGCCGCGAGCACCGCGCCCGAGTTCGGAAGATAGATGCTGAAGAAGATCCGCAGGCTTCCGCAACCGTCGATCGCCGCAGCGTCGTGCAACTCCGACGGGAAGTTCGCGTAGAACTGGCGGAAGAGGAAGATCAGGAACGGCACGGCTCCCAGACCCCACAGGAGCCACGGCCAGTAGGTGTTCACCAGGCCGGTGTGCGCGAAGATGACGAACTGCGGGATGAACGTGATGACGAACGGGACGAGCGTCGTCGCGAGCACGAACATGAACAGCACGTTGCGGCCCTTCGCGCGGTGTCGCGCGAAGCCGAAACCGGCCAGCGCGCTCGTCAGCACGACCGGGATCGTGTAGACGACGCTCACGAAGATCGTGTTCTTGAGGTAGTGGGCGAACGGGAAGACGCCCGACCACGCGAAGCTGTAGTTCTCCCAGTGCAGCGGGTGGGGAATCAGCGGCCCGACGACGCCCAGGTTCCTGTCGCGGAGCGACCCGAGAACGCCCCAGACCAGCGGGAGGACGAAGACGGCGACGAGGAGGAGCAGCACCCCGTACAGCGCGACACGCCGGACGACCCGAGCGAGCGTCCAGGGCTTGCGACGCTGACCGTCGGTGTGCCGGAACCTCCTCATTTGCCGTACTGCTCCGTTCCGTAGTAGACCCAGAAGCGGCCGCTGAAGAAGAGCAGCGCCGTGATCGCAAGGAGCAGGACGACGAAGATCCAGATCATCGCCGCTCCGTAGCCGTAGTCGCCGTAGACGAAGATCTCCTGGAGCGCCTGCACGTTGAAGAGCCTGTTCGGCTCGGGCGGACTCGAGGCGATCCCCGCCGTCGTGTTGGTCGAGAGGAGGATCGGCTCGGCCACTACCTGCGCAGCCCTGATCAGGCTCCAGATGAGCTGGAACATGATCACCGGAGTCAGGAGCGGGAGCGTGACCATCCTGAAGACGGTCAGGCCGCCCGCTCCGTCGATTCGGGCCGCCTCGTAGAGCTCCTCGGGAATGCTCTGGAGCCCTGCGAGGAAGATGAGCATGCCGACGCCGGCGCTCCCCCAGAGCATGAGCGTGAGCAGCGTCGCCGTCGGGTGACCCACGAGCCAGTCGATCGAGCTCGAGCCTCCGACGGCGCCGATGATGCGATTCACGAGCCCCCCGTCCTGCGCGGTGACCGACTTCCAGATGTACGCGGTCGCCACGATCGGAATGACGGCCGGGAGGTAGAAGAGCGTGCGCCAGACGCCTAGGAGCTTGACGCGGCTGTTCAGCAGCATTGCGAGCGCGAGCTGGACCGCCATGGTCGACGGCACGAGGATCAGCGTGAACACGCCCGTCCGCTCGAGCGACTGCCAGAACTCGCGATCGTGCAGGGCGCGCGCGTAGTTCTCGGTGCCGACGAACCTCAGGGACGTGTGAAGGTTGAAGCCGTTGAAGTTCGAGAGCGAGATCGCGAAGCCGAGCGCGAGCGGAAGGATCGACAGCACGACGAAGCCGATCAGCCACGGCGAGATGAAGCCGTAGAAGGCGAGCGTCTCCCGTCTCCGGAAAGACGCCCGCCCCCTTCGGCTCGAAGCTACCGTGCTCGCAGCGACGGACTCTCGAGCTGTGGCCACCGGCTCCTCGGCACCACCCGCGTCGGCCTCAGCCGTTCTTTCCGGCCTTGATCGCCCGATTCGTGTCCGCCTCGACGTTGCTCATGAACTTCTTGAAGGAGAGGCTCCCCTTCACCGCATCCGGCAGGTACTTCAGGTACGCCTGCGCGACGGCCGTGCTGTCACCGAGTCCGATCAGGTTCGGATTGAACTTGAGCGTCACGTTCGACCTCGGCAGCTCGTGCATGAGCGTCTTGAACGCGGCTTTCTGGAACGCGTTGGTCTGCGGGATCCGGTCGAACAGCGACCTCTGCGCGGGGACGCCCCAGCCGATGCCGGCCCGGTCGCGGGCGGGCTTGCCGCCCATGTAGTACTCGAACACGGCCCACGCCTCGTCCGGATTCTTCGTCGCCTTGGCCATGACCCAGCCGGTGGCGGTGATGGTCGGGTCGAGCTTCTTGCCGCCCTGCCAGGTCGGCGACGGCAGGAGCCGCGTGCGCGAGAGCGCCTTCTTGTCGGTCGAGACCTGGCCGCTGAACCAGAAGCCGTACTGCGTCATGGCGACGGTGCCCTTGACGAAGCCGGGGCCCGACCAGCCGTCCGGGTTCGGGTTCTCCGGCCCGAGGTCCATCTTGTGCTGCGAGTACCGGAACAGGTACTGGAAGGCCTTCATCGCGGCCGGGCTGTTGGTGATGTTGGCCCTCGAGAAGTCGGCCGGGAACAATGCCTTGTTCTTCGAAGCCAGCATCGCCATCACCTGGCGGTCGATCCAGGCGAGGCTGTTGGCGACGTCGAGGACCCACTTGGCCTTGTTGGCCTTCTTGACCTTGAGGGCCATGCTCCACAGGTCGTCGTACGTCCACGCGTCCGTCGGGCCCGGGATGTCGATCTTGAGACCCTTGAGGATGGCCGTGTTGACGAACACCGTCAGGTCGGGCGACCAGTCCTTCACCATTCCGTAGCGCGAGCCCTTGCCGATCGTCTTGCCGTCGAACCGGTAATAGTTGTTGGCGGCGGTGAGGTCGGAGGGGTGGAGAAGGTCGCTCGACGCGAAATAGGAGTCCAGGTTCTTGATCTGACCCCGCTTCGCGAACTGCGGCACGAGCGGTGCCTGCACGCGGAACAGATCGGGGGGTGTCCCCGCGGCCATCATCGCCTGGAAGCGGGCGAGATCGGTCACGAGAAACTGGATGTTGATGTTCGGGTTCCGCGATTCGAAGTAGTCGATGTCTGCCTGACTGAACTCGCCTTGGTTCGCCATCACGGTGACCGTCGTGGCGGCGAGGCGACGGCGCGGAATCGCTCGTGCCAGCGCTGGGCCGGCGAGGGAGCCGGCTGCGAGAGAGCCGGCAACGCCCGCAGCGCCGCCAAGGAGCTGACGACGTGAAACGCGGGTCTCTTCGATGCCGTTCGACATGCTGTTCCGTCCTTTCCGAGTAGCCTCTACTGCTCTCTGGACCTGGGTGGGCCTCCTTGTGGGAGAGGACAGATGCGACAAGCGGGGCCTGTTGACTCCGCGCTTTTGTGACCGATAACATTAAGCACGTGACTGGGTACCTGTCAAGATGACTGATCACATGCAGGCGCGTGACAGCCGCCGCGACGGCCGGGTCAAACGCCCGACGATCCGGGACGTGGCCGCCCTCGCGGGCGTCTCGCACCAGACCGTCTCGCGCGTCATCAACGGAGAGGACAACGTCCGTCCGCAGACGCGTGCGCGGGTCCTGCAGACGATCGAGGAGATCAACTACGTGCCGAGCCCGCTGGCGCGCGGCCTGCTGGCGAACCGAACGCACTGCATCGGCATGGTCACGACCGACGTCTCCGACCATTCGTTCGCGGAGGCGGTGGCTGGAGCCGAGAAGGAAGCCCGCCGTCGCGGCTACTACCTGATGATCGCGAGCGTCGAGGAGACCGCCGAGGAGGACGACAGCGACTACCTGCGACTGCTGCTCGAACGTCGGATCGAGGGACTCATCCTCGCTCGGGCCCACGGCGCATCCGAGCAGCTCGTCGCGGCAGGGGACAGCGGGATTCCGATCGTGACGATCGGTCCCCGGGTCGGCGATCACAGCGCGGTCGACGTGGACAACGTCGGAGCGGCACGCGAGGCGGTCGCGCATCTGCTCGGCCGCGGGCATCGCTCGATCGCGATGGTGACGGGACCCGCCGACTGGCCCGCCGTTCAGAGCCGGATCGCGGGCTACCACGGAGCGCACGAGGAGTGGGGAGTCACCGCGGTCGAAGGTCTCATCGAGCACGCCGTCGACTGGTCGCCGATGAGCGGGCAGGCAGCGACCTCGCGCCTGCTCTCGCGCGGCGAGTCGTTCTCCGCGCTGTTCACGCACAGCGATCTCCTCGCGCTCGGCGCGGTGCGCGAGCTACGAGCGCACGGCTTCGACGTGCCTCGCGACGTCTCCGTCGTCGGCTTCGACGACGTCGCCGTCGCCGCCTTCGTCGACCCTCCGCTCACGACCGTTCGTCAACCGATGCACGAGGTCGGCGCGCTCGCGGCCAGCCTCGTCATCAGCGAGGCGGCCGAGCGCGCGCGCGGTCGCAAGCGCACGCATCTCCTCCCGGCGACGGTCATCGCACGCGAATCCGTGCTGCCCCTCGCACGCAGCTCCGACTGACGCCGAGTTGCGTCCGTGCACGTCGTCACGCTGAGCTTCGACGACGGCTTCGAGCGCTCGTCGCGGAAGACGGCGGAGATCTTCGAGCGCCTCGGACTCTCCGCGGCCATCAACGTCGTCGCCACGGGACATCACGGCGCGCCCGACGAGATCTGGCATCGTCGCTGGCCGCGGGGCGACTTCTCCCTCTGGAACGAGCTCCAGGCCCGAGGGCACGAGATCATGCCTCACGGCTACCGGCACGCCGACAAGTCGAAGGTCTCGTTCCAGGAGGCGAAGCGCCTGATCGAGTCCTGTCTGGACGTGTTCGGGGCGGAGCTGGACGCATTCGACCCGGCGCGGGCCGTCTTCGCCTTTCCGTACAACGCCTCGACACCCGAGCTCGAGGAGTGGCTGACCGGCGTCGTGCGCGCGTTCCGCACGGCGGGCGATCCGATCATGCCCTTGCCGCAGCACGGACAGGTGAGGATCGGCTGCACGAGCTACGGCCCGGACCCGTGCGACGAGCACCTCACCGGGCTCGTGGACGAGCTGCTCGCCCGTCCCTCGGGCTGGCTCTGTTACAACGTGCACGGCCTCGACGGCGAAGGCTGGGGGCCGGTCTCCGGCAAGACCCTCGAGCGGCTGCTCGAGCGACTGCTCGGCCGCGGGGACACGCGCGTGCTTCCGGCGGGGGCGGCGCTCGATCTCGCGGGGGCGCCGCGGCCCTCCTAACGGCGCTCACCCCGCGACGACGGCCTCCTCCTCCTCGGCCCGCCGCTGGCGCCCCGTCTCCTCCGGGCGCAGCAGCAGGACCTCGAACTTGGGGACGATGAACCGGTCGTTGACGGCTCCGCCGATGAGATCGCGCCAGGTGCCGTCGGACAGCCCGATTCGCTGCTCGCGATCACCGTGATTGAGGACGAAGAAGAGCCGCTCGCCCCGACAGCGCAGAGGGATCAGCTCGACGTCGTTCGGAAGCTCGAACAACGGCAGGCCGAGGCGGCCGCACACCGTTCGCAAGAGCGACTCGAGCACGGCGTCGTCTCCGGCGCCGCCGACGTAGACCGCGCTCCCATCCCCGTGGCGCCGTTCGGAGATGGCCGCGCCGCCTGCGAAGTCCCCGTCCACATACCGGGCCAAGGCCGTGGCGTCGAGCACCGCGAGCTCCTCGGACCAGCCGTCGATCGCTCCGCTGACGAGTCCGTGGACGTCGACCGGGTCGTCGATGCTGGCGACGTCGGTCACCTCGATCCCGAGCACCTGATCGAGCCAGGCCGGCAGACGACGCAGCGGCGCGGCGCTGCTCGGGTCGCGCACCCCGGCGTGGGGACCGATCACGAGCGTCCCGCCGGCGTCGACGTAGGCTGTCAGATCGGCGCCGACGGTGCCGTCGACGACCGGCATGCTCGGGACGACGACCAGCCGATAGGCCGAGAGGTCGGAGCCGCGCGGAACGACATCCACCCCGAGCCCGAGCCGGCGCAAGGCCGCGTACCAGCGATGGATGGTCGCCTCGTGCGCGAGCGCGGCATTCGTCGGCTGCACCTGCAACACGAAGCGTGAGTCGTAGTCGTACAGGACCGCGACCTCGGCCTCGGCTTCGGCATCCTCGAGGAGGTCCAGGCGCCGGAGCTCGTCACAGAGGCGTCCGAGCTCTTCGTACCGCCGGCCGACGGTGCCGTTCGCGTCGAGGACGCCGTACCAGTTCTGCTCGGTCCCGAAGCGCGCGGTCCGCCAGCGAAAGAACAGGAGCGCCTCCGCGCCGTGACCGATCGCCTGGTACGAGTGGAGTCGCATCTGGCCGCGGCGGGGCGTGTGCACGTACTCCCAGCCGAGCGGACCCACCTGCTGTTCCATCACCCACACGCGCCGGCGCTTCAAGCCGCGCATGGCGTCGGCGCTGAGAGCCGGACGCGTCCAGGATCGCGTCGGATCGAGCGAGGGGTAGTTGTCCCAGGAGACGAAGTCGAGCTCGGCGCTGAGCGACGCGTAGTCGACCTCGGGAAAGTAGAAGCCCATGAGGTTGTGGGTGATCTGCTGCTCGGGCCGAATCAGGGCACGCAAGAGCTCGCTCTGACGCCGCTCGTAGCGGACGTAGCTGTCCGACGTGAACCGGCGAAAATCGAGAGCCAGGCCCGGGTTCGGGGCGCGGCGAGCGAACCCGCCCGGGGGTACCGGATCGGGCGCGGGCAGCCCGATGTCGTCCCAGTCGTCGTAGCGCTGGCTCCAGAAGGCGGTGCCCCAGCTCTCGTTCAGCAGCTCGATCTGCTCGTACTTGCGCTCGAGCCAGAGCCGAAATGCCGAGCGACAGTGATCGCAATAGCACCGGCCGCCGAGCTCGTTGTCGATCTGCCAGGCGCAGACGCGGTCGTCGTGGCCGAAGCGCTCGCCGAGCGCCGAGACGATCCGGTCCGTCGCCGCCAGAAACGCCGGCGCGTTCGGGCAACAGTGCCGGCGGTTCCCGAAGCCGACGCGGTGCCGGTCCGCGGCCAGCGGGACGACGTCAGGATGCTCGCGGACGAGCCACAGCGGCGGAGCCGCGGTCGGAGTCCCGAGGACGACGTCGAGTCCCCGGCGGGCGAACAGGTCGATCGCGTCGTCGAGCCAGGCGGCCTCGAAGCGGCCCGGCTCGGGCTCCAGCTGCGCCCAGGCGAACTCCCCCATGCGAACGAGCGAGAGGCCGACGTCCGCCATGAGCTGCGCGTCGAGTGCCCAGCGCTCCCGTGGCCACTGCTCGGGGTAATACGCCACGCCCAGCCGGATCCCGTGATCGCTCGCTGCCATTCCCAGTCGCTCGGTAGCCCTTCAACGACCCGCGCGGACGTCGGGGCCGGGCGGGATCGCCCCGTTGTGACTGGTAACAGTAGGCACGTGACGTCGCCCCTGTCAAGGTGACTGATCACATCAACCGGGCCGGCCGCGGCGTACCTAGATGGCCACGAGCTGCGGGAGCGCGAGGTCCGGGGCGCCTCGCTCCGACGT
>WNGF01005985.1_pt1 | contig 15266 bp, 20 predicted proteins | sample 5400641 | NCBI WGS metagenome assembly WNGF01 (sample SAMN13153371, study PRJNA577476) | soil metagenome | isolation source: 80 cm soil or saprolite under grassland replicate 2 | place: USA:California | collected 2016-06-15
ATGATCAGGAACATCAAGCCGAACACCATGTACGCATAGCGCAACGAGTCCGCTTCGCGGGCGCTGCCCAGCATGCCTGTGATGGCGACGACACCCACAACCGCGTAAGCGGCGGCGGCGAGCCAGAGCACGATTTGAAATACCTTCCAGATCACGGTCGACGTTTTATCAGCCGGTGACGCTTTGCGCAAGGAACCTGTGCGTAATCGGCACGCCATGTCGTGCCGTAATAAATGAAGGAGGAAGCGTCGGCAAGGGCGGCCGTTCTCGCTTCTGGTCGCTGAGCCTCCGACTTCTGATTAAGCGCGCCAATCGTAGCCGAGCCGGTGAAGCGTCCAGAGAAGTAGCAGCGGCAGGATGATGTGGAAACATGACAGGCCGCGAATGAAAAAGGGGAGCAGCGCGTTCTCCAGCCAAAGCGCGGGCACGAGTGCAAGCAACGCGATATCTGAGAACCAAAGGAAATTGGCCGGGCCGTATTGTCGCCAATAGATCGGCACCAGCACGCAAACGTAAAGCGTATAGATAACTTTCAGGCCGAGAGGAATCACGGCTTCAATAGGTAGTTAAAAATCTGATCAGTGCCATCTGATGGAACCGGTACGCAAAGCGCGCCGAGATTCTCTCGGCGCGAAGCTTTGTCCAATTGGAATTAGCAATCAGGTCTGCGTGTTACCTTTCTCGCCTTTGCCTTTGCACTCGGCTTTGAACTTCGCGTACTGCTCCTTGGTCAGGACTGCTTTTGCGTCCTGCATGTATTTGGTCTCGCTTGCTTCCGTGCAACCGGCCTTCTGATGCTCGGCCATGGCTGCGTCCATCTTCGTCTTCTGATCAGGTGTCAGGTTGAGGCTCGCCAATGAAACCGTACACGCCATCTTCGATTCGTTTCCGACTTGCTTTGTGCAGTTGCCGTGTTCCCCTGCGAACATCGTGCCTGCCGCAAACAGTCCCGCCGTTACTAACGCAATAAGTTTGGTCATAGTGGGAACGTTAGACATCGCTACTCGGATTTTCATTCAAAATCCTTGCATGAATCTCAATACGGCAGCTGCTTGCCACGCCGCAGTCCCGCAAGTGCGGGACGAAGGCGGGTAGCGGCGGTTTGCGACCGCCGATCCTCAGGCGCCGATCTCGTATGGCATGATCTACGGCCGCAGATTAGATGTGCTTCGAACTTTCTTTACAGCGCGCGAAAACACCAAAGTCAGCACAATGAGCTACAGGCCGCCGACAGTGAACCTGCCAATTTCCGCCGGGAAAATCGACGGACAGACAATCACGTTCAGGCCGGTGAGAGACGGAATAGACTCGGAAGTAGCGGGTGTGATCCAAGTGGTCGAACGGGCGAACGGATTTAGCGTCAACGCTTCGTACGTTGTCGGACAAAATCCACCGCAGTCTCACGTTTATTGGTTCGATCAATCTGAGATCGATGCCATCACCAGGTCGCTGATGAAAGAAAAGCGACGCATTCTGATCGTTGATGACGACCGGGAAAGCACGCATCTGGTCAAAATCCTTCTCGAAAAAGCCGGCCACTATCTCGTGCTCGAAGAGAACGATGCCACCAAGGCTCATCAAAGTGCCCGGAATTTTCGGCCGGATGTGGTCTTGCTGGACATCATGATGCCAGAAAAGGACGGCGCCGAAGTAGCGGCACAAATCGAGTCCGATCCCGAACTGCGCAGCACGCCAATCATCTTTCTTACTGCGTTAGTCACAATACCTGAGGCAAAGACTGGTCTCCGCATCGAGGGACACCGATCTCTCGCCAAGCCGATCGATATTCCCGAGTTGATCAACCAGATTGAAGAAAGCCTGCCCCGCGCGCTGTAGCCGCTGTCGCTGACTGCGGCAATAATGAATCCCGTAGGCTGCTGTCTTGCGGAACTGTATCGGTCGTCTGCCTGGCAAGCCGTAGCTTTAGCGAAGGCTGCTGACCGCCGATCTTCCCCTGCTTGTCACTCCATAGTCTGTCGAGTCCGCGCGAACCCGTGCGAATCTGTGGCCAACAAAGTCTCATCGCTCCTTCACAAACTCCGCAATCTCACTCACCACCCGATCGAGCTCGTCGACCAGAGCGGCATGATCATCATGCTGGCGAAACGCGGCGACAAGCGCGCGGTAATACCAAAGCGTTCCATCCTTTTTCCCCGCAAACCGCTCGAACACTTCCACACCATTTCGTCGAAGCTCAGCCAGAATCGCGCGTGTGTTATGCAATTTGTCGGACGCTGATACCAACCGCGTAGAAGAATCGGAATCTTTGAGATGCTTGATGTAAGCTTGTTTTCGTTCCAGCCACGGCGGCTTTGGCGATTCATAGGTATCGGTGCAACCATCAACGATCCGGGCCACCTCGTTCCCAAATTTTTCCCGGATATCGCGCAATCGTTCCGCGCCACCGCAATCTTCCACCGTGTCGTGAAGAAGCGCGGCGATCGCTTCGGTTTCATTCGCGCCGTACTCCAGCGCGATCGCGCCGACGCCAAGAATATGCGCGATGTACGGAATCCCCGTTTTCTTGCGCGTCTGATTCCCATGCGCGCGGGTCGCATAAACCAGCGCTTCCTCAAACTTCTCCGACAGCTTCATTCGATTGAAAGGTCCACAGATTACGCAGATTTACACAGATTCCTGAGAGGTTCTTGGGTCAAATCAATTTGCGAAAATCTGTGCAATCTGTGAATGGAGCTGACGGGAGCGGCGACATAGACGGTAAAGCCGCGACGGGTAGCGGCGAGTGAGCGGGGAAGCGAGCGAGTTTCAATAATTTCCCCGTCTTGACGGACGCAGCGAATCTTTGATTTAATAGCGTTCATCGCGATCAGATGTACGGGGGACGAATCACCAGCGAGGAAAGATCGGCCCTCAGCACGTACATCGGTGTCGGCATCGCGATCGTGCTGATCGCCGGTGGGCTCTACTTCTTCTTTCTCGCGCAGAAAGAGAAAAGGGAGACCAGAGGTTTCGATCCGAACCGGCCAATCCCGAGCGACGCCGTCTTGAAAAACCGATTAAAAGCCGAGGAATATTACGTGGTGCGGCAAGGTGGCACCGAAACGCCTTTCCAAAATGAGTTCTGGAGCAACGACCGCACTGGCATCTACGTCGATGTCATTACCGGAGAACCACTGTTCACTTCGCTCGACAAATTCGACGGCCAAATCGGCCTACCCACATTCAGCAAACCGATCTCGAAAGATATCCTCGTCGAGAGACCGGACAATTCGAACGGTATGCAGCGCACCGAGGTGCGCGCGAAACGAAGTAATGCCCATCTTGGCCATCTCTTTCCCGACCCGAAATCGCCCACCGGACAAAGTTACGCCGTTAACTCGGCCGCGTTGCATTTCATTCTAGTCGAAGAAATGAAAAAGAGAGGTTACGAAGCCTACCTGCCGCTTTTGGAAAAAAAATAAATGCTCGGCGCTCGCTGTAGCGGCGTTCTATGACCGTCGATGGACCGTCGATGATTTGCTGTAGCCGCTCCCCTGTGGGGAGCGCGATTAGACCTCTTTGCGGTTACGTGGTGCGTTGCACACAGAGCGACGGCTAAAACGAATCCACACAGAAGATAGCGGCCCGTCCAACGTCGATTTGACTAAGCGCCAGAAAATCTGTGGAAATCTGCGTTAATCCATGGCTGATCTCTGCGTTCTCCGCGTCCTCTGCGGTTTTCTCCGACAACAATCAACTCTCGACTATTCATCATCGTGACTTTCGGCTTTCTTTTGCCATGCCGGAAGCCAGCAATCTGCCGCCGACTAAACGCATCCGGGGCGTACTGGCGCCCGTCGTAACGCCGTTCAAGGCCAATCTTTCGCCTGACCCACAACGGTTCATCAGGCATTGCCAATGGTTACTCTCGCACAACTGCGGGCTGGCCGTGTTCGGCACCAACAGCGAGGCGAACTCGATGTCAGTCGAAGAGCGAATGACGTTGCTCGATGCGTTGGTCGCGGCCGGCATCGACCCGTCCCGCATCATGCCCGGCACCGGTTGCTGTTCGATCACCGAGACAGTCGAGCTCACGGCGCATTCGGTAAAACACGGTTGCGCCGGCGTGCTGATGCTGCCGCCTTTTTATTACAAGCAGGTCAGCGAAGAAGGTCTCTACCGTTACTTCAGCGAAGTGGTGCAACGCGTCGGCGACACGCGGCTGAAAATTTACCTCTACCATATTCCACCGGTGGCGATCGTCGGTATCACACCACAATTGGTCGAGCGCCTCCTGAAAGCTTATCCAAACACGATCGCCGGGATGAAAGACAGCTCGGGTGACTGGAATAACACCAAAACTTTTCTCGACGCATTTGCCAGGGATGGGTTCGACGTGTTTGTGGGCAGCGAATCGTTCTTGCTCGCCAACACGCGCAATGGCGGCGCTGGCACCATTTCCGCGACGGCCAACGTGAACCCGGCGGCGATTCACAAGCTGTATATTGAATCGGCTATAGCGTCCGCTGTCTCAGCGGATCTGGAAACGCACCAGGCGCGTTTGAATGTCGTGCGCGACGTGTTCAGTAATAAAAAATTTTCGCCCATGATCGCCGCGTTAAAACAGGCGATCGCGATTTATCGGAACGACCCGGAGTGGACCAGGGTGCGGCCGCCGCTGGTCGAGCTCACGACAGAGCAGGCAAACTTGCTTGCCGCGCAATTGAAAACGATCGGCTTCACGATGGAGCTGTAGCGGCAGGCGTGTCGCCTGCCAAACCCTGTAGTCGCTTCCCTTGTGGGAAGCGCGATTAAGTCTCTTTGCGGTTACATGTGATGCGTCGCGCACAGCGCGACGGCTACAGCAAATCCATATGCGGAAGCTGACGCGGCGGCGTGGTCACGCCTTCCGCTAATCGCTCGCCATAATGAATAGCGGCTGCATTTCGAAATCCGTGTAGAGTGGACGCAGGCGCTCCTTGTTATAGTACTTGTCCACGTTGACCGTTTTCTTGGTGCTGGTCACCACTTCAATCGGCATGTTGTCATAGCGCCCATTCTTCAGGACAACGAGCCGGCCGTGGTGGCCATGCAGGATCAGATCGAGGGCGAGATTGCCGTAGGCCATGGGCACAATCGAATCAATCGCGTCCGGATCGCCCCCGCGCACCATGTAGCCGAGACGCTGGTTGATGACATTGATCGGCTTGCCGTTATTGTATTTGGCGCCACGGTCTTTGAGTTCGGCCGAGACCAAGTCCCCGATGCCGCCCAGTTTCATATGACCGAACGCATCGGTTGTCCTGTCGGACAGCACCATCTCGCCGCCTTCGAACATGGCCCCTTCTGAAACGATAACGACTGAATATTTGCTCGGGTGACGGGCGCGGTCGTAGCACAACAATTCGGTCAGATGCTCCATGTCGAATTTCCATTCAGGAATCACGCACCGATTCGCCGCACCCGCCATTGTCGGCAGCATCGCGGTGAACCCCGCGTAGCGTCCGAACACTTCCATGACCAGAATTCGTTCGTGAGATCCGGCTGACGTGCGGAGGCGATTCGACAATTCAATCGTGCGGCTCACGCAGGTGCTAAAGCCGATGCAATAATCAGTGCCCGGCACGTCATTGTCCATCGTCTTCGGTATTGCGACGACCTTGACGCCTTCCTTGTGCAAGCGCGTGGCAAAAGAAAGGGTGTCGTCGCCGCCGATCGGAATCAGATAATCAACACCCAGCCAATCCAGGTTCTTGATCACTTCGGGGGTGAGATCATTCGTGTCTTGATTGTAGGTTGCGCGCAGCGACTCAGGCACATCTTCTTTTTTCACTGCCGGCGGGTTCGTGCGCGAGGTATGCAGAAACGTGCCGCCGGTTCGTCCTGCACGATTGACGATCTCTTCCGTCAAGATTTGAAAGTGCTCACTGTTGTCGGCGTGCTCTTCGCGCACGATGCTGATCGTCCCAAGCCAGCCGCGGCGGATTCCAATCACCTGATAGCCTTCGCGCAGGGCGCGAATAGTGACCGCGCGGATGGCGGGATTGAGCCCCGGCACATCCCCGCCGCCGGTTAGAATACCGATCACGCCTTTCTTCGTGCTCATGCGACCGCTTTGTCGCTGCGTCTACGCGGCGCTATTTCGCCGTTTTCTTTTCTTGGCGAGCCATAGCCTCGCGCGACGGCTGCTTCTTGGCGGCGGCGAGGCGCTCCGTCTTTTTGCGGCGGACCGCGCGTTTTCTCATGTTATCTCTACCGTAATTGTGTCCCATAATTCCCAACACTCTGCCGCTTACATCAAACCTCAAACATCAAAAAATTCTTCGGAGACTCGTCCGCTTGTCGCGCTGTAGCAACGGAGCGAGAAGTAACGCGCTGGCAAAGGCGGCGGTTTCCCATTTCTGACCTCTGACCTCTGACTGCCCGGGATCGGGGCGGTTCATGCTTGCCTTTTTTCGAGAAACTGGCGCAATAACTCGAAATCGCCGCGAATCCCGCGGCCAGTAACTAAATCAAACGGAAGTAAAAATATGAAGAGAGTCTTGTTTTCAGCAGTGGCAGTAGCGGCATTAATGGGCGCGTCAGCCACGGGCGCGCAGGACCCGGTTAAGGTGGACCCAAAGCATTACAGCGTCGTATTTGAGAACGATCAGGTGCGCGTGTTGCACATCCATTACGGAGTGGGCGAAAAGTCCGTGATGCATTCGCATCCCGATTCGGTGGCAGTGTTCCTGGAGGACCAAAAGGCGAAGATGACGCATCCCGATGGCAAGAGCGAAGAGATGACTGGTAAAAAAGGGGAGGCAATCTTCACCCCAGCTGGCGCGCATCTACCGGAAAACATTGGCACCGGCCCGATCGATCTCATCCTAGTGGAACTAAAAAAACCGGCCGCGAAATAGTCACGCTTAAGCGTTTGCTTCTGATCTGGCGGCTGATCTTTGGCCTTTGACCTCGGCCTCGGCGTATTCGACTCTGACCTCTCTGCAACGCAAGCGCTATCTCTTTGTCTGCATCAATCGTCGGGCCGAGGAGAACCCGAAAGGATGCTGCGCGGCCAAGGACTCGGAAGAAGTGTATAGAGCGTTGAAAGGGGAGGTTGCCGCGCGCGGACTCGCAAAACTAGAGGCGCGCGTGTGCACATCGAGCTGTCTCGATCAATGCGCGACCGGCGTGACCGTTTTAGTCGAACCCGATCACTTTTTTTACGGACGCGTCACGGTCGCGGACGTCCCGGAGATTGTGGATGGACTCGTTAGGGGCCAACCGGTTAAACGGCTCGTGCTCACGCAGATCGACTAAGCCACTTGAATACGGCGGTTTCGACTTCTGCGAGCTGCACCGCATTCAGCGCGCCGAGCTTGCGAATTGCGCGAGCGATCGGATAGGTGGCGATGCTTTGTGCAACAAACGCACCCCTCTTTCAGGAAGGGAACTTGTATTTTGACTTCAAACTCCGACCCGCGAAGAGCAGTGGTGTGGAAGACAGCGGTAACGACGGCGCGATCAGTATCGGCAAAGGGAATGCTGAGAATGAGAACTGGCCGCACTTTCGCGATCATGCCGCAGTCGAACGGCCAGACTTCGCCGCCTAGGAGGCACGTTCCTCCCCGTCGAGTCCCTCAGCCAATGCGTCACTGGCGGCAGCACCTCTCGTACGAACTCCTGTTTTTCCTCGACGGGTAACGCCTCAAACTCGGAAAGCAATTTTGCCGTGGCAGCGCTCATGACGATCAGAATACTGTATCAGACTGATTGCCGCAAAACCGATATTCTTCCGCGCTAATCCCTCAACTCCGTAAAGGAGCGTGGCTCCAACGGAGCTTTTACGCTCTCAACAATCGATCATCAACCATCTATCATAAGCGGCTTACGATGCATGAGAGGTTGCTGCTTGCCACGCCGTCAGTCTCGGGGACAATCGGACGAAGGCGGGTAGCGGCGGTCGCCGCAGCGACCGCAAAAACTATAGTGGCAGGCGTATCACCGGCGATCTTCTATTTTGCCGGAAGCGATTTCCCGCGACGAATGATCTTCGCCAAGCTGCGCAGCGAACTGTTTACTGCTTCGCCATTTGGAAACACTTTTGCAACGTCGGGCTCCAATACGACCACGTTGCTTCCCCGCGCGTAGCGCCGCGCGTATTTTCCACGGACGCCTTGCGAAAAATCGTACTCTCGCAGCATCTTGCTGTGTTTTTCGCGCACTTTCATAAGTTCGGTCCTTCTACGTATCATTGAGCAGGCAGAAAGGTGACTTTGCCTGGCTGGGTGTGCGGGAGCAAAGCAAGTAGTGCCGGCATCAAGGGACGAGTATCAGCTAATCGGTTCGACCGCGCACGCAGCGCGACGACCGCAATTGCGTATCTGCCGATCTTCTGCTGGTGCACCATATTGCTGTCCATCGTCACTAAAACATCGAATCCAGCATCGACCGCTTTGCTTAACAATTCGCTGTTCTCAATGCCTGCCCAGCCGATAAGCGGCACCGATTCGACCTGATGTTCAGATAAGTCGCGACTCAATCGCCAGTCGAGATTCTCATCCAGAAGGACACACATCTACGATGCAGAGAGCGCGTGTTCCCGCGCTTCTTCGAGGAGAGCGATTACCTGTTCGCGTTTTACGCTTGGGAATCCCTCGAGAAACTGCTCGATCGAATCGCCCGCTTCCAAATGATCGAAAAGACTCTTCACCGGAACGCGCGTCCCCGTAAAGACGAGTTCACCGCCTAGAATTTCAGGATGTTGCGATACGACGCTGCTCATGGTTACAAGAATATTGCATCAGTTCGACCGCTGCAAAATGGATGTTCTTTTGGGCTTACTGTTTCTCAACAACGATTACCTCGTCTATCGTAAGCCGCTTACGATGCATGAGAGGTTGCTGGTTGCCACGCCGTAGTCTCGGGAGCAATCGGACGAAGGCGGGTAGTGGCGGTCGTCCCAGCGACCGCAGTTTGGCCCCGCGCGGTCGGCGACTTATCATGGGCCGCGCCGGGCTGTAGCGTGCGCTGTCTCAGCGCAGAATGAAGTGAATTTTGGATTTACTCCGCTGAGGATAGCGGACACTACAGCGCTCTTCCTGGCTTCCAGGAAGCTGTCAAAAGTGAGGACTGACCCCAAATTTCCCCCACGTCGTAACTTTCCCTCGCTCTCGCGCAACCTCTGGTGTAAGCCGTTCCCCGTTCACCATGTCTCCTTTGCTCATCAAAATTAGCAAAGATTTCGCCACTATTTGGACCACGATTGACCCTATCGGTAACGTGGCAATTTTTGCCGGGTTGACCGCATCGCTTACCCGCGCAGAGCGGCGTCGCACCGCGCTGCGTGCTACGGTTTATGCCGCGGTCATTCTTGTCGTCGCGGTGGTGGCGGGGCAGATCATTCTCGATGCCATCGGCATTCACCTGCACTCGCTCAAAGTTGCAGGTGGAATCATTCTTTTCCTGTTCGCTATGCAAATGCTCTTCGGACGAATGGATGCGACAACGAAAACGGGAGCGCCCGAGCCGGGGCGCGACCTGGCCGTCTTTCCGCTCGCTGTCCCTTCCATCGCCGGTCCGGGAGCGATGATGGCGGTGATCCTGCTCACCGACAACGATGTTTACACGGTGGCCGAGCAAGCCCAAACCGGCGTTGTCCTACTCGTCGTGCTCTTGCTCACCTATATTCTGCTGCTGTTTTCCGATGCCATCCTGCGCATCATCGGTCGTTCGGGAGCCGCCATTCTTGTTCGTGTCATGGGGATCATACTTGCCTCACTCGCGGTGGAAATCGTGCTGACGACGTTGGGAGTGGCAAGCTGGGCGCCCGTTCCGCGCTAAAGTTTTAAGTGCTTCGGCACTGGCGATCAGCGCGACCTGGGATATTCCCCAAAAAAAAGAGCCGCATGATGGAACACATCACGCGGCTCTCCAAATCGCTCCGATCAATTACGATATACCGAGCGTAGCGAGCGTCGGCTCATCGATTGCCGCTGTCACCGCCAATCCGTTGTCGGCTTGGAACGCTGCGATAGCCTCCTGGGTCATTTGCCCAAGTATCCCATCGACCGGTCCATCGTAATAACCGGCCCGCTGCAGTTGTAACTGCACATCGACAATTACCTGGTCAGGGGACAATCCATTGTAGGCGTAGATTGGGCCGTCGTATGCATAATAAGCGTATGGATCATAACCCCATGCCGGGAACCAGTAGCCTGCATTCCAGTAATACCAGCCGCCGCTCACAAAGATGATCCGGTCGCAATGGCTCCTCCACCAACCGCGATCGTGCCACTCTCTGTGGTAATTGCGGAAGGCCGCATACTGTTGGCCGCTAAACGCGGCGCTGCGGAAGTTATTGTTAATCGCAAAATTGCTCCCACGATTAAACGCAAGGTTTCTGTCGCGGTTAACCGCAAGGTTTCTTTCGCGATTGACCGCCAGTCCGTTGCGAGAACGAAACTCGGCAGTATTACGATCACGATTAAAGTTGAAGTTCCGTGTCCGATTAATTGCAGCGTTTCTGTCGCGATTAATCGCTAAGTCGTTGCGGCCACGAAACTCGGCAGAACTGCGATCACGATTGACGTCGAAGTTTCTTGCCCGGTTGACCGCGAAGTTTCGGTCGCGATTGACGATTGCATTGCTTCGGGGGCGAAAATCTCGATTACTCGAGAAGTTTCGCTGGCGAAACGCGCGCATCCGGGTGTCTTGATTGACTACCGCGCTTCGGTTAACGCGCGGCGCCATGTAAGTCCGCTGCCGAACTGGCGCGGTCGCAGTATAACGGTGCGCGCCCGTCATTGCGCCGGTGTTTGCAGGCCTTGCCGCCCGAACATTCGACGTTCGCTGCGCCTTCGCTCTATCAGGCCTTCTGTCGTTGTTTGGCTGACCCCACGCCGTAAACGTCAGCGCGAGACTTCCGATGCATATTGAACATAGAATTCGATTCATATTTTTTTCCCTCAATTTTCCATCGAGACCTTAGACAAGATCCCCGAATCAATTATTCAACACCGTCAAATATCCCCTGGTTGCGCGGTGGAAATCGTGCTGACGACATTGGGAGTGGCAAGCTGGGCGCCCGTTTCGCGCTAGAGTTTGCACCGAAGGTTGAATGTTAAACGCTCTGCTCGCGAAGACTTTCGGAGTTTAGCCGCTCCCCATTTCGGCCCCACTGGAGCGGCCCCACGAAAATTTTAGCGTTCCGAATTAAGACGCGACTCATTTGGGCTCCTGCCCCCTCATTCTGCTCCGGTGCTGATTCTGCGATACGCCGGTAAAAAAAGTTCGCCTTTGGGCTAGGCGCTGTGTAAGAAAACGCTGCGTGACGCTGAATGTATCGCTGCGTGTGCCAGATGGAATCGTTCTCGCTTCGGATAGCCTTTCAACGCAAACGGAACCGATCAACCAAAAATTGAATGTCACGGGCAAGTGTGATGCATGTGGAAAGGAGGTAGAAATCCGGGATGTTCAGGCTCCTCCCATAAATGTTCCGAGCTCGACGTGGCCGTACACCCAGAAATTGTTTCCTATCGCCGAACGGTTCGGACTCGCCACCTACGGTTCCGCCTTCGTCAACGGTCGCAGCATATACAATCACGTCGTCGAACTGAGTCCGCGATTGCCTAAATCGAAAGAAGGCGAAGACCATTTTAGTGCTGTGTCGAAGGTGATCTGCGAGTACTTCGTCGAGCAACAGCAAAAGCAGTTGAACGCGTGGGGCATCGAGCCTGCTCTTTTGCCTGATCAGTGGTTTCCGTTCGGTTTTCAATTGGTGGGCTTTCGGACCGTAGGTGTGCCAGAGCCAACTGCGTGGACACATTGGATTCGAATTGGGAAAACGGCTGTCGTCGAGAACGTGACTGGCCTAGGCTGTTATTGCTCTGGCGATCTCTCTGTAGTGGCCCTGCTGTGGCCGGCGCAAGGCGCGGCGGCTAATTACGGCGCGTTTTCGCTTCAAGATGCGATTGATTATGCTAAATTTCTCATTCGAACGACGGCGGATTACCAGAGATTTTCTGGGAGACTGCCGACGGTCGGGGGCGATATTGATATTGCATTGGTCACAAACCACAGAGGATTTCAATGGATACAGCAGAAGGAACTGTACAGAATCCTAGACAAGCCACCCACATGAGCTACGCCTATATTGAAGGCCAAGAAGCAGCCGCCCTCGATTTTTTTGAGAAGCGGCTACAGCAAGCAATTGATCCAGGGGAACGGCGCGAATTATCGGCCCTGGTAGAAAAACTGAGGCGAAAACTCCAAGATAAAAATGAACTCTCAAAGGGTCTTGTGCGCGTTCTCGCCAACGGGATCTCGAATGCGGCCTGAAGTTCAGCCGTCCCTCTAAAGATCACGGTAAGGGTCGCATAGAGGAGCGCTTCCAATCACCCTTGGCGTTTCTGATTCGCTCCAGGAAAACGGTCGCTGGTTCGTCGTTTGGACCTTGAGGAACGAGTTCGCCGCGGAAGGCTTTCGCGAGAATGGATGGTGTGAGCTTCTCGACGTGTGCTTTGGCTTTCGCGTAGCGCGCTTCAATGTGATCGGCCAGCGCGAACAGGCTCTCCACTCGGCGCACGATTTCCTGTTGCTCGGTGAGCGGTGGCAAACTAAATGGAATCGTCTTCATGAGGTCCAACCCCATGAAAGGTTGCGCTCCGCCACGACTAACTTCGCCGAAGATCCGCGGTTTCATCAAGAGTTGATAAAACTCAAGGTATTCGCCGAGCAACAGATTGTGAACCGGCTTTAGCAAAGCGACATTCTTTAGACTAAACTCAAAATCAACTCGAACCATCGCGGGCGTCGCAGTGCCAGCGCCGATGTTCACAATAAGCACGTCGTCACGCTGTGGATTGCAGCGAGCGAAAATCTCGTCGTGATCCTCCTGCGATAAAAACAGGCTGTTGTCGAAATCGATTCGTCTTTCTCGAATGTGCTTGGCGGTGATATATCGAACGCCTATGTCCGCCGGCTTCGGCGTGTCGTGAGTTCCATCCGTGATCTTGCGACAAACCTTTCCAAGCGGTACAACGATCCAGCTATCAGGAATGTCCGCTGCATCTTCCCAAGCGACTTCATAATCATCAAGGCACGTTGGACGCACCGGTTTCCTCAATTTGTCGCGCTTTGCTACTTTGCAGGCGTTGTCGAATTCCGCAGCGACAATCGCGAGCGCGGCGTTCATTTGTGCATCGGCATTCTCGATATTTTCATTCTCTTCGCGCCAATCGGCCGTGAGGCGACCAGAGCAGGCAGCAGCGAGGACGGATTGGCGAAAGCGTTTTAGCAGGACGGGAATCTTCGCCAGCCGCTGCTGGCAGGTGTCTACTTTGCCCAACAATTTCTCCAGCTTCGTCACAATCCGCCGCTGCTCGTTAAGCGGAGCGAAAGGAACTTCCAGTTTCCAGAAGACTTCTGGGTCAACGTGAGGGATTCCCGTTCCGCGAGTGTTCGAGTTGACGTGCTCGAATTGTGTTTGCAGCCAGCGATAGAGATACGTGCGGTCTCCAGCTTTTGGCTGAAGTGCCATGATCGTGGAGCCGATTGCTCCTTCGCGCCCGAGCCCAGGCCAACCGCTCCGCGCTCCGTCCCAAACGACCAAAACATCGTCGGCAGTTCCAAGGCGAGAGCTTGCGGCTTCCGCGTAACTGGAAACCTCGCCTTTCTCAATGGCCTGAATGTTAAGGTAAGGAATGAAGCCTTTGCTTGCTGAATCCTTTTCGGCGCGCGGTTTCTTCCCTTTGCGCGCTGATACAAGATCTTCAAGGGGAATGGACGACCACCCTTCCGGCAAGCCGTTGTTCATTTCTCCACCACTTCTTCTTTCTCAACGAGGGCAACAATTTCGCGAAGGTCGTCGACCACTGCCTCGAGTTCGGTAACAGCTTCGGCGGCGAGGTCCTGCGGCTCCGGCAGTTCGTCACTGTCTTCGAGCGATTTGTCCTTGAGCCACGTAATGTCGAGCTTGTATTCGCGCCCCTTGATCTCGGAGAGCGGAAACGTGTGAAACCGCTCTGTCTCAGCGCGTTTACTCCGACCATTTGGATCGGCTCCGTAAGCTTTCTCGAACTCGGCAAAGTGCTGCGGCGCGAGCGGACGATCCTTTTTGGTGATCCCGGGAACGTTTGAACGCGCATCGAAGATCCAGACCTGCTCTGTCGGAAGACCTTTTTGAAAAAAGATGACGTTTGCTTTCACGCCTTGGCTGTAGGGTGTGAACGTACCGCGCGGCAGTCGCAGGACGGTGTGCAGGTTGCAATCCTGCATGAGTATCTCAAAGACCTCGCCCGCCTTTCCTTCGAATAAGCAATTATCCGGCAGGACGATAGCAGCGCGCCCGCCGGGCTTGAGTGCAGTCAGAACGTGCTGAAGGAAATTGAGCTGTTTGTTGCTGGTCTCGATTGTGAAGTCTTCGCGCTCGGGCGCTTGGTTTGCGCCTCGGGTTCCAAAGGGCGGATTAGTAAGGATGACGTCGTTCTTCTCTCCCAGAAACGGATCATAGATCGTGTCGCCGAGATAAATGTGCGGCTCGACTCCATGCAGAAATAAATTCATGAGCGCGAGTCTGCGCGGGCGCGGCACCAAATCCTGGCCATAGTAAGTCTGCGTCTTAATACGTTTCGCGTCAGCGCGATCGAAGACGCCTTTCGCTTGCTCGATAAGCCATTCATAACTGCAAACGAGAAACCCTCCGGTGCCGACGGCTGGATCCGCGATCGTGAACTCGGGTTTGCCACGCGGGTCCGGCTTCATCACGCGCACAATCGATTTAATCAGAACGCGCGGCGTAAAGTATTGACCGGCGCCTTTCTTTCCTTCACTCGCTGCTTTCTCCAGCAAGCCTTCGAACGCCGCGCCTTTAACATCGACATCCATCGCGGACCAATCTTCTTCGTCGATCATCGCGATAACGCGCTTGAGATTTACCGGATTGTTAAAGCGCGGCGTTGCTTGCGCGAAAATGTCCGCGAGCAATCCTCCAGCTTCGCGAAGCTTCCGCAGAATGTTTGCGTAGTGATCCGTAAGAGCAGTGCCCGAAAGATTTTTCAGGCTTTCCCAGTCGTAACCTTTCGGAACCGCCGCTGCCCGTTCCTCTGCCATCTTCAAGAAAAGCAAATATGTGAGCTGCTCGATGTAATCGCCGTAGTCAATGCCGTCATGGCGCAGCGTGTGACAGAATCCCCAAAGCTTGTTTACGACGTCGGACATAAATTTAGGCGGCGACCAACGTATAATTGAGTCGATCAATCAGCGGGCGAAGGTCCTTGCCAAACAACTTTCGAGCCTTCGCCAAACCGCCGCGCTGGTTAAATACTGGCTGAAAATTGAGATCA
>WNGF01008630.1_pt1 | contig 15266 bp, 11 predicted proteins | sample 5400641 | NCBI WGS metagenome assembly WNGF01 (sample SAMN13153371, study PRJNA577476) | soil metagenome | isolation source: 80 cm soil or saprolite under grassland replicate 2 | place: USA:California | collected 2016-06-15
CCGGAGGTCCCGTCGCAGAGCTAATCCCCGCATGGCTTCTCCCCGCACGTCGGCGTCATCGTCAACAAGTCGTTCGACCAACGCGTCGCGCAACGCCGGGGTGTCGGCCTTCGAAAGCGTGCCCAATCCGAATGTCGCCCAGTTCCGCACGTCCGGATCCACGTCGCGGGACAGTCGCTCTAACGTTTGAATTGCCAGGTCATCGTCGCGTCCGCCGAGACAAAACGCAACCGCGTGTCGAACCTCAGACGACGCGTGCGACACAAGGGCGCAGATCGTGTGCAGATCCCCGGTCTCGAGGTGTCCGAGCGCCACCACCGCGCTGTCGACGACGTTCGGGTCCGGATCCTTCAGAAGGTCCATGAGCGTCTGCGTGGAGGGCTCGGCGAAAGGGTGCCCTTCGCTGCACCCAAGCTGCCCGAGGACGTCAGCGCCAAGAGATCTGAGTAAAGGCTGTTGCGAGACACACCAGGCTGTCGCGGCTTCGTACACGGCCGAACTTCCGCGACGGTGCAGCTCGGAAACCACAGCCCACCGATCATCGCCTTCGCGCAGAGCATCGTGCTGCGCCAGCTTCCCAGCGCGATCAAGAACAGTCGCTGTATCCAGAACGGCCAAGTCGGACATAAACGGACACAACAAGCGGCGGTCTAACTATTAGTATACCGACCGGTCGAAGCGGACCGAACGACCTTGCTGCAGTCTAGCAGCGCGCGCCGCGTAGCAATGACGAGGGATGCGCTTTGCGCACACGCGATACGCTGACCGGGATAGCACGATAAAGCACGGTCAGTATAGCTCCGCACGCTGCCTCAGTCATCGAGCGGACTTCGGACTCCACTCGCACCCCGATTCGACACGTGTGTGTAGATCATCGTGGTCGCCACATCGCGGTGCCCGAGCAGCTCCTGGATGGTCCGTATGTCGTAGCCGGCCTCCAGCAGGTGCGTTGCATGATGCCTCAGCAAATGACAGCTCGCCGGCTTCGCCACCCCGGACGCCAGCACCGCGTTGTGAAACGCCCGTTGAACGACGGACTCGTGCAGATGATGTCGGCGGCGCTCGCCGGTGAGCCCGTTGACGTAACCGCGCGTCGCCGGGAAAATCCATTGCCAGGGCCATGACCGGCCAGCGGCCGGTACTTGGCCGACAACCCGTCTGTGCCGTAGGGGGGCGTAGGGAAGAGTCGGGGACGGCCGTAGGGGAGAGTCGTGGAGGGACCGTATAACGGTATTCAGTAAGCTTCCCCTGGCTACTGCTTCCTATGGTCAATCCGTCTGGCTTGACGGTCTTCCCGGCGCGCGCCGCAGTACGCCAACCCGAACATGAACGTGACGTCGACGAACGTAAACCGGAGGGCGCATGAGCGCCATCGGCGGGCCGTCGGGATCCATTCAGCAGGCGGGGATGCGATCGATGAGGCTTGGGTTCCGCTTGGAATCGTAATCGAATAATTGCCAGAATTGCCAAAAGCGCCGTAATTGTTTCAGGGCACGAAATTATGGCAATTCTGGGATGCTCAGACCTCGCGCCGTCCCTCCATCGCCCTCTGCATCGTGACTTCGTCGGCGTATTCCAGGTCGCTGCCGACGGGCACCCCCATCGCGATGCGCGTCACGCGGACGCCGAGCGGCTTCAGGAGCTTCGCCAGGTAGATCGCGGTCGCTTCCCCTTCGACGTTCGGGTTCGTTGCGAGGATCACCTCCTCAACACCTCCGTCGGCCACGCGCCCGAGAAGCCCTTTGATCTTCAGATCGTCAGGTCCGACCCCGTGCAGCGGCGACAGCGCGCCCATCAGCACGTGGTACGTGCCCTTGAAGTCGCGGGTCTTCTCCACCGCCGACACGTTTTCCGGTTCTTCGACGACGCAGATGATGCGGTGGTCGCGGCTGGAGTCGGTGCAGTAGTAGCAGGGATCGACGTCGGTGATGTTGCTGCACGTCGAGCAGTACGTGACCCGATCCTTCACGTCGCGCATCGCCTCGGCGAGGCGATCGACCTCTTCGCGCGGCGTCTTGAGGATGTGGAAGGCCAGCCGCTGCGCGCTCTTCGCGCCGATGCCCGGCAGGCGCTGAAGCTGCTCGACCAGCTTCACAAGGGGATCGGGACGCGCCATCAGAACATGCCGGGGATCTTCAGGCCGCCCATCATCCCGCCCATCGTCTTCTGCATTTCTTCGTCGGCCTTGCGGTGGGCATCGTTGATGGCGGCGAGGATCAGGTCCTGCAGCATCTCGACGTCGTCTTTCGACACCGCCTCGGGATCGATTTTCAGCGACAGGATCTGCTTTGCGCCGTTCGCGACGACGGTGACCATGCCGCCGCCCGCGGTCGCCTCGACGCGCATCTCGGCCATCTGCTTCTGCAGCTTGTCCTGCATCTGCTGCGCCTGCTTCATCATCTGCTGAATGTTCATAGGGAGACTCGCTTCGCTCGCTGTCCGTTGGCGGCTTCGCCGTCCGTTGTCCCGTTACATCTCTTCTATGTCTTTGATTTCAGCCGCGAAGACGTCGAGCATCGCCTGCACGCCGGAATCCGCAAGCGCCTGCTGACGCAGATCGTTCTGTCGATCGTTTGTCCGCGGCTCCGCGGACGGCGGCTGTGCGCCCGGTTTCGCTGAGGAGGACGCGGCGACCCCCTCGGCGGACGCGACCGTCATCTTCCGTCCCGACAGCTGCGACGCGAGCGCGTCGAGCCAGGCGCGGGTCTGATCGAGGTGCACGCGAAGGGCCCGGTGCTGCGGCGCGAACGTGAACACGACCTTGTCCCCGTCGATGTCGATCCGCTGCGCCTGCGCGACGACGGTGCCGTAGAAGAACTTCTTGGACTTCCGCACCTCGCTCAGGAAGGCGTCCTTGAGATCGGCAGCCGCCACCTGTTGCACCGCGGGCATTGCATCGGCAGGCCCTGCGGCTCGCTCCGCGTGTGGCGCCGTCGTTTCCTTCTTCGCTTCGATCGCCTTCACGGTAGCGGCGGTCGCGGACGGCGGTCGCGCAGGCGGTGGAGCGGGCCGGGGCGCCGGCCGTGGAGGAGCGGCGGCGGGACCGCCGCGCTGCGCACCCTGGATCAGCTCGGAGATGGGCACGAGCTTTCGCAGGTGGATCCACCGCAGGAGCGCCATTTCGAGGTGATAACGCGGGTACGCCGATCCGCGAATCTCGTACTCGGCTTTCGTCAGCACGTCGAACGCGCGCATCAGATCTTCGGCCGAGAACTTCGCCGCGAGCGCCTTCAGGCGATCGCGTTCGGCTTCCGCCGCAAGCTCCGGGTCCGATACGCGGGACGCGTCGACATTCACCACGAGAATGTCGCGCGTGAGCCGCGCGAGCTCCCTGATCACGAGGCGCAGGTCGTATCCGGACTCCACGGCCTGGCCGGCGAGCGCGAAGGCGGCGGCGCCATCCTCCTGCGCGACCGCGTCGGCGATATCGAACAGGAGGTCGCGCCGCACCAGCCCGAGCACGGTCGAGACGTCGTCGATCCCAATCCTGTCGCCCGCAAAGGCGATCACCTGGTCGAACGCGCTCTGCGCGTCGCGCATGCTGCCGTCGCCCGCGCGCGCGATCAGCATCAGCGCCGCGTCGTCGATCTCGATCTGTTCGGCGTCGGCGATGCGGCGCAGCTGATCGGCAATCTGCCGCACGCCGATCATCTTCAGCTCGAACACCTGTGATCGCGACTGGATGGTGGCCGGAACCTTTTCGAGCTCCGTGGTCGCCATCATGAAGACGACGTGCGGCGGCGGCTCCTCGATTGATTTGAGCAGCGCGTCGAAGGCGTTATTCGAGAGGCGGTGGACTTCATCGATGATGAAGACTTTGTAGCGGTTCCTGGCCGGGGCCATCCCGAGGCCCTGGATGATCACGTCGCGGACGTTCTGGACCTGCGTGTTGGTGGCGGCGTCGATTTCGATGACGTCGATGTCGCGCCCTTGCGCGATCTCGACGCAGGCGTCACAGATGCCGCAGGGATCCGCGGTCGGTCCCTGTTCGCAGTTCAACCCGCGCGCGAGGATGCGCGCCGTCGTCGTCTTGCCCACGCCGCGGGGACCGGAGAAAACGAACGACTGCGCGATGCGCTTCGCGGCGATCGCGTTGCGCAGCGTCTGCGTGACGCCGCGCTGGCCGATCACGTCCTCGAAGCGCTGCGGGCGCCATTTGCGCGCCAAGACCTGGTAGTTGGACACAGTCGATTGTGGATTGTGGACCGCGGATTGCCGATTTTGCGATTGTCGATTGACGATTGAGATTGTCGATTGCTGATTTGGGCCCCACCGCGACCCGGATGGCCTGCGGCACATGTCAGGATCTGCTTAGCGCTGCTGCCTTCCGGCCCTGACGCGGTTCGCAGGCTGAGATTGCACAGGGTCCGGGCCGCGGTGCGGCCCGCCTCTCCCGGTCTTCTGCTCGACCGGCATCCTTCAAGTGTAACGTACGATGGGGCATAAGCCCCGGGGGGTGCCGCGATCGATCTCCCCTCCGATGAGCTTGCGGCTCGAAGCCGGCGCTGACACGATTGAACTAATCTACTAGTACAATGGGTCAGCACAGGAGAGGCGCATGGTTCCAGTACTCGCGGGAATCGGACGGGACGCTCGTCTCGCCGTCCGGGCCATCCGAGAGGTACGAGCGGTGTCGCTGGCCGCGATCCTCTCGCTCGCGCTCGGGATCGGCGCGAACACGGCAATCTTCTCACTCGTGGACAGTCTCCTCCTCCGCAAGCTCCCGGTGTTCGAACCGGAGCGACTCGCGACTGTCGCATCCGATTTCGCCATCAGCCGCGGCTTCAAGGCCGGCGCGGGATGGAACTACGTCATGTGGGAGCGGTTCGAGACGCGCGCCAGCGTGTTCGACCGGCGCGTTCGAGTGGTCCTCGCGGGAGCTCACGCTCGGGCGAGGTGGTGACGCGACCCGCGCCAACGTTGTCTACGCGAGCGGCGCGTTTTTCAGCACGCTTGGCGTGGGGGCGCCGCAGGGCCGTGTCTTCACACCTGCCGATGATCGTCCCGGCGGCGGCGCCGCGGGACCCGTCGCGGTCATCAGCTACGGTCTGTGGCAACGGCGGTTCGGCGGTGCGCCGACCGCCATCGGAACGCCGCTCGTCGTCGAAGGCGTCCCCTTCACGATCGTGGGGGTTGCGCCGCGCGATTTCCTGGGCCTCGAGGTCGGGCAGGCGTTCGACGTCGTGCTCCCGCTTCGCACCGAGGCGCTGATTCGCGGCAGCCACTCGGCCCTCCTGCAGCCGAGAAACTACTTCCTGCTGGTCATGATCCGACTGAAACGGGATCAGTCTCTGGAATCCGCGGCTGACACGATGCGCCGCATGGAGCCGGAGATCGTGCCGGCCGATGCGCCAGCCTTCGTGAAGCCGTTCGCCCTCGCGCCCGCGGCCGAAGGCACGTCGAGTCCGTCGGGAGGCGCCGGCGGCCTGCGGCAGCAGTTTCAGCGCCCGCTGCTCATTATTCTCGCGGTCGCCGGGCTCGTGCTGCTGATTGCGTGCGTGAACATCGCGAATCTCCTGCTGGCACGAGGGGCAGCGCGCCGCCATGAATTCAGCGTGCGCGTCGCCGTCGGCGCAACGCGCTGGCGGCTGGCGCGGCTGCTGCTCGTCGAGAGCGCGATGCTCGCGGCGATCGGCGCGATCGCCGGACTCGGCCTCGCGATCTGGGGGAGCAGGATCCTCGTGTCGCAGTTGTCAACTTTCGTCAACCGGATCGTGTTCACGCGGTCGCTCGACTGGCGAGTGCTCGCGTTTACGGCGGCGGTCGCGGCCGCGACGGCGCTGCTCTTCGGCATCGTTCCCGCCACCCGTGCCGCCCGCGCCGATCCCATCGAGGCGCTCAAAGGACACGATCGCCGCACGTCGGGTGGCCCCGTCCGCCTCGCTGGCGCCCTTGTCATCCCGCAGGTTGCGTTGTCGCTCGTGCTCGTCGTGGCTGCCGGACTCCTGGCGCGGACGTTCGCCCGGCTCGCAACGCTGCCGCTTGGATTCGACAGCGATCGTGTGCTGGTCGCGAGCCTCGATACGCTGCGGACGCGGATCGATGCGGGAAGCCGGCCGCTCTTCGTCGAACGGGCGATCGACGCTGTCGCAGCGCTGCCGGACGTGGAGCATGCCGCCGGGTCCATGTGGACGCCGCTCAGCGGCGGCGGTGCGATGCTGCGCGTCAGGGTCCCTGGCGCGCCGCCCGAAGCCGAGCGCGGCGTTGTCGGCAACTTCATCACGCCGGGCTGGTTCGCCGCTTACGGCACACCCATCACGATGGGTCGTGATTTCGACCGGCGTGATTCCGCGACGTCCGCGCCCGTGGCGATCGTGAACGACGCGTTCGTACGGCGCTTCACGCTCGAGGGCCACGCGCCTGGAACAGTCATCACGTTCGGGTCCTTCCGGGGCAGTGTCGAGGGAAGAACGATCGTCGGGGTTGCGGCCAACGCCGTATTCCGCTCGGGTCGCATGATCCCCGGCGTGGCATCGCTCGCGTTGCGCGACGACGTGCCGCCGATCATTTACCTGCCCCTCGCGCAGTCCGTCGGCATGGAACCGCCGGATTCGACGATCGTGAATCTCAGCATTCGCGCCGCCCGGGGATCTCCAGGATCCCTTGCGCCGAGTGTTGCGACATCGCTGGCGGCCCTCGATCCCGGTCTGACATCTACGTTCAGGCCGCTGAGCGACTATGTAGACGCGGCGACTGCGCAGGAGCGGACCGTCGCGATGCTGGCCGGGTTCTTCGGCGCGGTCGGCCTCCTCCTCGCCGGGCTCGGCATCTACGGGGTCACAACCTACTCGGTGAATCTTCGCCGGAGGGAAATCGGCATCAGGATGGCGCTTGGCGCCGCGCCGCAGCGGATCGTGCTGCTGGTTTTCCGTCAGGTCATTCTGCTGATCGGCATTGGGGTCGCCGCCGGTGCTCTGGCCAGCACGTGGGGCTCGCGCGTGCTCGCGACCCTGCTCTACGGTGTGGACGCGCGCGATCCGTCGACATTCGGCGCCGCCGCCGTCGCACTCGCCGCTGTGGGCGCACTGGCGGGCGCGCTTCCGGCGCTGCGCGCATGGCGGACGGATCCCGTCGTGGTGCTGCGCAGCGAGTAAACGCGCGAGCCGGGGTTGACGGCCTTATACAGGATTGGCAAGTCCGAGCACGCGATCTCCTTCGGCCGTCAGGAAGCTGATGAGCGCCTGGCGATGCCGAACCTCGGCGCGGTGGAGAATCCCGGCGAACTCCGGCGTGCCCCGCAACCCGTCGAGCCAGGGATCGCGTGTGAACGCCGGCACGCAGAAGAACCCGTCATCGACGGCGGCGGCGAGGAGCTGGAGGGCGAGCGGGTGATCGCCCAGCTGCGCGAGGTGGCGCGCCGCGTAGAAGCGTCCTTCAGGATCGCGAATCGAGACGAGCTTGCGGATCTCGGTGAGGCTGCCCTCGGTATCCCCTTCGATCAGTCTCTGAAGGGCGCGGACGTAGAACGCGAGCAGATGCGGCGTCGACGTGTCAACGGCGCTCAGCGATGCCAGGGCTTCGTCCGTGCGACCCAGCATGATGAGCGCCAGGTTGCGCGCGTAGTTCAGCGCCTCGGGCTCATAGTCGAGCACCCCGTCGTAATCGCCCATCATGAAACAGGTGTGGCCGGCGCTGACGCCCACCGCGGGATCGAGCCGCCGCGCGTGCGCGGCCGCGGCCATGGAGGCCTGCAGGAGACCGCAATAGCGGAGCGCGTGGGATAAACCCGCGAACAGCTCGGGATCCGAGCGGCGGTCCCGCGCGCGTCTCAGCAGCCGCACCATCGACTGCTCGGCGCGGCCGAGATCGACTTCGAGGTGCGCATACACCTTTTCCGCGACAGACAGATCGGGATTCAGCTCGAGGGCCCGCTTGAGCGCCGCCTCTGCACGCCCGAACCGTTCGGTGGTCTCCTGGTCGACATACTTGCCGATCATCCGGTGCATGCGCCCGATTCCAGCCCACGCCGGCGCGTAGTGGGGATCGTCCCGGACGCATCGTTCGTACAGCTCGAGGGCGGCGGGCCACTGACGGGTCTCGCGGCTCATCTCGTTCGCGCGGAGGAAGTACTCGTACGCTCGCGCCGATGCGGGGACGTCCTGCTTCAGCATGCGGCGTTCGCGCGTCGTCAGCGGCAGCGACAGCGACTCGACGATTTTCCCGGTGAGCTCGTCCTGCAACCGGAACAGATCGCCGACCGGCACCTGCGCCGTGTTCGACCAGAGCACCGTCGCGGCCGGCGCTTCTACCAGCTGCGATGACACACGGATCTGATCGCCGGCCCGCATCAATGTGCCGACGAGCACCGCGTCGACTTCCGCTCCCGCGGCGATCGCTTTCAAGTCTGGTGTGTCCGAGGCGAACCGCGACGCCGCCAGGCTCGATCGGACGACGAGCGACTGCAGTCCTGACAACCCGCTCGTCACCGCGTCCGCGAGGCTGAACGCGAGAAAATCCGTTTCAGGGTCCGATCGAAGCACGCGGAACGGCAGGACGATCAGCCGCGTCACAGCGTGGGCCGGCGCGATGCTGCCGGAATCGCCCAGGGCCAGCGCGGTCCTCACGTCCTGCGCCATGGCGTCCGCGGACTGGTACCGATCGTCGGCGCGCTTTGCGAGCGCGCGGTTGACGACGCGATCGAGCGCCGCGACGGCGGGACCGCCGGTCAGCACCGGCGGCTGCTCGTACATGATCGCGTGGAAGACTTCGACGGCCGACTTGCCGCCGAACGGCGGCTTTCCCGCGAGCATCTCGTACAGCACGACGCCGGCCGCAAACAGATCGGTCCGCGCGTCGACCGACTCTCCGCGCAGCTGCTCGGGCGCCGCATACTGCGGTGTGCCGACGACCGTGCCCGGCACGGTGAGTTTGACGAGCGTGTCGTCGCCGACGCTGTGCGTCGCGCACGTCAGTCCGAAATCGAGCAGCTTGACACCGTGCGGCGTCAGAAAAATGTTGGACGGCTTCAGATCGCGATGGACCAGTCCCTGCTTGTGCAACGCGTCGATGCCGCCGAGCATCCCGATGGCAATCGAGACCACCTCGGGAACCGCCAGTGCGCCGCGCGTGATCCGCGCCGCCAGCGATTCTCCCTGCAGCAGCTCCATCGCGAGAAAGAGCTCGCCGTCTTCCTCGCCAATCTCGTACAGCTGGCAGATGGCCGGATGATTGAGGCTCGCAGCGGACCGGGCCTCGCGCTGCAGCCGATCGCGCGCGGCGGGCTCGGCGACCGCCGCCTTGATCATCTTGATCGCGACCGGGCGGCCGAGGCGGTCGTCGTACGCCGCGTAGACGACGCCCATGCCGCCCTCGCCGAGCGTGCCCGTCACGGAGTACCGTCCGATGGAAGAACGCATTCGTACTGCGGCGCGGCTTTCAGTAGCCGCCGGCGTAGACGATTCTCACCGGCGTCAGGTTCTTGCTCAGCGTCCCTGGCGCGAGGGCGCTGCTCTCCAGCGCCGCCTCGACCTCCGCCGGCGTTGCCGAGGGATGGGTTGACAGGTAGAGGCCTGCGGTTCCGGCGACGTGGGGTGCTGCGTACGAGGTGCCTGAGCTCGTGACGGTGCCGCCGCCGAGGCTCATGTTCACAACGGCCGGCCGCACGGCGTTCGCCGTGACCCAGTCCACGCCCTTGATGACCGACGATGCGAAAAAGAACACCGGGTCGCACGTGGTCACCTTCACGGCGGTGATCGCCGCTCCCGGCGCTGCGCCGACTACGCCAAAGGTGTCATCCCGCGCCGCCGCGACCCCGGCCACACGGGTGCCATGCGCGCACGCGGGTGCGTTCGCAGTTGACGTGAAGTTCACATGGTTCACCACGTTCAGGTCGGGGTGCGTGCGATCCACCTTGTCGAGGACGTCGTGAAACACGACGATTACGGGTGAGTCGTCGCGCTGCCCGGCGACCGGGACGGCAGAACTGGCGATGGCGACGACGGCAAGGACCAGGAATGCGGAACGGATTGTCACGGGGCCCCCTCGAGAATGGTTCGGGAGCCGTATTATATCGACTCCGGCCCTCATCGCCGGACAACCCACGCGAGGCCGTCCGGGCTTCCGCCCGCATCGATATGGCCCACCACCTCCAGGGACTTGAGATCGATGACGACGACGTAGTTGTCCGGCGTGCACGCAACGTAGGCGCGAGCGCCGTCCGGCTGCACTTCGATGCCTGCCGCGCCGCGGCCGACGTTCACGCGTTTCACGACACGCCGGCTCACGCCGTCGATGACCGTGACATCCGGACCGCTGAGCGTCGAGATGAGCACCAGCTTGCCGTCCGGGGTGAACTTCAGGCGGTTCGCGCCATTCACATTCACCGCAAGCGTGTCGCTCACTTTCTTCGCGCCGAGGTCAATGATCGAGACGGTGCCGTCGCCGGCATTCGCCACCCATACTTCCTTTCCGTTCGGTGAGACGCCAAACCCTTCCCCACGCGGGCCGACGGTCACGACCGTCTGGTTCCAGTCACCTCCGCGGCCGGTGGGTTTTTCTGCGATGGTGACCGTCCCTGAGCCCATGTTGGTGGTGACGAGCCGCTGAATGTCGCTGGACACGAAAACCATGTGGGTCCCGTTCTGTCCGGTGTCCACGACACGCTCCACGTTTCCCGTCGCCGGATCGTAGGTGCCGATCGCCTTCGCTCCCTCAGCGGTGAACCACAGCTTCCCGCCGGCGAACGCCAGCCCGTGGGGCGCGCGCAGAGGGCCGAGGTCAATCGCCGGCAGCGCTTTCATCGCGACGAGATCCACCGGCGTGATGATGTTCCCGCCGCCGTTGTAATTGGCGATGTAAGCCACACGTCCGTCGCTCGAGGCGACGACCTCGTGCGGATCCGGTCCGGACGGCACGCGCCCCAGGACTTTGAGGCTCTGCGGATCGACGACCGCGAGCGTCCGATCGGCCTTCGAGAGCACGAGCAGCGAAGCCGCGCCGGACCTCTGCGCGCCGACGGCGGCGACGCTGACGGAGAGCGCGATGAGTGTCGCGCGGAGAACGTGGGTATTCATGAGGGTCCCTCTCGAGTGTGCTCAGATGCGCTGCAGCAGATCGCGCGTATAGCGGACGCAGATTTCCAGATCCTCGATCCGCTGCTGCCCCGCCGTCTTTCCGGGTGGCCGCGGCGTCGCGGGTTTCGGGGTGCCCCTGTCCGCGATAGCGAGGAACCGTCCGAATTCCGCCGCCGGCATCTTCCGCCAATTGTCCCAGAACGGCGGGTTGTAGATCGCGTGGATCCGCGGATTGCCGGACACGAGGTTCTCGAAAATGATCGGCATCCCGGGTTTGGCCTGGATGAATTTCCTGATCCAGCCATCGATGTCGACGTTTCCCTCGCCCATGTTCACCCAGCGCACCGCGATCCCCTCGGGCGTCTTCCACACGGCGCTGTCGCGCACGTGGCACGTTTCCGCGTAAGGGATCAGCGTCTCCAGGGTCATGTGCGGGTCCTCGAGCATCCACACGGGATTGCCGGAATCGAGGCACACACCCATGACGTCGGGACCGACCGCCTCGATCATTGCCTTCATCTCGCGTGCCTGCAGATCGCCGCCGTGGTTCTCGACCGCCAGCTTGACGCCGGAGTCGAGGATGCGCGATCGGATCGGGCGGATCGCCTTGACCATGTCGTCGATGTGCATCTCGATCTGCGGCCGCTCGGGATCGCCGCCGAGAATGCACCGCATGCACGTCGCGCCGAAGATCTGCGACGCCTTGAGCGCGCGAGCGACCTGCTCCTCGACGGTGCCGAGCTGCGCGTTGAACGCGCGGGCGCTCGGGCAGACCGACCCATAGGCGAGCTGTAACCTGATTCCGAGCCGGTCCGCATACTCGCGCACCTGCCGGACTGCCGCTTCGTCGGCAAGCACGGCCGGCGGCAGCGAGATCATCGCCCAAGTCAGCTTGATCGAGCTGAGGTAATCGAGAGCGCAGACGATCGAGCGCGGCATCGATCGCGCGGCACGGTCCGTCGACGCCGGCGACGATGCTCGGCGTCGGCTCCGCATCGGCCACGAGCTGATCGTTCAGTCGCCGTGCGAGATCGCGGTGCGCGCTGCCGAGCCCGGCTGGTCCGCTCGCAATGTCCGCCAGGACCACGTCGAGCGCCGGCGCGGCCGCGCTGCTTCGAAGCTGCTGGATGAAATTGAACGCCTGGTACGTTGCGGTGATGCCCGCGACCATCCGCTGCTGCAGCCGGAACTGCGCGGCAAGCGCAGCCGCGCTCACGGGCACGCGCGGGTCGGCGACTACGTCGAACGATTGCGCATAGGTTCGGCCGTTCACCGTCAGCTTCGCCGTGTACGTGCCGGGCATTCCCATCGGCCCGACGAGCGTCGTGCGCGGCGTCTGTCCCGGCAGCGCGTGCCAGCTGAATGTGTATTCGCGATAGTCGAGCAGGTTGCCGAAGTAGCCGTAGTTCAGCGCCGGCGGATCCGGATATCGCAGATCCCAGTTCACGCGGTGCATGCCCGCACTCGTCGATAAGGCGGTCGGCGGCGCAAGCCAGTACTCCGGCACGTTGGCCATCGTCGTATCAGGAGCGGGCGCAACGCTGGTGTATTCGCGGATCGTGGCGCCGCCTGCGTCGGCAATGGTCAGCGAGACGGTTCCTGACGCCGCCGTGGGCAAGTAGTAATCGATGATGGCGCCTTCCGGCGGATTGTCTCCAACCTTCATCTCCGGCGGCAGTGGCGTGTCCTGCGTGTTGTCCCATCGCGCGCGCGACGCCGGCGCCGGTTTGAACAGGAACGCAGGCGCATTCGACGCCATCGCGGCGCGCACCTGCCGCAGCGGCGACACGTCATCCAGGATCCAGAACCCGCGTCCGTAAGTCGAGATGACCAGATCCTTGTCGTGCACGGTCATGTCGCTCACGACAGTGGCGGGCAGGTTCAACTGCAGCGACTGCCAGTGATCGCCGCGATCGAACGAGATCCACGCGCCCGTGACGGTCCCTGCATAGAGGATCGATGACTCGACCGGGTCCTCGCGCACGACGCGGACCACTGCGCCATCGGAGAGCCCGTTGGAGATCTCCTGCCAGCTGCTGCCGTAATCGGTCGTCCGATAGATGTGTGGATGCGCGTCGCGCGACAGCAGCGCGGCATACGCGGTGCCCGCGTTCGCGTGGGATGCATCGATCACGTTGATCGTTCCGAGCGGCAGGTTCGGCGGCGTGACATTCTTCCAGGTCTTCCCGCCGTCACGCGTGACGTGAATCAGGTTGGTGCTGGTGCCCACCCACATCACTCCGTCGATCACCGCCGACAACGCCAGCGTCAGAATCGATCCCCCCTGCGCAGGGCCGGCGACGCTGCCGCCGCCAGCGGTCAACGTTACGGGAAGCTGCACGCCCGGGGGCGCGGCGAGATCGGGGCTGACGACCCGCCAAGTCTTACCGCGATCGTCCGACGCGAGCACGTGCTGCGCGGCCGTGTAGAGGGTCCGCGCCCCGCGCGGCGAGAACGCCAGCGGCGGCGCGCCTCCGAAGCGATCCGTCGGCGCCGGCTGATACAAGACGACCACCTGTCCGGTGACGCGGTCGTAGCGCCGCAGCACGTGATACCAGCCCTGCGTGTACATGTACCGCTTGTCGAGCGGATCCGCGATCAGGAATCCGTTTTCAAATCCGCCGCCGGGATACCAGTCGTTCGGGCGGATGATGCCGAAGTCGGTGCGGCTGGCCACGCACGCGGTGCCCGAGTCCTGCTGCGGGCCGCACACGTGATAGGGAAAGTCATAGTCGGTGGAGACGCGATAGAACTGGCCGTTGACGAGCCCGTAATACGGCGTCCACGACTCACCGCCGTCGATGGTGATCGCGGCGCCCTGGTCCACGCCGGAGAACATCCGCTTCGGATTCGTGGGATCGATCCAGAGGTAGCGCGGATCCGCGCCGCTCGGCGCGCCCCAGAACGCGGCGACGTGCTGACCCCCGTCGATCGATTTGTAGATGGCGGTGCCCATGATGTACACGACGTCGGGATTTTGCGGATCCGCGTACATCTTGCCCCCCGCGCTGGCGAGCTGACGCGTCCCGGGCGTCCACGTTTCGCCGCCGTCATCCGATCGATAGAGCGCCCGATTTCCTTGCCCACGTCCGGCCGCCGTCCCCGAGAGCGCATACACCCGTCGTCCGTGCGTGCCCGACGCGACAGCAAATGCGCTGATGCGCGCCCCTTCCTGCAACCCGCGCGTGCTCACTGGCTGCCATGTGACGCCGCCATCGGTGGATTTGTGCGCGCCGCCGTTTGCCAGCAGGGCATACGCGATCTGCGGGTCGCGATAGTCGATGTAGACGTCGGAGGCGCCCGTGGCGGCATCGCCTTGCACGCGCGTCCACGTGCGGCCGCCATCGGTCGACCTGTAAACGCCGCGCTCGCTCGATGAATCGGACGCAGGAGGCGGACCGGGGGCAACCGGCGGAACCACTCGCGGGCCGAGCGCGGCCACGAGGACGACATCCGGATTGCGTGGATCCACAACGATCCCGCCGATGTATTGCGATGCGGGCAGCCCGATGTTCGTCCATGTCTTTCCCGCGTCCGTCGATTTGTAGACACCCTTGCCTGTCGTGAACGACCATCCAACCTGGCTGCCGGTGCCGACATACACGACGTTCGGTGCAGACGGCGCAACCGCGACGGCGCCCACCGATGCCACGTGGACGTCGTCAAAGATCGGCTTCCACGTCACACCGCCGTTCGTCGTCTTCCAGACGCCGCCTTCCGGCATCCCCGCGTAGTACGTCGCCGGATCGCCCGGTATCCCTGCGGGCGCCGACACGTACCCCGAGCGCGGCGGCCCGATCGAACGCCATTTGAGATCGCCGAAATACGTAGGGTTCACCTGCTGCGCGCGCGGGAGCGCAAGCCCGAAAAGCACGAAGGCGGCCGATACAGTGAGGACGGTGCGCATGGGTGCGGAGGATGGTAGCACCGATGCTGAGGAGCCTTTGAACGAGGCGCAACGCCGGCGATTAGTGGCAGAACTCGGCGATGATCCTGCCCGTGGCCGCGCCACTTCGCCCGCGCGCCGACACGCCGTGATCACGGGAGACGGCGCGCCGCTCTTCGGGGCCCCCGGCGCGCGTCTTTTGCGCGCTGGGGTGAAAGTGGGGCGGCCCCGCCACGGGCACCCGCGCACGTGACTCGACCCCTCCGTTTCAAACCCACGGGCGGGTGGCCGTGACGGGGCGCCCCACGCCGCAGGCCCGAGCCACTCCCGTGATCACCGCCCTTGGCGAGGGACCGGCGTGGGGCTGT
>WNGF01009909.1_pt1 | contig 15262 bp, 12 predicted proteins | sample 5400641 | NCBI WGS metagenome assembly WNGF01 (sample SAMN13153371, study PRJNA577476) | soil metagenome | isolation source: 80 cm soil or saprolite under grassland replicate 2 | place: USA:California | collected 2016-06-15
GCCGGGAACAGCACGTTGTTGAGGATGAGGCGATAGCCGGGCGAGTGCGGGTGGAGCGACAGGTCGGTCGGCGGGTCGCCGATCTGGTGCTGCTGGTCCTCGGGGTCGTGCCCCCCGAAGAACGTCCAGGTCCCCTTGCCGTGGTCCCCGTGGACGTACTTGACCCACGGGGCTCCCTCCTCTTCGCCGAGCACGACCACGCTCGGCTTGAGGCGGGTGCGCGTGAACGACGTCGTGAGCCCGTAGAAGTCGGGGATCACCTGACGGTGGTCCTGGACCAGCATCGTCGGCACCGGGTCGATCTTGGCGCTGAAGTTGAACAGCTTGAAGGCACCGAGCGGCTGGCGGCGCGGCCCGGCGTTCACCTGGTGCCCGTCGATGTCGGAGAAGCTCGCGATCGACGGGTTCGGCTCGAGCCGCGCGCCGGTGAACGCCAGGCTCTCCGACCAGTCCATCCGGGCGTCGGCCTGCGGGTCCATCGGCGTGCCGTCGGCGAACGTGGCGGCGATGTCCACGCGCGCCGCCGCGAGGGCGAGGTCGATCGTTTCCGTCGCGGTGCACATCGCGAACAGGAATCCGCCGTTCCCGACAAAGTCGCGGATCTTCCGGGCCACCGCCTTCTTGAGGTCCGGCACCGTCTCGAAGCCGAGCTGCTTCGCGGCGTCGGCGTTGAAGCGCACCATCTCGCCCAGCCACGGCGCGCCGGCGTAGATGAGGTAGAACTTCGAGTACTGGCCGGTGAAGTCCTCGTGGTGCAGGTGGAGCCAGTCGTAGGTCGAGAGCTTCCCCGCGACCACCTCGAAGTCCCACACCTTGTCGAACGCGATCCCGGCGTACTGCAGCGCCATCGTGACCGCGTCGTCCCACGGCGGGGCGTTGGGCGGCGCGTAGACGGCCACCTTCGGCGCCTTCTCGAGCGGCACGCCGTCCATGTTGCTCGCCGCGATCTCGCCGCGCAGCGCGGTGACCTGGCCGTCGTCCACGGGCTCGACCTTCACTCCCGCCAGGGCAGCGTCGCGCCGGACCGCCGGGCTGTCCGGCAGCAGGAACGACCCGCCGCGATAGTTCAGGAGCCACTCGGCCTTGATGCCCGCTTGCACGACGTGATAGGTGACGCCGTAGGCCTTGAGGTGGTCGCTCTGGGAATCGTCCATGGGGATCAACAGCTGGGCGGTCAGGCGGTCGGGCGGACCGGCCGACAGTGATGACCAGAGGCCCACCAGGTCTCCACTGACCGCCAGACCGCCTGTCCGCCCGGCCGCCTTGAGAAACGCCCTCCGCTTCACGACTTCGGAATCGCCCCTTTCGCCCGCTCGAGCTCGCGCCGCGCTTCCGGCACCACCGCGCTCGCGGGGTAATTGAGGATCACGTGCTCGAGGTGCGTGATGGCGTCGGCCGTCTGCAGCTGGCGCACCAGCAGCCGTGCCCACTCCAGCTCGGCCGCCGGCGCCGCGGCGCCCTTCACGTCCGTCTTCACCACCTCATCGAACAGCGCCACCGCGGCCTGCTGCTGCTCGACGGCGGCGAGCCGTGCCGCGACCCGCCCGGCGAGAAGCAGCACGTCCGGCCTCCCCTTGCCGCCCCCGGCCGCCCCCAGTCGCTCGGCCGCGAGCCGTAAGGCTTGCACCGCGCGCGCCGAATCCCCGCGCGCGAGCGCCAGCAACGCCCCGCCCAGCTCGGGGAACGGATCGATGGGCACTTGCTGCAGCAGCGCGAGCATGGCGGTGCGCTCGGTCGCGTCGCGGCGGTCGCCCGCGTACGGGCCCGCGAGCCGGAACAGCCCCTGCGCGTCCTGCAGCTGGCCCCGGTACAGCGCCAGCCACCCCCGCGCCGCCAGCGCCTCCACGCTGGAATCTCCCGCCAGCGCCGAGTCGGCGAGGTCGAGCTCGCCCCGCAGGACGCGCGCGCGCGCGAGCTTGCGCCGCAGGGCGGAGCGGTCGTCGGCCGAGAGCCGGGTGTCCCCCTCGAGCCGGGCCCCCGCCTCGCCGAGCTGGCCGTCGTCGAGCAGCGCGTCCACGAGCGCCGCCTGCGCGAGCGCCTGCGCGTCGGCGGGGGCGGCCGAATCGGCCGCGAGGCGTTCCAGCACCCGGCGCGCCGCGGCGCGGTCGCCGGCGGCGAGAAACGCACGCGCCGCCTCCGCCCGCGCCCGCACCGCGAGCGGCTCCGGCACGAGCCCCGCGTAGCGCTCGAGCGCGAGCGCCCGGACGCGGCGCGCATCGGGCGTGCTGCGCGCGCTCGCGAGGTCGGCGAAACGCCGCAGCGCGTAGACCGCGTCGGCCGACGGCGTCTCCACCGTCGGCTCGAACAAGATCCAGGCGCGCTGCGGCTCGCCCCACGTGAGCAGCAGCTCCGCCGCGAGCCGCCGCGCCAGCGGCGCCGCCTCCCCGGCGACGACGGCCCGGACGATGGGCTCCCGCCGCTCCTCCGGCGCCTCGGCGAGCGAGCTCGCGGCGTTGGGGAGCTGCGCCGGCGCCTCCGTCAGGGCCGCGGTCCATTCGCGCGCCGCCCCTTCCCAATCGCCCACGCGCTCGAGCAGCTCGCCGAGCTCGACGCCGAACGCGCCCGGCCGCCCCAGGGCGCGCCGCCCCAGCTCGAGCACCTGCCGCGCTTCGGCGTGCCGGCGGGCGTCCCCGAGCGCGATCGCCCACTCGCGGTACGGCGCCTCGTCGCGCGGCTGCTCCGCCGCCCAGCGCAGCGCCACCGCGCGCGCGCTGTCCGACTCGTTCACCGCCACGTACGTCCGCACGAGCAGCGCCCGCAGCGCGCCGTTCTTCGGGCTCGCGGCCACCGCGCGCTGCGCGACGGGTAGGAGATCGGGGAACCGGTTGAGCGACTGGAGCACGCGCTCGAGCCCGAGCAGCGCCGCGAGGTTCGTCGGATCGCCGCGCAGGGTCGTGAAGTAGACGTTCGCCGCCTGCTGGTACTGGCCGGCGCGCTCGAGCTCGAAACCTTGGCCGATGGCTTGAGCCCGGGCGAACCCCGTCGGCAGCGGCAGCAGTAGGAACACCGTGAACCAGAAGGCGCCGCGGCGCTTCATGCTCCTACCGCTGCGGCGGCGCATTGAGTCTCCGGAAGTACTCGAGCACGAGCCGCCGCTGCTCGGGTGTGAGGCTCATCAGCTCCTCCCACGTCGGGTAGCGGAGCTTCGGGCCGGAGCCCGTGGCGCCGGCCTTGAGGACCTCCGGGGTGTGCACGCTGTCCCCCGTCGCCGGGCGGCTCGTGCGCTCCTTCTTCTCGTCGGGCTCGGGCCCGGAGAGCGTGCGGCCCGCATCCAGCAGGCGGCGGTACAGACGCTCCTGCCGCTGGACCGTCTGCGGGTCGAGCCGGCCGGCCTCGAGCTGGCGGGCCAGCTCGCGCGCCTCCTGCGCGAGCTGCCCCGCGGCCGAGCTGCCGCCCGTCGCCTGCAGCCGCTCGAGCTGCTCGGCGAGCGCACGCTGGCGCGCCGCGAGCGCGCGCAGCTGCTCCAGCATCGCCTGCCCGCCCATCCCCATCATCGGGAGGAGCCCGCGCGCCTGGCCGTTCAGGCCCGACTGATCGCGCGCCATGCGCGCCAGCTGCTCCACCGCCTCGGCGAACCCGCTCCCCGACTGCGCCCCCGCCACCTGGCCGCGGCTGCGCGCCAGCGCGAGCGCCGTCGCATTCAGGGCGTCCACGGCCTGCTCGGCGAGCGCCGCCGCTTCGCCGGTGTTCGGATCCCCCTGCTCGAGCTGCTCGCGCGCCGCCGCCATTTGCCGCGCGGCGAACCCGAGCGCCGACTCGAGCTGCGGCGAGACGAGCGCGTGCCTCCCCGCCGCCTCGCGGATCTGGCGCCCCACCGCTCCCGTCCCCTCCTCCACCGCCGCCTGCCGGGACCGCGTTCCCGCGCCGCCCTCGCCCCGGCGCAATGCCTCGGCCACGCGCTGCTGCCGCTCGGCCAGCGCCGCGGTCTCGGTGAGCGCGCGATCGAGCGCCGCCAGCGTCTCGTTCCGCCATGCGCCCGCGAGCGAGTCGCGCTGGGCGCGCAGCCCCCGCGGCACCGAATCGAGCCACCGCTCGGCCTCCTCCCCCGATGCGCGCGCCGCGGGCGCCCGGCCGGCGTCGGCCGACTGCGCCGCCTGTTGCATGGCTCCCTGCGCCCGCTCCGCCGCCTCGAGCGGCGCGGCCAGCCCCGTCGCCGGTTTCTGGCCGACATCGGCGGCCACCTGCTCGATCCCCCGCGCGAGCGAGTCGGCACGCTCCGCGAGCGACCGCTCGCGCGCCGCCGCCCCGCTGTCCGGGCCCACCGCGTCGCGGCGGTTCCATTCGTCCTGGCGCCGCTTCAGATCCTCCGCGTCGGCGGCAAGCGAGGCGAGCGCGCCCTCCGCCGCGGCCCGCCGGAACAGCTCCCGGCTCCGCTCCAGCTCGGCCTTGAGCTGCTGCTGCGCCTCCGCAAGCTGCCGCAGCGCCTCCCGGGTGGCTTCGGGATCGAGCTTCGCCAGCGCTTCCTGCAGCTCCCGCAACCGCTGAGCGAGCTCGGGCGTGACGGCGCGCTCGAGCAACTGCTGCACCTCGCGCAACCGCGCCTGGAACGCGGTGTCGTCGATTCCCGCGGCCTGCGCGGCCCGCGCGATCTCCTCGACCGCTTTCGCCAGCTCGTCGACGCGCCGTTGCAGGGCCTCCTGCTCGCGGGCCACCGCCTGGGCGCGCTCGGTCGCCTGGAACGGCAGCGTGCCGGCTTGCGCGCCGGGCGGCTGACGGCGCGATCCCGCCGCCTCGCGCGACCGCTCCTGCGCGAGGTCGCGGGTGCGCTCGCCCAGCTCGCGCTGCGAGCCGGCGACCGAGTCCGCCGCCGCCACGACGTCGCGCGCCGCCGCGCGGGTCGCCGCCCGCAGCTCCTCCAGGCTGGGCAGCCGCAACGCGATCTCGGCGCTCTTCCCCACGTGGGCCGCGGGCGCGTTGTCCCACGCCTCCACGCGCAGGCGCAGCGTGTCGCCCGGGAGCAGGCCGCGGCTCCCGACGTCGAGCTCCCCCTGGACGATCGCGCGGTCGCCCACGCCGCTCACGTCGAGCGGCTCGCGCTTCTCCTGGCCCAGCTTGCCGGTCCGACTCACGCGCCAGCTCACGATCTGGAGCCGCGCGAGGCCGTGGTCGTCGCGCACGTCGATCACGAGCGGCTGGCGCAGCGACAACGGCAGCGTCGTGTCCCCCGCCGGCACGGGCACGGTCACGACCGGCGCCGAGTCCGGGACCACGCGCAGGTGCAGCTCGGGGGTCTCGCCCTCGAGCGCGCCCCCGTCCGCGGTGGCGACCTCGAGCCGCCACGTCCCGGAGGCCGCGGGCGCGAGCCGCCCGGAGAAGCGCGGGCCGTCCACGCCGAGCCGGGAGCGCGCCTCCCCTCGGGTGGAGCGCCAGGCCGCGGCCGCGAGCGGCACGCTCGCCGCCCCGTGCGTGAGAACCACCGTGCCTTCGGGGATCGGAATCGTGTCCGCGCCGGGCACGAGCGGCTCATCGGCGCGCGCGAGATAGGGGGCGTAGCGGGCGGTCAGCTGCAGCTCCGCGACGAACGCCGGAAGGGCCACGGCGACGCGGCGCTCCAGGCTGCGGCGCCCGCCGCTCGAGGCCCGGAGGAACAGGTCTGTCTGCAGCGGCCCGAGGCGCCGCACCGCGCGTCCGACCGAGTCCAGGACCAGACTGGCGGCGCGCCACGGCTCGCCCGGCCCGCGGGTCCACAGCGTCGCCCGCGTGGCTGCGGGCACCTCGACCGTCACCGTGACGGAATCGCCCCGCCGCACGGTGACGCGGTCCACCGCGAGCCGCACCGGTGCCCGCGCGTCGGCGAGCGTGCGCAGCGGATGCCAGAACGCCGCCGCCCGCCCGGCCGCGGGCGATGAGGCGATGAACAGCGCCGCGCCGGCCGCGGCGGCGAGAAGCGCGAAGGCCAGGCCGCGGCGGGTCCCGCGCGCCAGCAGGTGCCGCACCGCGGGCGCCGCGCGCTCGACCGTCTGCGCCGCGCGGGCGTCCGCCAGTGCGAGCAGCTCGGCGCTCAGGCCACGCGACGGTGCGGGCGCCAGCAGGCCCACGACGCTTCCGGTGCGCGCCGCCGCGGCCGTCTCCACCAGCCGCCCGAGCGCATCGGGCGCGGCGTGGCGACGCGCGCGGCGCGCCAGCCCGACCGCGGCGGCGACGACCGCCGCGATCGCGAGCCAGGCGCCGAGCACGCCGGCCAGCCGCGGCGCGAGCCACAGCCCCACAGCGGCGATCGCCAACGCCAGCCCGGCGGCCGACAGCAGCACCGCTCCGGCGCGGGCGCGCGCGTGCGGCAACCCGAGCCGCCGCAGCCGGGCCGCGGTGCCCCCACCCGCCGCGGTACCCCCACCCCGGCCGCTCACCGGGTCGAGCTCACGGCGTAGGTGAACAGGTTGACGCCCATGCGCAGTGCCGCCTCGTGCAGCTCCGGTGGATCGTTGTGGACCTCGGGCTCCTCCCACCCGTCCCCGAGATCCGTCTGATAGGAATAGTACACGACCAGGCGGTCTCCCAAAAAGATGCCGAAGCCCTGAGCCGGCAGGCCGTCGTGCTCGTGGATCTTCGGGATCCCTCGCGGGAAGTCGTAGACCACGTGATAGATGGGATGCGACAGGGGCACCTCCACCAGGGGGTGGTCGGGGAACACACGGGCGATCTCGCGGCGGAACGACGGGTCCATGCCGTAGTCGTCGTCCGCGTGGAGAAAGCCGCCCTGCTCCAGCCAGCGCCGCAGGATCTTCACCTCCTCGTCCGAGAAGCGCAGGTTGCCGTGTCCGGTCACATAGAGGTAAGGGACGTCCCACAGATCGGGGCTCGCCAGGGTGACCACGCGCTCGCGCTCGGCGACGGGGAGCCCCGTGCGCCGGCGAATCGTGGCGAGGAGGTTCGCGAGCTTGGACGGCCCGGCGTACCAATCGCCGCCGCCGTCGTAATGAAGCCGGCCGATCGTCAGCGTGGCCGACCTTTGGGCGGACTGGCGGACGGGCGGACTGGCGGACGGAAGGCTCGCCACCAACAGGATTATCAGTCCGGCTGTCCGCCCGACCGCCCGACCGCCCTGGTTCACAGTTCGTTCACCAACCGATACGCCGTGTTCCGCGTGATCCCCATCTCCACCGCGATGCGGTCGGCCACGTCCTTGCGGGTCAAGCCTTGGGCGAGCAGGGCGCGGGCGCGCGCCTCCGGATCGGGGGGCCGGAGGAGCCGCTCCTCGCGGGCCGGTTTGCCGGTCCCCGCGACCACGACGGTCACCTCGCCCCGTGCCGGCGCCTCCGCGTAGTAACCCGCGAGCTCGTCCAGGGTCCCGGCGCGCGTTTCCTCGAACAGCTTCGTCAGCTCGCGCGCCACCGCGGCGCGCCGCTCCCCGCCGCACGCCGCGGCGAGGTCCTGCAGCAGCTCGGTGACGCGCAGCGGCGCCTCGAACAGCACCACCGTCCACTCGCTCCGCGCGACCGTCGCCAAGAGCCGGCTCCGCTCGCCGCCCTTGCGCGGCAGGAAGCCGAGGAAGAGGTACCGGTCCGCGGCCATCCCGGACACGGCGAGCGCGGCGGCGACCGCGGTCGGCCCGGGGACGGTCACGACCGGGACGTCGCGCTCGCGCGCGGCGGCGACCAGCACGGCCCCGGGGTCGCTCACCGTAGGCGTGCCCGCGTCGGTGACGAGCGCCACGTCCTTGCCGCTGCCCAGCAGCTGCAGGATGTGCCGCAGCGCGGCGTCGCTCGAGTGCGCGTGGAAGCTCACCAGCTCGGCGTGGGAGCCGACGTGTGCCAGCAGGGTCTTGGTGCGGCGGGTGTCTTCCGCCGCGACGGCGGCGACCGCGCTCAGCGTGGCGGCGGCGCGCGGCGAGAGGTCCTGGAGGTTGCCGAGCGGCGTCGCGACGACGTACAGGGTGCCGGCCATCTCACCAGGTCACCTGCCACGGGAGGTGCCCGTAGAATCCGGACGCCTGCAGCACGTACCGGTGCTCGCGCGTCGCCTCGCGGAGAATCCGGGGCGCGGTGCCCGGCATCATCACGTCCATCCCCTCGAGCAGCTGCAACGACCAGTCGGCGAGCGCGTTGGAGAGCTCCTCCGGCTGCACCACCGCGTCCGGCGTCTCCGCGCCGCGCGGGACGCTGAGGATCGCCATCGCCGGGTGGGTGTCCATGATCCCCGAGCTGATCTTGTAGGCGCGCCGCGTCGCCTCGCCGGGGAACTCCTTCTCCGTCTCGTCCACGATGCGCCAGTAGAGCTCGCGGTAGGTATGGATGAGGGCGTTCGCGGCCTGCTGCGGCAGCTCGGACACCGCCGGGAACGAGGTCGCCGAGAGCGCCGGCGCCGCGCCGTCCCGGCCCGGCTGGAACAGCGATTTGAGGTACTTCGGGACCGACATCGAGTCCGACTTGTTGCAGTAGTACCCGCCGGCGAACGCGCCGTCGTCGAACCGCAGGTACGACACGCGCCCGTTCGAGATCAGCTCGAGCACGCCGGTCACCTTCTCCTGCTGGAGCGCCGGGAACAGCGCCTCGGGGTTGGCGGCGTCCACCGCGTGGGGCTCGACCGGGAACGCGCACGACTGGTACATCCAGGCGAGCTGCTCCATCGGAGCGGCGCAGTAGGCCAGCTCCCCGCGCTCCACCCCGGCGCGCATCCGCTTCAACGCCTCGGTGATGGTGAGGACCTGCCGCCCGGTGATATGCAGCGAGCAGGCGTTGACCGGCTCGCCGGCGTGGAACAGCAGCAGCAGACACTCGTCCGGCAGGTAGGCGGTGATGTAGCCGTCGAGGCGGCCATCGCGGTCGCGCTTGCCGAACGCCAGCAGGTTGTCCAGGTGAATGAAGGCCAGGCGGGTGCGCTGAATCAGTCGGTCCGCCTGCGGGAACGTCAGGTCCGCAAGGCGAACCGGCGAGTTCATCAGGCGAGCCGTGCTCGCGCGCATGGTCCTCCGGGGAGGCTGCTACGACAGGTGCTGCTGGATCTTCTGCTCGAACATCGGCTTCGGGTGGGCGCCCACCAGCGTGTCCACGTGGCGCCCGTCCTTGAAGAATAGAATACTCGGAATCGAGCGCACGTTGAAGCGCATCGGCGTCTTCTGGTTCAGATCCACGTCCATCTTGGCGACCTTCAGCTTGCCCTCGTACTGCCCCGCGAGCTGCTCCAGGATGGGGGCGACCATGTGGCAGGGACCGCACCAGGTGGCCCAGAAGTCCACAATGGCCAGACCCTTGTACTGCTCCACTTCCAGCCCGAACGTGTCATCGGTGACCAGCAGGGGATGAGACTCAAGCATGACCCTCCACTCCCTCTCGTGCAGTCGTTATGTTGACGGGCGACATGACGGAATCCCGCGCCCGCGTGGCGCACGTCGGCATCGCCGTCCCGAGCATCGCCGCCGCCTTGGCGTTCTACCGGGACATCCTCGGCCTCGAGCCGGGGCTGCCGGAATCCGCCGACGGCGCCACCATCGTCGGGCTCGCGCTGGGCGACGTGCGGGTCGAGCTGCTCGAGCCCCGGGACGCCGAGGGCCCGGTGGCGAGGTTTCTCGCCCGGCGCGGCCCGGGAATCCATCACGTCTGCTACCGCGTGCCCGATCTCGACCGGGCGCTCGAGCGCTGCCGCGCGGCCGGGTACCGGCTCATCGACGAGACGCCGCGCCGCGGCGCCGGCGGCCGGCGCATCGCCTTCGTCCATCCCGGGGCGACGGCCGGAATCCTGCTCGAGCTGACCGAGTAGAGATAACGTCCGGCCATCGCGGATCGTTCCCCGGAGCATCAGCGCGCGCACGAGTTCGCCGGATTGGGGATGCTCCCCAGGTGCGGGTCCAACACGAGCCAGCCGCCGCTCTTGGTGCGCACGAGATCGATCGGGAAGACCACGGTGCACGAATTGGCCCGCTGCAACTCCACCCGGAGGCTCTGCGCGTTGCCCGGCCCGCCCACCGGAAGCGGGCCCTCGATCACCCGGTAGCCGACGTGGTCGAGATATTTCTGGATCACGGTGAGCCGCTGCTTGAGCTGCTCCGGCTTCATCCACTCGGTGGCCGGTCCGCGCTCGCTGCCCCAGAGCCCGCCCATGCGCTGCAGATCGTTCGCCTTCACGGCCGACATGAACTGCGCGAGCGTCTCACCGAACGACTGCGGCACGGGCGTCGTCTGAGTCGACTTCGCGTGGCACGCGAGCGTGCCCAACGCGAGCAGCACGGCCAGTCGGGGTCTCACGGACGCTTCCTTGGATGGACGGAGTGAACCGAAGGTAAGACGGCATGCGGCTCTACGTCAACATTGATCACGTCGCGACGCTGCGCGAGGCGCGCCGGACCGACGAACCCGATCCGGTGCGCGCCGCTCGAGCAGCCGAGCGTGGCGGCGCGGACGGCATCACGGTGCACCTGCGCGAGGACCGGCGCCACATCCAGGACGCGGACGTGCGGGCGCTCGCGCGCTCCATCGGCACGGTGCTGAATCTCGAGCTCGGCGCCCACGACGAGATCGTGCGCTTCGCCTGCCGCCTGAAGCCGTTCCAGGCGACCCTCGTCCCCGAGCGGCGCCAGGAGATCACCACCGAAGGCGGCCTCGCGCTCCACGGTGCCGACCGCAAGGTCGGCGCCGCGATTCGTCGCCTCACGGACGCCGGCGTCCGCGTCAGCCTGTTCATCGACCCGCACCCGCGGACCATCGACCGCGCGGCCCGGCTCGGCGTCCCCGCCATCGAGCTCCACACCGGTCGCTACGCCCACCGCTGGCGCCGGGGAAACGCGGCCCGCCGCGCGCTGCAGCGCGCCGCCACGCACGCGCGGACGCTCGGCCTCGCCGTCCACGCGGGCCACGGGCTCACCTACGAGAACGTCCAGCCGGTCGCCGCCGTCCCCGAGATCGAGGAGCTGAACATCGGGCACAGCATCGTGAGCAACGGCATGTCCGACTTCTTCGCCCTGGAGGCGGGGGAGTATCTGGAGCGGCTCGACGGCCTGGTCTCGCAGAGCGAGCACCCCGGCGCGGACGAGCTCGTGCGGCTCGCGCGAGCGCTGCGCGGCAGCGCGCTGATGGCGAACCAGCCCGCCATCGCCCGCGCCGCGTCCGGACTCGAGGCGCTCGCCCGCGCGCTGCGCGAGAGTCGGCGCGCGTGGGACGCGTCGACCAAGCAGACCGCGGTGCGCGCCGTGGACGACCTCAAGATCTTCGTGCGGCGCGCGGCGAGCTGGACCGACGCCGACAGCGCGAAAGCGGAGGCGCTGGCGCAACAGCTCGAGCAGCTCGCGGGCCGCCCCTCGGCGCCGATCCGCCCCGCCGCAGCGCCCGGACTCGACGCCGGGGCGCGGGCGTTCGTGGCGCGCGAGGGCGCCGCGATCGCGAGCACCCTGGACCGCGCCGCGCGGGCGGCGCGCGCCAACCCGCGGGCGCTCGATGCGCTGCAACCGGTGCTGCGCGCCCTCCAGCCGCTGCGCGGTCTGGCCGCCCTGGCCGACCTGCCGCCGCTCCCCGACCTGCTCGAGGGCATCGAGCGCGTCGTCGGCCAGCTCTCGCGCGCGGGGGCGGAACCGCCGGTGAACCCGGGCGACCTGTTCCAGGCGGCGGCGACGGCGATCGCGCGCACGGCCCGCGAGGTGGCTGACCGCGGGCGTCCCGATCCCGAAGGACCCGAGTTCAGGCGGTTCGCGGAGCTGCTCGTCAAGCTCATCGAGAGCGAGCCCGACGTGGTGACGATCGGGTCGCTCTACTACAACGACCCGGGGCCGCACATCGTGTCGCGCGGCGTGCCGGCGGCCCGCCCCTCCACGCTCAGCCGGCTCGAGCTCGTCAGCCACGGCGAGCACCTGCGCCAGGCGGCCGACTCGCTCGAGCGGGCGCCCTCCGCCACGCAGCGCGAGCTGCGCGCCCACACGCTCGGCGGCACGTTCCGCACGCTCGCGAGCGCGGGCGGGGGCATCCTCGCCGACCGCGTCGCCGAGTTCGCGATCGCCGCGCGCGAGGCCGTGGCGGCGGGCGTCCCCGTAAGCCAAGCCGCGGCGTTCGCCGCCGAGTTGCGGCATGCGGGCGACCTGCTGGCGCGCTCGGGCTCGGGTGACGAAGCACCGCTCGCGGCGGCGCTCGAGCCGCTGACCGCCCGGGTCCGCGCGCTCGCCGCCGGCGGCGCGGCGCCCGTCGTGCCGATCGCAGCGCCCCCGGCGGACGCCGAGCCCCGGCGGGAGTCCCTCCCCCCGCGGGCCGCCGCAGCGGTGGCGGCGGCAGCGCCGCCGGAGACGCCCGACCTGGTCGGCTCGTGGGCAGCGTACCAGCGGATGAAGCAGGCGGGGATCAGCCCCGCGTCGCTCGAAGCGCTGATCGCCGGCGCCCCTGCCGCGCCGCTGGAGCTGCCCGTGGTGGACATCAAGACCCTCCTCTACCGCGGCGACCGCGCCCTCCGGCGCGCCGAGGAGCTGCGCGCGCAGGCGGAGCAAGCCGCAAGCGATTCGCTCCGGGCCCTCGTCCTGGAAGTCTGCGACCTCGTCGCCCTCGCCCGCGAGCCCACGACCTAGTGCGGCTCCAACGGATCGACGCCGAGCAGCAACCCGCGACGCACTGCACCCACGACGGCAGTCACATTCGGAAACCCGGGCGTGACTAGTGGGAGCGGCACGAGCCGCGTCCGCGGGTACCGCTGGGCATGGGGCGTGGGGCTCGCGGTCACGCTGGCGCTGCTCGCGTGGGCGCTGCACGGGGTAGACGCGCGGGAGCTGATGGGCCAGCTGCGGCGGGCGGATCCCCGGCTCACGCTCGCCGCGGTCGCGCTCGCGACGCTCACGTTTCCGCTCCGCGCCATCCGCTGGCAACTGATCCTCCGGGACGTGGGCGGCAGCCGGTTCCCCCTGCTCCTGCTGTGGCACGCGACGGCGATCGGGTTCATGGCCAACAACCTGCTCCCGGTGCGCGCCGGCGAGTTCGCCCGCGCGTACGCGGCGACGCGCCGTCTGCCGGTCCGGTTCAGCACGGCGCTGGCGTCGGTCGGGGTGGAGCGCGTGTTCGATGGGCTGATGCTGGTGGGGCTGATGACGCTCGCGATCGCGTCGCCCGGCTTCCCGCACCAGGCGGCGATCGGGACGACGTCGATTTCCGGGATCGCGACCGGCGCCGCCGCGCTGTTCGCCGGCGTCCTGGTGGTCGCGCTGCTCGTCGTGCACCGGCCGGGGCCCTGGCTCGCGGCGCTGCGCCGCGGCGCCCACGCCGTGCTGCCGGCGCGCTTCGCCGACCGGGTCACGCACGTCGCGGGGGGGCTGGTGGCGGGACTGGAAGTCCTGAAGAGCCCGGCGCGGTTCCTCGGCGTGGTGGCCTGGTCGGTCGTGCTGTGGGTCGTGAACGCGGCGTCGTTCGCCGTGTGCTTCCGGGCATTCGGCCTCGCGGTCCCGCCGGAGGGCGCGTTCCTGCTGCAGGGCATCGTCGGGTTCGGCGTCGCCCTCCCGGCGTCGCCCGGATACGTCGGCGTGTTCGAAGCGGCGACTCGCGTGACGCTCGCGCTCTACGGCATCGAAGCGACCCCCGCGCTCGGCTACGCGCTCGCGTATCACGCGACCACATTCGTTCCCATCACCCTGCTCGGGCTCTACTCGCTGTCGCGGATGCGCCTGCACCTCGCCGAGCTGCGCCAGGCGAGCGCGACCCAGGACTGACCCGTGGCGGCGGACCGGGTGCGGATCGCGGCCCACGCCAAGCTGAACCTGTTCCTGCGGATCCTCGCGCGGGAATCGCCGGGGGCCGGGGGCGGTGCGGTTGGAGGCGCGGGCGGGGGCGGGGGCGGGTTCCACCAGATCGAGACGGCGTTCGCGCTGCTCGAGCTCGCGGACGAGATCGCGGTCACGCGCACCGCGGCCGGCGTCACGCTCACGGTCCGAGGTCCGGACCTGGGGCCGCCCGACCAGAATCTCGCCGTGCGCGCGGCGCGGGCGGTGCTCGAAGCGACCAGCCGCCGGTTCGGCGTGGCGATCGACCTCACGAAGCGCATCCCCGTGCGCGCCGGCCTGGGCGGGGGCTCGAGTGACGCCGCCGCCGTGCTGCACGCCGTGAACGCGCTCGCCAACAACGCCGTGCCGCGCCACGAGCTCCTGCATTTCGGCGCCAGGCTGGGCGCGGACGTCGCCTTCTTCGCGAGCGGCGTGCCCGCGGCGGTCGCGTGGGGCCGCGGCGAACGGCTGTTCCGGATCGATCCCCCACCCGCCGCCCCCGCGCTCCTCGCCGTGCCGCCGATCGCCGTGGCCACGCCCGACGCCTACCGGTGGTGGGACGAATCGTACCCCGAGCCCACGGCGCGCGGGCCGGTGGTGCTGGACGCGCCGGCGTTCACGTCGTGGGGAAGCATCGGCCGGCTCGGCGGGAACGACTTCGAAATCCCGGTGTTCGGCAAGCACCGGTCGGTGCGCACGCTGTTCGAGAAGCTCGCGCAGACCCATCCCCACTGGGTGCGCCTGTGCGGCTCGGGAAGCGCCGTGGCGGCGGTATACGCCAACGAGCGGCTGCGCGACGAGGCGGCGATGATGCTCGGCGAGACGGGCCAGGCGCTCGTCCGCACCACGACCCGGGCGATTGCGGCCCCGGGGCCGGAGCCGCATACTGGCTGAGTAAGGGAGGGTCAGCATGCCGGAGCAGCTCGTGGGAACCGTGGTCCACTACTTCAAGGGGCCGAGTGTGGCCGTCGTGCGCCTGACCGAGGGCGAGCTGGCCGTGGGCGACCACATCCGCTTCCACGGCCACACGACCGATTTCACCGAGCAGGTCACCTCGATGGAGGTGAACCACCAGAAGGTGCAGCGCGCAACGCCGGGCGATGAGGTCGCGATCCAGATCGTGGACCGCGCCCGGCCGCACGATCAGGTGTCCAAAGTGACCTGACCCGACGCGGCCGGGTCGGCGCCGCGCCCGGTCCGGACGGTGAGCGCCGGCTCTGTAAGGTGCGTCACAGAACGCGGGCCGTGGCGACGTGATAATGAAGCGCTCTATGGAACAGTTCATGCGGACGATGGAGCGGTTCATGCACACGACCCAACCAGTAGGCTGGGCCCGAGTCTGGGCGGCGGCGCCGCCGCTCGAAGGCGAGCCCATGCTGCGGCAGGGCGTGTGGTATCCGGTCGTGAGCGCCGGAGCCACGCGCGCCGTGGTCGAGGTTCGCGGGACACGCGTCGCCGTGCCGACCGACTTCGTCGAGATCCGGGACCGGCGACCCGCGCGCTTCACGGTCGTGTACCGGGCGGTGCACAGCTCAAACCCGGCGAGCGGGACCAGGGCCGATCTGGGACGTGTCTACGCCGTCTGCCCGGCCTCGGGCACGCGGG
>WNGF01012295.1_pt1 | contig 15262 bp, 16 predicted proteins | sample 5400641 | NCBI WGS metagenome assembly WNGF01 (sample SAMN13153371, study PRJNA577476) | soil metagenome | isolation source: 80 cm soil or saprolite under grassland replicate 2 | place: USA:California | collected 2016-06-15
AACCGGTAGCCTCGGTACGGCGAGGCGGCTGGGGAGTTGGCGGGCACGGCTCGATCCTACGCCGCGCGACCAGGCCCAACTTGTCAATCCCGGGAATGGTCAGCCCGATCAGCAACCAGTTCGGATCGGAGGATCTCGAGAAGGCGGCCTAACCAGTTGCGTCCCCCCGTTGAGTTCCCCAGTAACTGCAGAAGCCAACGCCGTTGATGAGCCTGGAGGTACCCGCAGCGATTAGCTGCTCCGCCAATTCGGGGTGTTGTTGAAACTTTGCCCGCAGTAGGCCGAGCATGATCGCGAGCCGGATCTCGAACCAGCCCTTCCGGCGCGTGGCGGCCTGGCCGAGCCTCCTGGCCTCGTAGACGCGAAGGGCGCTAACGATTTGCGCACGCGTTCGCGCATCGTCGGTTGAGAGGCCCAATATGCATGGTCGATCGTCCTGTACGTGACGCCCTCGAACTCGAACCGCGCCTCCGCGGCGCTGCCGAGGCAGCCAAACCTCCCTGGACGTCGTCGAACCTGACAATACAGCGGTCGAATTGCGCAGGTCCGTCGGGATCGAGAAACCGCTGCACTTCCTCCGGAGTCTGGCGTTCCCTGCTCCTCTGGATGAAATACGCCCGCGCACGTCATGCATCTCTTGTGTCACAACCTGGTCCGTGGGTCCGTAGACGGTTTCGAGCTTCTCGCCGATAGGCGTGAGGAGGGTCCGTAGTGGTGTGTCCTTGTTGTCCTGATCACCGAGCAGGTACATCCGAGGATGACCTGGCACCGCGTCGTAGGCAGCAGCCAGGCGGGCGCGATTCTGCTCGGTTGGATCGGACACAAGTTGATCCAGGATCTGCAGACAGCGGTCCGTACTTGTCGGCCGGCGAGTTGCTCGGCACGACGCCAGCCACGGTCGCGGCCCCGCCCGGCCACCCCCTGGTGCCGCGCCGCCCCGGCGCGCCCGAGGTGATCATGCACCCCTCCAGTCAGCACGTGGTCCGCCAGCCGCCGGCATGCGCGCTCATCGAATAAGCCATCCGGGCGAAGAGGGGGTCACCAGCGCGGGGAGAACGCCCTTCAGCGCCTCGGTCATCGAGCAGCTACTCCGTTCCGGGCCGGGTGGTGGCCTGGCGAGCCGCCTCGCGCACCCAGCCGAGGCGCGCTGGCGGGATCAATCCGTAGTTGTAAAACGCAATGCCCGCCACACCGTCCTGCAGGACCGCCTCCGCCGTCTCGATCAGCTGTTGCGAGCTCGTACACTCCGGGGAGTCAGCCGAGAGCCCGACGGTCCAGCGCTCCATCGCGAGGCCCGTCTGCCGGACGCGATCGCGCAACAGACCGCGTGCCCGAACGGCAGACGGCACGTACGCGGGAAGCTCAAGCACGTCGGCCAGCACCGAGACCCCCGGCCAATCGATTCCGGTCACTCCGTCGTCGGCGGGTGCGAAGTAGAAAAGCGGCACGCGGACGGCCTGGCGGACCTCACGCAGCAGGCCCGTCACCGTGGCCCGGCGCGCCGCGAGGTACGCGTCCAACGCCGGGGACCGCTCGCGGAGATTCCCCAAACTCACCGCTCCTGGCATCTCGGTGGCGGCCAGCCGGTCCAACTCGTCCTCGGCGAAGCGCACCACCGCGTCCGCATCCGCTCCCGCCTCCGCACCAGCAGCCAGGCAGTGAGGACAGACGCACAGCGAGAGCAGCAGCTCGCCGGCCGCTCCCATCGGGGTGCCGAGCTTGGGATGCGAGTGGTGCAGCCACCCGAAGAAATGCGCCGGCTCCAGCTCGATCCCGTCGACGCCCTGGCGCTCGGCCAGGTCGCGCGCCAATGCCACCACATAGCGGCGCGCGTCCGGGTTGGCCGGGCAGAGCACGGCTGGGTGGCGCTCGCCGTAGACGTTGAGCTGCGCGGCGGTGGGGTGAGCGGCAGCCACACCTCGTTGTGGAGGCACACCGTCCAGGCAATGGTGCGGAGCCCAGCCGACCGCGCTCGCTCGGCAAGCTCGCCGATCTCGCCGATCTCCTTCAGCAGCGGGCTAACCACCGGCTTGAGCGGCGTGTCCGCATACAGGCGGGCATCGGGCGTGAAGTACATGGCCGCGTCGGCCCTCAGGACGCGCCGGCGGGGGCTGTGCGGGAAGTATCCCTGAAATGAGTGGTAGCTCGGTGCCACGCGCAGGGTCTGCACGCCCAGATCGACGATGGTCGCGAGCGACCGGTCCCAGCCTTCGTCGGCCAGGTCCCACGGGTAGGCCCAAAGGCCAACATCCGGCAGGCTCTGCTCAGGCATGATCGGGTTTGCGGCTGAACAGTCGTCCGCCATCGCACACGATGGCATGCCCCACCACGAAGCTGCACTCATCGGAAGCGAGAAATGACGCGACAGCAGCCACCTCACGCGGCAAGCCGCGGCGGCCGAGCAGCGTCGGCCATTCCTCGCGATCGCGTGGCTCGTCTTCGGCCTGTGGATCGACCGGGCCCGGTGCGATCGCGTTAACCACGATGCCGAGGGGCGTCAGATCGACGGCCATGCTGCGTGTGAGCGAGACGAGCCCACCCTTCGACGCGGCGTACGCAGCATTACCCGGCAGCGGCATCCAGGCCTGCACCGCCCCGACGTTGATGATCCGGCCCCAGCCGCGCCGGGCCATGTCGGGAACGACCGCCTGCGACAGGAGGAACGGCGCCGTGAGATTGCCTGCCAGCACCTCCTGCCAGGAGACGAGGTCGATGTCTGTGAAGGTGCTGCGCCGGCGATTGAAACCAGCATTGTTGACCAGGATGTCGACCGTGCCGAGGCGCTCGCGCACGGTGGACACCACGCGCTGGATGTCATCCGGGTGTGTGACGTCGGCCGACACGGCGAGCGCCTCGCCGCCGGCCGCCTCGATGTCCGCGGCAGTGCGGTCGAGCGGCTCCTGACTGCGCTGGGTGATGGCGACGCGCGCGCCATCGCGGGCGAGTCGACGGGCGATGGCACGCCCCAGCCCCTGACCGCCGCCCGTCACCAGGGCGACGCGCCCTTGCAGTCCGCTCACCGCTTGCCCTGCTTGTCGGATCGGGAGATGCCGTCAGGGCCGTAACCGAGCTGCACCGACAACTTTCCGGCAGCCTCAGTCAGTGGCTCGACGAGCTCGTTCAGGCGCTCGCGCAAGAGTCGGAAAGCCGGCCCCGTGATGCTGATCGCCGCATTCGCCGTGCCGGTGTGATCAAACACGGGCGCGGCCACACAGCGCACCCCGAGGCGATGCTCCTCGTCGTCCACCGCGTAGCCCAGGCGCCGCACTCGTGCGAGGTGCTCAGCGAGATCCTCTCTGCTCGTGATCGTGTTGGGGGTCATGGCCGGCAGCCCGAACCCAGCCAGGGCCGTCTCGAGGCGGTCCGCTGGCCCAACGGCGAGCAGCACCTTGCCCATGGCCGTGCAGTGGCAAAGAACTCGCGTTCCCACCCGAGCGCGAATAATCACCGGGTGCTGGCTCGGAACCTGGGCGATGTAGACGACCTCACCTTCGTCGAACACGCCGAGGTGCACGGCCTCGCCGCTCACGGCGCCGAGCTGCTGAAGATATGGGCGGGCTTCGGCCTCGAGGTCGAGTTGTGTGATCGCGCGGTGGCCAAGGTGCACAAGACGCAGGCCGAGCGAATAGCTGCGGGTTAGGGGATCGAACCGGAACAGGCCGTAGCGGGTCAGGGAGGTCGCCAGTCGGTGCGTGGTGGTCTTGTCCAGGTGGGCGGCGCGGCTGAGCGCGAGTAGCGATACGGGGCCGGGATGCTCGGCCAGGACGTGCAGGAGCTGCAATGCCTTTTCGACCGTCTGCGAGCGGGCGCGGCGTCTGGCGACCACCTGCACGCCGAGCTCGGGCGACACGATGGCAGCATCTGTCACGATGTGCGCCATGGGTGCATTTCCTGGAACAACGCTCGCAGGGCCCCTCCTAGTACCGCAAGGAAGAGTCGCAAGCGCTCTTTGACGATGCGAGACTGACTACCTACACTCTATCAATTCGCACTAGCGGTGCACATAGTGAGCCCCAGTGAGGAGGGTCCTTTGCATGACCGCGTCTCTTCGCCCTGGGTTGCCGGAGCAGGTAGGCCTATCCCGCCGCAGCTTCCTGCGGACCGCACTGCTGGCCGGCGCGGTCGCCACCGGTGGTCTCTTGGCCGCCTGTTCCGGCAGCCAGCCGGCTGCGCCGCAACCAGCCGCTAATCCGCCAGCGGGCGCGCCGGCCGCGGCCGCGTCCCCGGCCGCCCAGGCGACCGCCATTGCACCCGCCTCGGGCAGCGGCGCCAAGACGCTGACCGTCGGGGTCTACGCGTATGTGCCGCAGGGGATTCCTTTCGATCAGGTCGCCAGGACGTACGCCGACGCGCACGGCGTCACCGTGAACGTCGCTCCGATCGCCAACGACATTACTCGCGATTCCGCGGCCTTCGTGCAGCGCATGGCGGCCGACGTGCAGGCAAAGCGCTCGACGTACGATCTGATCGCCGGGCCGACGACCTGGATCGAGGTTGCCCCGCTCGCCAAGCTCGGCGCCATCGAGCCGATCGATGCATACGTGCCGAAGTCCCTGCTCGACGATATGTACGACCCCGTCAAAAAGGGCGTCACGTTCTCTGACGGCAAGATCTACTCGATGCCGTGGTGGGCGGACGTCGTCGGCTTCATGTACCGGAACTCGATGCTCAAGGACGCCCTCGGTAGCGATACGCCCCCGAGCACGTGGGACAAGGTTCTGGAGGTCTGCCAGACGCTCAAGTCCAAGCTGTCAAGCAAGTCCGCCTACGGCGCCGACTGGAACCAGGGACACCGGCTGTACCTGCCGATTGTGTCCACCCTCACCACCAACATGTACACATCAGATGGCCTGTGGAACGTCGACGATCCCGTCTACCTGCAGGCGCTGCAGATGATCCAAAAGCTGTACCCGTTCATGCCAACGAGCTCGCAGCAGGACCTGGGCAGCAGCCAGGCGTTCCAGGCTGGCCAGGTCGCGATGGCAACGTACTGGCCGACCCAGGTGCTGCGCGCGATCCAGGCGGGCCAGCCCAAAGACGACATCGCTATGGTGTCCAACCCGAAGGGCACGAAGGCGGGGACGCTGTTCTGGAACGCCGATGTGATCATCCCCAAGTTCTCCTCAAACAAAGAAGAGGCGGGGCGGTTCATGAACGAGGCGCTGCTCAGCGATTTCACCGTGCAGAAGACCTACGAGAACTGGAAGCTGATGCCGTACAAGACGATCAACGAGAAGCTCCAGTCGACGCTGCCAGACTGGGCCAAACCGCTGATCGCCGAGCTGTCCAGCGGCCAGCCGTTACCCATGAACCCGTACTTTCTGGGTTTCGAGCAACCTGTCTTCAAGGAAGAGGCCGAGAAGATGATCCTGCAGGGTCAGTCCCCCGAGCAGACCCAGAAGAACCTCTCCTCCCGCTTCAAGTCCAGTCTGCAGGACTTCAAGGGCTAGAGAGAAGCACGCACATGAGCGCCTCGGACGCCGCCGCGAGCTCGGGGGTTGCGCCGCGGCCGGTAGGAACGGCTGCTGGTGGCTGGGCGCCGCGCGGCGAGGTGGCGATGGGCTGGCTGTTCATCGCCCCGCTGCTGGCGGTTTTCATTGGCTTCGTGGCCTACCCCGTTGCAACGTCAATCGGGTACGCCTTTTCGCGCTATCAGTTCCTGACCGGTGAGCCGCCACGGTTCGACGGGCTGACGAACTTCCAGCGCTGGATCGCCGACCCGCGCCTGCTGGAGACCATCTGGACCACGCTCGGTTACACCGCTATCTACGTGCCGATCAGCACGGTCTACGCGCTGATCGTGGCCATCCTGATCGATCGGGTGGTGAGCCGGCGTTTTGCAACCGCCTACCGGGTACTGCTGTATCTGCCGGTCGTGCTCCCCGCCAGCATCATCTTCCACATCTGGAAGTGGATGTACGACCCGACCTGGGGCATGTTCAACCAGCTGCTGGCCAACCTGGGCCTGCCCGGCCTGCGCTGGCTGTCCGATCCGAGCCTGGCGCTGCCCTCGGTTGCCATCGTCGAGGTGTGGCACCTGATGGGCATCACGATGATGTTGTTCCTGGTCGGGCTGAACAACATCCCTCGCGAGCTTGGGGAAGCGGCGCGCGTGGACGGCGCCAACGGCTGGCAGGTGGTGCGTCACATCACGTTGCCACTGCTGCGTCCCATCTTGTTCATCGTCCTGGTTCTCCGCCTGCAGACGCTCGGCGTAATTGTCGCGCCGCTGATCATGACCGACGGTGGGCCCATCCGTGCGACCACGACCTATGGCCTGCAGGCCTACTACATTGCCTTCCGCGACACCAACTGGAATATTGGCTACGCGAGTGTCTGGTTCGTGGTCCTGGGCCTTTTCTCGGCGGCGCTCGCGTACGTCGGCTGGCGCACGATGCGCAGCCAGGTGGAGTGAGCTGATGAGCGCGGCAGGCTTCGCCGGTCCATGGCGGCGTCATTGGTCGCCCCCGCCGTGCGCCGGTGTCCTGAAGCATGCCACGCTGTTGCTGTCGGTGTTCGTCAGCCTGGCGCCGTTCCTGTGGTTGGTGTCCATCGCGCTGCGACCGGTGACCGAGACGTACGTAGCACCGATGCCGATCCTGCCCACCCAGCTGACGCTCGAGCACTTCTCGGAGATGACAGCCATGGCGCCGCTGATGGTGGATTACTACCGCAATAGCTTCATCATCACGGGCGCGTCGGTGGCTGCCGTGGTGCTTATCGCCAGCCTGTCTGGCTACGCCTTCGCTCGCCTGCACTTTCCGGGGCGCGATCTGACCTTCTGGATCGTGGTGTTCACGATGTTCCTGCCCTCGATGATCGCAGTGCCATCGTTGTATGTGCTGCTGAGCAATTTCAGCCTGCTGGACACCTGGCTTGGCCTGATCCTCCCCTACACGGGCTGGTACCTGCCGGTGAGCGTCTTCATCATGCGCGGCATCTTTCAGACGATCCCGAAGGACCTGGAGGACGCCGCGCGAATTGACGGCGCATCCCCCTGGCAGATCTTCTGGCGCATCATGCTGCCGCTCGGGTTGAGCGGCACTATCGTCGTCGCCATCTTCGCCTTCGTACCGATCTGGGGCGAGTACCTGTTCTCGTTCACGTTCACCAGCACCGCCGCGGCCATGCCGATGTCGGTGGGCATACGGTTCTTCGAACCCAGTCCGGCCACGGGCAAGTACACCTTCAACGTCGCGGCGGCGGCCGCGCTGGTGATGTTCGTCCCCTCGCTGGTGGTCTACGCCAGCCTCCAGAAGTGGTTCAGCAAGGGACTGCTGGAGGGAGCGCTGAAGTTCTGATGGGCATCTACGAGCGACTCGGCGTGCGGACACTCATCAACGCGGCCGGCGACCTGACAACGCTTGGCGGAACGCTCATGGAGCCCGAGGTCGTCGAGGCAATGGAAGAGGCAGCGCGCGGCTTCGTACGGCTGCAGAGCCTGCAACACAGGGCTGGTGGGGTGATTGCCCGCCACACACACGCGGAGGCTGGCTACGTGACCTCCGGCGCCGGAGCGGGGATTGCACTGGGGATTGGCGCCTGCCTCGCGGGGGGATCCTCACCGGCTGCTGTCGCTGCCAGACACGACGGAGTTTCCGCGCCGTCGGGTGGTGCTGCAGGCGTGCCACCGCACCCAATACTGGCGCCTGTTCGGCGTGAGCGGAGCCACCATCACGGTGGTGGAGGGCCACAGCGAATTGGTGCGGGAGGTGGCTCTCAGGGATGTGGCCGCGGTTGGCTTCGTGCATGAGCAGGCTGACTCTGGCGTGCCGTTCGAGCAGGTGGTGGAGACGGCGCACACACGCGGCGTCCCGGTCCTGGTGGACGCTGCCGCGGCGCTGCCACCGCCCGAATACCTCTGGCACTACTCGGACGTCGGAGCCGATCTGGTCGCCTTCAGTGGTGGGAAAGCGCTACACGGGCCGCAGGCGACAGGCATCCTGGCCGGGCGAGCCGACCTGATCCAGTCGGTAGCCCACCTGCACCAGGGACAGTACTACCGTCCACGGCCGTTCAACGGGCAGGCGATCGGTCGGCCGCTGAAGGTCGGCAAAGAAGAAATCGCGGGGCTGGTGGCGGCGCTGGAGCTGTACGCGCGCCGTGATCACGCCGCCGAGCGCCGCCGGTGGGAAGCGGACATGCGCCTCATTGCGGACCGTCTGGACGGCATCTCGGGCGTCCGCGCCGAGTACACGTTCCCGCTCCCAAACCGCCGACCGCTGCCGTGCGTGCTGCTCCATCTGGACGAGCACGTGCTGGGCCGCTCGGCGGCGGAGGTCCAGCGCGTACTCGAGGACGAGGATCCATCGGTTGCCCTGGGCGACGGCCAGGTGGCTAACGGCATGCTGCTCGTGTATCCGTCCAACCTGCGGCCCGGCGAAGCCACGATCGTCGCGGATCGGCTGCGACGAGTGTTGACGCAGACTCCGGCCGGGGTGCGGGCGTGAGGCGACTGCGGATCGGCGTGGCGGGTGTGGGCATGATCGCCCAGAAGATGCACCTGCCCAACCTGGCGCGCATGCCCGAGGCCGAGGTTGTCGCGCTCTGGAGCCGGCGCGCAGAGAGTCTGGAGGCAGGTCTCGCCGTGCTGCGAGGTGGCGCCCCGTCGCTCTATCACGATTACGCCAGGTTCCTCTCGGACGCCGCCATCGAGGCGGTCCTCATCAGCGCACCCGACAACCTGCACGAGCAGATGTTCCTGGAGGCACTCTCGGCAGGGAAACACGTCTACCTGGAAAAGCCGCCGGCGATCACGGTTGAGGGCAACCGCCGCGTGCTGGCGGCGGCGCACGCCTCCGACCGTGTCACCATGATCGGACTGCAGAACCGCTACTCCAGCCTGTACATCCGTGCCGCCGACCTGCTGCGCGAGGGCGCCATCGGTCCACTCCGAGTGCTGTCGTGCAAGGAGTATCGCGTCCCGTTTCTTCCCAAGCCAGGCAACTGGATCCTGACCCGCGCCGGGACCGGCGGTTCGCTGCTGGTCAAGTGCATTCACTTTTTGGACGCCTTCAACTGGTACGCCGGCGGGCAGCCGGAGCGAATCGTCGCCACCGGTGGCCATGGAGTGGTGGCTGGGCAGGAGACGCTCGACCACGCCTGGGTATTGGTGGATTACGCAAACGGCGTTCAGGCCTGCCTGGGGATGGTCCTCTTCGCGCCGCGTGGTGAGCGGGTGGAGTTTGAGCTCATCGGGGACAGGGGCCGCCTCGCGCTCGACGTGGAGCGCCAGGAGCTGAGAGTAGAGACAGCGGAGGGCGTCAGGACGGAATCGACGGCGCCCGAGGGGGAGCACTTCCACCCGGGCAGTCGTCTGGCACTGGAGGATTTTGTGAGCTGTGCACTCAGTGGTGGCGTGCCGCGCGCCAGCCTGAAGGTCGGCGGAGCAGTCCGTGACTGAAGGACAGCCCGTGACGATGTCGTCGCTGGCGCTCATATGAGCGATCGCCTGGACCTCCTGATTCGGGGCGGCACCGTGCTGGACCCGGGCGCTGGCCTGAGCCAACGCGCCGACATTGGCGTCTCCGACGGCCGCATCGCCGCGCTGGGCCCCGACCTCCCCAGCGATGGTGTGGGAGAGGTGCTCGACGCGACCGGCTGCTACGTTACTCCTGGCCTGATCGACCTGCACACCCACGTCTACTGGGGTGTCAACGAGTTCGGCATGGACATCGACCCGGTCTGCCTGCAGACCGGCGTGACGACCGCGGTCGACGCCGGCTCGGCGGGCGCGGTGAACTTTCCCGGGCTGGTGCGGTACGTCGTCGAACCGGCCACGACGCGCCTGCTGGCCTTCGTCCACGTCGCCCTGCATGGGGTGCAGAAGAGGCCGCCAACCGAGCTGCGGGACATCACCTATGCCGACGCCGAGCGAGCGGCCGAAACCATCCGCGAGAACCCGGACGTAGCGGTCGGGGTGAAGGTCCGCATGTCCTCGCAGATCGTCGGTCACAATGGGCACGAGGCCCTGCGGCGCGCCATCAATGCCGCGGTGTTGGCCGCCGGTCGGCTGATGGTCCACATCGGTGGCAGCCCCATTCCCCTGGAGGAAATCCTGAACGCGCTGCGCCCTGGCGACATCGTGACCCACTGCTTCACGGGCAATCCGCCGAGCGTGGTCGATGAGCGTGGCAGGCTGCGCAAGGCCGCCTGGGAGGCACGCGCGCGCGGCGTGTTGTTCGATATCGGCCACGGCAACGGCAGCTGCAGCTTCGACGTGGTGCGGCGTGCGCTTGAGCAGGGATTCAAGCCGGATGTCATTAGCACGGACCTCCACCGCTTCTCCGTGCACGAGCCGGTGGTGGACCTGCCCACGACTCTGTCTAAGTTCCTGGCATTAGGCCTGTCCATCGAGGAGGTGATTCAGGCCAGTACGGTCGCGCCGGCTCGGGCGATCGGCCGCCAGGACAGAATCGGCCGCATCGAGCCCGGGCGTGAGGCGGACTTGGCGGTCCTAGTCATGAGAGAGGGGCACTTCACGTTCGAAGACGCGGAGCGTCATCCACTGCAGGCCGACCGTCGCATCCAGGCGCGCTGGACGGTCCGAGCCGGCAAGGCCCACCCGGGCACCGGGCTCGCCGACGCAGACGGCGCCGCCTGAGCCAGGTTGGCGCCCACCGGTCCCAACCGTGCCCCCGATCGGACTCGCCACCGACAACACCGAAGCGATCGTCACGCCCGATATCGGCGCGAACTGCGTGGCCTTCCGGATGGTGGACACACGCGCGCTCGAGCCGCCGGCCCCGCCCGCTGAGCAGCTTGGTGGATTCGTGCTTATCGAGGCTCGCGACCTGAACGAGGCGATTCAGATCGCCGGGCGGATCCCGAGCGCGCGCATCGGGAGCATCGAGGTGCGTCCCGTCATCGACCTCCGACGCGAGCGCTCGGCGCGGTGAGCCACGGCGTGGCCACCGAGCTGCGGGAGCCAACGCGCACCCGCTGCGGTTCCAAAACCTCCTCGATCCTCAAAAAGAGTTCTCGGTCTGTGCTGTTCTGCAACAGCTGAATGCAGGACCCCATTCGCTTCGCATCCTCCCGGTGGCGACAGCATTAAGCGACCGCCTGCCCGAAGTCCTTGCACAGCCACTGAGCGGTCGCGCTGGCCAGTGACTCACGGGCAGCGCGCAACTCGTCAGCGACCGGGCCCGCCAGCCGATCGACGTCGTCCCGGGGACACATTCAGTACCGCACACACTTCCAGGGCCGTCGAACCCTGACACTCTAGTCATGTGCACGCGAAAACGCAGAGGCGCCAGGCGTTGGCCTCGCGGGAGCTACGGCGGCTGCTGAACAGCCCTGTTGAGCGCTCACGCGGGACGTGGGGTGGCGTAGTGGTCTTCGAGGGCGACCTGGACAGTACGGAGCAAGTCGTCGAGATTGAATCCTTCGGGCCAGATATAGACGTGGTGCTGGTTCAGTCGCGCTTCGTGTCCTGCGAGCAACCAGTCGGCGACCGGGCAGAGCAGCACCGGAATCGTTTGCGTTGTTGCACGTGCCTTGATTGCCTCCAGCGCCAGCCAACATTCCGCCTCCTGCCCGGGCACGAGGTCCAGCACGACCAACTTCGGCCGTATGCGCTCAACCAGGCCGGGCGCCGCTCGCCAGTCCGAGGTCCTGCGCACCGTCAGGCCCAGGGTGTCCAGCAGAGTCTGAATGACATGGAGAAAACTCGATTGGCCGCTGACGGCCACGATCTGCGACCGAATCCCCAACGTGCTCGTCATCGCGCCGCGAGCCTGCGCTGGCCACGTTGCGCGCCCGGTTGCTCAGCGTAAACGGCTGGTTACAGTTGTTCGTTTTGGTCGTTTTGGTCTAGCACGCGGAACATCGCCTCGGAGGCCGAGTGGGACGCCCGGCCTGTGAAATGCAGTCCGGCCGGCATGCTGTACCAGAATCGAGCTGAGTGGAGGCCACGAGCACGTCAAGTCCATGTGCTGCTGGTGCTTGCAGTCGCGCTGGTCGGCCTACACGCGCCCGTCGCAACCGGCTGGGCGGACGAGCTGATCGTCGACGACGCCGATGCCGCCGTTCAGCGAAGCGGTGCCTGGGAGGCGAGTGCTACGACGCCGGGCTTCTATGGTGGCGGTTACCTGTTCCACGCGTCAGGCCATGGCACCGCCACCATACGCTGGCCATTTCCGGCTGGCGGCGCGCCTGGCCGATATGACGTCTTCGTCCGCTGGAGTAGTGGTCCGAATCGAGCCAGCACAGCCAGGTACGACGTCGTGGATGCTACTGGCGCCACGCATGTGACTCGCAATCAACAGATTGGTGGCGGGCGGTGGCAGGCTCTCGGGACATTTACATTCGACCCGGGCCAGGCCCAGGGCGTCACTCTCTCGGGCGACGCCGACGGTGTCGTGGTCGCCGACGCGGTTGCCTGGGTGGGTCCTCTGGATACAGACGCGGGTGTTGGCCTCACCGATCTGGCCGCGGTACAGCCACTCCAGCGCGCCGTGGATCTGGGGGATCAGCCATGGCGGCTGGACCCTCTGGATTTCGCGAGAGCGGACGCGACCGTACTGGGCTTTGGCGCAACCGATCCGATGGAGCTGGTTGAGGAGAAGACGGGATCTTCGCGGGTACGCGCTCAACATGCGGGCGCCACCTATGAGATTCGGGTAATCCAGCCGGCGCGGCTCGGTCGGACAGGCGTCTGGGTGGTCGAATCTGTCCACCGGCTTGGATCAGCGGGCCCATGAGCACCCGATCCTGGATCCAGTCTGCGGCGGCCCTGCACTGCTGACCAGTGCCTGCGGCCGCAGAGGAGCTGCCCTGTTCCGGGGTCCATGAGGCGGCCAGCAGCAGCTCGGTGTCAGCCAATTACATAGCGGTGGTCGCGAGGGGTCGTCCGGTGAGGTCGTCCACCGCCCGTGCCAACTCTTCTATGTCGAACGGCTTGCGCAGGTATCTCTGAACGCCACGAGCGGTTAGCGATACGGCTGCATCCCGAGCAGCCGAGACCACCACGGTCGGGATAACGTCGCCGCCGGCAATGGCCTGATAGCGCTCGACGAAGTCCCAGCCGCTCGAGCGCGGCAGCATCAGATCAAGCACAATCACGTCCGGCTGAATCTCGGTGACGTGTGCGAGAGCCTCGAGGCCATCCTGAGCGGTTTTGACCTCGTAACCACGGTCGGCGAGATCGTCGGCGATCATCCACTGGATCCAGGGGTCATCCTCCACCACCAGGACGCAGGTCAACGTGACATCTCCTGGTTCTGAGTCATCGCTCGTGTCGCGAGCTCGACAACTCTGTTTCCACGCTATCGCCTGTCCCTTCCGTGCGCAACAAGCGATTCGGGGAAGCCGGCGTGTTTGGAACATTCCCTCTTAGCCCTCGTTCTTCGCCGACCCGGCGCGTTGACACACGGCTCACAGCTAGCTCGTTGGTCTGCGCGGGTACCAATCAGGCGTTGATGGCCTCGGCGACAACGCTCGGTTCGCAGCAGCGCCCGATTCTTATATCCACACGTTATCCACACGGTGACTGCCGCTGCGGCGCAGAACGCGACGGCAGCGTCCTCAGGCTTAGCTCGAGCGTGCGCGCTGAGGGCGAGTTCTGCTCGTACGCGCGGCCGGGCTATTCAGCTGGCCCGAACAGCCTCGACCCTGATTTCGAGTTCAAGTCGTCACCCCGACCAGGCGATCTCGGGTACGAGTCCAATGGTTTCCGCACCGCTCGCACGGCGCGTTCCCAAGCTCGCCCTCATCAAAGCGCGTACGGTCGGAGCGTAGCAGATTGATGTCGTCAACCTGCTGATCAGTCGGCGGGTCTCCTGCAGTTTGCCTGCGGCTACCACCGGACGAGCGTCTCCGGGTTTTCTCTGGCGTGTTGTCGCGAAGTGCATGATCGCCTGGTGGGCTTACCGATATACGGAAGAGGGGGACTCTGATCATGGAGCGGCGTAGTCATCAGCCCATGCGTCAACGGCCATCAGGCGTATAGGCGCAGCGACGTCAGGGTGGCAACCCCTGACCCGTGTTTGTTCGGTACCACCGTGAGCCGCAGATGGGTGAGGTCGTGGAGATCAAGGCGGAGATTTTCCCGTTGGAAGGTCGATCCCCGCGGGCTGAACGTGTACTCCTGCACCAGCACCCGGCGGTAGCTGCGGCCCGCGTCCGTCGATGCTTCGACGTGCACCTCCTGCGTGCGCTCCTGCTGCGTGTCCTCTACTTCGTACACGAGACGCGTGACGGACTGCGGCTGATCGAACGCCAGCACGAGCTGCTCGGTGGTGTCGGCCTGCGCCGCCGCCCAATAGGAGCCACCCGGACCTGTGTGCTCGTCCAGCAGGTGCTCCACGGGATGCCCCGGGTCTTCGGACGAGTAGTCGATTGTGGCAACACTGGCCAGGTTCAGTGGAGCCGAGTCGTCGTCAGGCTCAGTCGGCTGGTTCAACCGTCGTTTCCGTAGCGTGTTCATGACGGTCTGCAGTGGGCTTAGTTGGGTGGAGCGACCTGTTCGACGCTGTGCAGCAACTCACTCAGTTCGAATGGCTTGTTCAGGCAGGCCCGAGCGCCCAGTCGTGGGGCCGCCTCCCCTGCGCCAGCAGTGCCGGAAAGCACAACCAGAGGCACTCGCCCCCACTTGGTTCGCTCTCGCAGCGTGCGCATCAGCGTCGGGCCATCCATGATGGGCATCTCGAGGTCGAGGACCAGTGCGTCCGGGCGGTGCTTGCGGAAAGCCGCGAGGGCCTGTCGGCCGTTGCACGCCGCGTCGACCTGATAGCCGTCCTCCAGCAAGGCGTCGGTGACAACGTTGCGTACTGCGGCATCGTCGTCGACGACGAGGATGCGCGTCATAGCCGGCTGAACGGGGCAGCCTGCGTGCCACGGCTCGACGCGCTGGTTGAAGCGATGGTCAGCATCTTGATGCTCCTATGGTTTGTCAAGCCGCGAGCGGACCGATTGGGAGGGTTGCCTCGAGGCGCAGCAGACGATAGATGTCGCGAGCGACGTGTCGCTTGAGGCAGCGGATGATCTTCTTCGTGCTGAGGCCCTGGCCAGTGCGGCGAGTGACGTACTGACGGGTACGGGGATCGGTCGCCATGCGACACAGCACGATGACCCACAAGGCACGGTTGGCATCGCGATTGCCGCCGCGGTTCAGGCGGTGGCGTGTTGTCGGCCGGAGGAGGCGTCGACGGGACTGACGCCACAGAGGGCTGCGAAGGAGGCCTCGCTCCCAAGGCGCTCGGGGTTGTCACCGCTTGCAACCAGCAGGGCTGCAGCAGTATCTGGGCCTACTCCGTGAGTG
>WNGF01006277.1_pt1 | contig 15261 bp, 14 predicted proteins | sample 5400641 | NCBI WGS metagenome assembly WNGF01 (sample SAMN13153371, study PRJNA577476) | soil metagenome | isolation source: 80 cm soil or saprolite under grassland replicate 2 | place: USA:California | collected 2016-06-15
GGCGTAGGCTGACCGCGTCGGGTCGCCTCGGTGCCGACGGGCGCAGAACGGAGCTGTCGTGAGATCTCTCTTGGTCGTCGCGCGGCGAGCAACCCTGCTCGCGGCGCTCGTCGCCTGGGCGCCGGCCCGCGCGAACGAGGGCGCCCCCGCCGGCGAGGCGAAGCCGCCGTCGGTCCCCGAGAAGCCGGGACACTTCGAGGCGCAGCCCCCGCCGTTCTCACCCGGCATCTTCCCCTGCACCGGCTGCCACACGGGGCCGGGAGACAAGACGCGCCGCGAGCTCGCCTTCCACGACGACGTCAAGTTCGAGCACGACGCCGAGCACCGCTGGTGCCTCGACTGCCACTCGAACGAGAACCGCGACGTCCTGCACCTGTCGAACGGCGACCCGGTGCCGTTCACCGAGTCGTACCGGCTGTGCGGCCAGTGCCACGGCGACAAGTACCGCGACTGGCGCGTCGGCGTGCACGGCAAGCGCGTCGGCATGTGGGATGGGCAGAAGACCTATTTCCTGTGCGTGAACTGCCACAACCCCCACTCGCCCCGCTTCAAGCCGCTCGAGCCCGAGCCGCGGCCGCGCCGGCCCGAGGAGATGCGCCGATGACCGCCCCGCGGAAGGACCTGCCGGTCGTCCAGGGAGAGGCGCAGGGAGAGGGGCCCTCTCGGCCTGCGGGATCGAGGACTTCTTCCGGAAGAGCTTCCGCGAGCTCTCGAAGGAGGACGTGAAGGCGCTCCTCGCGCGGCTCGAGAAGAAGCACTCGGCGAAGTACGGGAAGGCCGTGACGATGGCGGGGACGCCGGCGCTCCCGGGCGTCGAGTTCGGCTACGGCCTCGACCTCTCGCGCTGCGTCGGCTGCCGCCGCTGCGTCTACGCCTGCGTGAAGGAGAACAACCAGTCGCGCTCGAACCCGCAGATCCACTGGATCCGCGTGCTCGAGATGGAGAAGGCGCACGGCGTGGACCTCGCGCACAGCGAGATCTACTACGAGGCGGCCGAGGTGCCGCGGCCGGGCCACTTCTACATGCCGGTGCAGTGCCAGCAGTGCCGCAACCCGCCCTGCGTGAAGGTCTGCCCGGTGCAGGCCACCTGGAAGGAGCCCGACGGCATCGTCGCCATCGACTACGACTGGTGCATCGGCTGCCGCTGCTGCATGTCGGCTTGCCCCTACGGCGCGCGCCACTTCAACTGGGCCGAGCCGGACCTCCCGAAGGAGGAGATGAACCCGGTCACGCACTACCTGGGGAACCGGCCCCGCCCGAAGGGCGTCGTCGAGAAGTGCACCTTCTGCGTGCAGCGCACCCGCGCCGGGCGCTACCCGGCGTGCGTCGAGGTCTGCCCGGTCGGCGCGCGCAAGTTCGGGAACCTGCTCGATCCGCAGAGCGAGATCCGCCGCGTGATGGACACGAAGCGCGTGTTCGTCTTCAAGGAGGAGCTCGCGACGCAGCCGCACTTCTACTACTTCTACGCGACCTAACCCGGAGTGACTCGATGAGCGGGATCCTCGACTTCCTGGGCGGGTGCGCGCGGCTGGTGGCGCGCGGCAATCGCGCCTACTACGCCTGGCTGGCCGCGCTGGCGGTGGCGATCCTGGTCGGCGCGGTCGCCTACGCGCACCAGTTCTCGACCGGCCTCATCGCCACCAACATGCGCGATCAGGTGAGCTGGGCCTTCTACGTGGGCAACTTCACGTTCCTGGTCGGCGTCGCGGCGGCGGCGGTGCTGCTCGTCATCCCCGCCTACGTCTACAACTGGGGCCCGATCAAGGAGGTCGTGATCCTGGGCGAGCTGCTCGCCATCTCGGCCATCACGATGTGCCTCCTCTTCGTCCTCGTGGACATGGGGCGCCCGGACCGTTTCCTCCACATCCTCCCGCTCCTCGGGTCGCCCAACTGGCCGCGCTCGATGCTGGCGTGGGACGCGCTCGTGCTGAACGGCTACCTGGCGCTGAACCTCACGGTGGTGGTCCACATCCTCTACACGGGCTACCGCGGCCATCACTACAACAAGTCCTTCGTCATCCCGCTCGTGCTCTTCTCGATCCCGGCCGCCGTCTCGATCCACACGGTGACGGCGTTCCTCTACAACGGGATGGCGGCGCGCCCGTTCTGGAACGCCTCCATCCTGGCGCCGCGCTTCATCGCCTCCGCCTTCTGCTCCGGGCCGGCGGTCATGATCATCCTCTTCCAGGTGCTCAGGAAGACGACCGCCGTCCAGGTGAAGGACGAGGCCATCTTCAAGATCGCCGAGCTCATGGCGTACGCGATGTTCGTGAACCTGTTCCTGCTCGGCGCCGAGGTGTTCAAGGAGTACTACTCCGCCACCGAGCACCTGCTCTACACGCAGTACCTCTGGAGCGGCATCGGCGAGCACAGGGCGCTCGTGCCGTTCGCGTGGCTCGCGCTCTTCTGCAACGTGACGTCGTTCCTCCTCTTCCTCATCCCGCGCACCCGGAAGAGCTTCATCACGCTCAACCTGGGCTCGCTCCTCATCTGGGCGGGCTGCTACATCGAGAAGGGGATGGGGCTCGTCATCCCCGGCATGACGCCGGACACCCTCGGCGAGATCTACGAGTACCGGCCCACCGCCACGGAGTGGTCGATCGCGGCGGGCGTCTTCGGTGTAGGGTTCCTCGTCTTCACGATCCTCGTGAAGATCGCCGTGCCCATCATGACGGGCACGTTCCAAAAGAGGGAGCGCGCCGGCGAGCCCGAGCCCGCGCCCGCCGCGGTTCCATGAGCGACCTCACGGTCGCAAGGAGACACGCATGAAGCGCATCGCCGTCGCCCTCGCCGCCACCTTTGCCTTCGGCCTCGCCGCGCCCGCGCGCGCCGAGGACGGCAAGGCCCTCTTCGCGCAGAAGTGCGCGAGCTGCCACGGCCCGGACGGCAAGGGCAAGACGAAGATGGGGGAGAAGCTGGGCGCGAAGGACCTGACGAAGGAGACGAAGGAGCCGCTCGCGGAGATCGTGAACGACATCGAGAACGGCAAGCCGCCGAAGATGCTGCCCTACAAGGGCAAGCTCACCGACGCCGAGATCAAGGCGGTCGCCGAGTACATCAAGGCCGGCCTGAAGTAACCCGAGTCCACGAGGGCTGGACCCCAGGGGCGGCACCGCGCTTGCGCGTGGTCGCCCCTCTTTCTTGGCGTGCGGCGGGGCGCGCGGGTCCGCATCGAGGGGGAAGCGCGAGCAGGAGGGTAAGCCATGTTCGAGAGCACCCCACGTGAAGAGCGTGGTGCACGGACCTGCCGATCCGTTTACCGGCGCCGCGTCGCGTGGAGGATCGGGCGCGGCGCCGAGGCCATCGGGTGCCCCCGCCGACGGTTTCGCTTTACACCCCGCCTGCGGGCGGTACAGCTACCCGGCAGCGCTCGGAGGAGCGCCCCATGCACGTGCCGACCGACCTGTACCGCCCCTCGCTCGCGCTCCTCACCGACTTCTACGAGCTGACCATGGCGGCCGCCGCCCTGAAGCGCGGCGTCGCCGGCGAGGAGGCGGTCTTCAGCATCTCCTTCCGGAGGAACCCGTTTCACGGCGGCTTCACCATCGCGGCGGGCCTCGATCCCGTCATCGACTACCTCGAGCGCTACCGCTTCGACGACGGCGACCTCGCCTTCCTCGCCGCGCAGCGCGACGCCACGGGCCGGCCGCTCTTCGAGCCCGCCTTCCTCGACCACCTGCGCCGGCTCGAGCTCGACGTGGACGTCGACGCCGTCCCGGAGGGCACCGCCGTCTTCCCGTGGGAGCCCATCCTGCGCGTGAAGGGGCACGTCATCCCCTGCATGCTGCTGGAGACGCCGCTCCTCACGCTGGTGAACTTCCACACGCTCGTCGCGACCAAGGCCGCCCGCGTCTGCCTCGCGGCGCGCGGCGAGCCCGTCCTCGAGTTCGGGCTGCGGCGGGCGCAGGGCTTCGACGGCGGGCTCTCCGCGTCGCGCGCCGCCTACATCGGCGGCTGCGCCGCCACCTCCAACGTCCTGGCGGGCAAGCTCTTCGGCATCCCCGTCAAGGGGACGCACGCGCACGCCTGGGTCATGCTCTTCGACGACGAGCGCGAGGCCTTCCGGGCCTACGCCGAGGCGATGCCCGGCAACTGCGTGCTGCTCGTCGACACCTACGACTCGCTCGAGGGCGTGGACCACGCCATCGAGACCGGGCGCTGGCTGCGCGCGCACGGCGGCGAGCTCTCCGGGATCCGCCTCGACTCGGGCGACCTCGCCTGGCTCTCGCAGGAGGCGCGGCGGCGGCTCGACGCAGCGGGCTTCAGCGCGACCGCCATCCTCGCCTCGAACGAGCTCGACGAGATCATCATCGACAGCCTGAAGGAGCAGGGTGCGCGCATCGCGGTGTGGGGCGTCGGGACGCGGCTCGTCACCGGCGCCGACGACGCGGCGCTGGGCGGCGTCTACAAGCTCGGCGCGGTGCGCCGGCCGGGCGGGCCGTGGCTGCACCGCGTGAAGCTCTCGGAGCAGTCGGCGAAGACGAGCGTCCCGGGCGTCCTCCAGATCCGCCGCTTCGAGGCAGACGACGGTCACCTGGCCGACTGCGTCTACGACGAGCTGCTCGGGCTCCCCGCGCCGGCCATCATCGTGGACCCGCTCGACCACACGCGGCGCCGCGAGCTGCCCGCGGGCGCGCGGGGAGCCGACCTGCTCGCGCCGGTCTTCCGGAAGGGGAAGCTCGTCTACGAGCGCCCGCCGCTCACCGCCTCGCGCCAGCGCACGCAGGACGAGCTCGGCCGGCTGCACGCCGGCGTGAAGCGCTTCGTGAACCCGCACCAGTATCCGGTCGGGCTGGAGAAGGGCCTCTTCGACCTCAGGACGCGCCTCATCCTCGAGGCGCGCGGGTTACCGGAGTAGCGCCCACCGCCCGCGCCCGCTCCAGCTCGTCCACGAGCACGTCGAGGTCCCCCTCCTCGCTGCGGAAGCTCGTGATGCACGCGCGCAGGACGCGGTCGCGACCGGCGAGCACCACCTCGGAGATCCAGGCGCGCCCGCGGCCGACCACCTCGCGCACGACGGCGCCGGTGGTGGTGGCGCCGCGGCGCAGGTCCTCGTGCGTGAAGCAGACGACCGGGAGCGGCGTCGCGTTCACGACCTCCCAGCCGCGCGCGAGCAGCTTCGCGCGCAAGGTGTCGCCGAGCCGCGCCTGGGCGTCGACGAGCGCCGCCGCGCCCGCGAGGCCCGTCTCCGCGAGCGCGAAGAGGACCTTCAGCCCGATGGCGCGCCGCGACCACTGCAGGGTCGAGGCGTAGGGCTCCTCGGCCGCCGCGCTCGGCATGTAGCTCGTCGTCACGGCGAAGGCGCGGCGCAGCGACTCCGGGTGGCGGCAGAAGAGCATGCCCGCGCCCATCGGGACCGAGAGCCCCTTGTGCGCGTCCCAGGTGACCGAGTCGGCACGCTCGATCCCGTCGAGCGCGGGCCTGAGCCGTGGCACGAGGGCCGCCGCGCCGCCGTACGCCGCGTCCACGTGGAACCACGCGCCCTCGCGCGCCGCCACCTCCGCGAGGGACGCGAGCGGGTCGATGACGCCGGCGCCGGTCGTGCCCGCCGTGCCCACCACGACGAGCGGCGCGAACCCCTCGCCGCGGTCGGCGGCGATGCGCCGGACCAGGGTGGAGGGCTCCATCCGGAGCGCGGCGTCGACCGGCACCTCGCGGAGCGCGTCGGTCCCGAGCCCGGCCAGCCTCGCGATCTTCACCAGCGAGTGGTGCGCCTCCGCGCTCGCGTAGATGGCGGGCCGCGCCGCGAGCGCGCGTACGCCGCCCTCCTCCCATCCCGGCGCGCCTCGCGCCAGCGCCGCCAGGACGGCGGTGAGGTTCGCCTCGGCACCACCCGTGGTGAAGGTCGCCGCCTCCCAGGCGCGGCCGAGCGCCGCGCCGAGGTGCCGGAGCGCGTGCCGCTCCAGCTCGGCGGCGGCGGGCGCGTGCGACCAGACGGCGAGCTGGGGGTTGTAGAGCGCCGCGAGGGCGTCGCCCAGGGGGGAGGCATCGCGCACGCTCGGGTTGAAGAGCCCGAAGTAGCGCGGGTGGATGACGTGCACCGCGTGCTCACGCAGGAGCGCCGCCGCCTCGCGCACCACGCTCGCGAGCGGCATCGGCGCGTCGAGCGGGAGCCGTCGCTCCACCTCGGCGCGGACGTGGGCTGGCTCCGATTTGGTCGCGACGGGCAGGTCGCGGAGGGCGTCGCGGAGCGCGATCGCCTCGTCCGCGACGGCGCTCCAGGCGGCGCGGAGATCGTCTGTCGTGTCGGTCATCTCAACCCTTCAGCGCGCAAGCCGGCGCACCAGCGCGCGCAACGCGGCGAGGTCGAACGGCTTGTCGACGCGCTCGTTCGGGACGCCCTCCAGGAACGCGCGCGCCTCGTCCGTGAAGGCGCCGCCGGTCATGAACACCATCCGCTCCGCCTGGTCCGGGACCGCCGCGGCGAGCTTCGCGTGCAGCTCCATCCCGCTCATCACCGGCATCATGAGGTCGCAGAGGATGACGTGGAAGCGGGCGCCGCCCGCGATGAGCTGCAGCGCGTCCTGGGCCCGGTCGAGCGCGGTGAGGTCGTGCTCGCGCCCGAGCGTACGCTGGAGCGCGGTGGCGACGAATCGCTCGTCGTCGACGACGAGGACGCGCGCCCGTCGTGCCGTGCAGGTCGGCCCGCACCCGTCGCTCGTCGGTGGAGCGCGATGAGCTGGCATTTCGAGGTCGCCCGCGTCCCCCGCGTCATGACACGTTCAGCCGAGTATCGCTCACCGCGACTCGGAGTGCATCCGGAGGGCTCCGCCCGTTGGGGGTGGGAGCGGACGCCCGCCCGACGGGCGGTGGAGTCGTTCCCGGCGACCTCGAAGGCGCTCCGCGCGGTATACGTTCGCCATGGCCCGCACGAACCCGTGGTCGCTCGTCTCGGCGGCCGAGTACGAGGCGTACATGGGTCGGGGCGGTGTCGACCTCCTCGCGCCGCTCTCGACCATCTTCGCAAAGGTCTACGTCGCGCGGCAGCCGCGCCGGCTCGCCGTGCTCGGGGTGGCGACGGGCAACGGGCTCGAGCAGGTCGCGGTCGCGAGCACCGGGCGGACGGTGGGCGTGGACGTGAACCTCTCCTTCCTCGGCGTCGCCCGGCAGCGCTTCATGCGGCTCGGCCCCTCGCTCGAGCTCCTCTGCGCCGACCTCGAGAAGGCGGCGCTCGTGCCCGGCGCGTTCGACCTCGTCCACGCGGCGCTCGTGCTCGAGTACGTGGACGTCCGCGTGGCGATCCCACGCATCGCCTCCTGGCTCGCGCCGGGCGGCGCGCTCGCCGTCGTGCTGCAGATCCCGGCCACCGGGACGGCCGGCGCGGCGGAGGTCGTGGCGCCCGCGAGCGTGCGCGCGGTCGCGGACGTGGCGCGGCTCGTCCCGCCCGAGGAGCTGCGCAGGCTCGCTGCGGAGGAGAGCCTCGTCGAGCGCCGCGCGTTCGTGGTGCCGCTCCCGACCGGGCGGCGGCTCTTCGCCGCGCTGTACGAGCGTCCCCTCGCAGGGCGCGCGGCGAAATAGCGCGCGGCGGACGGCGTAGGGCGGGGCAGAGGAAGCCCATGACCTGCCCCTACTGCATGACCCAGAACCATCCCCGCGCCGTGAAGTGCGCCGCCTGCGGGAGTTGGATGGTGGACTATCCGCCGGTCCGCGACTGGCAGCGCGCCCGCGAGGGCAAGATGATCGCTGGCGTCTGCCGCGGGCTCGCCAATCGCTTCGGCCTCCCGGTGGCCGCGCTGCGCTTCGCGTTCATCCTGTCGCTCGTGCTCGGTGGGTGGGGCCTCATCGTCTACGTCGCGCTCTGGATCGCGATGCCGCTCGCGCCGCGGGTCGAGCTGGCTCGCTCGGAGTCGCCGCCGCCCATGCCGCCCCAGACGCCCTCCACGGCGCCGCGCTCCGCCTGACCGCACACCCGAGCTGATGCGCGCGGAGCATGATCGGTGCCTCTCGGCGAAAGGGGCCGCCGAGAGGACGGGAGATCGGGGGATCGAACGAGCCCGAACCTCCCGGCGGCCAGGGCAGGGAGGTGCAACAAGCCCGTCCCGCCGTCCTCGACGGGAACCCGCATGCAACGCAGCGAGAATGTTCTCGTTCTCGGCGGGACATGCCTCGGGCTCGCGTGAGCCGTCCGGCACCCGTGGGTCCGAGGACGCCCCCCTCCGCCGGCGCCGGGTCGTCCTAGTCTAGGCGATCTTCGCCGGGGCGGAGGCCGGCCCCGGGACCGGCTCCGAGGCGCCCACGATACCCGTACCCGCGAGCCGGAGCGCGTTGCCCTCGACGCGGCCGAGGAGCCGCAGCAGCCCGTCGAGGATCGTGATCGGGTGCGGAGGACAGCCGGGGATCCAGAGATCGACCGGGACGCCCGGGATGGCGCCCTCCACGCCGTCGTTCGCGACCGGGCTGCCGGCGAACGGCCCGCCCGAGATGGCGCAGGCGCCGACCGCGACCACGATCTTCGGCGCCGGCGTCGCCTCGTAGGTCTTCTGCAGCGCGAGCAGCATGTTCTCGGTCACCGGACCCGTCACCACGAGCCCGTCCGCGTGGCGCGGGGAGGCGACGAACTGGATCCCGAAGCGCGACAGGTCGAACTGGATGTTCCCGGACGCGTTCAGCTCCGCCTCGCAGCCGTTGCAGCCGCCCGCCGAGACCTGCCGGAGCTTCAGCGACCGCCCGAAGAGCGCGCGCATCTTCTCGTCGAGCGCGCGCACCAGCTTCGCCTCGTCGCCGCGCGACGCCTCGACGAGCAGCTCCTCGCGCGTGCGCATGGCGAGCCGGTAGTCGCGTGTGAACGCGACCGCGCCGGTCGGGCACGCGTCGCCGCACTCGGCGCAGAAGAGGCACCGCCCGAGGTCGAGCGCCATCGCCGGCAGGCCCGGCTCGCGTACGGCGCCGGTCGGGCAGACCTCGACGCACGCCTTGCATCCCTGCTCGCAGCGCGCCGGGTCGAGCACCGGCCGCCCGCGGAACCGCTCGGGGAAGCGCGCCGGGCCGCCCGGGTAGGCGACGGTCTGCTTCCCGAGCTGGAGCCGCGCCTTCAGGATCTCGATCACAGGTCGTGCCCCGCGTACGAAAGGTTGAAGCTCTTGTTGCAGAGCGGGAAGTCGCTGATCTGCTCGCCGCGCAGCGCCTGGGCGAGGCCCATCCAGTTGTGGAACGACGGGTCCTTCACCTTGTAGCGGGCGAGGCGGCCCTCGGGGCCCGTCACGGCGACGTGGGCGATCTCGCCTCGCCAGCCCTCGACCATCGAGATGGCGAGGCGGTCGGGCGGCAGCGCGGGGACCTTCACGCGCACCGGGGTCTGCGGGAGGCTCCGCAGGTGGGTCACGACGAAGTCGGCGCTGCGCTCGCACTCGAGATAACGGACCCAGGCGCGCGCGAAGACGTCGCCCGAGTCCGCGGTCGCGACCGGGACGTGCGAGAAGCGGTAGAGGCCGAACGGGTGGTCGCGCCGCACGTCGCGCGAGGCGCCGCAGGCGCGCGCCGCGGGCCCGACCAGCCCGAGCTCGTCGCACAGCTTGCGCGAGACGACGCCGGTGCCGTCGGTGCGGTTCCGCGACGAGGGCGACCGGAAGAAGAGCTTCGCCGACGCGCGCGCCTTCTCCCAGGCGCGGGCCACCTTCTCCGCGAGGCGCACGGCCTCGTCGGCCGCGAGGTCGAAGCGGACGCCGCCCGGGACGAGCAGCCCGCGCCCGAGCCGGCTGCCGCAGATCTCCGCGGCGGCGTTGAGGAACTCGGCGCGCAGCGCGCCGCAGGCGCTGGCCGTCGGCTGGAAGCCCACGTCGCCCGCCAGCATCCCGAGGTCGCCGACGTGGTTCGCGAGCCGCTCCAGCTCGAGCGCGATCCCGCGCAGGAACGAGGCGCGCGGCGGCGCCTCGACGCCGGTGAGCGCCTCGAGCGCGCGGCAGTAGGCGAGCCCGTGCCCGATGGACGTGTCGCCCGCCATCGTCTCCACGATGGAGAGGCTGCGCGCGTCCGGACCGCCCTCCAGCATCCGCTCCGCGCCGCGGTGCTGATACCCGAGCACGATCTCGAGGTGCAGGACCTGCTCGCCGTGGCACTGGAAGCGGAAATGCCCAGGCTCGATGATGCCGGCGTGCACGGGGCCGACCGCGACCTCGTGGATCTCCTCGCCCTCGACGCGGAAGAACGGGTAGTCGCCCGGGATGTCGGGCCACGGCGCCGTGCGCCCGAACGCGTCCTTCACCCGGACGTGCGGGTGCTCGAAGCGGACCGGCTTCAGCCAGGGGTGTCCCTCAGGGACGACGCCGTACTGTTCGGCCAGCTCGCGCTCGAACGCCTGCACGGCGGGGCACTCCGCCGCGAGCGACGGCCAGCGACCCGCGACGAGCGTCGAGAGGATGCCCACCCGGCTGTCGGGGTCGTCCGCGAGGAGCGCCGTGACGAGCACCCGTTCGCCGTCCCCCGGTCGGCCGAAGAGCGACACGACGCGCCCGCCCGCGGTGAGGACGTCGCCCAGGATCTGCTGGAAGTGCTGGACGGGCAGCACGGGGACGTCCCGCACCGCCACCGCCTCGCCGTTCCAGCTCTCGAGGATGTCGGCCATGTTCGCTAGCTCCCCACCACCGCCGCGGCGGTGTCGAAGAGGACCTTGAGCTCGCGCGGCAAGAAGAGCCCCAGCGCGAGCACGAGCGCCATGAGCACGAGCGGCGGCGCCGCCGTGAGCCACGTGTCACCCTGCCGCTCGACCTCGGGCGCGCCGCTCGGATCGCCCTGCACCACCTTGAGGACGGTGGCGCCCATGCCGACGAAGATCACCGTCAGGAAGAGCAGGAAGAGCCCGCCCACGACGAAGCGGCCGCCGCCGAGCGCGCCGTTCAGGATCGAGAACTCGCTGAAGAAGGGGCTGAAGGGCGGCGAGCCGGTGACGGCGAGGAAGCCGGCCAGGAAGAGCGGCCCGGACACGGGCAGCCGCCGCGCCGCCCCGCGCACGTCGTCCACGAGCTTCGAGCCGTAGGAGCGGTGGATGTTGCCGGCGGCGAGGAAGAGGACGCCCTTCGTGAGCCCGTTGCTCACGGTGTGGAACATGGCGCCGGAGGCGGCCGCGCCGCCGAGCCCGAGCCCGAGGGCGAGGATGCCCATGTGCTCGACCGACGAGTACGCCAGCATCCGCTTGAAGTCGCGCTGCCCGATCATGAAGACGGAGGCGAGCGCCATGGAGAGGAGCCCCATCCCGACGAGCGCGTCGCGCGCGAAGGGCGCCTCGCCGGCGGCGCTGCACACGTGCACCACGCGGGCGAGCGCGATGAAGCCGAGGCTCGTGACGCCGCCCGAGAGGAGCGCGCCGAGGATGCCCGGCGCCTCGCCGTACGCGTCCGGCTTCCACGAGTGCAGCGGGGCGAGCCCCATCTTCGTGCCGTAGCCGACGAGGAGGAAGACGAACCCGGCCCGCACCCAGGGCGACGAGAGCGTGGCGCCGGCGCGGGTGAGGTCGGCGAGCAGCAGCGAGCGCGGGCCGCCCGGCCCGGCGCCGGCGAGCGCGAGGAAGAAGGTGCCGAGCAGGGCGAGCGCGATCCCGAGGGAGCAGACGAGGAGGTACTTCCAGGCCGCCTCGAGCGATCGCGCGCTCTTCTCGAAGTAGATGAGCGGCGCGGTGGAGAGCGTGGTGATCTCGATCGCGACCCAGAGGAGCCCGAGGTGCTGCGAGAGCGCCACGACCGTCATGGCGGAGAGCAGGACGAGCAGCCCGCCCACGAAGATGCGGTTGTCGCGCTCGGCGCGCCGCGCGAGGTAGCCCTGCGCGTACACGGCGCAGAAGCAGAAGAGCACGCTCGTCATCGGGAGGACGACCTTGGCGAGCGGGTCGAGCTCGAGCCAGCCGCCGAGCGCCGGAGCGGGGTGCGCGATCCAGAGCGTGGCGACGCCGGCCAGGTGGAGGAGGCCGCCCGCGAGGAGCGCGAGCGGACGGCGCGCCTGCGAGGGGTCGGCGAAGGCGAGCCCCGCGAGCGCGAGCGGGGCGAGGATGACGAAGAACATCACCGGTCAGTCCTTCAGCACCGAGAGCTTCTCGGTGTCGAGCGAGGAGAACTCGCGGTTGATGTGGAACATGACGATGCCCATGACGAACACGGCCGCGAAGAGGTCGAGCAGCACCCCCGCCTCCACCATGGTGGGCATGAAGTCGGAGAGGAGGAGGCCGAAGACGAAGACGCCGTTCTCGAGGACGAGGAAGCCGATGACCTGCGTCACCGCCTTCCGCCGCGACACGACGAGGAGGAGCCCCGTCCACACCGTGGAGAGCGCCGTCGGCACGATGAAGGCGTGCTTCTCGGGGGTGGGGAGCGGCATGGCGGAGGAGAAGGCGAAGGCGAGCGCGACGCCGAGGCCGCCCAGGATGAGCGACGGGATGAAGCCGACGATGGGCTCCACCTCGCGCCGGATGGCGGCCTCGCGGATGGCCCACAGGAGGAGCCACGGGATGATGACGCCCTTCACGACGAACGCGCCGATGGAGAGGGCGAGCACGTGGCCGAGCTCGGCCTTGTCCGACGCGAGGAGCAGGGGCAGCACCGCGAGCAGCGCGCCCTGCGCCGCCGCCGCGCGGATGACCGCCTTGAGGCGGCTCGACGCCAGCACGAAGAAGTCGAGCACCACCACCAGGATGAACACCATCTCGGTCCAGGCAGCCATGCGGGTCACCGGAGCAGGAGGACGAGTCCGAAGGCGGAGAGGACGGACGCGCCGACGAGGAGCTGCGGCACGCGGACGAGGCGGAGCCGCGCCATGATCGACTCGATCACGCCGACGAGCACCGCGAACCCGAGCAGCCCGCCCAGGAAGACCGCCAGGCCGGCGGCGCCCTCGACGGGGAAGCCGAGCGTGAGGCGGACGAAGAGCGCGCCGAAGAGGAAGAGCTTCAGGGACGCGCCGTACAGGATGAGCGCGAGGTCGGGGCCGGAGTGGTCAAGCACCATGACCTCGTGGATCATGGTGAGCTCGAGGTGCGTGTTCGGGTCGTCCACCGGGATACGGGCGTTCTCGGCCAGGGCGACGACGAAGAGCGCGATGGAGGCGAGGAGGAGCGCCGGCGCCGCGTGGCCCCAGGCGAGCGGGAGCGCGGGCCCGAGCATCTCGCTGAGCGAGATCGTGCCGGTCGCGCGCGCCAGCGTGATGAGGCACAGGAAGAGCGCGGGCTCGGCGAGGCTCGCGAAGGTCACCTCGCGCGCGGCGCCCATCCCCTCGAACGACGAGCCGGTGTCGAGCGCCGCGAGCACCGTCGCGAAGCGCGCCAGGCCGAGCAGGTAGGCGAAGAGGACGAAGTCGCCCGCGAAGGAGAGCGCGGCGGGCGCCCCGCCGAACGCCATGAGGAGGCCGGCGGTCACGACGGCCGAGAGGCCCACCACCGGCCCCGCGCGGAAGACCCACGTCGTGGTGCGGCTGTACACGTTGCCCTTCCGCAGGAGCCGCGCCAGGTCCGCGTAGAGCTGCCACAGCGGCGGCCCCTCGCGCCCGGCGAAGCGCGACTTCACTCGGTTCACGACGCCGAGCAGGAGCGGCGGCAGCGCCAGGAAGAGCGCGAGGTAGGCGAGGGAGAGGAGCGTCGTCATGGGCTCACCACCAGAGAAAGCGCCAGGCGAGGAGGGCCACCAGCGCGACGCCCACGTAGAGCGCCTGCCGCTGGACCTGTCCGCCGTGCAGGCGGCGCGCGAGCTCGGCGCCCCAGCTCGCGGTGCGGAGGACGGGCATGAGCGCGACGTCGAGCACCGTATCGGGCACGTGCGAGCTGAACGAGGCGCGCTGCGGGAACGGCCCGCGCGGCGGCACCACGCGGGCGCGCGGGAAGAAGGCCCAGCCGAAGCGGAGCGTCAGCATCTCCGCGAAGGACGAGCCGGTGTACTGCATGCGCGGGGTGGGCCGGGCGTAGCCGCAGCCCCAGGTCTCCGACGCGGGGGCGCCGCGCGCGCGGCGCCGCCGCCACGCCGCGAGGCCGGCGGCGACGGCGAGGAGGAGGGCGGCGCCCGCGGTGATGGCGCCCGCGGAGGCCGCGACGCCGCGGGCGGGCCCGGCGAGCGAGGCCGGCGCGAGCCCCGACCAGGCGGCGGCGCCCCGGCGCAGCGCCGGCACGAGCGCCGCCGGGGCGAGCCCGATGGCGGCGCACGCGCCGGCGAGGAGCGCCATCGGCACGAGCATCGGCCGCGGGGCCTCGTGCGCGCGCGACGGGCGCTCGGACCGCGCCGTCCCGAGGAAGACCGTCCCGAACACCTTGGCGAAGCAGGCGGCCGCGAGCGCGCCCACGAGCGCGAGCGCCGGCGCGCCCAGGGCGGCCCACGGGACGAGCGGCGCCGACGACGACGCCGCGCGGAGCGATCCCATGTAGACGAGCCACTCCGAGACGAAGCCGTTCAGGGGCGGGAGCCCGCTGATCGCCACCGCCCCGAGCAGGAACAGGGCCGCCGTGAGCGGCATCGCGCGCGCAAGCCCGCCCAGCACGTCGAGCTCGCGCGTGCCGCAGGCGTGGTCGACGGCGCCCGCGCCGAAGAAGAGGAGCGCCTTGAAGAGCGCGTGGTTCACGACGTGGAGCGCGCCGCCCCCGAAGCCGAGGAGCACGAGCGCGGGGTCGCCCACCGCGCGGCCGACGAGCCCCAGGCCCAGGCCCATCGCGATGATCCCGACGTTCTCCACGGAGTGGTAGGCGAGGAGCCGCTTGAGGTCGTGCTGGGCGAGCGCGAACGCGACGCCGAGCACGGCCGAGACGGCGCCCACCGCCAGGAGGGCGAGCCCCCACCACAGCGGGGGCGCGGCGAAGAGGCTGGTGATGCGGAGGATCCCGTAGATCCCGATCTTGAGGAGGACGCCCGACAACACCGCCGAGACGTGGCTGGGCGCCGCCGCGTGCGCGCCCGGCAGCCAGAAGTGGAGCGGCATGAGGCCGGCCTTGAGCCCGAAGCCCGTCAGCGCGAGGAGGAACGGGCCGGCGCCCGGCGCGAGCCCGGCACGCGCGATGGCCGCGAAGTCGAAGGAGCCCGCCGCGCTGCCGAGGAGCGAGAAGAGCGCGAAGAGCGCGAGCGTCCCGACGTGCGCGGCGGCGAGGTACACGAACGCGGCGCGCTGCGTCTCGCGCTGCTCGTGCTCCGTCAGCACGAGCAGGAACCCGCACAGCGCCATCACCTCCCACGCCGCGAGGAAGAGCATGGCGTTCGCGGCGACGACGATGAGCGCCATCGCGGCCGTCACGAGCCCGTAGAAGAGCTGCAGCCAGACGGCGCGGGCGCCGCGCGCCGCCTGCGGGTAGTAGGCGAGGGCGTA
>WNGF01005995.1_pt1 | contig 15260 bp, 13 predicted proteins | sample 5400641 | NCBI WGS metagenome assembly WNGF01 (sample SAMN13153371, study PRJNA577476) | soil metagenome | isolation source: 80 cm soil or saprolite under grassland replicate 2 | place: USA:California | collected 2016-06-15
CGCGAGGAGCACGCGCCCACCGCTCCTTGGAAAACTACAGAACAGTTTTCCACAGCTACCACAGGCATCATCTTCTTCGGTTTGGAAGGGGACATTTCTATCGAGTTAAGAGCGGGGACATTTCTAACGAGTCTTGACAAGCCACGGCGTGCACGTTGACTCAGCGGCGGGGCTGCCTTACAGTAACAACCCCATCGTGAGAACAGTTCCCGTTGAACTCGTCGGCATCAGCCCGGCTGTGGAGACCCTGCGTCGTGCCATCCACGACGCGGCCCGTTGTGACGCGAAAGTACTGCTCACGGGAGAAAGCGGCGTCGGCAAAGAAGTCGCCGCCAAGCTGATACACGCGGGCAGCGCCCGTCGGCAGGCGCGTCTGGTCACCGTGAATTGTGCGGCGCTCGCCGAGACGCTCCTGGAGACCGAGTTGTTCGGCCACGTGCGGGGCAGCTTCACCGGGGCATATCGCGATCGGCCGGGCCTCTTTGAAATTGCGCACCGGGGCACCGTCTTCATCGATGAAATCGGCGAGACCAGTCCGCGCATGCAGGGCATGTTGCTGCGGTTCCTCGAGACAGGGGAAGTCCAGCGCGTCGGATCGGACCAGCCGCACACGTTGGTGGACGTGCGGGTGATCGCCGCCACGAACCGGGTGCTCTCCGAAAGCGTCGCGAGTGGCGCGTTCCGTGAGGACCTGTATTACCGGCTGAATGTCATTCGCATTCCGCTGCCGCCGCTCCGCGAGCGACCCGAGGATATTGCCGTGCTGCTCCAGCACTTCCTGCAGCAGTTCACGGCCAAGCGGCAAATCAAATTTCCCACGCTGGCCCCGCGCGCGCTCGCGGCACTCTGCGAATACCGGTGGCCCGGGAACATCCGTGAGCTGAAGAACGTCGTCGAACGCCTCGTGGCGCGAGGCGTCGAAGGCGAGATCGGTCTCGACGATCTTCCCCCGGAGATCCACGACGGAATGACGTCTGCGTCCCGCGCACCGGTTGCGGTCACGACGGGGAGATCTTCCATCGCGCAGGCGTTGTACGAGCGGGTCGTCAAGAATCGCGAAGACTTCTGGGAATGCATACACGCGACGTTCATGGCGCGCGACATGACGCGCGCCGACCTGCGCTCGATCGTCGAATGCGGTCTGACGGCGACCGGCGGCAACTACCGCCTGCTCGTCGAGTTGTTCGGGATGCCGCCGACAGACTATAAGAGGTTTCTCAGCTTCCTGCGAAAGTACCAGTGCCACGTGCCGTTCCAGCAGTTCCGCGCGGCGGTTGGCACGCGGCTGACCGGCGACGAGCGGGCTCCTGTGTCGCCGTTCCGCGTTCCGGCATAGCAGACCCAACAGACCAGGAGCGCGCTCCGAGCGTGGTGCTCTAGCGCGCCAGGTATCCCTCGCGCGTCAGATACTCGATGATCAGTATTGATGCTGCGTCGGCCGAGAGGCGTTCCGTATCGATCGTGATAGCGGCATCGCCGGGGGTTTCATAGGGATCCGATATTCCCGTGAACTGCTGCAGCGTGCCGGCGCGCGCCTTTGCGTAAAGTCCCTTGCGATCGCGCGCCTCGCAGACCTCGAGCGGTGTGGCCACATGGACGAGGATGAAACCGCCGTGCGGCTCGATCATCCACCGCACGTCCTTGCGGACATCATCGTAGGGAGCAATCGGCGCGCAGATGGCGATGCCGCCGTGCTTTGTGATCTCGGACGCGACGTATCCGATCCGGCGGACGTTCAGGTGGCGATGCTCCTTCGAGAATCCGAGCTCTGAGGACAGGTGCTTGCGGACGACGTCGCCGTCCAGCAGCGTGACCTTGCGGCCGCCCGCTTCGAGCAGTTTCACGACAAGCGCGTTGGCGATGGTGGATTTGCCTGACCCCGAAAGGCCGGTGAAGAACACGGTGAAACCCCGGGTCGAGCGATCGGTCTGGCTGACGGGCTGATGTGCCGTCGCGAGGGCACCTGCAGTGCGTTCGGCGATCGGCACGAGCTCGATGCCGAGCTCCCAGGTATATTTGCGCGCGTCCTCGGGGAAATCGGCGTAGACGAGCAGGTGCGTGCAGCCGAAATTTTTCGCGATGATGGCGCGGAGCAGCAGCGCTCGAGCCGCGGTGGCATCCAGCCACAGCGGCAGCAGCGCGAACATCGCGGCATCGGCCGAATGGCTGGTGATGGCGTCGGCGTATGCGCGCACCTGCTGATAGTGCGCAACGTCGTCCGGCTTGCCCGGACCGGTCATCAGGTGCACGAACAGTGGCATGGCGAGTCCGCGAGCGGCCTCGAACGCGGGCGTGAGCAGTGTGATGGGAGCAGGAGACAGCGCCTGGAACGCGGCGACCTTCGACCAGCCGGCTCCTGAGAACTTCTCTTTCGCCTCTGCCGGCGTGATCCTGAATCGTTTGAAGTCATGGTGGACCGGAGCCTGCACGCCTTCGAGCGGGCCGCCAATGTGCCGGCGGCCTGCGCCATCGGCCCACGCATCCTCGACCGTCAGTCCGGCGAGCATCACCCCTTCATGATCGCGAAGCGCAACGCGATCACCCGTGGCGAATGCGTGTGGGACGGCCGGGTCGAGATCGAGCGTCACCGGGACCGGCCAGATGGTGTCGTCCGGCAGACGGCCGTGGTGCGTCACGGACTCGTACTCGGCCTGCGTCATGAAGCCGCGAAGCGGCGCGAAGGCGCCGTTCAGGAGCAGCTCGACGTCGCAGAGTTGATGCGGTGTGAGGTCGATCGAGGGCCAGCGACGCGATTCCGCACGGAGTTGCGCGGCGCGCTCGGCCGGAACGAAGAGCTCCTGGGGCACGACTAAGTTTACTGGGATAACCTACAACGGATGCTGCTCATTGCCTCATCCCGTTTCGAAGAACACGTGACGCCTCCGGGGCACCCGGAACGCATGGAGCGGGCGCACGTGTTCAACAGGCTTGCGCATCGGTGGGCGATCCGCGGCGGCACCACCACGGCCCCGCGGCCGGTCACACGCGAGCAGCTCGAACGCGTGCATGGCAGTGAATACCTCGACGAGATCCAGGCGTCGTCGGGTCGCGCGGTCATGCTCGATCCGGACACGTACACGTCGCCAGAATCCGTGGAGATCGCCGCGCTCGCAGCTGGCGCGGCGGTGCAGGCTGCGGAGCACGCGCTCGACTCCGGCGATCCGGCGTTCGCGCTCGTTCGTCCGCCCGGCCACCACGCGGAGCGCGACCGCGCAATGGGATTCTGTATCTACAACAACGTCGCCGTCGCGGCAGCGCATGCGCTGGCGCGCGGCGTCGACCGTGTGGCCGTCGCCGACATCGACGTGCATCACGGCAACGGGACCCAGTGGATCTTCTACGACGAGCCGCGGGTGCTCTATGTGTCCACCCACCAGTTTCCGTTCTATCCCGGGACGGGCGCGGCTGACGAAACCGGAACCGGCGCGGGCGCCGGCTTCACAGTGAACGTGCCGCTCGAGATGGGCGCGACCGACAGCGACTACGCGCTGGTATATCGGCAGGCAATCGTTCCAATCCTTCAGCAGTTCTCGCCGCAGCTCATGCTGGTGTCGGCCGGCTACGATGCGCACGAGCGCGATCCCCTCGCGTCGATGCGTGTCACCACGGCGGGCTATGGCGCCATCGTCGCGCAGTTGATGAAGGCAGCAGGAAAGACGCCGATCGCGTTCGTCACCGAAGGTGGATACGACCTCGGCGCGCTCGCGGAATGTCTCGAGGCCTCGTTCGTCGCAATCGACGGTGTCGCTCCCAAAGCGCTGCCGGACTCGTCATCGCCTCGCGGCGAACGCGCGATGGAAGCGGTGCGCGCCGCCCAGGCGCCGTTCTGGCGTGGGATATAATTTACGGATCGTGCCGGACTACAAGCCCCAGACAATCGAGAAGAAGTGGCAGGACCGCTGGCGCGACAGCCGCGCGTTTGAAGTCACCGAGGATCCCTCCAGGCCGAAGTACTACTGCCTCGAGATGTTCGCGTACCCGTCGGGTCACGCGCACGTCGGCCACGTCCGCAACTACATGATCGGCGACGTCGTTGCGCGCATGAAGCGGATGCGCGGCTTCAACGTCCTGCACCCGTTCGGGTGGGACGCCTTCGGGCTTCCGGCGGAGAACGCCGCGATCAAGAACGGCACGCATCCGGAGACGTGGACGCTGGAGAACATTGCCCACATGAAGGGGCAGCTCCAGCGCATCGGCATCAGCTACGCGTGGGAACGGGAAATCGCCACGTGCCTGCCCGAGTATTACCGTTGGAACCAGTGGGTGTTCCTGAAGATGCTCGAGCGCGACCTGGCGTATCGCCGCCGGTCGAACGTGAACTGGTGCCCGAGCTGCAACACCGTGCTCGCGAACGAGCAGGTGATCGACGGCAGGTGCTGGCGTTGCGGCACAACCGTGACGATCCGCGAGCTGGAGCAGTGGTTCTTCCGCATCACGCGCTACGCGGACGAACTGCTCGAGGCGGCCGAGACGCTGGAGGAGTGGCCCGATAAGGTCCTCACGATGCAGCAGAACTGGATCGGCCGTTCGGAGGGGGCCCGCGTCCGCTTCGCGCTGGACGGCCCCGAACCGCGGGTCGCGACTCGCGATTCGCGATTCGAAAATGCGCGTGTAGAGAATTCGAACCGCGAACCGCGAACCGCGAACCGCGACGGCATCGAAGTTTTCACTACCAGGATAGACACCATTTACGGTGCGAACTTCCTGCTGCTGGCGCCTGAGCACCCGCTCGTGCAGCAGTGGAGCCGGGAGCCCGGCGCGGACGAGTTCCGCAGGCACATGCAACGCTTCCAGGCGCAGGACCGCACCGCGCGGATGACCGGCGAGATCGAGAAGGAAGGGTTCGACACCGGCCGCACGGCCGTCAACCCGTTTACGGAAAAGCCGGTGCCCATCTGGGTGGCGAATTTCGTGCTCGTCGAATACGGAACGGGCGCGGTCATGGGGGTCCCGGGACACGACCAGCGCGATTTCGAGTTCGCGCGGAAGTACGGGCTGCCGGTCACGATCGTGGTCCAACCCGAGGGTGAAAAGCTCGACGCAGACACGATGACGCAGGCGGAGCCGGGCGCCGGCAGGCTCGTGAGCTCCGGCGAGTTCACCGGCCTGGAGTGGGAAGAAGCCAGCCGTCGCATGACCGACGCAGCGAAGCAGCGCGGCATCGGCGAAGGCACGATCCAATACCGGCTGAAAGACTGGGGCATCTCGCGGCAGCGTTACTGGGGCACGCCGATCCCGGTGGTGTATTGCGACAAGTGCGGCATGGTCCCGGTGCCGTTAGATGCACTGCCGGTGCTGCTGCCGAAGGTCGCCGAGTTCAGCGGGCGCGGCGATTCGCCGCTCGCGCAGATCCCGGAATTCGTGAACACGACATGCCCGAAATGCGATGCTCCCGCGCGGCGGGAGACCGACACGATGGACACGTTCGTCGATTCATCGTGGTACTTCTTCCGCTTCTGCGATCCGCAGAACACCGAGCTGCCGTTCGATCCCGACAGGGTCCGCTACTGGGGACCGGTTGATTTCTACAGTGGCGGCGTCGAGCACGCGATCCTGCACCTGATTTATTCGCGGTTCTTCTGCCGCGTGTTCCGCGATCTCGGTATGACGACCCTGAGCGAGCCGTTCACGCGGCTGCTGACCCAGGGGATGGTGCTGAAGTCCGGCCAGGTCATGTCGAAGTCGAAAGGGAACGTAGTCGATCCCGACGACATGATCCGGAAATACGGCGCCGACGCGCTGCGCCTCTACGTGATGTTCGTCGCGCCGCCGGAAAAAGAGATCGAGTGGACGGATGCCGGCCTCGAAGGAAGCTGGCGGTTCCTGGCGCGCGTGTGGCGCCTCGTCGATCAACTGTGCGACACGATCGGCGGCGAGGGAATCCCCTCGCCTGCGCAACTGGACCTGAACGACGCGGAGCGCGCGCTGCGGCGCAAAACCCACGAGACCATCCGCCGCGTGACGCTCGACCTCGATCCGCGCGTGCACCTGAACACCGCGGTGTCCGGCTTGATGGAGCTCGTGAACGAGCTGTATGCCTTCTGCGCGAAGACCGACTGCCTGCGCATCTCGCAGCAGTCGGCGGACCCCACGGCGGTGGGCACCGTCGAGCGTGCCGCCACGGTCGCCGTGGTCAAGGAGGCGATCGACGCGCTCGTGCGCATGCTGTCGCCATTCACTCCGCACATCGCCGAGGAGCTCTGGGAGAGGCTCGGTCACACGGGCGGAATCGTCGCCGCCGGATGGCCCGGGTTCGATGAGGCGGTCGCGACAGCGGAAGAGATCGTCGTGCCGGTGCAGATCAACGGCAAGCTGCGGGCGCGGCTGACGGTCGGGGCGGGTACAAGCGAGGAGCAGCTGCGCGAGCTGGCGCTCGCCGATCCACAGGTGGCGAAGCACATCGAGGGAAAAACAGTGAAAAAAGTGGTGGTGGCCGGCGGCCGCCTCGTCAGCATTGTCGTGTCATGAAATTGCGAGCTTCCATTCCGGTGGTGCCCGCGGTCAGGCCGGCCTGCGCCATGCTGTTGCTGGCATTCGTGTCGTCAGGGTGCGGCTATTCACTGGCCGGACGCGGATCGTTTCTGCCGTCGTCGATCAAGGTCGTGGGCGTGCCCCAGTTCGTCAACAACACGCCCGTGTTCGAGGTGGAGAAGAAGATCACGGCCCGCGTTCAATCGGAGTTCATCGGCCGCGGGAAATACAAGGTCCGCACCGATGTGACGCCGGAGAGCAAGGACGTCGACGCGCTGCTGCTCGGCGAAATCTCCTCGATTACCGTGATGCCCTCGGCCGTAACCGAGGAGCGGCAGGCCTCGAGCTACTCGATCATCCTGACCGCGAAGATCGAATTCCGCGACGTCAAGGCGGACAAGGTGCTCTGGTCGAACCCCGCGATGCAGTTCCGTGAAGAGTTCGAGGTCTCGAATACGACGAACGTCACCGACGCGAGCGCGTTCTTCGGCTCCGACCAGAACGCGCTGGAACGTATGGCGACCGAGTTCGCCCGCACCGTCGTGAGCGCCATCCTCGAGGCGTTCTGATGCCGGCTGCTGCGCCGCAGGCCGTTCGCAAGCAGATCGCGCAAGGCAAGCCCGAACCCATTTACCTGATCGTCGGAGACGACGAGGCGGAGATGTCGCGCCTCGCGGGCGAGCTGTCGGCGCTCGTCGAGGACGAGCTGCGCGCATTCAACCTCGAACGGATGTACGCCGGTGAGAAAACAGCCGGCGCCGCTGACATCGTCCAATCCGCGCGCACGCTGCCCATGATGGGCGACAGGCGCGTCATCGTCGTGCTGCGCGCCGAAAAGATCCTGAAGCCGAAGCGTCGCGGCACCGCCTCCGCTAAAGCTGCGGCGAGTCCGCCGGAGCCTTGGCGAAGGCGGAAGGCGGCCGACGAAGAGGAGCCCGACGATGGAAGCGAGGCGGGCGACGCGGACGTGCTGGACGCATACGTGAAGAACCCGGAGCCGCGCACCACGCTCGTGTTCGTCGCCGCGGACGTGGACCGGTCGCGGCGGCTTTACAAATCACTGCAGAAGCAGGCGGTTATTGTCGAATGCTGGGGGCTCAAGGGCAGCAAGGACGCGCGCGTCGACCTGCGGCAGGTGGCCCGGACCGCGGAGGCGCTCGTCAAGCATGCGGTCGCGGACGCGGGACAGCAGATCGACCCGGCCGCGGCGCGGCTGATCGCGGAACGCGCAGGCACGGACATCGCGACGCTGCGCGGAGATGTCGAGCGCCTGCTGCTGTTCGCGGCTGGGAAGAAGAAGATCGATCTGAAGGATGTGCAGGAGATCGTCAGCGCGGAAACCGCGCAGGACGACTGGGCCGTCACGAACGCGATTCAGCGCGGCGACACCGCGGAAGCGCTGCGGCAGGTCGGGCTCGCGCTGGAATCGGGTGCCGTGCCCTACATGATCCTCGGGCAGCTGGGCTGGTTTGTGCGGGAGAAGCTGGTGATGGCCGATGCGCGCCGGGTGCCGGCGGCGGTCGATGCGCTGTTCCGCACCGACCTCGACCTGAAATCCTCCGGCGGCGATCCGCGGGTGCTGCTGGAGCGGCTGGTCGTCGACCTATGCCGCCGCTGAGCGCTTCGCGACGCGGCTCGCCAGGCGCGACTTGTAGCGCCCCGCGGTGTTGCGGTGAATGAGCTTTTTCGACGCCATCTTGTCGACGAGCGAGATGGTGTTCCGGAGCGCGTCCTTCACCTTGGCCGGATCCTCGGAATCGATCGCGGCGCGGATGTCGCGCAGCGCGTTGCGGAGGCGGGTGCGGAGCTGCCGGTTCTGGTCGCGGCGCTTGACGTTCTGGCGGTGCGCTTTCAGCGCTGACTCGTGACTAGCCAAAGTTCAGTCCTCTAAATACCTGAATTTGAAACGGTTACAAACCGCTGATTATAGCACACCTCACTCGGATCCTTCCTTGAGCTTCCGGAGCTGGCGCCGCTCCCGGCGGTCCGGCGCACCCGCACTCTGCGGCCGCATGAAGGCCCTGGCCAGTCGGTCGATTCGACGCTGCTCGACCTCCTCTGGCGTCGGCGGCGGCGTCAGGTCCTCGTAAAGAGCGCGCGCGTCCTTGCGTGCGACGTGCTTATCGGCAACGTCGTACACCACGACCCGCTGTTTCCGCCCGAGCGGGCGGCTGATGACGATCTCATCGCCTGACCTGATGTCGCGATTTGGTTTCGCCTCCTGGCCGTTGACTTCGACCTTGCCGGCTTTGCAGGCCTTCTGCGCTTCTGAGCGTGTGCGGAAGAGGCAGGAGACATCCAGCCAGATGTCGAGGCGAACGGAGTCCATCCTCGTAGTGTCCGCCTTCAGGCGGACCATGTCTATCGCTGGACGGCTTTGACGACGTCTGGAGTCGGCGGCGTGTTGGTATACCGGATCACTTCGCGGCCATCCTTGTATTCAACAATCCGGTAAACCTTCATCGGCCGACGCGTGCCCGCCTGGTTCTGGATCTTCGAGACGTAATCGCGCGTTTCGCGGTAAGGAGGCACGGCGCCGCCGTATTTCTGCACGGCGCCGGTGCCCGCGTTATACGCCGCAAGCGCGAGCTCCTCGTTCTGCGAGTAGCGGTTGAGCAGACTTTTCAGATAGGCGACCCCTGCGCGGATGTTCTCGGCTGGATCGTAGGCGTTGCTGACGCCATACGCGATCGCCGTCGCGGGCATCAGCTGCATCAGGCCCATCGCGCCCTTGATCGACTTCGCGAACGGGTTGAACGCGGACTCCGCCTGGATCACGGCGTGGACCAGGTCGGCGCGGATGCCGTGAACGGCTGCGTGCTCGGAGATGAGCGCGTCGTACTGCGTCGTTCGCACGGTGGCGGCGCGCGTCGTCCGAATGCCGTCGGTGCTGGCGACCGCGTAGGTTCGCGCCGTGCCATTCTGCGGTCGATCGGACAGCACGAGATTCCCCGCGGCGTCGCGCCACGTGTAGATCTGCGCCTGCGCGGCAATCGGCAGTGCTGCCGTCATCGCGAAGGCCGCGACGAAGGACCGGATCAGCTTCGAACTCATCAAAACGTTTGAGGTCAGCAGTTTAACGCGAAATCGGGGGTCAGATCTCGATTTTCCATTTCGCAATTGTGACGTGGTGCGAAATGGAAAATCGAGATCTGACCCCAGTACTGGCAAGCGGGGTGCCCGCGTTTTTCAGCGACTTGCGGGCATTCCGGTTTCTCGGGTGTGCGGTTTTCGAGCATGCGATTACAAAAGCGTGCGAAGGATCTCTGGCGCCCGCGTGAGAAGCTCGTCGATCTTCGAGGGGTCTTTGCCGCCGGCTTCCGCGAAATCGGGGCGTCCACCGCCTCCACCGCCGACGATCGGCGCAAGCTCTTTGACGAGGCGCCCCGCCTGGACGCGCGCCGTCAGGTCCTTCGTGACGGACACGACGAGTCCCACCTTGCCGTCGTTTTCGGAGACGAGGACGACAACGCCGCTGCCGATGCGGTCGCGGAGCGAGTCGGAGATGCCGCGGAGCGCGCCTTTCTCCAGGCCCGCGACGCGCTTCGTGATCAGCTTCACGCCGTTGACCTCGACCGCTTCGTCAGACGCCGCTCCCCTGGCGGCGCCGCCGAGTGCAGCCTGCATCTTCAGCTGCTCGACCTCGCGTGTGAGGCGCTTCACGTCCGCCTGCAGCCGCTGCACGCTCTCGACCGCGTGCCCAGGCATCGTCGACAGCGCGCCGACAATGCTGGCGAGCGCCGCGCGATCATGCTGCGCGCGGGCAACCGCGCCGGCTCCGGTCACTGCCTCGATTCGACGTACGCCCGCCGCGACACCGCTTTCTTCGGTGATCAGGAAGAAACCGATGTCGCCGGTCGCGCGCACGTGCGTGCCGCCGCAGAGCTCCATGCTGAAGCCGGGCACCGACACCACGCGCACGCGATCGCCATATTTCTCGCCGAACAGTGCCATCGCACCCGCGGCGACTGCTTCTTCTGTCGACCGCACGTCCGTCTGCACCGGCGTATTCCCGTAGATCTGCTCGTTGACGATGCGTTCGATCTCTTCCACTTGTTCGCGCGCGATGGCCGCGAAGTGGACGAAGTCGAAGCGCAGGCGATCCGGCGCGACGAGCGATCCTGCCTGCTTCACATGGGAGCCGAGCACCTGGCGCAGTGCCGCGTGCAGCAGGTGGGTCGCCGTGTGGTTACGGCGCGTCGCATCGCGCATCGCTTCATCGACAATCGCTTGTACCTTATCGCCGCGTCGGATCTCACCTCGCGTAACGCGCACGCGATGCATCCTCGGAAGTCCGGACATCCCAGGCACGCGGAGGACGCCAATAACTTCTGCGTCACCTGTTGCCGATTCGATGCGACCAACGTCCGATATCTGACCACCGGACTCGACATAAAAGGGAGTACGTTCCAGCGCAACGTAACCGGATTCCCCACTCTTCAGCACTGTCTTTAACAACGGCTCTGAATTCTGCTCGCCGTACACTTCCAGAACCTCGGTATTAGGAACCACGGTCGTCGTGTAGCCTTCGAACTCATCGGTCCTCTGCCGCAAAGCGTCGTCAACGTACCAAACGGTTGGCGCTCCAGTCTTGAAGGTGCTTCCTGCGCGCGCCTTCACGCGCTGCCCTTCCATCGCGCGCTCGTACGCGTCGCGATCGATCGCGATGTTGCGCTGGCCGGCGAGGTCCTCCATGAAGTCGAGCGGGACGCCCAGCGAATCGTACAGGCGGAACGCTTCGTCGCCGTTCATCGCGGTGCCCGCGGCGGCCGCGCGATCGAGCGCTTCCTCGAGGCGCGGCAGCCCCGCCGTGAGCACGGCGTCGAATCGCTCCTCTTCGCTGCGGACGACGCGCACGACCGCGTCGCGGTTGCGGGGAAGCTCCGGATAGGCGGACTCCATCTCGCGCATGAGCACGTCGACCAGCGCGTGAAGAAACGGCTCGCGGAAACCGAGCCTCTTGCCGTGCCGCATCGCGCGGCGCATGATCTTCCGCAGCACGTAGCCACGCCACTCGTTCGACGGCACCACGCCGTCGGCGATGAGGAACGTCATCGCGCGCAGGTGGTCCGCGATCACGCGCATCGAGACGTCGGAGGGCCCGTCGATGGTCGCACGGTATGTCACGCCCGCGTGCTCGCCGATCGCTGCGAGGATCGGTGTGAACACGTCCGTGTCGTAGTTCGACAGCTTGCCCTGGATGACCGCCGTAATCCGCTCCAGGCCCATGCCGGTGTCGATGGAGGGCGCCGGCAGCGGGTTCAGCGTGCCGTCCGGCTGCCGATCGAACTCCATGAAGACGTTGTTCCAGATCTCGACGAAGCGATCGCAGCTGCAATCGAGGCCGCGGCACGGCCGCCCGGCGCGTTCCTCATCGCACGGGAATTCGTTGCCGCGGTGATAATGAATCTCCGAGCACCGCCCGCACGGGCCGGTGTCCCCCATCTGCCAGAAGTTTTCCGCAAGGCCGAGCTCGGTGATCCGCTCGGCGGGCACGAGCTTCGTCCAGATCCCGTATGCCTCGTCATCGCGCGGGATGCCCAACTCCCCCTTGAAGATCGTCGTGTAGAGGCGGTCCGCAGGCAGCCGCCACTCGCCGGTGAGGAGCCCCCACGCAAACGGGATCGCATCGTTCTTGAAGTAATCGCCGAACGAGAAGTTTCCGAGCATCTCGAAGAACGTGTGGTGCCGGAGCGACGGCCCGACGTTGTCGAGATCGTTGTGCTTTCCGCTCACGCGCATGCATTTCTGCGATGTCGTCGCCCGCGTGTAGGCGCGCTTCTCATTGCCGAGGAACGTGTCCTTGAACTGGTTCATCCCGGCGTTGGTGAAGAGCAACGACGGGTCGTCGCCGGGCACGAGCGAGGAGCTGGGGACGATCGTGTGGCCGTTCCGCCGGAAGTAGTCCAGGAAACTGCCGCGAATCTCGCGCGAGAGCATCCTCTTATTGTAACCGCGTGCAGTTAGCGGAGTGACGCGGAGAGCACGGAGGAATTGAACCGTTTCTCCGTGGTTGGTTATTCTCCGTTTTCCCCGTCCGCTCCGTGTCCTCTGCCGCGAAGCTTGCGCAGGGCGGCGGCGATGGCGGCGGGTGTGAATCCCTGGCGCATCAAATATTGATACAGGCGCGCGTGCTCCGCGGCGCTCGTGAGCGTCGGCTTGCCGCGCATCTTCTTCTGGATCGCCTTCGCGATCAGCGATCGCTCGTCGACGTCGGCGAACACTTCCGCGACGGCCTCGGTGGCGGTCGCCTTCGCGATCCCCATCGCATGGAGCTCCCGCATGACGCGCAGGCGTCCGCGCCTCTTGACGTTCGCCGCCGTCCGCGCATATGCCCGTGCGACGCGGCTGTCGTCCAGGGCCTGTGTTTCGAGGAGGTGTTCGATCGCGCCTTCGACCTCGTCCCGGGAGTGCTCGCGATCGAGGAGGCGCGCGCGGAGCTCGCTGACCGACAGCTCGCGGCGGGAGAGCAGCCGAAGACCGTCCAGGTACGCCGACAAATTCCCTTAGCCGCCGAAGCGCGTGATGTCGGGGATGGCGCCCCCGGCGCCGGCAACGTTCCTGGCCATCTCGTCTCGTGCGAGATCCGTTGTCGTCGAGATGCCCTGGACCTTGAGCTTGAACTCGTCGACGTTCGAGGCCCACCGCAGCGCTTCTTCGAGCGTGACGAACCCCTGCTGGTACAGGCTGAAGATCGATTGATCGAACGTCTGCATCCCGTACTGCGACGTGCCGGATGCGATGGCGCCGTGAATCAGGCCGGTGCGATCCTTGTCGATGACGCAGTCACGGATGAACGCGGTGGCGACCATCACCTCGACGGCCGGGACGCGCCCGAGCCCGTCGGCGCGCGGGAGCAGGCGCTGGGCAATTGCCGCCTTCAGCACGCTCGCGAGCTGGATGCGGACCTGCCGCTGCTGATGCGGCGGGAAGACCGCGATGATCCGGTTCAGGGTTTCCGTCGCGTCGAGCGTGTGCAGCGTTGAGAACACGAGATGCCCGGTCTCCGCGGCGAGCAGCGCGGTTTCGACGGTCTCGTGGTCGCGCATTTCACCGACGAGGATGACGTCGGGATCCTGCCGCAGCGCGCTCCGCAGGGCGTGCGAGAAGGACGATGTGTCGACGTTCACTTCCCGCTGGTTGACGATCGAGTGGTGATCGCGATGGAGATACTCGATCGGATCCTCGACGGTCATGATGTGCCCCGACCGGGTCGAGTTGATGTAATCGATCATTGCGGCGAGCGTCGTGCTCTTGCCTGACCCTGTGGTCCCGGTGACGAGCACCAGCCCGCGTTCTTCCTGCGCAATCCGCTTGAGGACCGGCGGCAGCCCCAGCTCGTCGATGTTCTTGATCCGGGTCGGAATGACGCGCAGGACGAGTCCGACCGTCCCGCGCTGCTGGAAGACGTTGCAGCGGAACCGTCCGAGCCCGGGCACGCTGTAGGCGAGGTCGACCTCCTGCACCCGGAGAAATTTCTCACGCTGCTCTGCCGTGAACAGCGCGTCCGCCATGGCCTCGGTGTCTTCCTTATCCAGCCGCTTTTCTTCGGAGCACACGGTCAGCGCCCCGTTGACGCGCATCATCGGGTAGCTGCCGACTTTCAGGTGCAGGTCGGACGCGCCGTACTGGACCGCCGTGGCGAGGAGTTCGTCGATATGCATGCGGGAACCGTAGATTGTGGGGCGCCCCTTTATGGGGCGCCGTGAGCCGCTTTCGCCGCGCCGCCGGCGGCGGCCACCTGCAGCGGTTCGCCCGGATATACAAAGGTGAGCCACCCGTGGCGGTCCGGCGTTTCGCCGTTGATCATGTCGAAGAAGGCGGTCTGCAGCGTCTCCGCGATCGGACCGCGGCGTCCCTTCCCGACCTTGATCTTGTCCACGGTGCGAATCGGCGTGATCTCCGCGGCCGTGCCGACGAAGAACGCCTCGTCCGAGATGTAGAGCATCTCGCGCGGCAGTTGCTGCTCATGCACGGTGAAGCCGAGATCGCGCGCCATGGTGATGACCGTGTCGCGCGTGATGCCCGGCAGCACGGCGGCGCTCAACGGCGGCGTGTAGAGCACGTTGTCGCGCACGAGGAACAGGTTCTGCCCGCTGCCTTCGCTGAGATTTCCATTCGTGTCGAGCGCGATGCCCTCGCTGTAGCCTTCGGCCACCGCCTCCATCTTGATCAACTGCGAGTTCGCATAGTTCGCCGAGGACTTCGCGAGCGTCGGGAACGTATTTGGATGCGCGCGCATCCAGGAGCTGACGCGCACGTCGACCCCCTGCTCGAGCGCGTCCTTGCCGAGATACGCGCCCCATTCCCACGTGAGGATCGCGATGTCCACGGGGCAGGGGAACGGGTTCACGCCGAGCTCGTTGTAGCCGCGGTACACGATCGGGCGGATGTAGCAGACCTTGAACTCGTTCGCGCGAATGGTCTCGAGCACCGCAGCCGTGAGCGTCGCCTGGTCCGCCTGTGGTTCCATCCGGTAGATCCGGCAGGAGTCGAACAGCCGCCGCATGTGCGCGTCGAGCCGGAAACACGCGGACCCGCGCGGCGTCTTGTAGCAGCGCGCCCCTTCGAACACGCCGCTGCCGTAGTGGATGACGTGGGAGGCCACGTGGATGGTGGCGTCCTTCCAGTCGACGAGCGTGCCGTTCATCCAGATTTTGCCGGTGCCCGCAAAAGCCATTCGTTCTCCTTAAGATGAAGCGAATAAGGATCTTAGCACGGACTACGGGTGCCTATGGGTGCCAGGGGTGCTTATGGGTGCCTATGGGTGCGAAGGGTGCCTATGGGTG
>WNGF01013864.1_pt1 | contig 15257 bp, 12 predicted proteins | sample 5400641 | NCBI WGS metagenome assembly WNGF01 (sample SAMN13153371, study PRJNA577476) | soil metagenome | isolation source: 80 cm soil or saprolite under grassland replicate 2 | place: USA:California | collected 2016-06-15
CGGTCGGGGTGCGGTATTCCTCGCCGGGGCGCAGTTCGCGGCGGCGGGCGATGAACGCCCGGTGGCCGTTGATGACCTCCTCGGGGTAGACGGCCTTGTAGCCCATGGTGGTGTTGATGTCGGCGTGTCCGGCGATGAGTTGGGCGATGTGCGGCGGCATGCCGTGCAGGATGGCGTCGGTGATGAATAGCCGGCGGAAGTCGTGGAAGGTGTAGCGCAGCGTGTGCCCGGCGGCGTCGCGGACGCCGACCGCGGCCAGGGCGTGGTCGAGGTACTGGCGCAGCGAGGTTTCCGAGACCGGGCGGTCATCGAGTTGGCGGCGGTGCTGGAACAGCAGCGGCATCGGGGGGTTGTAGACCCGTTCGTTCTTGTCGTAGCCGACCACCAGCGGGACGGTGGCCAGACGGTGGCCCGGTCGCCGCGGATGCGGGCGATGATGGTGGCGAGTGCGTCGGCGAGTTCGGGGGAGATGACCAGTAGCCGTTCGGCGTCGGTCTTGGAGGGGGTGATCTGCAGCAGCGGGATCAGCTGTCCGCTGGCGGGTAGCCGGTACTGGATCAGGCTGTGGTGGCTCAGCTCGGTGAGCTCCTCGATGCGGATGCCGGTGTGCCGCAGTACCTCGACCATCGCCCAGGTCCAAAAGCCGCGGTGTTCTTCGAAGCTGAGGTCACGGCGTCGGCCGCCCTCGGGGTCTTCGGCCCAGACCCGGCCGGTCGTAGCGGTTTTCATCACCGACCGGCGCAACGTCAACGCGCCGGCGGTGAACAACGCACCGGGCGTGGCGTGCCGGGCGGCGGCGAGCCGCTGGTCGGTGCGGGCGCGTTGGGCCTGGACCCAGGCGGTGAGGGTGGGCAGCACCGGCAAACGTTCGCGGGTGCGTTGGTCCATGCGGGACTTGCGTTGGGAGCGGTGTTTCTTGTGTGAGGCGTCGCTGGCGCTGACCGGGCACCGCACCGCCCACGGCCCCCACCGGGCCGGGTCGTCGTCGGCCCACTCGGCGATGTCGAGGTAGAACGAGCGCACCGCGCTGAGCACGCTGAGCCCGTCCAGGCGGGCGGAGACCGTGGTCACGGCCGGGCCGGCGGCCGTGGAGGTGGTCCTGGTCCTGGTCATCACACGCTGCTTCCATGCGGCGCTGACATCGCGGGGCAGCTTGAGGGAGTCGATACCCGGATGGTGGGCTTCCAGGTCGGCCCAGAACAGTTTGCCGAGCAGGTAGGCGAAGCGTTGCAGCGAGGAGAAGTCCACCGACGGCTGGCGTTCACGTAGGTAGTCCACCAGCACCTCACGCACCGGCCGGCACGCGATCCGGTAGCGGTCGATCAGCTGCTCGCAACTGGGCCGACCGCGGCCGGAGAACATCTGGATCGACGCGGGCGCGTCCTGCCCGAGGTGCCCGCCTGCGCGCAGCAGTTGGTAGAACAGCGGGCTGTGCGCGTGCCCGTCCTGCTGGCCGCGCATCCCGGCGGCGACCTCGAGCAACTCCACGCAGTCCCCGACCACGACGTCGCCGGCCAGGCCGCCCTTCGCGGCCATGATGACCGCGATCCGCGCCATCGCCTGCTGCCCTGCCTGCAGACCCACCGCCGCGCTCGTGCACATCTTGGCCAGTTCGGCGAACGCCGCGCTGTCCCGGGTGCGAGCCATCTCCGCAGCCAGGCCGCGGCGGGCCGGTGCGAAGCCGAGCAGCCAGCCCAGCCCGGGCCGGATCACATCGGCGCAGATCAGCACCAGCAGGCCCGGCGCCAGGTGCGGCAGCCTCGAGCGGGGGTTGGCCGCCGAGCGGCCTGACCCGACGGCGACGACCAACGCCTGCCAGTCCGGGTGTGTTTCGGCGCCGCTGGCCAGCCACCGGTCCTGCCAGATCTCACCCGGCTGGGACTGTAGCCAGTTCAGCACGGCGAGCACACCCAGGCGGCGGGTCTGCTGGCTGCCTGGGTTCGGCAGCGCCAACGGCGCCGCCAACACCCGGCCCAGCACCGCCGATCGGCTGGCCTGGGTCACCGGCCACGACCTGGCAGCCGCCCTGGGTGGGAACCGCCTCATCAGCTGCGCACCAGTTGGGGCCGGGCCACCCGGTGCCGATGCGGCCCTCGGCAGCCGTAGCGGGGCCTGCCAGTCGGTCCCCCTCGTCACGGCGTGTCCTGACCAAACAGCACGCTCAGGCTCTCGGCCCGGTAACCCGCCGCCGCGGGTGCTGCCGGTCCGCGCTCCTGCCGTCGGCCGTGGAAGGCGAGCATCCCGTCGATCACATCCTCGGCACGCGGATTGAGATACGCTGCGTCGTGGACAAGTGGGCATGCCCGAGCACCCACTGCACGTCAGCAAGCGGCACATCCGGGTCGCGCGCCATCCGATACGCCGCGGTATGGCGAAGGTCGTGCAGCGACCAGTTCGCACCCAACCCGGCGTTGGCCCGGCCGAACATCAGCCGGGCCGCGTCGTAGCTCAACGCCCGAAACGGCCGCCGCAACGTCCACCACAACGGCTGGTCCCGGCCCGGCGGCACCAGACCGTGCAGCTGCGCGTCATACAACCGCAGCCACACGAACGCATCCGGACAGGCCGGCAACTGCTGCATCACCCGCGTCCCCTTACGCACCACGGTGATCAGCTGCTGGCCCGGATCAACATCGCCGACCGTGGCACCGAGCAGCTCCGCCGCCCGCGCCCCCGTCGACACCCAGAACGCCACCAACGCCCGGTCGCGGTGCGAGCCGAGCTGCGCGAACAGCTCGTTGAACCGCGCGTCCGGGATGCACCGCGGTACGCGTGGCACCACCCTCGGCCGATACCGGCCGCCGCGCTCGGCGACCACCGGCTCCATCGGGCTGCGATGCGCCCGCGCACGGCCAACGCGTGACCGCGCCAGCGGGAACGGGTTCACCATCGGACCCGTCCCCGCCTCCAGGTGGAAGTCGTAGAAACCACGCAGCACGCTCTCGCAATGCGCCACCGTCGCCGCCGCGAACCGCTCACCCGGCCCGGTCTTGCCAGTCACCGGATTCGGTGCGACACCCAGCACCCTCCTGCCCGACTCCGCCGGCGCACGGTCGGGATAGCGCCAATGCGGGCGGACCGGCTTGCCCGCAGTCTGCAGCCAACGGCAGAAATCCCGGGCCTCAACCCCCGTCGCCTGGTCCCAGCCGACCTCAACGGCCCACAGGAAACGAAACCAACGCAGCAGATCCATCCCGTACGACCGCTGCGTCGACGCCGGACGCCCGCACGCGGCCAACTCCGCGAAGAACACCGCCGCCGAGGCAACCACAGCACCACCCGCATCCAGCAACCGGTACGGCTCAAACAGATCCCCAACCGCCTCCAGCGACCCACATCCCGGCACGACCAGACGAGCCAGATCCCGCTGCGTATCCCCGTCGATCATCACGAGCAGGGACCGTAACCACCGAGCCAGCCCACCACGCGCGGCTGGAGGAGAACCCGCCGGATAGTTCGGTTAACTGGTCGGTCTTGGCGTGCCTCTTGGGTCCGCGGAGCGCGGCGGTGTCGGCCGGCTCGGCCAGGTGCGGACAGGGTGCGGACGCACCCCGGCCTTGCCCATCTCCTCCACCACATACCGCCACCCAGTACACCCCTCCAACGCGAACGCCACCGGCGTAGCCGTATCGAAGCGAGTCAGCCAGTCGGCCAGCCGCTCCCGGTCGGCCGGGGCGATGCGGCCCCGCTCCACCCTGCCCGTCTCCGTCTCGACGTAGTCGAATGTCAACTGCTTCCGGTGGATATCCAACCCGCCTATGATTGACATCGCGGGACCTCCTCAAGCTCCGTGGCCATCCGATGCCCAACGCACCGAGAGCCCGACTCTCGATCAATGCGTCTGAGCTGAGGAGGCCCCCACCAACCGGGCCTGTCAAGTCCCGGAAGCGGACGACGCCGAGCTCGGCAGCTCTACGGCTACCCACGAAGGCCGATGCATGTCATCTCATCGGCAAGATCGTTCGGTGCGAACGCACTCGCATTGGCACGGTCGTGGAGCTAATTCTTACAATCGTGCCTCTCTCATGGATGATGATTTGATCATTGCGCATCCCTATCCGGCGCCGATGCAGGTGAATAGGGCGGCTATGAGTTCGTGGGGTGTGTTGGAGGTGGTGCGGCGGACGTCGGCGAGGGCGTCGGCGGGGGCGCGGCCGGCGGCTAGGCGGCGGTGCAGAGCGAGCATGACGGGTGTGGTGTCAGCGTCGGGTATCGGCAGGAGGCGAAACCAGCGCGGTGGTGCCAAGAGCAAGCATCGCGGTGGCCATGCCCGTCAGTTCATCGCCCGGCAGTACACCAGTCAGCCCGGCGTCGCAGGAGGCCAGCACGAGTATCCGCGGTGCGCTGTCTAGTTGTTGCAGGTCATAGACGAACATGGGGCCGTCCGCGAGGCGCAGCGAGGACAGCATCGGCTGATCTGTACGGAGGCGACTGTGCGCGGCGATGTGGGCCAACGCGGCGCCGTCTAGGGTATTCACGACGGAGTGGACGGTGGCAATAGAGCCTGTCAGGGCGGTGGCGTCGGGGTAGATCGTGCGCAGCGTGTCGATCTCAGCGGGGCCGTGCGGCAGGTCGGGGCCGCTAATCAGGATGGTATGGCCCGGGTCGGCTGGCCCCAATCGGGCGGCGTGGTGCCACCAGCCGGCCGAGGGCGCGACGGTGACCGGGCGGTCCCTCGCGGTCGGCAGCGCAGTCCAGGCGAGGGTGTGCAGCGTGGCGGTGGGGATGATCACCAGTGGACGGTCGTCGATGTCGTGTCGCAGCGGTTGAAGCAGCACCTCGTCTAGTTGCTGCGCGGCGGCGGCGGCCGCGGCGGCGGTCTGTTCCAGGGTGCGGGCGTCGTACTGATGAACCAGCCGGCGTAGCCAGAACCGATGGGCGATCAGCAGCCGGGATGCCACCATAGTGGGACACAGCTTGTGGAGTCGGAGCCCGCGCTCGGTGACGACCACGGCGTGCAGGGTGCCGGCCACGTCGACGAGTTCCACCAGCGCCCGCTCGCCCAGGGCGGCGCGGATCTCGGCGGTGCTGGTGCGCTGCGGTTCGTTCCGGGTGGGTGCCGTGCTGCGGCGGGCCAGCCGCCGGATGGTGCGCTCCAGCGCTGCCTGCCGGTGCCGGCGGGCGGCCGGCCCGTCGCCGACACCCTTCGGGCGGCGGTCGGCGCCGTCTGGGTCGGCTCCCGTGCGCAGCAGTAGGCGGAGTTCGGCGAGTGCCTCGCTCATCTTCTCCTCCTGCGGTGGCCGGATCGGCGGCATGGACAGGGTGCTGGCCCGCCAGCGTTCCGCCCACTGCAGTACCCGCGGCGCGTTGCCGTCCTCGGCGGCCAGCCGCAGGCCCAGGGTGGCCAGGTCGGCGGCGTGCGCCGAGGCGTAGGCGCGCAGGTCGGTGCCGCCCAGGTCGTGGCGCTGCCGTTCGACCACCGCGATGCCGGCCCGCAGCGCCATGTTGGCCCGCGACCGGTCGCCCTCGATCAGGTGCAGCAGCGCCCTGGCGTAGAACGCGCGCGAGCGCAGGTCGGCCGGGTCGGCCCGGCGCGGCTGCGTGAGCCGGGCCAGCTCGGCCCGGGCGGCCGCCGAGCGGCCCAGGGCCATCGCCACCTGCGCGGCCAGCAGCCGGGCGTCCGCGGCCGCCACCGTCCAGCCGCTGCGTTCCAGCGCGGCGTCGGTCCGCCTGCTCGCGGCCAGCAGCGCCGGGGTGCGCTCGCCGGCGCGCCAGGTGGCATGGATGGCCACCTCGTCGGCCAGCGCGCGGTAGCTGGGCCGGCGCTGCCGGCTGAACGCCTGCGCGCTCTGCTCGGCCAGCGTGCGGGCCTCCGCGAACCGGCCCTCGTACAGCGCGATCCGGGCCAGCACCAGCCGGGCCTGGTCCAGGTACGCCGACAGGTGCCGCTGCTCCTGCTCGGCCACCGCCCGCTCGGCCACCGCGCGCGCCTCGACCAGCAGCCGCCCGGCCAGCAGCGCCTCGCTGCGGTCCAGCAGCCCCACCGCGTCCACCGTGCCGGCCGGGTCGAGCATCTGGTCGACCTCGTCGAAGGCCGCCAGCGCGGTGAGCAGGTCGCCGCGCCAGGCCGCCAGCAGCCCCAGGTTCTGGCTGGCCTGTGCCGCTGCCGCCTCGTGGCCGAGCTGCCGGTGCAGCGCCACCGCCTGCCGCAGGTCGGCGGCGGCCCGGGCGAAATGGCCGTGCCACGAGCGCAGCATTCCCCGGTTGTTGTGCAGGACGGCCAGCGCTTCCAGGTCGCCGGCGCGGGTCAGCAGCGGCAGCGCCGTGGACAGCCGCTCGTCCGCCTCGTCCAGCCTGCCCTCCAGTTGCAGGATGGCGGCGCGCTGGAGCTCCACCCGGGCCAGGTCGGCGCCGGCCAGCACCTCCGCGGCCCGGTCCAACTCGGCGTGCGCGGCCGCCATCCGGCCGGCGTAGGCCAGCGCTAGCGAACGGCTGATCCGGATGTGCGCGGCTAGATCGGCCGCACCCGCCCGCTTGGCCAGCCGGACCGCCCGGCACAGGTGCTTAGCCGCGCTCACCACGTCCTGTTCGGCCCGGGCCGCCATGCCCAGCGCCCGCTCCGCCTGCGCCGCGGCCAGGTCGTCGCCGGCCCGCGCCGCCTCGGCCCGGACCCACTCAGCCTCGGCCCGCGCCCGCCTCGGGTCGACCTCGGCCAGTCGCAACGCCGCATCGGCGCGTTGGATGGTTTCGGTTCGGCGAAGGACCTCGACACCACGGAGGGTCTCGGCACCTATGAGGTTGTCGTCAACATCGAGCGCGGAGACATTTGGTGTGTATCGCCACCGTGAATCTAGGTTGGCGAGCCGCAGAGGGGCCTCTCGCCGACGGAAAGCGGTGTCTGTCTCAAGCGTAAGTATCGTCGATCCACCGCCGGCCGCGACTCCTGCGAGGCCGCCTAGAGGTGATCCTGACGTAACATCTTGAGAGTGACCACGAACATCGAGCAGATTCTCGATCTCCGTAGCGGCGGACACTATTCGCGACCCGGCGGGCCGCGGCATGCCATATACTACTCTCATGATCTCGGACAACATCTGCTCAGAGTCGTGGGTGGCGTCGAATTCTGCCGCCAACAGCTCCTCTAGTTCGCTGTAGGCAGCTTCGAGAGGGGTCGACTCCGCGCCCTCGGCGTCGTTCCGCTCGCCACTCACGAGTCATTCCCCCTTTCCGGTAGTCCGTATTTCGCCTCGAATGACAGCTGAGCAGGAACTCCGAGCGCGATAAGCCGATCACGGGCTCGTTTCAAAGCCCCTCGCACGGTGCTACTCGGCATGTCGAGAATCTCGGCAACCTGCGCCTCGCTGAAACCCTCGCCCCAGACCAGCATACTAACGACTTTCTCCGTCGTTGGCATATCCTTTGTGGCTACCCAACAAGCGAAGGCAGTTAGTGCCGCCAAAGCTGCGCCTTCCGGGTCAGGTGCGCGCGACCGGTCGGGTTCATATAGCTTAGGCGCTTTGCCTTTGAAACTGTCTGTCGCTACGCCAACTGTCGCTTGCCAACCGCGCTAGGCACGTTCTTACTAAGGGGAAATTGTCTTAATAGACGTTCCGTCTGTCTGGATTATTCGGCGTAGAATCCGATAGAGTACCATCATGAAAGAGACCAGGGTGCCTCGGCGGATTCTCGCGGATGTGCGGAAGCGGTTTGCCAAGATGATCGACGAGGGCTGCACTCGGGGTGACATCATGGCGACGTTGCGGATAAAGAAGGCGACGTTCTACAGTTGGCAGAAGGCGTACCTGGCTGGCGGCCTGGACGCCTTGGCGGTGCGCCCGGCTCCCGGTGGCCCTACCAAGTTGGGGCCGGAACGGGAGGGGAAACTGTATCAATGGGTTGTGGGTAGGGACCCGCGTCAGTTCCAGTTCGACTTTGGTTTGTGGACGCGGAAGATTATCCGAGAACTTATTCTGCGGGAGTTCGGTGTGACGATGACCCCGCAGGGGGTCGGCCAGCTGTTGGCCCGGCTGGGGCTATCGCCGCAACGGCCGACGTATCGGCCCCACCAGCAGGACCCGGAGAAGGTTCGGGTCTGGAAGGAAGAGACCTACCCGAGGATCCGCGCGCAGGCCGCCGCAGCGGGTGCGAGCATCTTCTTCGAGGACGAGGCCGCCGTGCGTACCGACCACCACGCAGGCACGACATGGGGTCGGGTCGGGCGTACACCGGTCGTCCGGGCCACCGGCGAACGCAAGTCAGTGAACATGATCTCGGCGGTCAGTCCCCGCGGCGAACTACACTTCGATGTCTTTCAGGGCAACATGAACGCGGCCGGATTCATCGAGTTCTGCAAGAAGCTTCTGCACGACTGCCCGACCCCGGTCTTCTTGATCGTGGACGGCAGTTCGACGCACACCGCTAAGGTCGTGCAGGAGTACGTGAAATCTACCAACGGCCGGCTGAGCCTGTTCTTTCTGCCGCCCTACTCGCCGGAACTCAATCCAGACGAATGGGTCTGGCGGAACGTCAAGAGCGAGCGTATCGCGCGAGCCGTCCCCATGAGTCAGGGTCACCTCTGGTCCCTCGCCCAGGATGCCCTCAAACGCCTGCAGCAACTACCCGAAATCGTCCGCGGCTTCTTCGGAGATCCCCGCCTCGCGTACATATCCCAACCGGGTCAGATCCGACCCTCTCAACAGTCTATTAAGACAGTTTCTCGTTAGTAGGTGACCAGCAGAGCCACGATGACGCCGGCCAGGACGATCCCGACGAAGATGTTGAAGATCCCACCGGACAACGAGTTCAGCACCAGGTTTCTGACCGTGACACCAACCGACGTCGTGTCAGCACCGCCGCCCATCACGGCGACCACGAGCGTGTTGGCTACCTGGACGGCCATTCCGGTCAACGGCAGGCTCACCGTGGCGGCCAGGAATCCGACTACCACCCGCGGGGCTATCTCTTTGATCGAGTACCGGGTCTGGGTGGTCTCATAGGCCATGACCACGATCCCGCCGATCAGGACCAGGATCGCGTAGCTGGCCAGCAGCAGCTGCCACGAGTTGTTCCACAGCGCGCCGATCGGCGGCAGGGACCGCGGGTCGGGGGTGGTCAGCAGGGTCCGCGAGACCAGGTTCAGCAGCGGGTTCAGGGCAGCGATCACAAGACCTGCGAAGAAGGCGTTGATCGCCTTGGTGATCCCGTCGAAGATCCATCCGGTCATGCCGCCTGGTCGGCCATCATCGCCACCGGTGGGCGGGTCCGTTCCCGGCGTGGGGAGGGTCGGTGTGCAGTCCGACGGCGGACCCTGCCCGGGTGAGGGAAACAGGCACGGATCGGCGATCGAGGTCCGGGTGGGAGTTGGTAGCGGGAAGACCGACGGCGGGGTGCCGGGCGGGGGTGTGGTGGGGACACAGATCCCGCTCTGGCATGGCTGCGGCGTGGGGCTGCCGGGGTCCGCCGACGCCGGTGATCCGGCGCCGAGGACGACCAGACTCAGCAGGCCGCAGACCAGGAGGGCGGCCGCCGGCATCCGCGCTCCGCGCCCGCGGTGTATCGCCCGACGACCGGCCGCGGCTGCCCCGGCACGCCGGCAGGTGACGGGCGACGCTGCGGTGTCGGCCACCCGCGCCGGGCCGGTGAGCAGCGCGGTGGAAACGGGGAATGCGGCGGCCGGCATCAGGCGCCCACGATCCCCTTCAGGATCTGTACGACCAGCGGCGCCAGCGCCGCCAGGCCGTACCCGAAGCCGGCGGACTTGAACGCGGTCTTGGCCTTCTCCACCTCGCCCGGGTCGCCGGAGGCCATCAGATACCGGACGCCGCCGATGGAGAGGAACACGGTGGCCAGTCCGGCGAGGATGCCCATGATCCAGGTACGGACGTTGTCCAGCACGGCCGTGACCGATCCGGCCAGAGCCACCACCTGGACCGCCCCCGCAGTACCGGCGTCGGCGTGGGCCGCGGGGGCGGCGAGCACCGCGACGGCCAACAGCACCGCCGCGCCGGTGGCACCGGCCAGGACGAGCCGGCGGGGAGCCGGCAGGCGGGGTCCCGACGCGGCGGACGGGTCCGGCCGGTCGGTCGCCGGCGGCTGCTGTCGAGAAGTGGTGCGGGTGGTGGTCAGGCGCATCGAGGTTCCTCCGGTCGCCGTGCGGATGCGGCTTGCGGCGCGGGTTGCCCGCGTCGCAAAAGGCCGGATCCGGGCGCGGTTTTGGACATCCGCGGCGCAGGTCCGTCGGCGTCGAACCGGTCCGGTGCACCGCCCGCCCCGGTTACCCGCAGCGACCGGCCTCGCCGGTGCGAGCGCGGGTCGGCGCCTGTCGCGGTCGGATCGGCCGGGTCGTGCGCGCGCATCCGGTCGGCCAGGTAGCCGGCCAGGCGCTGCTCGGCGCGGCTGCGCATCTTGTAGGCGGCCCACTGGGCCACCGCGTTGCCGGCGGCCCAGACGGTGACGGAAACCTCCTCCAGGCGGGTGGCGCCGATCAGGTCCGCCTCCACAGCGCTGATCACCCCCTCAGCGACGGCGTCAGCCAGCACGAAGTCGGGGTGCCCCGACGGCGGGCGCGGCGCGGCGGACCGAAACCCCGACTCCACCGGAGCCGGCGCGTTCAACGCCTCCGCGACCGCGTCCAGGCCGGCCCTTCGGGCGGTCCACCACAGCCGGTACGCGATCCGCGGTCCACCACAGCCGGTACGCGATCCGCGGCTCGGACAACTCAACGGTGGCCAATCCGTGCAGGAAGCCGGTCACCACCGCGGCGTGCACATCCCAGCGGTCACCGCGGTAGCGGGCCGCCATCCACCCGGCGGTGCGGGCCAGGCCAGGCAGCGCGACGCCGACGCATCCCACCGTCCAGGCCCCGCCCTCGCGCCGGGACCGGGTGACCAGATGCGCCCACACCGCGTCCCGGGTCTGTGCCGGGCAGGACCGCCTCATCAGGCTCGCCCGCAACTCATCCAGCGGCACCAGCCGATCGGGCAGCCCGGGGAAGATCCGCCCGTCCACGCTCAACGGCCGCGGACCGTCCACCAGTAACGCGAACACGTCCCGGACGGCATCCAACGGCAGCCTGTCCTGCCCGCTCCGACCGCGACGTCCCCCGGCGAACACGCCATCATTCATGTCCCGTGACCTCCCGAACACGTCTTGAGAATGCGGGTGTTCAGGGAATCGGGGCGCCGCCAATAAGACAGCAAGATTGTGCCCGGAGAAATGCTAAGGCCCGAACTTGTTGGCGGCTTGGCGGTGCAATGGCAGCCGGCAGCGCACAATCCACGCGCCGGTCGTGATCTTCGGCCCGCGCCGGACGGTGCGGCGATGACCTGGGATTTTAGGTCGTTCTTAGGAGTGGTCGAGGCTCGGCCTTAGGACAGGCTGCGGACGCGTTCGCGGGGCCGGGTGCTCGGAGACGCACCTGTCTTCGCCCGCTGGATGCCACGCACATCACGGGCGCGAACGGGCGGGCAAGCCTGCGGCAAAACGCCCTCGTGAACGCGCGCTCCAACCGTGGGAGCCACGGGGAATTGCATGTCGGCCTGTCCAATACGGGCCCGCGGTCCCGCCTTTTAGGGAGGAGCAGAAAGGTGGGACGCTGTGCCATCACGTGACCCATGCCCGACCGAGAACGAACGGCGCGGACCGGCCCTGTCAGGTCGGGCGCCCGCATGCACATCGACCTCGCCGGTCGTCTGGCCGCCGGTCGCTCCGCCGGCCGGGCGAGGATGCGCTGGTGGCGCCCGAGGATGGCTTGGCCGACGCGGAGGGTTCGACCGATGACGGTCTGGATGCCCGCCGCTCCGCCCGACCGCCAGCGGGGCGGCGGCTGTGCATCCGGCATGCCAGCCTCCGGGAGCAGCCTGCTCGACGCCGGTTGGCTGTCCGGTGTCGTTGAGCGCCTGCTGCTCGCCTATACCCGACCCGGCGACATCCTGCACCTGATCCCAGCAGTGAGCCCTCAACCGCCGTGGTCGAGCCACGTCGTCCCGACCTCCGTACGGCGGAGCGGGCAGCGTCCAGCCGCTCGGATGGCACGCCGGGCAACCCCCACCGCGAACCACCCGCGGCCCGGGGCGGCTCCGCTGACCGATGACTCGGCGTGGCTGGGGCACCTCCAGGCGTGCGCTGCTGCTCACGACCGGCAGGTTCGCGTCCTGACCAGCCCGATGGCCGGGACCTGGCGCGGCACCGCATCGGGCAGCCAACCCGGCGCTCCCGCGATCCTCGCCATCCTCGACCCGCATCGGCTGCATTGGTTCGAGCGGGCGCCATGGCGGCTCCTCCCAAAGCCCGGCGGCATCCTGGCCGTACTCACTCACAGTGACCGCGACGGTGACCGCCTGGTCGATCCCACAACCCGGCTGATCCACGCGGCGCACAGTGGCGGGCTGAACTGGCTGGACCACCTCATCATCCCGCACGGCCCGATGCGGCCTGCCGTACCCGGCGCGGCCAGCGACGCTGAACGTTCCGGAACGGCGGGCGGACGCTGCCGAGCGGGCGGCCCCTCGGCCTGGCCCGGCCACTCCGATCTGCTGATCTTCCTTGCCCCTCCGTCGCCGGGCCGCCACGCTCCCGCCGCCCAGTCGGACTGCGCCCAATGACCGGCACGCCGACCACCGAGGTTCCGCACCCCGGCCCGTCGCTGTGGACGCTCCGGCAGCACTGGCCAGGACGCCACCAGACGACGCGCGCCGTCGCCGCATACGCCGTGCGCGCCTACACCCGACCCGGCGACACAGTGATCATCGTCCGGCCTTCCGAGGCCGGCCTCGGCCGAGCCGTGCTCGACGAGGTCATCCGGGCCGGCCGGCTGCCCATCCCCATCACGGGGGATCCAGCCGCCGTCCCCCGTGATCTCCGGTATGTCACCCCAGCCGGCCGCGGGGCGCTCCTGCTGATCATCTTCGCCCACGCCTGCTCCTGCCGTCCGTTCCGCCCCCAGGGCGCCGACCCGTTCGTCAGCGACGACCGTGTCCAGAGGATCCGGCAGACCCTGCTCGGTTGCCGTTGGCTGTTGCGCCCCGCCGCCCACGTCGTGGCCGTGAGCCGGCCAACCCGCCACCACGGGCAGCTCCTCGACCTGCCGGGAGCGATGATCACCGCCGGCCGCACCGCCGGGCTGCTCCCGATCCAACGCTGCGCCGCCGTCACCCTCTCCGCTCGCGGTCACCCAGTCCCCACTCCCACAAGCCGGGCCGAACGCCGCGCAGCCGAACGAGGTCAGCGGCGGACCGGTCACCCCACCAGCCGCGTCGCCCACCACAACATCCTCGTGTTCCAGACCCCAGCGGCGGCACCGACCCAAGCCACCGTCCGCGCCCCGACGCCGAACCTGCATGGGCCCACCCGGCCCCAACGATCCCCGGGGAACCCCTTCGAGTACCCCACCCTCGAAAGGCCCGCCGCATGACCACGAAAACCCCGCGACGACTCTCGCTAAGCGCCGGAGTGCAATCAACAACGCGTCCCGGTGCGGGGCATCACATCCTGGACGACGGCGCCGATCCGGACGGGTGCTCCCCGTGGGGTTGCCGAGGCGATCGCCGGACCACCAGCCCCGCCGCCGGGCCGGCCGGGGACGCGACGGTTCGGGGGGCGGCATGAGCACCCTGTTGAGCTGCCAAGCCTGCGGGTGGTCCCGTACGTTCGGCTGGCCCGAGCCCGCTCGCCACGCTGCACTGCACCACATGTGCGAGACCCCGCCCACCGCTACCGGCGTCGTGGCCGAGACCGCGACGCGACCGGACGCGAGACCCGTGCCGTCCGAACAGACGCAGCCGAAGCCGGAGCCGCCCGCTGGTGGGGGGCAGCCGCCGGCGGGCGTTGATCGGCCGGCCAGCACAACGGGAGCAGCCAGCCGCCAGCGCAGTGCGCACCGCATGGTGCCGGCGCCGGTGTACGCCGATGACCGGCTCGCGCTATACGCCGGGGACGCGATCGACGTCCTTTCCGGCCTGCCCGACAACCATGTCGACTGCGTGGTCACCTCACCGCCGTACTGGGGATTGCGGGACTACGGCACCGGCCGCTGGGTCGGCGGCAACCGCGACTGCGACCACGACACCGGCCCGGGCCGCAACGTTCCCCAGACCAAGCGGCCCGGCGTGGCCTACCCACCCGCGCTCGATCGGGGCGGCCACCATCCTCGGCGGTGCCGGCGGTGCGGCGCGAGTCGGCGAGACCGCCAGTACGGCCTGGAAGCCACCGCCGAGGACTACGTGCAGACCCTGCGGGCGGTGTTCTCCCAACTGCGCCGGGTCCTGGCCCCGTCCGGGACCGCGTGGCTGAACCTGGGGGACTGCTACAGCGCCCACCCGCCCGGCGCCACCGGCGATCCGATGCGAGCCAGCACCCTGACCGGCCGGCACGCCGCCGCGCCGCTGCGCGAGTCCGTGCGGCGCACCGGCGTCGACCGGGCCGGCGGGCTGCCCCGCAAGAACCTGATCGGCATGCCGTGGCGGGTCGCGTTCGCGCTGCAGGCCGACGGGTGGATCCTGCGCAACGCCGTGGTCTGGCACAAGCCCAACGCGATGCCCGAATCGGTGCGCGACCGGCTGTCCAACCGCTACGAGATGCTGTTCCTGCTCACCCGCCAGCCCCGCTACTACTTCGACCTCGACCCGGTACGGCAGCCGCTGGCCCGACCCGAAGCCCGCGGACAGAACATCGTGATCGGCGGCACCGGCAAAGGCACCCACGCCTGGCGGGGCTCCACCTCCCGCCGCCGCGGCCACACCACCTACGGCAAGTACGCCGACACCGAGGCGTTCACCACCACCCCCGGACAGGCGCTACGGCCCACCGGGCGCCAGCACACCGCCGCCCACCCAGAAGGACGCAACCCCGGCGACGTCTGGACCCTGGCCACCCGACCGCTGCCGGAGGCCCATTTCGCCGCCTTCCCCGTCGACATCCCGCTGCGCTGCATCGCCGCCGGCTGCCCACCCGGCGGTTTGGTCCTCGACCCGTTCAGCGGCGCCGCGACCACCGGCCTGGCCGCACTACAACTCCGCCGCCGCTACCTCGGCATCGACCTCAACCCCGCCTTCCACGACATCGCCCGCCGCCGGCTCGACCTGCCACCCCGCGCAGACGAGGCGGCGCACGATCAACAGGACGCCGCATGATGCCCGACCAGCCGACGCACGCCCGGCCAGCCGGCCGCCGGAGCGGAGCGCGTGGACTCTTCCGAGCGGCCTGATCACACTTCCTCCCGAATGCCACGCCGGCTGGACCTCGGTCAGCGCCCAGTCACGCTGTTGGCGCAGGCCCCACCACCCGTTCGGGGCCTCCTTGCGGCGTATCCAGGACATAGG
>WNGF01008532.1_pt1 | contig 15253 bp, 12 predicted proteins | sample 5400641 | NCBI WGS metagenome assembly WNGF01 (sample SAMN13153371, study PRJNA577476) | soil metagenome | isolation source: 80 cm soil or saprolite under grassland replicate 2 | place: USA:California | collected 2016-06-15
TGACCCAGGTGCATGCTGGTGAACATCCAACGGAGATTGGCCCAGCCAAGCCCGCGGTAGTGAGGATTGTTGACGAAGTTCCCCATGTCGTCCCAGTTCACGAAGCCGTTCCGCAGAGCGGGCAGGAAGGTGGCGATGGTCAGGACGACCACGAGCGCGCCGCTCGGCCAGGCAACCCAGGAAGATCTCGTGACGGAATTGGTGGCCGTGGAGCGGACACTGTCGGCAGCGAGGGGCAGGTCGGGCATCGTAGCCGGTTCCCAGCCAGCTTACCGCATGCGGCGAAGAACGGCTGGATCCGGGCGATGATGCGTGCCGGCCCTCAACGCTGCAGCCTGGCCAGCTCCCGCCGGACGCTCTCGGCAAGGGCGCCCGCCGGCTCACGCGCGAGAAAGGCCTCGAAGTGGGCCCGGGCCTTGGCGGGCTCGCCTAGCTTCAGGTACAGGAAGCCGAGGTTGGAGAGGGGATAGCTCAGATCGGGATGAACCCTGTATGCCGCCTCCGCCCGTTCCAGCTGCCGCCTGGCCTGGTCGGGCCTCCCCTGATCCAGCAGCTGGTTGGCCCAGAACGCCCGGTAGTCCCCGCTATCCAGCGACGCCTGGCGGGCCAGGTCGGCGAAGCTCGGCCGTTCGGCGGCCCTGGCTTCGAGTCGCTCGATCTCCCCCACCGCCAGGTCGGGCCGGCCGTCGTGGGCATAGATCTGAGCGGCGGCAAGGTAGTCTGGTGGGTAGATGGCGAATTCGGGCTTCTCCCTCAGGGTCGGGATCGGCAGGACAAGATGCTGAAGCGCTGCAAAGCCCGCCAGCAGGCTCACGTAGGTGACCCCGTCTCCGACCCGTCGCTCGCGAACGGCCTCCCACAGCCATACCAACCCTGCCGCACCGTACATGATCAACACCGGCACGATGGCCAGGCGGTATCGCGCCACGATGGTGGTCGCCACGAGGCTTCCACTGGTGCAGAGTCCGTACAGCAACAGCAGGAGGTGACGCCGCCAGACCCGGAGCGAGAGGACGAGGCCGGCCAGGCCCAGGGGGAAGATCACCCCGTACGTGAGGGTGAGACGGAGCGCTGGGGAGATCTCCCGGCCGTAGTAGAAGTTGACGTTGTTGGGCACCTCGAGAGGATCCGCGAAGGCGCGAAGCCTCAACAGCTGGAAGTCGACGAAGCGCCGCCAATTCCCGTGATACGTCCTGAGCGTCTCCAGGACCACCGCTGCCGTCCGGCCGTCCGACCGCTCCAGGATGGTCTTCATCGACGGCGGATGAGTCAGGCCGATCGGGAAGCCGTCCGCAGCGTTCCCGACGATGAACGCCTCGCCGGCCCGGTTCGACAGCGCCAGGAGCGGCGCGCCGACCACGGCGTTGCGTGCCATGAGTGGGGACAGGGCCAGCAGGAGGCCGAGCAGAAGCGCCAAGCTCGACACGGCCCCCTTCGTCATCGCGCTCCGGTAGCCGAGGATGAGCCACAGCAATGCGACCGGTATGAAGATCAGGACCGCCTCTCTGGTCAAGAGCGCGATGCCGAGGACCGCTCCGGACAGACCCCAATCCCTGGCCCGCCCACTCGCCCGTGCCTTGAGCAGGGCCAGCAGCGCCAGGGGATCGAGAACGGGCGGGATCCAATCCCGGAGGAGAACCCCCTCGTGAAAGACGAACGGGCCATAGAAGGCGGTCAGGCCGGCGGCGAGCACGGCGACGCGACCATCGAACAACCTCCGGGCGAGGAAGAAGATCACCAGGGGCTGGAAGGCTCCGAGGACGAGCTGTACCGCCAGCACGAACGCGAGTGAGTCTCGAGCCACCCCCAGCAACCCGGCCACCACGTATGGGTAGAGCGGAGCCTGCTGAAAGATCTCCTTTCCGCCCCACCAACGGTACCAGGTGTCCTTGGGGGCCATGGTCTTCATCCAGTCGAAGTAAGGGTGGTAGGTATCGCGGCCCCACCAATCACCGGCCAGGATCGCCTGCGCCCACTCCAAGAACGTGTGCATGTCCGATTCATCGAAGACGAACGGGAACTTCGGGTACGCGGTTCCCACGATGGTCAGGAAGTGAACAAGGCGGATCACCAGTGCCCCGGCCAGGATCCCGATGAGGAACAGGCGTTCGCGTGCACGTCGCGCGGAAGCAGGACATGGCATCGGCAAATCTCTGAGCGGCTAGGGTCCGGACGCCGTAGACGGCCGCCCCGAGGGCGCGGCGGGGCTGGCGAGAATCCCCTCAGCTTCCCGCGCGAGCGTCTCGGCCACGTCCCCCTTGCCCTCGCCGCGCAGCTCGGCGGCGCGCAGCTGGAGGGCTCGAGCGAGCGCCGCGCGGGGCTCCCTGAGCTCCGGGCTGAGGACGAGCGCCCCACGGAGCAAGGCGATGGCCTCGACGTAGCGGTGCTGCCGGACGCGGAGGACCCCCAGGTCGGCCTTGCCCGTGGCGGATCCCGGCTCCCGCCGGATGAACTCGAGGAAGGCCGCCTCCGCCTCGTCGTAGCGACGCTGTTGCGCCAGCGCGACGCCGAGAGCGCGATAGCTCGATGGGCGCCGCGGGCTCAGCTCGATGGAGTGGCGCAGCAGCGCCTCCGCCTCACGTAGTTGCGCTGTTCCGGGGGACGTTGGTTCGAGGAGCACCTTCGCCAGGTTGGTGGAGCACACGGCGCAATTGGAGTCCAGCTCCAGCGCCCAGCGCCAGAGCGTCTCGGAGTCGCGCCAAACCTGGCCCTGCCGCCACGAGCTGGCTCCCCAGCCCACGACGACGAGCAGGGCCACGAGCACCCCCACGCCGACCACCGAGGGCCGGAGACGGTCACGTGCGCGGAGGAGCCACGCGAGCCCCCCGCCGGCGAGCACGGCAAACCCGAGGCCGGAGAGGTAGCTGTACCGGTCAGCGACCAGCTGGATTCCGGCGTGCACGACCGCGCCGCTCACGGGGAGCACCATGAGCGCCGAGTACACCCAGGCGGTCAGCGCGCCAGGGCAACGGCGGCGGAGCAGGGCGAGCGCGGCCGTCACGATCACCAGCCCGATCATGGGGAGGAGGAATCTTGCGGTGAAGGGGTCCAGCCGAGCCGGGAGCTCGTAGAGCGGCGATAGCTCGTTCGGCCAGACGAGCTTCCAGGGATAGAACATGAAGCTATACGACGTCATCGCCACCCGAGCGGCGATCCCGTGGTCCGGGTATTCCGTGACCGCGCCGGCTCGGGCCTGCGCGACCACGGCCATGAGGCCACTGAACCCGGCGGGGACGAGGTACGGGATCTTCTCCGTGACGAGGCGCCGCCAGCCCATTGCTGCCACTCGCCCCAGCGGATAGATGTCCAGTAGCAGCAGCGCCGCCGGCAGGGGCATGGCGGCCGCCTTCGAAAGGAGCGCGAGGACGAACGCGGCCACCGACACCGCCCACCACCGGGCCTGAATCGTTCCGCCTCTCGACACGCCCCGGAGATAGGCCAGGACCGTCAGCAAGAAGAAGAGCCCGCAGAGCACATCTCGCCGTTCCGTCACCCACGCGACGGATTCCACCCGGAGCGGGTGCACCCCGAAGACGAGCGCCGCGAAGGCCGCGCCGACGCCGGTGGCGAGCTGTTCCCGGCGCCGCTCCTCGTCCCGGCGCGGTGATCCCGCGCCGCCCGAGGCCGCCCGCAGCAGGCGTCGCGCGACCAGGTAGACGAGGGCGGCGTTGACGCCATGCAGCAGCACGTTCGTCAGGTGATACCCTCTGGGGTTCATCCCCCCGACCGCGTAGTCGAATCCGAAGCTGAGCCAGGTGAGCGGAATGTAATGCCCCAGGAGCATCGTCGTGAACATCCACTTGAGGTGGGTCCAGTCCAATCCCCGGTAGCGCGGGTTCTCCACCAGGTTCGGGATATCGTCCCAGTTGAAGCCGCCGGAGAGCGCGCTCAGAAAAGGGACAACGGCCGCCGCGCCGACGAGGAGAGGCACGCCCGAGCGAAGGAAGATGGATCGCGAGGCCGCCGGAGAGATCACGGGAGAGTATCGCGTGCTCACAGTCCAGAAGGCCGCCACGGCATGACGTCTCCGTCGGACCGGATGGACACGGGCACCGTTACCGACTGTGCGGAAGAGCGCTTGAATTCGAAGACGGAGACCAGGGGCACACCCGCGATGCTGACGGACAGAAAGGGCTGAGCGGGGCCGTTGACCAGGAGCTGTTCCCGCGGCGAGAGAACACTGCGACGATTGAGCAGAATGTAGTAATCGAACGGTCCGGTATCGGTGATCCTGATATCCTGACGAACGCGCCCTTCCTTTTGGTAGTAGGCGAACATGGAATTGGCAAAGGAGGCGTTGATCACCGAGTCGCGCGGCAGCTTCTCGTTCAGAGATCCGAGAAACTTCGGCGTGAGCGCTTCCATGAAGTAGGTGACCTCCAGTCCTCGCGAGTAGGCGCCGTGGATACCTCCCACGAGGTGGTTGTAGTAGCTGAGCTCGAATGGGTGACAGAGCCAGAGTTCCAGCAGAGGAGGAAACAGAATGAAGACGAGGGCCCCGCCCGCGACCTTGGCTTCCAGATGTTGAACGGTCCGGAGGACGCTCGCACGCCGGCACACCCTGACGAGCCAGCGACACAGAAGGTAGAACCCGCCGCCCGCCAAACCCGCCAGGAATGGAAGCGCTGACAGCAGTTGACGCACTCCGTCGTGCAGCACCGCGCCCGGCGCCAGTCCCAGACAAACAATGAACACGGCGTTGATCAGAAACAGCACCACCACACCCCGCTGGGCCCCGAGCCACGGGATCAGACAGACCGCGAGGAGCGCGAGAGCCAGAATCGCTTCCGGCGTGGTCACCCCGACGATGAAGAACGGGTAATACCAGGGGAGCGTGGCCGTGTGATAGATCTTGTTCAGGAACAGAACGGGGAAATTCGTCTCGGGGCGATAGCCGCGGCTGACCCCTTCGTAGAGGAATTCGACGAACCTGAGCGCCGGCTGGTGCCACATGTATGGCTGCGATGCGACCGCGACGAGGGGGCTCAGGAAGATCATCGAGAACAGGTTGTTTCTGTAGTCACCTCGCCGGTACAGGTGAGCCCACAGAAGTAGAGGAACGGGAAGCAACAACGCGGGAAATTTTGTGGCTAACGCGAGGCCCCAGACCACTCCGAGCACGACACTCCATCTCCCGCTGTCCAACCCCCTGGAGAAACAATACACGCTGACGAACCACATGGCGGCGAGAGGCAGATCCGTCACGGCGATATGCGCGAACCCGAACAGATTCGGGATGACGATCACGGCGAGAGCGGAAAACAACCCGGCCGCGCGACCAAAGAGGTCGGCCGTCCACGAATACATGCAGCTCACCAGCAACGCAAAGAACAACGCGGGGCCGAGGCGATAGGCAACGAACCTGTCGACATGAGAGCCAAGGAGCGCTTTCGTGATCCCCGAGACGATTCTGGAAAATGGGGGGTGGGGTACATGATACGGGTCCTCGTGCCACGCCTTCTTGACGCTATCATCTTGACCCCATTTGCCGAGGTCGAAGCGGAGGACGCTCTGCCCGGACTCGACCAGCCATTGATTGTGAAGATCCGAGGCGTGGAAATATGCCGGCTCGTCCCAGGTCACGCCGTAGTCTTTGAGTGTCGCGGCTACGAGAAGCACCGAGCCGAGAAACAGGGCGATGGGAATCGACCAACGTCCCGTAAAGGACTCGACACGCCGCCGACCGAACATGACTAGCGACTCAGCGCGTTCATTCGAAGATACGGTGACGTGTGCATCGAGCACTTCGCCGCCGCCGGAGTTCCCGCTCCGGCTGCCGCGCGCGGGGCTCGAGAGAGGTGCGGCATCGCAATGTCGAAGAGCAGTACGTAGGCCGTGTCAGGAGATAGGTGCCATCGTGAGAGGGGGCCGCCTCGGCGGGCGGTCGAGTGGTCGGATCGGGAAGAGAGGTGCCCGTCAACTCAACGTGGTCTCGGGGAATCTATTTCGATTCTCGCTTCTCCCATACCGCCAGTACGGACTTGCCGAACGTTCCCCGCAATACGCGGTCAACGACTCGGGAAAGCGGCACGCAGAGGCGATCCCACAAGGAGAGTTGCCGTCGGGATGGCAAAGCCTGCCGGAGGGCAAGGGCATTGGCGAGCGACAGGAGTACACCGACGGAATCCAGATACGTCAGCTTCTTCTCGATCCATCACGGAGGCATGAGGGACCGCAGAGTCCGTTTGTCGTAGCGGCGGACATGGCCGATGCTCCTGTCGAATTCGCTGAAGAGCCACTGGTGAGCCGGAGACAACACCACGATGTGCCCGCCGGGCCGAACCCGGCGGGCCGCCTCCGCGATTTGACGCCGGTCGTCTTGAATGTGCTCGAGAACGTCCAGGTAAAGCACGCAATCGAAGGATGCTCGATCCGCGAGCGCGCGTAATGATCCCGCGATCACACCGGGCGCGCGAAGCCCCCAGCTCTCGGTCAGCGCGGCTCGCAGCCGCTTCGCGTGGTCGGCATCCGGCTCGAGGCATGTCCATCGGCGGGCCGTGCCGTCATGGAGCGCCAGCGTCGTGCCGCCGATGCCAGCGCCGACCTCGAGAACATCGCCGACCAGGTAGCGTCCGATCTCCGCCTTCACGTACCGTTTCCAGTTGGTCGCCCGGGCGAACAGGTCGAGTTCCTGACCCACGTAGGGAGCGTCATCGGCCGCTGCCATACACGCGTCGTACTCCGCCGGTGAGGTACACGTAGTCGCGACCGGGAATGAAGCTGGCGGCATCGCGCCCCCCCAGAATCACGAAGGCAAACACGAGAACGACGAGCAGCATCTGGATCAACATCACCAGGAGTATTCCCGAAACATAGGTGGCCCAGCCGGGGACAGCGAGGGTTGTGAACATGCGAATGCCCACGACGCCTATCAGCGCACCGCCCGCCAGGACCATCCCGAGCGATGCGACGATCAGGAGTCGTACGCCGATGCGGTCGCCGAAGACGGCCATGGCGCTGAGCCCGTGTACGACGAGCGCGACGAGGTTCATGTGGGACCGGCCCGCCAGGCGCTTCCCCCGCTGGGTCGAGATCAGCGCCATCGGCAGTCTCGCCTTGTGAACGGCCGCCGCGTAGTGGTTCCACAGCTCGGAGACCGCCACCAGGCGCTTCAGGACGGGCCAAGGTATCACGCTGAAGTTACCGACCCTGACTTTCACGCCGGTCAACAAAAGATGGATCAGCCGATAGAGGCGGTAGAAGAACCTGAACGCCAAGCTGTCCGCGCGTCGAGCGCGGGCCGCAAAGATGATTCTCTGACCGTCGTGGGCGAGGCATTCCCTGACCAGCCGGGGCACATCGCGCGGATCGTCCTGGCCATCGCAATCCATGACGACGACGGCATGACACGGGCGGTTTGCTTCGATGTAGGACAACCCCACCGCAATGGCGCGCTGGTGACCGAGGTTGCGACGAAGTGAAAGAATGTCGACGCTCTCGATGGCTGTGAAGGAGTCTTGGCCGAGATCTGGCGGCACCGGCACCGTGGACCCATCGTCCACCATCAAGACTTCCGCTCTCAATCCGCCTACGTTCAGCTCCCGCTCCAAACTGGGGAGCAGGATCGAGAGCGCTCCCCAATCGTTGTACACGGGCATCAGAATGATCAGCCCGTGGTTGCCGGGTTCCGGATCCGTCACCGCGATTGCCCGCCTCTTGTCAGGCGCTCTGTGTGTTTCACGAATCGGCTGATCGCAGGGGGTGAAGCTCGTTCTTGAAGGCTGACATTCACGCGTTGGCTCGATGCCAAACCCGAGCGTAGATTACCACGGAAGTGATCGTCGAAACGTCGCACGACTTGGAGGCGGAGGCGCGCTTCCTTGCCCGGGAGCCGGTGGGCGCCGGGGGGGAGAGAGCCGGGCGGGAGCTGGCCACGCTCCAGCGTTGAGGGACCAGGCGGGGCCTGTGCCCGGAGCCCCCCGTCCCCGGGATCCGGCAGCGCCTCGGTTTCACCCGCCGCCACCCGCCCGCCTCACGCGTGATTCGCTTGGCCAAACCGAGGCACTACCCCGCATCCAGGGGTCTTCAAGAGTGGGCAGAGTCTGTGCTAGACTTGGCGCCGGAAACGGGACCGGGAGACGTGCGCGAAGAGGCTGCCATGAGTCTGGGGAGAGTGCTGGTCGTCGACGACGAACCCGAGGTCCGGCAGCTACTCCAGGAGTTTCTCTCCGGCCGAGGTTACGAGGTGCTGGTGGCGGGGGACGGGATGGCGGCTCTCGATGCGCTGGATATCCAGAGGCCTGATCTCGTGCTCCTCGACGTCGCCATGCCCGAGATGGACGGCATCGAGGCCCTCAAACGGATCGTGATGATCGACCCGCCCGTGCCCGTCATCATGGTCACGGCCAATGCGGATATCAGCCTCACCTCCAAGCTCCTGGCGATGGGCGCGGTCGATTACATCCCCAAGCCCTTCGACCTGGACTATCTGGAGCAGGCGGTCAGCATCCAGCTCGCCGCCGCCCAGGACCGATAGGAGCCCGCCGTGTTCTGGACGCGCCGCCTCGCCGTCGTCATCGCGCTGGTGAGCCTCGGCGGATGCGCCACGGCGGTCCCGAGCGACCAGGACGTCCAGCGCGCGACCGAGGGCCCCACGGCCGACGAGGTCTTCATGAGTCGTTTTCTGAAGGGCTACGCCCGGCTGCCCACCTTCGATGAATCCCTGGCCTTCCGGGAAGAGACGGATCAGCGGGTGTCGGATTACCTCGCCAAGCATCCGGAGCTGAGCACGTCGCCTCGCGCCAGCCTTTTTACCTTTCACCGTCGGATCTCCGTCGGCATGAGCAAGGAGGAGGTGATGCTGCTGGTGGGCGTGCCCTACGAGGAGACGGCCGACGAGGAGCAGATGCAGGCGGCGGCCCGGCAGTTCTGGGCGGCGGTCAGGCTCCGCGCCAAGGAGATGTGGGTCTACCCCGGCGGCTGGCAATTCTACTTCGAGAGCGATCGTCTGGTGGACCTCACCGTCGTCGGCAAGCCGCCGCTATGACCCGGCTCCGTGGGCGCCTCTCCCGTGCCGGGGGAGGGAGGTGGGGGTCGCCGGCCCGGTCCTCCTTGGGCGAGCTCTTCGGCGCATGCGTGCGACTGGCCAACCATGGCGCCGGTGATGGGGGGGGAGGGGTGCAATGAGGCTGTCGACCTTGATCCGGTGGGTCATTTTCCTGGCTGTGCTCGTCTGGGCCGGCTACACGGTGGCGGGCGCCGGCTGGACCTACTACGCGATTCAAGAGAACGTCGACAAGGTCCTCCGTGAGGCGTCCAGCCGATACCGAACCGCGCTCCAGACAGGGACCCAGACTGACAGCATGGCCAGGGACGTCCGCGGTGCTATCGCGCTCAACGCCCGGCGTGACGGCCTCGCGGTTCAGGAGGCCGATATCCAGGTTTCAGCGAGCGGGGCGGCGATTTCCGCCACCGTCCATTGGTCCTATCCTGTCATCCGCTACGAGGGCAGCGACCTCCTGGTCATTCCCATGTCGCTCCACCGCTCCTTTGTCGCGACGCCTTGAGGGCCGCCTCCGCCCCCCTCGAGGCCGGCGGGCTGCCCGGGGGCGACCGGCGGCTGGTCGCCTGCCCGCTAAGAGCGAGAAACTTTTTGCTGTTTTCTGCAACGGCCTGCTATAGTCAGGCTTCCGACCAAGGGTATCAGTCAACCGCGGCTTCGGCCGGGTCGGGGACAAACCATGAAATTCAGCTTGCTGCGTAAGGAACGGGCGGTCGGCCTGGATGTCGGCAACGGCGCGGTCAAGGCCCTCGCCCTGGAGCGGCGGCGCTCCGAGGTCGTCGTGGTCCGGCGCGGGGTGGCGCCCGTCGAGACCGGCGATGCGGCGGACCTGAGCCGGGCCATCCATGCGGCTCTGGCCGACGCCGGAGCCGATGGGGAGCCGGTCATTGCTGCCGTCGGGGGCCCCGATGTGGTCATTCGCCAGCTCTCGCTGCCGCCGGTACCCAAGGCCAGGATCCTCCCCGCCCTCGAGCTCCAGCACCGGGAACTGGGCCTGCTCCCGCCTCGGGAGGCCGTGATGGACGCGCAGATCCTGAGGAAATCCAAGAAGGACGTCGCCGCCAACGAGATCCTGTCGGTCAGCGTGCCCCGGCCTCGCCTCGAGGAGCGGATGCGCCTCTTTCAGCAGGCGGCCGTGAACGTCATGATGCTCGACGTGGAGCCGCTGGCGCTGTTGAACGGGGCCATTCATCTGACCGGGCTCGACGCCGGGGAGCTTCTCGTCCTCCTGACGGTGGGCCACCAGAACTCGGTCCTCTGTCTGTTCAGTGAGCAGGGCCCTGTCGTTGCCCGCTACCTCGACGTCGGGGCGGAGAGCTTCTCCGAGCAGCTCCGGGCCGTGTTTCCCCTCTCCGTGTACTCGACCAAGGACTTTGCGCGGACCATTCCCGCGGCCGAGGTCCCCAAGGCCGAAGCGGCGTGTCGGGAGCTCGTGGAGCGAATGGCCGAGGACGTCCGGCTCTCCCTCACCTTCTACCGGACGGAGTACGACCGCGAGAGCCTGCCGCGCTACGCCCTCGGCGGGTCGGTCAACCTCCCGTACATCGGCCGCTGGGTGGCCGACCGCCTGGGGCTCGGCGCGCCCCTGGAGCTGATGGATCCATTCAGCTCGGTCGAAGTGAAGGCTCCGCAGGCGAGCGCCGAGCTGGCCGCCTCCGGTCCGGAGTTCCTTCAGGCCTTCGGCCTGGCGCTGAGGGGGTTATGAGCACCCGGTTCCGCGTGGATCTGCTCCACCCGGGCGGGGACCTGCGCCAGATGGGCTGGGTGGCCCAGTCCTGGGCGGAGTGGTTCACTGGTCCCGACGCCCCGAGGCGCCTCGCGCTGTTCAGCCTGACCAGCGCTGCCGTGCTCGTGGTCATCCTGGTCGCGGTGATCCTGCCGCCCTACTGGCGGCTGTCCAGCGACCTCAATGCGGTGCCGGGGCTCCGGCGGGATCTCACGGCCCGCCAGACCGATCTGGATCTCCTCAAGTCCAACCTCGAGGGGCTCAGCGAGGAGGCCCGGCGACAGATCCGATGGGGTGAGCTGCTGGCGACGTTGAGCCAGCAGGTTCCCCCGGTCATCAGGCTTCAGGTCGTGGATGCGATGCGCGGGGCGCCGCCGCGGGTTGCTGGGCAGGCGCAGGCGGCGCCAGCCGCTCGAGCGGAAAGCACGCTCCGCATCGAGGCCGTCACACCCCTGCGCCCCGGGAGCCCACCCCTGCTCGAGGTGGCGCAGTTCATGGCGGGGCTCATGAGGGACCCGACCGTGAGCAAGCGCTTCCAGCTGGGGAGCTGGGAGATGAAGCCCGGCCCCGACGCGGGACCTGCGGGCGGCGGGCAACTCCTGAACATCATCATCGTGCTGGCGGAGCGGCCCCAGTGAGGCCGCGCGCGCTGGCGGTCACGTGGCTCCTGGTCGCGGTCGTCTTCCTCGCCCTGTTGATCTTCGAGTTCTCCAAGTGGCGCGCGCTCTCCACGGAGGTGGCCCGCGCCGGGGCCGAGCGTCAGCGCTTGACCTCGGAGATCCAGATCAAGGAAGGGCAGCTCGTGAGCGAGATGCGCAAGCACTCGACGCTCGTCCAGGAGATGCAGTGGACAGCGTCGGGCGCCGACCCCACCGCGTTCCTCACGCGCCTCGCCGAGCTGGCGCGCGAGAAGCGGATGATGGTCATGGCGATCGGGCCCCTCGAGCGGCAATCGGCGGCCCAGTTCACCAAGTCGTGGCACTCGATCCAGGTGCGGGCGCCCTATCGCGAGATCCGCGAGCTGGCCGCGCGCGTCGAGCAGGACAGGGGCATTCTCGAGGATGTCCACCTCGAAGCGACCCGGGCCGATCAACGCTCCGGCTCCGGGGATGAGCCGCATCGCGACGAGGTCCTGGCCCGCTTCAGGCTGACCTCACTCGAGTTGAGCGCTCAAGCCAAGCAGATGGTCGAGCGCACGCTCGCTGCCAGCGGCGGCCCGCCCAAGCCGGCGGCACCGCCGCTGGCCCTCCCGGTCCCGACGACGGGGGCGTCGCCGAGCGCGTCGGGCCGCGACCCCTTCACAACCGGCCCGCGCCGACCTGGACCTCAAAGGGATCGTGAGCTTCCCGGATGGCTTTCTCGCCATCGTCAACAACCAGATCGTCAAGGTCGGGGACACGGTCAGCGGCCACCGCGTCGAGCGGATCACCGAGAACTCCGTCACGCTGCGCGAGCCGGGCGCCGCCACGGCCCGGACGGTGGACCTGCCGGAGATGGCCCCCGCCGAGCCGCCGCCAACGCCCAGGAGGTGAACCAGCGATGGGATCCCGCATGCGGATGAGGTCCATGCTCGCTGTTGCCGTCCTGCTCTTCGCCGTCGGCGGCGCCGCCGCTCAGCTGCCGGAGTCCCCGTGCATCGCCCGCCTGCCCACCGACCGCGTGACACTCAACCTGCGCGAGGCCAACATCCAGACCACGCTGCGGCTGCTGGCTCAGCAGTACCGCGTGAACATGGTCGTCACCGAGGAGGTCAAGGGGACGGTGACGCTGGACTTCTTCAGGGTGCCGGCGCGCGAGGTCTTCCAGGCCATCATCGACGCGGGGAACCTGCGCTGTGTGGTGGCGGGGGAGGTCCTCCGTGTCAGCACCGGCCTGCGGGTCAAGGCGGAAGAGGAGGAGCGCAACAAGTTGCTGGACGCCCGGCTGAGGCTCGAGGCCGACACGCGGAAGAAGATCGTCGAGGCCCGGAAGGCGGAGGAGGAGCTGCAGGAGCTGAACGCCCGCGGGCCCGTCGTGGAGGAGACGATCCGCCTTTACTACGCCGATGCCGAGGCCGTCGCCAAGACCATCCAGGGCATCCTCGGATTGCCGCCGGAAGGCCTGACGCCCCCGCCTGTCCCTCTGTCTCAGTTCTCGCAGCTCTACGCCCCGACCCCCCCGACGGAGATTCCGACGACCCCGCCGCCTCCGCAGACCGCGCCGGGGCCGGTCGCCACCCCCCCGCCGGACGTGCTCGCCAAGGGGCTCACCGTCCAGGCGTACAAGCCGACCAACGCGGTCTTCATCCGCTTCTACTCGCGGGACCTCGAGCGGATCAAGAAGCTGATCTTCGAGAGTCTGGACATCCCGGTGCCCCAGATCCAGATCGCCGCCTCGATGGTCATCACGACCCTCACTGCGCTCGAGCAAATCGGCGTGCAGTGGGGGTTCGACAAGGCGACCAACGTGGGCAACGGGACGATCGTCGTGGGCTCAGGTTTCACGACTCCCAACGCCGGCAATACGGGTGGACAGCCGATCAATTCCAACACGCACGTCACGCCGCAGGTCGGCAATCTCGTGAACCTTCCGACTGGATTGCTGCCCACCTTGGCAGGCGCCAGCCCGGCCGGTGGGATCCTGCTGGGGCTCCTCGGGCAGAACTTCAACCTCAGCCTGGCCATCCAGGCGCTCGAGGTCCAGGGCAAAGGCCGGAGGCTGGCCGAGCCCAAGGCCGTGACCGTGGAGAACGCGAAGGCCCTCATCTCCCGTGGCTTCGAGGTGCCGTACGTCAGTAGCTCCGCCCTGGGGGGCACGCAGGTCCAATTCAAGGACGCCCTGCTCAAGCTCGAGGTCACGCCCCGGCTCATCAAGGAGGAGGGCGAGACCAAGATCCGCATGAAGGTGAACTTCGAGAACAACGAACCGGATTTTTCCCGCACCGTCCAGGGCAATCCGTCCATCTTCAAGCGTCGCCAGGAGACAGAGGTGCTCATCAGCCAGGGCCAGCGCCTGGTGGTCGGCGGCGTGACGAACGACGCGAGGGACAACACGATTCGCCAGGTGCCGCTCCTCGGGAAGATCCCGGTCCTGGGCGCGCTGTTCAGGAGCCGTGAGACCAGCTCCGCGGGTGACGAGCTGATCGTGATCCTCACCCCCACGGTGGTCTCCGAGGCGGGTCCTCCGCCCAAGAGGTAGGCGAGCGTGTACGAGGCGTTTTTCAGCCTCGAGGATGCCCCGTTCGTCCTCACGCCCGACCCGCGCTTCCTGCTGCGCTCGAAGGGGCATCACGAGATCCTGTCGACCCTGATCTACGGGATCACCAGCCAGAAGGGGCTCATGGCCCTGATCGGCGACGTGGGCACGGGGAAGACCATGCTCTGCCGTGCGCTGCTGCGCGAGTTGCCGAAGGACGTCGGGAGCGCGCTCGTCCTGAACCCGTTCCTGTCCGACGCCGAGCTGCTGGGCACCATCCTGGACGACCTCGGTGTGGAGCGTCGCGGCTCGACCAAGGGCGAGCTGATGAGCGTGCTGAGCCAGTACCTCTTGACCGCGGGCGCCGAGGGCAAGACGGTGGTGGTGGTCCTGGACGAGGCGCAGCAGATGAGCGTCGAGGCGCTCGAGCAGATCCGCATCCTGTCCACCCTGGAGACCGCCACGCGGAAGCTCCTGCAGATCGTGCTCGTGGGGCAGCCGGAGCTGGAGGAAAAGCTCCAGCGGCATGAGCTGCGCCAGCTCGACCAGCGCATCGGCATCCGGTGCTACCTCAAGCCGCTCTCCCGGAAGGAGACCTTCCGTTACGTCGAGCACCGCTTGCGCATCGCCGGCCTCGCCGGGGCCCTGCCGTTCGCGCACGGCGCGCTGGTGCGGATCTACCGGTACAGCCGGGGCATCCCTCGCGTGATCAACCTGGTGTGCGATCGCGCGCTGACGGCGGCCTTCGGCGCCCGCGCCCGCGAGGTCCCCCCGGCGCTGGTCAAGGCCGCGATCCGCAACCTGGAGGGCGAGCGCCCCCGGCGGCGCCGGGGTGCGGTCAGCCTCTCGCGCCCGTCAACCGCCTGGAAGCTGGGCCGCGTCGCCGCAGGAGTGGCCGGTGTCCTGCTGGCGGGCGCGGCGGTGGCCACTGCGTACCGGAGCGGTTGGAGTCCGGCCATGCTCTATCCCCAAAGGCCGGCGGCCTCGACACCCACGGCGCCGCAGGCGGACGGGTCGGCGCCGCCGTCGGTCGCCAGCGTCACGCGGCCGCTGGTGCCACCGGCGTCCGCGCGCGCGGAGCGGGGCGGCCAGGTCCAGCCCGCGGTGATGGCTCAGGGCGGAGTGAAGAGCCTCCTCGCCCAGGCCCTGACCCTGTGGGGGGTGACCCAGGACCTCTCCGAGCAGTCGATCAGGGCGTGGCCCGCGACTCCGGACGGCACGCCGGACGTGGCCGCCATCGCTACGCGCTATCAGCTCTCCGCCACATGGCTTCCGGAGGCGACCCTCGAGGAACTGCAGGCGATGGACCTTCCGGCCCTTCTGGAACTGGAAGCTCCATCGGTTCCGGGTCC
>WNGF01006012.1_pt1 | contig 15243 bp, 15 predicted proteins | sample 5400641 | NCBI WGS metagenome assembly WNGF01 (sample SAMN13153371, study PRJNA577476) | soil metagenome | isolation source: 80 cm soil or saprolite under grassland replicate 2 | place: USA:California | collected 2016-06-15
GCCAACGCGACGTAGGGCGCCCCTTGCGGGTACCCAGGGGCAGGGGCGAGCCCTGCCCCTACGCGGGTGCCCACGACGCCGGCGAGTGACATTTCGCCCTTGAATCAACCCTCGTTCGCGTCCCATTATTTACACGATGCCGTACGACCCCCACAGCCACCACCGTCGCTCAATCCGTTTGCCGACGTACGATTATTCGCGGCCCGGGGCGTATTTCGTAACCATCTGCACGTATCACCGCGAGTTGTTGTTCGAAGACGGAGCTTTGAAGCAGATCCTGGAAGAGACGTGGAAGGCACTTCCAGAGCGCTTCCCCGACATCTCGCCGGATGAGTTCATCATCATGCCGAATCATATTCATTTCATCGTCTGGTTGAACGCTGTAGAGGCGCCCCTCGCGGGTGCCCATGATGCTGGCATCGGAGTAGGGGCAGGGGCGAGCCCTGCCCCTACGTTGGCTTCTATCGTCGGCGCCTACAAATCAATGGTGTCCAACCAGTGGCTGAAATGGATTACTGCCAACACACCCGATCGTTCAGCTCTCGTCTGGCAGCGCAACTACTATGAACGAGTCGTTCGCGACGAGGACGAGCTAGCGCGCGCCCGCCAATACATCATGGACAACCCGGCGAAATGGGCAGAGGACGAAAATAATCCCGCGAAATGGAAGGTTGAATGGACGTAGGGGCACCCCTCGCGGGTGCCCACGACCCTCGCGGGTGCCCACGACGCCGGGCCGGCCGTGAGATCGATGGTTCGTGACGCGAAACAGTGACATTCCCCCCTTACAGCCCAGCAATCCTCACACTTATACTCCTCGCCAGCGTTCTCCATTAATAAGGGGGTCTTATGTCTGAGAACGGCTCGCTGCTGCCGCTGCTTAAGGAGCACTTCGGCTTCGATTCTTTCCTGCCGCTACAAGAGGAGATCATCGGTGATTCCTTGGCGGGCCGGGACGTGTTCGCCCTCCTTCCGACCGGTGGCGGGAAATCCCTCTGCTTCCAGCTCCCGGGGCTCGCCCGGCCCGGGCTCGTCGTCGTCGTCTCGCCGCTGATCGCGCTGATGAAAGACCAGGTGGACGCGCTGCGGGCCGCCGGCATTCAGGCGGCATTCCTGAACTCGTCGCTTGACGCCCGCGAAATGCAGGCACGGGGCCAGGCATTGAACTCAGGCGAATACCGCATCCTGTACGTGGCGCCGGAGCGCGTGATGATGCCCGGCTTCCTCGATGCATTGCGGCGCTGGAACGTCAGCCTCATCGCCGTCGACGAGGCGCACTGCGTCAGCGAATGGGGCCACGACTTCCGGCCGGAGTACCGCCAGCTCGCCTCGCTGCGGGAGGAGCTGCCGCAGGTCCCTTTGATGGCGCTAACCGCGACGGCGACGGAGCGTGTGCGGTCGGACATCGTTCGCTATCTGAAACTGCGGGACCCCGCCTGTCATGTCGGCAGCTTCAATCGGCCGACCTTGACTTATCGCGTCGTTCCGAAGCAAGGCCCGTACTCCCAGGTGCTCGACTTCGTAAGAGCGCGGCCGAACGAGAGCGGGATCGTCTACTGCCACAGCCGCCGAGGTGCCGAGTCGGTCGCAGAGCGGCTGAGCGACGACGGCGTGAAGGCGCGCCCGTACCACGCCGGTCTCATGCCGGTGGAGCGCACGCGGAACCAGGAGGCGTTCCTGCGCGACGACGTGCCCGTCATCTGCGCCACGATCGCCTTCGGCATGGGCATCAACAAGCCGAACGTCCGCTTCGTCCTGCATCACGACCTGCCCAGGAGCGTCGAGAACTACTACCAGGAGACCGGCCGCGCCGGACGAGACGGCCTGCCGGGCGAATGCCTGCTCCTGTTCAGCAACAGCGACGCCGTGAAATACCTCCGGTTCCTCGATGAGATTACGGACGCGCATGAGCGCGAAATAACGCGGAAGAAGCTAGACGAGATGGTCTGGTACGCCGAGAGCGCAGGCTGCCGGCGGCGAGAACTCCTCGCCTACTTCGGCGAAGAGTACGCAAACGAGAACTGCGGAGCGTGCGACAACTGCCTCTCACCGCGGAAGACGTTCGACGGCACCGCGCTGGCGAAGAAGTTCCTGGGCGCGCTTCTTGGCATCAAGCAGAAGGGGGGCTTTAGCGTCGGCGCCGGCCACGTCGCCGAGGTCCTGCTCGGCACCACCAACGAGAAGATCTCTCGCTGGCGTCATGACCAGTTGTCCGAGCACGGCAGCGGGAAAGAGCGCAACCGCAAGCAATGGGCCGACCTGGGCCGGGAGCTGGTGCGTCAGGGCGTGCTGAGGCGGGACGAAGAACGGTTCAACGTACTCGAGGTGACGGACAAAGGCCGCGCAGTGCTCGCCGGCCGGGGCCAGGTGATGCTACCAGAGGCTGTCGAGGCCAAAGCGACGGCGACGCGCGTCCGGCTCGAATGCGACGAAACGCTGTTCGAGAGGCTGCGCACCGTCCGCAAGCGGTTGGCCGACGAGCGTGATGTCCCTGCCTACGTCGTGTTCTCGGACGTCGCTCTGCGCCAGATGGCGCGAGATTACCCTTCGAACGAACGTGAGTTCTCGCGCATTAGCGGCGTCGGCGCCACCAAGCTACGCGAGTTCGGCGCTCTCTTCCTCCGCGAGATCGCCGAGCACCTTCGTTCGAACCAGCGTTTGCAGTTCGGAGCTAGGGATCCGGCTGAGGGCAGGCGTTCTGAGCTCCGAAGCGGCAGCGTTCGGCTCGGCGATTCGCCGGCGTCGACGCTGCGACAGTTTCGCGCTGGCCGGTCGCCCGAAGAGATCGCCCGAGAACGTGGATTCGTGTTGGGCACGATAATGAGCCACCTCGTTCTCGCTGCTGAAGCCGGAGAAGACATCGACTTGACCCGCTTTCTAAGGTCTGAGCAGGGGATCGAGATCGAGGAAGCCTTCCGCATCGCTGGCTGGCAAAACATCGTCGGCGCGCGAGAGAAGCTCAGCGGGCGGTACGGCTACGAGCTACTGCGCATCTACCGTGCCATACGTCTAGCCAAGCCTGTCACCAGTGACACGCATACACACCCAGGCGCGCAGGCGGCTCTGCCTGGCGCATCCCCGGCGGCTGAGGCAGTGCCACTCGCCCCTTAGATTTCGCGCGAAAATTCCCTACCATAAAACCAACGGAGAAAGCTTCCGCGTGTTGCCGCTTTCTCGAGGTGCACCGGGACCGGCATGCCATAGAGGTGTCATGCTGAGCGAGTGGCGCGGGGAACGGCGGCAGCGGGGTGGAGGCGAAGAATCTCTGGGCCTGCGAAGCGCCAAAGCGCTAGGCCTGAGTGTCTTTCAATGGAGAGGAAGAGAAGAGTTAGGCCGTGGAGCTACAAAAATCACATCTGCGCTCATCCGCGGCAAATCCTCCACCAGCGCTAACGACTCGTCTGATTGAAAGAACTATCTCGTGTTCATGTTTCAGGCACAATCAGACAAGAAGCACCAATCGAAGCCGGATTCGAACGCAGCGCAACCGAAAAAACGAAAAACAGGCGCTGGATCAATCAGTCGCCCAACGCGAATGCCGAAAACGATCACTCCGTACACACGGAAACACCATTGATTGACCCGCGAAATCCGCTGATTGATCCGAGTGCAGCTAGAGGCCGGGCGGCAGGACGCGCTTCAAGACCAGCCACGCCTTCCCGAACCACGGCGTCTCATGCGAAAAGTCTTGGGTGAGCATGCGCTCCGGCGTAATCACAAGCGTGACCTCGTCGCCCCCCTCGATAGCTTCGCGTGCGGCCCGCTGATAGCCGGCCGCACCGACGGCGGCGAGGTAGTGCTTCGCAATTTGGACACCAAGCTCTTCCCGAGCGGGCTCGATGGCTGCTTTGCCGTATACGGTAACGCTTGCGTAGGGCGGTCGCTCGTCCTGGACGCAGACTGTGACCCGAGGGTCCCGGGCGATGTTCCTCGCCTTGACGCTCTGCTTACCGGTCCGCATCAGGAGATGCCCGTCGCGATAGAGGTACCAGATCGGCGTGAGGACTGGTGACCCGTCCGCACCATTGGTGGCGAGCACAGCGACGCGGCGGCCGCGTAAGAACCGTTCGACTTCATCCCTGTTAAAGCGCCTGGGCATGCTGGCTGCAAACTAGCAAGGCGAGACGACGGGTGTCAAACGTGCGCAGTAACCGGGTACCGGTCGGCAACTACGAGACTTGCGGGCGGGAGGATTGCTAGCCAGTGCTGTAACACTGGGGAGGGTTTACCCGTCCTCAATCTTGAACACGGAGTTCTTAACTTTCGCTATGAGACCAACTACGGAAGCCACTCAAGTCGCCGGCGCCATCGCAACGCGGGCTGCATACGTCCTCGCGGACGTGGAAGTCTGGTCGCGGACACTGGGCGAGGCCCTCGAGGGGCTAGGGCTCGAGGTCTTTTCCTGCACCGAGCTTCACGAGCTATTCGAGGTGTGCCGTGACCGGCCGGCTTCGCTTCTCGTGCTTGCGCAGCGAAATAACGCCTTCGCCGTCCGCGCCTGCCGCGTCATCCGTGGCCTTCAGGACACACCCATGATGGTCGTCATGCCGCGCGAAGGGGACCTTATTCCAGTCCTCGACGCCGGCGCGGACGATGCCGTGGTGGCGCGCGTCGACCCCGCGGTCTTCGGAGCGCGGGTGCGCGCCCTAATGCGACGCGCTCGCCCGGCCTCCCGGAACGGCGGAATGCTGGCGATTCGAGAGCTGGTGCTAGACCTCGAGAAGTTCCAGGTGTCGTTGAAGGGCAAAACGGTGGCGCTGACCCCGACGGAGTTTCGGCTACTCGCCGTGCTGGCGCAGCAGGCAGGCCGGGTGGTGGACCCGCGGGCACTGCTTTCTGCCGTACACCAGCATGATTACGGTGAGCGCGACGCTCAGAATCTCGTCAAGGTCCACATCGCGAACCTCCGCCGCAAGCTCAACGATTCGCGCACCGCTTACCCATACATCCTCTGCGTTCGCGGTTTTGGTTATATGCTGGAGCGGCGTTCGGCCCAGCGCGAAGACGACCCGCTGGCTACCTTGATCGAGACCGAGTAGCCACGGCCGCGAGCGGCCACGCGTTTTCACCTTCACGGGACGTTTACTCGATCCAAACCATATCTTGACGCTGCCAGCATCAAAGTTTTGACCAACTCTGCTAGCCTGAAACAAACCAGTTATTTACGGGAGGCGGAGATGGGAGTCGGGGACGAGAACGATGCAAGCCGGCGTGATCGAGTTGCAGGCACCGAACTCCACAGAACACGATTCGGGGCATACTTTCCGCGGGTGTTCGCTTTTGCTCATTCTTTAACCATTGACGAAACCACGGCTAAGGACGCGGCCGTCGAAGCATTCAGCCGAGCCTTTGCTCCACGGGGCGATCTCACCGAGGAAGAGTTCATCGTTTTGCTCTTCGCTGGCGTGCGCGATCATTGCCGCAGAATCCTCCCCCCCAGACAACACCCCGACGATTTGAACAGCAGCGAGCGGGAGCTGCTGGCGCTGGTATTCGATGCACGCCTGAATCGCGCAGTCATCCGCAAGCTGATGCAAACAACCGAACAGGCCATATTAACGACGCTCATCGGGGCACTGCGGAAGGTTCGAGGAGGAGCCCCCTCGCCGACAGCCGACCGCTCTTTGCGAATGGCGTAGGCCCGCGCTCGGGAAATGATGAGCGGGCTTACCAAGAGCGCAATTCTAACTCGCTGACGCTGTTGCCTGAACCCTCTTTGATACCGTCAATACTTCGAGACGTTCAGTTCTTCGATGTGCCCTTCAACTAGGTAGATGACTCGCTCGCAAATATTGGTCACCCGATCCGCGATCCGCTCGAGGTTGTGCGCCGTCCAGATAAGGTAAGTTGCGCGCTGAATCGTGCGAGGGTCGTTGATCATGAAGGTCAGCAGCTCGCGGTAGACCTGCTCGTAGAGGGCGTCAACTTCATCGTCCTGATCGCATATGGCCCGCGCACGGGCTGGATCGCGGTCCTTGAACGCCTCGAGACTCCCCATCAACATTTCGGAAGCCACTTGCGCCATACGCGGGATATCAATGTACGGCTTTAGCGGGGGCTCATCCGCGAGCATGAGAGCGATCTTGGCGATTCCCTCCGCGTGGTCGCCCATTCGCTCCAGGTCGACCGTGATATGAAGGACCGAGACGATGGTGCGAAGATCACTGGCCAGCGGCTGCTGCGTGGCGATTAGCTCCAAGCATTTGTCTTCGGTCTCATAGCGCTTGCGGTTGATCTTCAGGTCGTCCTCGATGATCTGATGCGCGAGGTTAACGTTGCGCGTCTTGAGCGCCTCAATGCCGCGCTCGATCGCTGCCTCGACCATACCGCCCATAATGAGCATGTCTTCCTGCACGACGAGCAGTTGCCGTTCGAACGCTGTGCGTGTCATCGGTATTTCCTATCCGAAGCGGCCGGTGATATAGTCTTCCGTCCGTTTCTCTCTGGGGTTGGTAAAGATCTCGTTGGTGGCGGCGAACTCTATGCACTCGCCCGCGCGGTCCTCGGACATCATCATCACTGCGGTCCAATCGGAAACCCGTGCGGCCTGCTGCATGTTATGGGTGACGATTACGATTGTGTAGTCGCGCGCCAGCTCTCGCATAAGGTCTTCTATCTTGAGGGTCGCGACTGGATCCAGCGCCGAGCAGGGCTCATCCATCAGAATAACTTCTGGTTCGATGGCGAGCGCGCGGGCAATGCAGAGCCTTTGCTGCTGGCCGCCGGAAAGGGCATACGCGTTCTGGCGGATCTTATCTTTGACCTCATCCCATAGCGCGGCCCGGCGCAAGGCGCGTTCCACGATTTCATCAAGCCTGCCTTCGTAGCCGTTGATCCTTGGGCCGAAGGCGACATTTTCGTAGATTGACTTGGGAAACGGGTTTGGTTTCTGGAATACCATGCCTATCCGGCGCCGCACCTCCACGACATCGATGCGTCGCTCATAAATGTTCTGGTTCTGAAAGAGGACCTGCCCCTCCGCTCGAAATCCCGCGATCGTATCGTTCATGCGATTAAAGCATCGAATGAACGTGCTCTTTCCGCAGCCGGAAGGACCGATTATGGCTGTAATGTCGCGGCCTGGCACCTCTATCGAGACGTTGCGCAGCGCCTGGAAGTGGCCGTAAAAGACGTTCAGGCGGCGGGCCTCGAGGACCACCTCGGCGTGCTCGCTGGGTACCGCCGCCGTTTCAAGCGCTGGGACTTCGGCTTTTGGTTCGGGTCTACCAATAGTGGGCATGCGGACTAATCGCTCCGAACTAAAAACTGGTTCTTCGATCATTATCTTACCCTCTTGCGTTTGCCTGGAAGCGGTTGCGCAGAAAGATGGCGATGGAGTTCATTGTCAGGAGCACCGCTAGGAGCACGATGATTCCGGCGGCCGCGTTTTGCTGAAACGCTTCCTGGGGCCGTGACGTCCAGTTGAAGATTTGTATCGGCAGGACCGTGAATTTGTCGAGAGGACTGTGCGGGGTGAAGGGCACAAAAAGCAAGGCGCCGATGGTGATGAGCGGCGCTGTCTCACCGATTGCGCGAGACAGCGCGAGAATTACCCCGGTAAGGACGCCCGGCAATGCAGTGGGCACGACGTGGTGGAAGACCATTTGCGTGCGGGATGCACCGACCGCGTAAGCCGCCTCCCGGATCGAGTTTGGGACCGCACGCAAAGACTCCTGGGCGGCGATGATGATGATCGGGAGCACGAGGAGCGCCATCGTGAGGGCCCCGGCCAGCACGCTGCGTTCGAGCTGCATCGCGCGCACGAAGACGGCAAGGCCAAGGAGGCCATAAACAACAGACGGCACGCCAGCGAGATTCGAGATGTTAACTTGAATCGCTCCGGTAAGCCAGTTCCTCGGAGCGTATTCCTCGAGATAGATCGCGGCGCCAAGCCCGACAGGTATCGCGACAATAGCGGTGATGCCCATCATCCAGAGGGTGCCCCACAGGGCAGCCTTTATCCCGGCATCCTCTGCATTTCGCGACGGGAAGCTGTTGATGAAGTCCCAGCTGACCCGGCCGAGCCCCTTGGAGGCGACTTGCGCCAAGAGGACGCCCAAGACTGCAATTGCAAGTAGGGTGGCGGCGATACAGATGATGCCAAATCCGAGCGCCGTGCAGCGGCGAAGGAAGAGCCGGCGACGGAAGGTACGCTCGGCGATCGTCATTCGTACACCTCCCGAAACTTGTGAAGCAAGTATTGACTCACAATATTCATCGCCAGGGTCATGACGAACAGCGTCATGCCGACGGCGAAGATCGTGCTGAACTGGAGGCTCCCCTGTGGGGTGTCCCCGAGGCTTACCTGGACGATATAGGCGGTCATCGTCTGAACGGCCCCAAGCGGGTTCCAAGTGAGGTTGGGTGTGCCTCCCGCGGCGATCGCGACGATCATCGTCTCGCCCACGGCGCGGGACACTGCGAGGATGAACGATGCGATGATCCCCGAGAGGGCAGCAGGAACTACGACGCGGCGTGCCACTTCATACTTCGTTGCGCCCAACGCGTAAGCGCCTTCGCGGAGGCCCATCGGGACGGCGCTCATCGCGTCCTCACTGAGTGAAGAGATCAGCGGAATGATCATGATACCGACGGCAAGCGACGCGGCAAGGGCGCTAAAGATCTGTGAGGTGCCGAACAGTGGCCGAACGATTTCGGGGGCAATAAACGTGAGCGCGAAGAAACCGAGGACAACAGTGGGAATTCCGGCGATGACCTCAAGCACCGGCTTAATGATCGCTCGCAACCACCGAGGGGCGTACTCGCTTAGATAGATCGCGGTGATGAGGCCGATCGGGACCGCGAAAACCGCAGCGAATAGAGCAATAAGTAACGTGCCGGCGAGCAGGGGCAGCACGCCGTACTGGGCGGGCGTGAAGAGAGGGGTCCATTTCGTCCCGGTGAAGAATTCGATCGGAGAGACATCTTGAAAGAAAGAGACCGTTTCGCCCAGAAGCGTCAGAACGATTGCGGCGGTCGTTACAACGGACACCGCGGCGCAAAGGAACAGAAGTCCCGTGACAACTGCCTCCCTGGTATTGCGCAGCCGAGCCTCCAGCGGGCGTCTCGGCTTGATCCGCGACATACCGGTTGTTATTTCTGGTTGCATTACGCCCATTTAGCGCACCTCGTCAATGATGGAAGCATCCCCGCAGAACTCTGCGGGGATGCTTCAGAGAACCTCTTCCCTGATTACTCTAGCTTGGCCAAGTCCGTCTGGTAAATGTCGTCAGGCGACTGCACGTAGCCAACTTCGTCGATTAGCGGCCTGCCGTCCGTCAGGAAGTAGCGGATGAATTCCTTGACCTCCGGCCGCTGGAGAGCTGTCTTTTTCACGTAGATGAACAGGGGACGCGAGAGAGGCTTGTAGGTTTTGTCCAAGATAGTGTCGCGAGCCGGCTCGACGCACCCGCTCCCGCTGTCGACGCCGAGCAGTTTAAGCTTGGAGGCGTTCTCTTCGTAATAAGCGAAGCCGAAGTATCCGAGGCCACCGTTATCACCTTCGATGCCCTGCACAAGCACGTTGTCGTCTTCGCTTGCGGTGTAGTCGGAGCGGCTCGCTTTGGCTGTACCGACGATCGCTTCGGTGAAGTAGTCGAACGTCCCGGAGTCGGTTCCTGGGCCGTAGAGCTTTAGCGCCTTATCCGGGAAGCCGGCCCGCACATCCTTCCAGTTGCTAACTTTGCTATCTGGGGACCAGATCGCCTTCAGTTCTGCCGTTGTCAGACAGTCTACGAAGTCGTTGGAAGGGTTGGTGATGATCGAGAGCCCATCGAATCCGATCTGGAATTCGACGTACTCAATAGCCTTGGCCGCGCAGGCCTGTTTCTCCTCGTCTTTGATCGGCCTGGACGCGTCGCTGAAGTCCGTTTCACCGTTACAGAACTTCTTAAAGCCGCCGCCTGTGCCGGAAATGCCCACCGTTACATTGACGTCAGGCTGAATCTTCTTGAACTCCTCAGCCATCGCCTCGGTGATTGGGAACACAGTGCTGGAGCCGTCCCCGTTAATTGCGCCTGAAACCTTCTTGACTGTGGCGCCGGGCGAGGTGTTGGTGCCGGTGCTCTTCTCATCATCGCCGCATGCCGTTAGGGCGAGCGCGAACAGGGCGACTAGCCCAAGGATGGTCGCTATTAGAAACCGGCTGCGAACGAATGCCGCCGAACTCATTCGGCGCTGAAGCTTCATACAGTGTTGCCTCCTTACTTTTGCTTCTAACTTCACGATAACGACAACCTGGTTAACGGTCTGTTAACAGGGTTTAACGTGTCGTAAAACCTGAGACGAGATCAAGTGAGGCAAGGCAACCCACAGGCCCTGCTTCGCCTACCGGTGGAAGCTCAGCGTCCTCTTCCCGGCCGCGCGCGATCTTGCCGGAGCGGTTGGCTGCGTACATGGCTAATCTTGGAGTTTATTGCGACGGACTGGGTGTTTTCAGAGCGCCAGAACGCAAGGAAAGGAGACAAGCCTGAACCGGCAACCCCACGTTCTGGGGCTCTGAAAACCACTCGCCCGGCCGGAAAACCCAAGTTGAGCATCGGCATGACCTCCGCGAGTGAAGATGCTGGGCGATGTCGACGTAGGAATCGCGCAAGCTGCCCGCCGGCACTGCGCGCTTCGCGGATTACAGCCCTCGCGCTATCTCTTTGGCTCCTCGGGCCAGTCCTGATCGACAAGTTCAAGGACCTCAATGGCGCTGCGGCGGATTCCGGGATCGCGAGGCCCTCTGGGGGTGAGAGGCATCACCCCCAGAGTTACCAGACCTGTCGCGAAGGGTGTGGGGGTACCCTTCCGAGGGCAGCTTAAGTCGACGTGGAGCATTGAATGTGTCTGGGGCTAAGTGGTGGTCTGTGATCCTTGTGGTCGTCCCGCGCATTGCCGACTACTTGAACGAAATGGTAAGGATCTCGCTTTAACTGGCAATTAACGTCTGTAAACGCGATGTAAAAGTTTGTGTCCTTGGCGTCACCTGCTTGAGGGGCCGACTCGTTGGCCCGTATCGTCTATTTCACTCGGCTGGCCGAACCGGAATCGACAGGCTGAAGGTGGAACCCTTGCCCGGCTGGCTCTCGGCCCTAACGGTGCCACCATGAGCCTCTGCCGTGTGCTTTACAATGGCGAGGCCCAGGCCGGTGCCGCCTGGGCGCCTTGCCCTGTCCGCCTTGTAGAAGCGCTCGAACACTCGCGGAAGGTCAGCGGGATCTATTCCCTCGCCGGTGTCGCGCACCTCAACAGTCACAACACCATTCTGCGCCCGGGCGGAAACCTCGACGGAACCTCCGCGCGGCGTAAATTTGACGGAGTTGTGAATGAGATTGACCAACGCGCGTTCGAGAAGATCACGGTCGCCTCTCAACGGCGGAGTCGACGCTCCAACGTTGACGCTGATCGTCAGGCCTTGTTTGTCGGCTTCCGGTTGCAAGCGGTCCACTGCGGTGCAGACTACATCGCCGATCGCCAGCTCCTCGAAAGCGATCGCCAGTTCGCCCGATTCAATGCGCGATAGTTGCAGAAGTTCTTCTACCATTACGACCAGGCGGTCCAGTTCGGCGTCCGCTCGTGAGAGGAATTCTCGCGAGGTTGCGCCGTCCTCGATAGCGCCGGCGCTGAGCGTGTCGATCACCGACTTCAGGGCCGCGAGTGGGGTTCGCAGCTCATGCGAAACATTGGCCACAAAATCGCGGCGGACTTGTTCCGCCCGCCTGACGTCGCTGATGTCATGAAGGACAATGAGTGAGGTCCATTCGCCGCCGTCTGTGATTGAGGTGATGAACACCTGAAGGAAGCGTTTGTTAGGCCGCTCTGCGACGAGAATTTGCGGCGTCCTGTGCTCGCGGCTCGAGCGGAGCGCCTCGACTACTTGGGCATCGGGCATGGTCCAAGCTAATGGTTTGCCGATCATATCCTGCGGGGGCTGAGAGAGGAGATGACCGGCCGCGGCGTTTGCGAAAGCGATTGCGTCTTGCTCGTCCAGCGCTATCACGGCGTCCGCGCTGCTGTTGAGCGCGGCCAGCATGCGGCCATGGTCCTCGGATGCGGCCGCGAGACGTTGGTCCAAGCCGTGCGCCATTTCATTGAATGCGTCCGCCAGATCGCCGATTTCACCGGATGGCATTTGAGTAAGGCGCTCGTTCAGATTGCCGCTGGCGATACGTCGAGCCACCACGATGAGTCTGCTGATTGGTGTGACTATCGAACCGCTTAGAAGAAACGTCAACGCGGCGGCCAAGAGAAGCGCAAAGCCAAGGGCGATGACGATCGGCAGGGCGGAGAGCGCTACCCACGTGACGGCGAGCATCGCGATGAGGGCTGCCGCGATACGGATGCGTATGCTACCAAGCATCTCAGGCGTCGAAGCGGTAGCCGACGCCGCGGATCGTTATTAGTCTCGCCGGCCGCTCAGGTTCATCTTCGACCTTCTCGCGCAGCCAGCGTACGTGAACATCGACAGTCCTTGTATCGCCGGCGTAGTCGTAACCCCATATCTGGTTGAGAAGCTGATCGCGGGTCAGAGCTTTACCGCGATTACGGGCGAAGAAGGACAGCAACTCAAACTCCTTCGGCTTAAGCGATAGCGTGGCGCCATTTTTGGTAACCGTCCGTTTGCGCAAGTCGATCGTGATGTCGCCTGAAGTAAGGACTTCAGCGTCGGGCCCGGGAGCATTCTCCGATCGTCTGAGTAACGCGCGGACTCGTGCCACCAGCTCGCGCATGCTGAAGGGTTTAGTAACGTAGTCATCGGCGCCGATCTCCAGACCAGCGACCTTGTCCGTCTCGCCGCCGCGAGCGGTGAGGATAAGGATAGGTACGTGCATCTCGCGACGGATGATGCGACATACCTCGAGGCCATTCAGGCCGGGCATCATTAGATCCAGAAGGATAAGATCGGGGCGACTGGCCCGAGCGGCTTCCAGCGCGCTCTCCCCATCCGCAGCTGTAATTACCGCATAACTCTCGCGTTCGAGGTTGTACTTGAGAGTCGCTACTAGCGTCGGCTCGTCGTCAGCGACGAGGATTGTCTTCACAGGAACTCGAGACTCTGCACCCGTAAACCATTATAAGCGCCAACAGTACGCGAGTGTCACCGATTCGGCCGGGGAGGGTGGCCGATGGCCGTTAATAACTAATGGGTCGGAAGATGTACGGTAAACGTGGCTCCCTGACCGGGTGCGTTGTCCGCTTGGATAGACCCACCATGCGCCTGAGCGATCCACCGGCAAATCGAGAGGCCCAGCCCAACACCACCGCCATCCCGCGACCGCGCTTTGTCGACGCGGTAAAAACGATCGAAGATGTGCGGCAGGTGTTCAGAGGGGATACCCGGGCCCTCGTCGGAGACGACTACCTTTGCCTCCCCGTCCTCCTTGCTCCACGAGACGTCAATCGAGCCGCCTGATGGCGAGTGCTTCACAGCATTGTCGAGCAGATTGAGGATCAGTTGCAAAAGCAGGTCCTGGTCGGCAGTCAACCGCGTCTCCCCACCGCTGCGGAGCCGCATTGAGACACCCTTGTTGTCTGCCGACGAACGCACCTGATCGGCGGCATCGCTGACCAAGGCGCCCAAACTGATATCTTCTTTGGCGAGTGGCACCTGGTGCGCATCTGCCCGCGCGAGCGTGAGCAGGCTGCTCACCAGCCGGATCATGCGGTCCACTTCCGTGTTTACGTTGCGAAGAACTGATCGGTATTCAGCTGGGTCACGATCCCTTTGAAGCGCGACCTCCGTTTGACCCTTGATCGCGGTGAGCGGGGTTCTCAGCTCGTGCGAGGCATCAGCGGTGAACTGCCGCTGGCGGCGAAACGCATCATCTAGACGCGCAATCATCTCATCGAACGTGCGGGCCAGCCTCCCCACCTCATCATCAGGAAGCCTCATATCGAGCCTCTGGCTCAGGTCTTCGGCGCTAATTCTACGAGCCGTGCGCGTTAACCCGTCGATCGGAGAAAGCGCCCGGCCCGCAAGGAAAACACCTCCGCCGCTCGCAATGATAAGTGCGAGTGGATAGGTGACCGCGATGATGATGAGCAGCGTACGGAGAGTTGAGTGGACGTCATCGGTTGCTAGGCCCACTTCCACGGCGCCAATGACCTGACCGTCGGCGCGGATCGGCGCAGTAAGGGCCTGCAGTTTAGGACCTAGGTCCAGGTTGCGCCGCGTCCTGGTCCCCGAAAGAGCTGCGCTCACGGACGCCGGGTCGTCGGGCGGCCGGAACTTCTCGCCCGAATTGTCGAACACCAGATTGCCGGAGGAGTCGAAGACTCTCACGAATTCTTCGCCTTCCACCGGATCACCGGGAATAGTTAGTTCAGCGACATCAACACGGTCTACGTCGACAACAAGCCCCGAAACGATCTCCGCCCGGCTCTCGAGCGAGTCGTTCAGACTTGAGTTCAGGTTATGCCGCAGCGCCACATAAAGCGCCGCGCAAAATATGGCAAGCGTGATGGCCAACAGGAGCACGAACCAGAGCGTCAGCCGAACTCTTATCGAGCGAAGGAGCGCCATCTCAGCCCGGTTTCCGGTCCGAGAGCCGGTAACCCGCCCCACGGACCGTGTGGATCAACTTCGGCTCGAACCCGTCGTCGATCTTCCTCCGCAAGTTCTTCACATGAACATCGATCACGTTTGTGGCGTTGTCAAAATCGTAGTTCCAAACGTGTTCGGCAATCACCGTCCGTGAGAGTACCTGATTGGGATGCCGCATGAGGTGCTCTAAGAGTGCGAACTCCTTAGACGTCAATTCAACCGGCACGCCTGCTCGAGTTACCTGGCGCGTCGCAGTATCCATGATGAGATCGCTGACCTGTAGCTCAGTTCCAAGTAGCGCGGGCTCGCGCCGGCTGAGGGCGCGGATGCGAGCCAGTAGCTCAGCGAAAGCAAACGGCTTTACGAGATAGTCATCGGCCCCGCTGTCCAGACCGCGGACGCGATCTTCAACGGCATCTCGCGCTGTAAGCATAAGGATGGGTGTACGAAGCCCCTGGGCGCGCAGTCTGCGGCAAACTTCGATGCCATCGACTGCCGGCAGCATTACATCAAGAATGATGATGTCGAAATTGGCGACGCTTGGCCATTCCAGCGCTTCTTCGCCATCCCGAGCAACATCCACACTGTAGCCGTTCTCGTACAAGCCTCGCGCGACAAAATCGGCAATCTGAGGCTCGTCTTCTACTAATAATATTCTCATTCCGCGTGCGCAAAAGCCTCTTCATTGAAGTCTACACGGCTGGAATGAAGGTCTC
>WNGF01025237.1_pt1 | contig 15242 bp, 8 predicted proteins | sample 5400641 | NCBI WGS metagenome assembly WNGF01 (sample SAMN13153371, study PRJNA577476) | soil metagenome | isolation source: 80 cm soil or saprolite under grassland replicate 2 | place: USA:California | collected 2016-06-15
TCAACGGCCAGGAATTGCCGGAAGAGCGCGCCCTCGTGCGCTTAACGCAGGAACCGGAACTGCCGATCGTCAAAGTCGAACCGAAGCCCGAACTCGCGAAGTACAGAGTCTTCTACGACGCCGACCATTATTCCGGCGGGGACGACTTCGAGGTCAATGCCCGGGCGATCTATGGCGTGAGCGAACCGGTCAAGGTGCCCGAGGACAAGTACTTTGTGATGGGCGACAGCCGCGACAACAGTGAGGACAGCCGCTTTTGGGGCTTCGTCCCGCGCGAGAACATCTTCGCCCGCGCTCTCTACGTGCATCTCTCCTTCGATCCGAGCGCCCCCGACCTCCTCCACAAACTTACCGGAATAAGGTGGAGGCGGATCGGAACAGCCGTGAAGTGAGATCGGAGAGAGAGTTAGACGGCTCGCTCTTTTGAAGTAGCGCGAAGAGGAGAAGCGAAAAGGCAAGAAGGGCAAAGAAGAGCAAAAAATTCTTTTTGTTTCTTTGCCCTTCTTGCCCTTTTTGCTTCTGCGTTCGGCCCAAATGCAGTAACGCGCGCGAGCGATGTACCGTAGGTTGTCCAACCTGCGGAGGCTTCGTAACCAAACCGTTTGATGACAACTGAACGCTTCATTAATCAAGCCTCCGCAGGTTGGACAACCTACGGTACATTTTTTCTGAAGAGAAATATGAAAAAGTTGATTTCTTCTTTCGCAATCTTGATCGCCGCTTGCGCATTCGCGCTGACGGGTTATTTAGGCTTTTCATACGCGCGCGGCGCGCGGGCGCAGGACGACGCCCGTTTGAAACGCGAGCGACTCTACCGGCTGAACAACGTCGGCGTCGCGTTTATGGAGCAGTACAAGCACGAAGACGCCGTAAAGCAGTTCAAACAGGCGCTCGAAGGCGATCCGAACTTCGCCGTCGCGCGCATCAACCTGGCGCTGGCCTACTTCTATTTAAACGATTCGCGCGCGGCGGTCGAAGAGGCGCGCGCCGGCGTCAAACTCGCTCCCGACAACCCTTACGCGCATTACGCGCTGGCGGCGGCGCTCCGGAATGAAAAGCTCTACGACGAATCGCTCGCCGAATTCAACAAAGTCCTCTCGATTGACCCGCGAGACTCAGGGACCAACATCCAGATCGGCCAACTCCATGCGCAGAAACAGCAATATCCGCAGGCCATCGCCGCGTTCCAGCGCGCGATCGAATCGGAGCCTTACAACGCGACGGCCGTCTACAGCCTCGCCCAGGCCTTGAACCGCTCGGGCCAGCGCGCCGAAGGCCAGAAGGCGTTCGATCGGTTTCAGCAACTGCAGGCTTCGGGTTATAAGACGACGCTCGGGAACCTTTACGGCGAGAAGGGGCGCTACGCTGAAGCCGTCGTCAGCACGGGCGCCGAGCCTGACCTGGTTTCGAAAGAGGCGCCGAACGTCCGCTTCGTCGAAGCCGACGCGGGGATCAACGTCAAGACAAGCGCGAAACCGCTGTCCGGCGCGCTCGGGCGCAAGATCGGCAAGGCGGAATTCAACGATCAACTCAAACGCGACTTGGTCGCGCCGTTCAGTTCAAGCCTTACGCTGGCCGATTTCGACGGCGACGGGCGGCTCGATCTATTTGTGTCGGGCGTTGACGACGCGGGCAAACCGTTCGTCAAACTGCTGCGCAATGAGGGGGGAAAGTTTTCGGACGTGACCGAGAAATCGAAGATCGCCGTCAGCAATCCCGCAAGCGGCGCGGTCTTCGGCGATTTCGACAACGACGGCAAGACCGACCTAGCGATCTTCGGCTATCAAACGCTCGCGCTGTGGCGCAACAACGGCGACGGGAGTTTTACAGACGTGACCGCGAAATCGGGTCTGCCGGCAAACCCCGCTTCTTGGGCGCTGACCGCCGCCTGGGTTGACGCCGACCACGACGGCGACCTCGACCTCTTCGTCGGCAATTTCGCCGACCTTTCGCAATTCCCGGACAAAGACTCGGCCGTTTTCCCAGACGATTTCGCGGGCGAAGAGAACAAGCTCTATCGCAACAACGGCAACGGAAGTTTCACCGATGGCGCCGCGCAAACTGGCCTGGGGGGAGGGAAGAACAAGACCACGGCGGTGGTCGCGACCGATTACAACAATCAACGCGACATCGATTTTCTGGTGATCAATTACGGCTCGCCCGTCCAGCTTTTCAGCAATCAGCGCGACGGATCGTTCAAGGAAGTGGCGGCGCAAGTCGGCCTCAATTTTTCAGGCCCGTCGCTCGGCGTCGGGGCCGGCGATTTAAACAAGGACAACTTCGTTGACTTTTACGTGACGAAGTTGGGAGGCCCGGACACACTCTATTTGAGTGACGGGCGTGGCGGCTTCACCTCCAAGTTGATCGGTGAGCGATCCGACCCGGCCGGAAGCAGCGCGGCGCAACTCGCCGATTACGACAACGACGGCTTGCTCGACGTCATCGCGCGCGAGACGCAAGGCGTCGCGTTGCGTCGCGGCCTGGGCGCGACGTTGGCGGAGCGGGCGCATGTCGCCGGGTCCGGGTTCCCATACCTCCGCCCGCTGGCGCTAGGCGACATTAACGACGACGGCGGGATTGATTTGCTCACCTTCGGCGATGGGGGCAATGTGGTGGCCTTACGCAATGAAGGCTTCGGCAAAAATTTCGCGCGATTGGCGCTCTCGGGGAAAACCAGCAACCGCAGCGCCGTCGGCGCAAAAGCCGAGCTTCGCAGCGGCAGCCTGCGACAGAAGCTGGAGGTTTACGCGTCGTCGCCCGCGCCGGCCCCGCCGAGTTTGGTCTTCGGGCTCGGCTATCGCACGGCGGTCGATTCGCTGCAACTGCTCTGGCCTTCAGGCGTTCTGCAATCCGAACTGAGCGTCAAAACGTCGGCTACGAACCCGTTTGAAGAACTCGACCGCAAGGGCACTTCGTGCCCGATCCTCTACGCGTGGGACGGGAGCCGCTATGAGTTCGTCACTGACTTTTTAGGCGGTTGCGCAATCGGCGCGCGCGAACCGGGCGACACGTGGAGCTACCCCGACAGCGACGAATACGTCCGCGTCACCGGCGATCAGTTGAAGGAGCGCGACGGCGTCTATTCGATCCTGATGAATAATCAACTTGAAGAAGTGATCTATTTCGACGCGGTCAAGCTGCTCGCCGTCGATCATCCGGCTGACGTCGAAATTTACCCGAACGAGCGGTTGATGCCCGCGCCGCCTTACCCCGAATTCAAAATCTACGCGACGCGTGGCGCGCGGCCTCCGGTCAAGGCGTTCGACGATAAAGGCGCCGACATTCTGCCGCTGATCAAAGACGTTGATCGCCGCTACCCGGAAGATTTCGAGAAGCTGAAGTTCAAAGGCTACGCGAAAGAGCACGCGATCACACTCGATCTGGGCGACATACGGCGCCGCGACCGTGAGGGGGTGGGTAATAACAATCGCGTGTCGCTGCTGTTGACCGCGTGGATCGATTACGCCGACTCGACGTCGAACAGGGCGGCGGCGCAGGCCGGCGTCACGCTCACGCCGCCTTACCTGCAAGTCAGGAACGCGCGCGGCGAATGGCAGACCGTGATTCCGCAGATGGGCTTCCCCGCCGGACTGCCGAAGACGATGACGGTCGATTTGACCGGCAAGTTCCTCTGCGCCGATTCGCAGGTTCGCATCGTGACCAGCATGCGAATTTATTGGGATCAGATTCTGGTTGACGTTTCTGGCGGAGACTTCCCGACGCGCGTGACGGAACTCGATCCGCTGCGCGCCGACCTGCGCTGGCGCGGCTTCCCGCGCGAGTATTCGCCCGACGGCCGCAAGCCTCTGATTTATGATTACAGCGTGATTGAACCGTCGGCGCCGTGGAAGGCGCACCTGGGCAATTACACGCGCCTCGGCGACGTGCGCGAATTGCTGCTCGCGCCCGACGACATGTACGTCGTCACGCGCAACGGCGACGAGATGCAGATTGATTTCGACGCGCGCCGCCTGCCCGCCTTGCCGAAAGGATGGAAGCGGACGTTTCTGGTATACGCCGACGGCTTCGGCAAAGATATGGACATCAACTCAGCGCGCCCCGAAACCATCGGCGAATTGCCATTTCATGGAATGAAGAGCTATCCATATTCGCCGGCTGTGGCTAGGTCTTGCCGCGCTCCAAATCTTGGTGTGCCGCTCATATTGGCGCCTCGGATGTTACGACTCGGAGGCCAAATCTGGGGCGGCGAGTCTCTGGTCTGGCATGGAAGCGCATGGCTGAGCGGCAAAATTCGATTCCAAATTCGGTTCCAGTAGACCAACAACTACCGCCGCGCAGCGGGCGGAATCGCTGATCTCCATTTTTCGTCGACGCGCCGTCGGCTGACCAGCTCTGCAAATCATTTCGCAGATCATCCTGACACCACTCAAGGATATTTCCATGCATGTCGAACAATCCGAAGGCATTCGCCACCCCGAGCTTGCCGACCGTCTGAATGTCTTGCCGAAAGCAATTGGCCACCGCCGCCGTGATTGTCGGCCCGAAAGCGAAGTGCGTGATCGTTCCCGCGCGAGCGGCATACTCCCATTCCGCCTCGCTCGGCAATCGATATAAACGATTGGTTTTACGCGACAAACGCTCGCAAAACTCCACGGCGTCGTCCCAACTCACTTGGTCCACCGGCGTCTTATAGCGCTCGTTGGAATCGGACGACGGGTTGGGATCGAGAGCGGATTTCACAATTGGAAGTTTCGCCACTTCGCGCCATTGCTCCTGTGTCACCTCGTATTTGCCCATCCAGAACGACTGAAACTTCACTTTTCGCTGCGCGCCTTCGTATGGCTGGCGGTCCTCCTTTTTTTCCGACGAGCCTATCATAGCTTCACCGCCAGGAACCTCGACCAGTTCCAGAATCACGCCATCGCCGAGGTCTTCGCCGAAATGTCGAGCCTGTTTTTTCTGGCGCGAAATCACATCCCCGTGCTCGTCGAGCGTCAAGGTCTCAAAATCGAAATTCCCGATGGAGCCTGCCGGCGCGACGCTGGTAGGTAGTTTAACAGGCCGTCGACCACCAGCTACGCTGGAACTGACGGTTCCTCCGCCAGTTTTGTTGGCGACGTCGTAGCGCCCGATAAACGTGTAGTAAATAACCACAACGATCAAGGGGAGCGCCACCAAAGGGCCTATGATGATAGCCTTGGGCGGGGGAACCCGATAGGCGTCCGGATGGGAGAGCTGTACGTAGACAGTATTTGGTTTCTCCGCGACTTCCGGAATGGACTGTTCGCGCGCCGGCGCTACGGACGGCGATTTAGCGGCCCGTCCGGGCGCCTGCGATTGTGATTGCGCGCTGCGCTCCTCCTGAGTTTGCGATCGCCAGTGGAACGGCTCTTCGGGCGAGGTCGTCGTGGTCAAACTTCTCTCTTCACGCAGCGCCTGAAGCATTTCGGCGGCGCTGCCGTAACGCGCCTCGCGGTCAAGCGCCATCGCCCGCGCAATCACAACGGACAGCGCGGGCGGAATATTCGGATTGACCTGATGCGCGAGGCGCAGTGGGTCGGGCGCCTGATACAGCACTACCTCTTCGCGCACCTTCGCGTTAACGGGAGGCTCGCCCATGAGCAGGTGATAGAGCGTCGCTCCCAGCGAATACAGGTCGCTACGCGGGTCTGTCCCGGCGTCGTTAATCTGTTCGGGCGGCGCATAACTGAGCGTGTAGGCATGCAGGCTGGCGCTTGAATATGACGACCCGCTCGCGTTCTTAGCCAGCCCGAAATCGATCAAGAACAGCTCGCCTAGCGGCGTCAGCTTCAGATTATGAGGCTTGATGTCCCGGTGAATGATTGGCGGTTGTTGAGTGTGAATATAGTCGAGAGCGTCGAGCAGCGTCTCGGCCCATCCCGTCACCTGCCCGCAATCGAAGGGCCGTTTGCGCTGATTCAGCAGCGCGAAGAGGTCGTCGCCCGGAATGAACTCCATCACCAGAAACTGCATTCCGCCTTCGACGAAATGGTCGCTCACCTTGGGCAGCGCGGGGTGGCGCAATCGCGCCATCATCGCCGCCTCGCGCTCGAATTGCTCGCGCAATATTCGCTGCTGTTCGCTGTAGAAGGTCTGTTTGACCGCCACCGTCGCGTTGCCCAGGTGGACCGCTTCAGCTTCGTAAACCGCGCCCATCCCGCCGCGCGCCAGCAGGCGGATGATCCGATAACGCCCCTGCAAGAGCGTGCCATTGGCTAACATAATTCAGCTCCTACTTGGGTTACCGGGGCAGCGGACATTTTACATTATCTGGGCGCCTCGGACGTTACGACGCGGAAGCCATAGATCAAAGTGCGAGCGTCCGGCGCGTCCTGGTAACGCAAGGCGGAGCGGCACAACTTGAGTTCTGTGAGTCCCCAGGAACCGCCACGCAACCTGCGGAACTGCGGGTCTCCCTCTTTCGTCCATGAGCCGTCGGCTGACAACCCGTTGTAATCGTCGCGCCGCTCGTCCTGGCGCCATTCCCACACATTTCCGCTCATATCGAACAGTCCGAACGCGTTCGCCACGCAGAGGCTGCCGACCGTCGTCGGCCTCTTCTGAGAGCAGTTGGCCACCACCGGCGTGACCGTCAGTCCGAAGGCGAACGGCGTGGTCGTCCCGGCGCGAGCGGCGTACTCCCATTCCGCCTCGGTAGGCAGGCGGTATGCGCGCCCGGTCTTGCGCGACAGCCGTTTGCAAAACTCCACGGCGTCGTCCCAACTCACTCCGCTCACCGGCGTCTTGCCGTGCTTGTAAAGAGGGAACGATGGGTCGGGATTGAAATCGGACTTCACTATCGGCAGCTTCGCCACCTCGCGCCACTGCTCCTGGGTCACCTCGTATTTGCCCATCCAGAACGACGGGAGCGTCACTCTTCGCTGCGGGCCTTCCGTCGGGATGCGGCCTCCCTCTTCTTTCGGCGAGCCTATCGTAAATTCGCCGCCGGGAATCTCGACCAGTTCCAGAATCACATCCTCGTCTAGGTCTTCGCCGAAATGGCGCGCCCGTTTTTTCTGACGCGATATTGCATTCCCGTCCTTATCCAGAGTCACGGTTTCAAAATCGAAAGTCCCGATGGAACCCGGCGGCGCGACGCTGGTAGGCAATTTGACTGTCCCTTGAACATCAGTGAGGCCGCTGCCGGGAATGGTAATTCCGTCGGTTCTGATGACGGCGCCGTCGCTGAAGCGCCCGGCGATAAACGCAAAGTAAATGGCCAGCGCGACGGTCGGCAGCGCCAACGCCGCGCCGATGACGATCGCCTTCGTCTGGCGCGGCGTCGCGGGAACCGGGGCGACGTCTGCGCGTTGCTTCGATTCGCCGTGCTGACTCGCTCTCTCCGCGACGCTGGGACGTGGCTGCTGTCGCGGAGGGGCCACGGTCAGGAGTTCAGTGGTCGATTCGGACGGGAGTGATTGAGACTGGAGCCTGCGCCCCTCTTGCGTCTGCGGTCGCAGCGGGAACGGCGCTTCGGGCGTGGTCGTCGCGATCAACCGTCCGGCTTCTCGCAACGCTTGAATCATCGCTGCGGCGCTCGCGTAACGCTTCTCGCGGTCGAGCGCCATCGCCCGCGCAATCACCATGGCCACCGCAGGAGGAATTTGCGGATTGACCTGATGCAGTAGGCGCAGCGGGTCGGGCGCCTGATACCGCACGACCTCCCCGCGCACTCGCGCGTCAACCGGCGGCTCGCCCGCGAGCAGGTGATGAAGCGTCGCGGCGAGCGAATAGAGGTCGCTGCGCGGGTCGGTCCCCGCGCCCTCAATCTGCTCGGGCGGCGCGTAACTGAGCGTGTAGGCATGCAGACTCGCGCTCGAGTGTGTCGGCGTGGCCGCGCTCTTGGCCAGCCCGAAATCGATCAGGAATAGTTCGCCACGCGGCGTCAACTTCAGGTTCTGCGGTTTGATGTCGCGGTGAATGATCGGCGGGTATTGAGTGTGAATATAGTCGAGAGCGTCGAGCAGCGTCTCGGCCCACGCCAGCGCTTGCCCGCAATCGAAGGGCCGCCCGCGTCGTTTAAGCAGCGCGAGGAGGTCATCGCCCGGGATGAACTCCATCACCAGAAACTGCCCTCCGCCTTCGACGAAATGGTCGCTCACCCTGGGCAGCGCGGGGTGGCGCAATCGCGCCATCGTCACCGCCTCGCGCTCGAACTGCTCGCGCATTGTCCGCTGCTGTTCGTTGTAGTATGTCTGTTTGACCGCGACAAGAGTGTTGCCCAGATGGACCGCCTCCGCCTCGTAGACCGCGCCCATTCCGCCGCGCGCCAGCAGGCGGATGATCCGATAACGCTCCTGCAAGAGCGTGCCGTTGGCTAACATAACTCGGCTCCTACTAGAGTTACCGGGGCCGGGAGCATTATCGGGAATGCGATGGGGCGTGACAAGGCGGTGGTCGTGACAGAGCAGTGGCGCCGGACGCGCAATTGCTCAGCCCGCGGATGCGCGATGGCTCAGCCCGCGGATGCGCAATTGCTCAGCCCGCGGACGCGGGCGGCAGAATAGAGCCTGGGGTGGAGCGCGGCAGCGCGGAACCCCAGGACGTGGCGAATGACAAACGTCAAGCCCGCGGATGCGGGCGGCAGCGCGTCATCACAGATCCCTTTCGTCGTACTCTAGGCCGTTCGCTTCCAAAAATCCTATGAACTCGTCTCGGGAAGATTTTTTCTGATGATGCTCTTTCTGTCGCGCAATGTAATCCCGGACTTTCTCAATATTCGATTGACTGACAGTAAATGCTCCGTAACCGCGTTGCCAGGAGAAATCTTTCAAAATCGGGAAACACATCATGCATCCATCCGCTCGCGTTCGCTTTGAGATCGCGCAAAACGTCCGACAACGCCTTATCCGGTCGGAGTTTTACCAGCAAATGAACGTGATCCTCCGCGCCATTGATCGCAAGTGAAATCCCGCCCAATTCACGAATCGTTCCGCCGATGTAATCGTAGAGGCGCGATTGATGAGCGTCCGTGATCAGCGGTTGGCGGTCTTTCGTGGAGAAAACAACGTGGTAAATCAGGTTTGTAAATGACTGGGCCATAATACCTCCTCGATGGCTGTCGCCCGCGTTCGCGGGCTAGCGGGTTTTGATGCGCTGAGTTCCTGGGGTTCCGCGCCTTGCGCTCCACCCCAGGCTTTATTCTGCCGCCCGCATCCGCGGGCTGAGATTGAGATAAGAATAAAGAACAAAGAGCAGAGAGCAAAAGCGCTAAAGAGCAAAGCGCTATGAAGTCCGCGCAGCTACTACAACACGAAAACCGATATTGATGTCGCGGGCGTCAGGCGCAAAGCGTACTCGTAAAGATCGTCAAGGCTGATCATCCCGTCGTCATCATGATCGGCCTCGCCTTGCATGATGCCTTGCAGAATGTGTTTGGTGAACCCGGCGCCGTCCTGTTTGCCGTGACCGGAATAGTAGATCAGGATTTGATCGTCGCGGCCCGCTTCTTTGAAAACGCGATTGATGGCGCGCAAAGTCGAATGGCTCGGCTCGTTGATGAAGGTCAGCGGGTCGGTGAACAAACCGAAATCCGGCGAAGTCAGAGCTTCGGCCAACCCCGCCACGTCGTTTTTCGGACAGCGCAAGGTTTGCGGCAAAGGCTCTTCCGGAAATTCGCTGGCGGCGATCAGGATGGCTGTGCGTCGTCCCTCAGTCATTCATTCCCTCGACGGCTTTTTTGATCGTCTGAACAAGCTTCGTCATGTCGTCGGCGCGCAGGTCATCGGCCTTGATCTCCTACAGCTTTGATCAGGATTTGGCCGATGAGTTCGAAATCGCCTTTTGCTCCGGCTTCGGATGGTTCGGTGGCTGGCGCTGCGGCGATGCCAGCTTCATCGGTAAGGTCGCGGCACAATTGCCGGGTTAGTTCCTGTAGGTCTTCTTCATCGAGATCAACTGAGGAGAGTGAAAGTGTAATTGGCATATCTAGCGCTCCGTTTGGTGAAATGCGGCGTAAAGGCTGATGCGCGAGAACGGATTGTATTCGCGGGCGGCGATTTTGAAAAGCCGGTATGGTACAGGGAGCGGTAGCGACCTGGTTGCTTCGGAAGCAGTCGCTCGTGGAGGAACCAGGTCGCTACCGCTCCCTATACCGTACCGCGCGATGATTGCTGAGCGACTGTCTGATCTCTCCGACCAGAAACAGAGACCCGCAAACAACAATTAATCCATCAGTCGGCGTGATCCGCAAGGCTTCGGCCAAAGCTCCGCCGGCGTTTTCAACGCGGATCACATCACGATGGGACGCTTCCGCGATCGCGGTCGGCTCGGCGGCGCGCGGGCTGGCGATTCTGGTAACTATGACCTGATTCGCGGCGGGGAAGAGAACCTCGCCCATCTCGCCGATCGCTTTGTCGGCCATCACTCCAAAGATGATCGTGATCGGAGTCGAGCGGAAATGCTCATCGAGGAAATCGCGCAGCGCCCGCGCGCCGGCCGCGTTGTGCGCCCCGTCCAGGAGCAAAGGCGCTTGCGACGGCGACGGCCGGATCATCTCCAGTCGCCCGGGCCATTCGGCGTTGTTCAATCCTTCGACAATCGTCGATTGCGGAATGTCGAAGCCGGCGATCCGCAGTCGCTCGGCGATGTGGATTGCGACCACTGCATTCGTGATCTGATGCCGCCCCCGCAGTCCCAATCGCAGGGCGTATTCATCTAGCGACGCGCGATAGCGGAATCGGTATCGCCCGACGTTTTCGCAGTCGCCCGCGGCTTCGACGTCGAACGGGTCCGACGTCACGATCATCGGCGCGTCCATCTCTTCGCATCGCGCGACGATTGTGCCCATCGCTTCGCCGGATTGCGGCGCGACGACGACGGGCGCGCCCGGTTTGACTATGCCGGCTTTCTCTCCGGCGATGCTCGCCAGCGTGTCGCCGAGGTATTTCTGGTGATCGAAGCCGACGGGCGTGATCGCGGTCACCGCCGGCTCGCAGATGTTTGTCGCGTCGAGCCGCCCGCCCAGGCCGACTTCAAGAACAGCCAGATCGACCTTCCTCTCGGCGAAATACAGATAAGCGATCATCGTCACCTGCTCGAAGAAGGTCGGCGGCGCTGGCAACGCGCTCTCGGCTACAAGGCGCTCGCCGGCGGCGCGCACGTCAGTAGCCAGGCGCGCGAATTCATCCGGCGCGATCTCGTCGTCGCCGATGCGAATGCGCTCGGTGATCGAAACCAGATGCGGCGACGTGTAGAGGCCGGCGCGTAATCCGGCGGCGCTCAGAACGCTCGCCGTCATCGCCGCCGTCGAGCCTTTGCCGTTCGTCCCGGCGATGTGGACCGCCGGAAATTTCCGCTGCGGATCGCGCAGGGCGCGGGCAAGCGCGCGGACGCTTTCGAGTCCGAGCTTCATCGCCAACGTTTCGTTCCCCAGGCTGTAGAGGTATTTGATCGCTTCTTCAAAGTTCATCGAATAAACGGGGAGTGGGGAATGGGGAGTGGGGAGTGGGGAATAACTTCCTTGCCACCCATTCATGGCTTTTGCAAAGTCGTCTGTTACCCATTCTCCTTCCCCACTCCCCACTCCCCATTCCCCACTCCCCGTTTGATTATATGCGTTTTTTGGCTTGGCGAATTTCGGCGTTTCGCATGAACCAGCGCCAGACGTTTCCGCTGCGCAGGTTCTCGGCGCTGAGCAGGGTGACTCCAACGTCAATGCCGATCACGTCGGGATTGACCCAGCCGGTGGCCGGGTTGAAAGCGTCGGCGAAACCATAGCGGCCGTAAATCTTCTCTCCGAATTTCTCTTTCATCTCGCGCAGGGCGGGCAATGTGATGTCTGGCGCGAACATCAGCGACCCGCCCGCCGCGCAGGGCACGACCGAACCGTCAATCGGCCCCTGCCGCGGCGGCCCGCCCCAGGCGTGATAGCCATGCTGTGTGTCGGAAGCCGTGATGCCCCACATGTTCTCCGTGTAGCCCGGAAACTCTTTCGCCAGGTCCAGGCAGAAAGCCCGATGCGCGCGCGTGGCGATCACGGAGTTTTCGAAATAATCGACTCGCGGCGGCTTGCTTTCGCGCCATCCCCGAAAATCCACCCAGGCATGCGCGTACTGGTGAATGAAGAGCGGCGCGGGCGCGCTCAGATACTTGAACTCGCCGTAAGTGATCCAGTCGCGCTTCCACGCGTACCACGACTCCGCCGGGATCGGATGCGTCGGCGAGCCGATGGCCAGCAGGTAAAGCAGCGCGATCTCACTGTAATCGCCCCACCGGTGTGGGATGAAACCGCTTTCGGGCCGCCAGCCATGCGAGAGCAGGCGCGGATCGCCGTTGAGCATCCATTGAAAATCAATCCTGTTATAAATCTTCGTCGCCAGCCGAACGATCTCCTTGTCGTCTCGAAAGTATCCCCGCGCCGCCAGTACGCCGCCGAGCAGCCAGGTCGTGTCGATGGATGACAACTCGCTCTTCCACTCGCGCGCGCCTGTCCCCACATTGACGAAGTGATAAAACCATCCCTCTTTGTGCTCCTGCCGGTCGGCGAAGAAGCGCAAAGTCGTCAGCGCGCGCTCTCGAGCGATCTGTTTGCTGACCCAGCCGCGTTCCGCCGCGATCAGCCATGCCGTCAAACCGAAACCGGTCGCGGCGATGCTGGCTATCTTGTCCTGCTCTTCGCCGTGAGGCGAGCCGTCCGTCCGCGCGCGATCGCGCGCCAGTCCCGTGCCCGGGTCGGTTTGCTCCTGAAAGAAACGGAAAGAACGGCGGGAGAGGTCATCAAGGAAAGCCTCGTCCTGAGATGTCAACCGGTATGACGAGTATGGAGCGGTTGAACGCTGGGCCGCGCCAGCTCCGGCCATCGCCAGGACCAGACAAGACAGGAGGAATAACTGGGCTGAACGCCTCATATTGTTTGTAGAGAAAAACATAACTGTGCTTGGTAAATTGCATTCAGACGCCACGAGCTTGTCTCGTGGAGTTTCACGCTCGTGGTATCTCTAAATCAGACCACGCAACATCGGTACAGAGAGCTCCACCGCAGAGGGGCGCCGCAGGGGCGCAGAGAACGATCCGGACAGGTCTTAGCTTTGCGTACCTTTGCGTCCTGCGGCGGTTGGTTGTACCAATCTTTGTTGTTCTGATTTAGCCCAAGGCTGTTTGTTGTAGCAACCACTGTGAAACGCCACGAGACAAGCTCGTGGCGTCTGCCCCAATCTTCGCCGGTTCGATCTAACTGCTCAGTCATTTAGTGACAGTGAAAAACGCTTCCAGTCCGCCCTCGGAACTGCCTCCGACTATCACTTTGAAATCGCCCGGCTCGACTATGAAGCGGTTCTCGTGGTTCCAGAAACCAAAATGCTCCGGCGAGAGTGTAAATTCGACGCGCCGCTTTTCGCCCGGTCGCAGCGTGATGCGCTGGAACCCTTTCAGTTCTTTCACCGGACGCGTGACGCTGGCGGCGACGTCGCGCATGTAAAGCTGCGCCACTTCGTCTCCTGCGCGGGCGCCGATGTTTTCAACTTCGACGCTGACGGTGACTTTGCCGTCAGGGCGAATGCGTTGCGCGCTCAATTGCAAATTCGCCAGGCGGAATTGTGTGTAGCTCAGACCATAGCCGAACGGATAGAGCGGCGTCCACTGAAGGTCGTAATATTTCGACGTGTATTTGTTGTTCGCATCCGGCGGGCGGCCCGTGTTCTTGTGATTGTAGTAGATCGGGACCTGTCCGACCGCGCGCGGGAAAGTCACCGGCAACTTGCCGCCGGGGTTCACGTCGCCGAACAACACGTCGGCGATCGCATTGCCGGCCTGCGTGCCCGCGAACCACGTTTCCAGAATCGCGGGCGAATTTTCGGCGATCCAGTTGATCGTCAGCGGGCGGCCGTTCATCAGCACGACGACGTAAGGTTTGCCCGATTCGTGAACGGCTCTGATCAAGTCCCTCTGCCGCCCCGGCAAATCTAGCGAACTGCGCGCCGCCGCTTCGCCACTCATCTCAGCGGATTCGCCGACAGCGAGGATGACTACGTCTGACTCGCGAGCCACGCGCGACGCTTCGGCGATTCCATCGGCGTCGTCAGTATTGATGTCGCAGCCTTTCGCATACATTACTCTGGCCGCCGGCGCCTTCGTCTTGATTCCCGCCAACAACGTGATTACGTCTTCCTTCCTCCCATCGCCCGTCCACGACCCCATCGGATTTGCCCGATCGTCGGCGAGCGGGCCGACGACGGCGATCGATTTCAGGCCTTTGCTGAGCGGCAATGTTTCGCGTTCGTTCTTCAGCAACACCATCGAGCGCGCCGCGATCTCGCGCGCCGCATCGAGATGTTCGCGGCTCAGTATCAAGCGGCTTTCGCGCGCCTCGTCCGTATAGGGCCTCTCGAACAATCCGAGCCGGAACTTGATGCGCAACATGCGGCGAACGGCTTCGTCAATTACGGCCACCGGGAATTTACCTTCTTTGACGAGTTGGGGCAGGCGCCGGTTGTAAAGGCGGCTGACCATCTCGACATCAACGCCCGCGGCGATGGCTTTTTGCGCGGCTTCGGCTTCGTCCGCGGCGAAGCCATGACTGATGACTTCTCTCACGGACTCATAGTCGCTGACCACAACGCCATCGAACTTCCATTCATCGCGCAGGACTTTCGTCAACGTGAACGGGTTGGCCGAAGTCGGTACGCCGTTCAGGTCGTTGAACGCGCTCATAAAAGAACCGGCGCCCGCATTGAGCGCGGCGTGAAAAGGCGGGAAGTAGACATTGCGCAGCGTGCTCTCGGAAATTTCGGTCGTGTTGTAATCGCGCCCGCCTTCGGCCGCGCCGTAACCGACCCAGTGTTTGGCGCAGGCCAGAACTTTATCCGGCGCGCTGTAACCATTTTCTCCATAACCCTGGAAACCTCGCACGCGCGCGGCGGCCATCACCGCGCCGAGATACGGGTCTTCGCCCGAGCCTTCGACGATGCGGCCCCAGCGCGGGTCGTGCGCGATGTCCACCATCGGCGCGAAGGTCCATTTCACGCCGGCCGCCGAAGCCTCGGCGGCGGCGACGCTCGCGGATCTTTCCGCCGCCGCCGGATCGAAGCTCGCCGCTTCGCCGAGCGGAACCGGGAAGACAGTGCGATAGCCGTGAATCACGTCGAAGGCGAATAATACCGGGATCTTCAATCGCGATTCGGTCATCGCAATGCGCTGAAGCTCGTTCGTCCGCTTCGCGCCGCGCACGTTGAGCGTCGATCCGAGCAGACCTTTGCGAATCATTTCGGGATGTTCGGGGCGGTAAACGCCCTCGGCCAGTCCGTCGAGCATCTGAAGCTGGC
>WNGF01014279.1_pt1 | contig 15241 bp, 16 predicted proteins | sample 5400641 | NCBI WGS metagenome assembly WNGF01 (sample SAMN13153371, study PRJNA577476) | soil metagenome | isolation source: 80 cm soil or saprolite under grassland replicate 2 | place: USA:California | collected 2016-06-15
CGAGCTGGCGAAAACCGGCAGATACCTGTCACGGAAATATGTGAGGTTGAAGCTACGAGCAGTGCAAAAACGAGAAAGAATCGCGCCCGCTTGTTTGCAGCGCGTGAAAGATTGCCTAGCCCGCATCATCGAGCACGCCGCGTCGAAAAATGTCAGGCTCGCTTTAGAAGGCCGGCGCGGTTACGAAGAAATTCCAACCGAGCGCGAGTTGCCGGCGCTGCTCGAGGAACTGAATTCAGGGCAAATCGGTTACTGGCACGATTTCGGTCACTCACAAATCAAAGAGAACCTTGGGTTCATTGATCACGCCGAATGGCTGCGCTCGATTGGTCCGCGAGCGTTTGGCTGCCACGTGCAGGACTGCGTTTGGCCTGCGAAAGATCATGAGGCGCCCTTTACCGGGGATGTGGAATTTCAAAAACTTGTTCCACTCCTTCCTGCAAACTGCTTATTTGTCTGGGAGATGAGTCCGAACAAATCCGCCGACGCAATTCGCCGGTCGGTCCAAATTTGGAAGGAACGCTTTGGCGAATGAAAAAAATCCTGGTCACACTTTTCCAGCTTAGCGTCACAATCGGGGTGCTTTACTGGGTGTATCACGATCCCAACAGGCGCGCGCAAATGGCTGAGGCGATCCGAAACGCCGAGTATCGGTGGGTTGGCATGGGCATTCTGGCATATGTAGTGGTGGAAATCGCCGCTGCCTTTCGCTGGCGCGTTTTGCTGAAGGTCCAAAAAATTCACCTCACTCTCCCACGCCTCACAGGCTTGTTTTTTATCGGGATGTTTTACAACCAGTTTCTCCCCGGCGGCACGGGAGGCGACATTATCAAAAGTTATTACCTGCTGAAGGAAACCCCCGACAAGAAAGCGGGCGCACTGCTGGCGGTGGTGTTCGACCGCTTTATAGGGCTTGTCGCTTTGGTCGCCATTACCGCAACGCTCATCGGCTTGCGTTATGATTTCCTTTCGCAGAAACCCGAGACGCGAAGTTTGCTTTGGCTCTTGCTATTCCTTCTTGGTACATCGGTGGCCTTTTTACTTGCAACCTTCGTCATTAGTGGATTCAAACTGTTGCATTCGTTACCCGCGCGGTTCCCAGGCCGCGACAGATTAATCGAGATCTCGGCGGCGTATCATCTCTACGCGCATCACTGGCGGGCGACACTGGTCGCGTTTGGCGCATCGGTCGTGGCGCACCTCGCTACGTTCGCAACTTTTCTGTGTGCGGCCTACGCGTTGGGCGCGCCCGTGCCCCTGGTGAATTTCTTTGCGGTGATGCCGGTCGAACGCACGATCTCGGCGTTACCGATCAGTTTCGCGGGAATTGGCCTTCGCGAAAAAGTTTTGCAGATTATGCTGAACGGTCTCTGCGGCGTGCCGGAAGCAAAAGCCATTCTGATCGGCTCGCTGAGTTTTCTCATTATTCTGGTTTGCTGTCTTCCAGGGGCTGTCGTTTATCTCTTTTACCGGCCCAGTGGCTTGGCCGGCCGCGTGAAATTGCGCGAGATGCAACAGGAAGTAGTCACGCTGGAACATGAGCTCGGCGAAGCGGAGTAAAATATGGGAGGGACCTTAGCGTCCCGATTGGGTGTGATAACAAAAAAATCGCGGCGCAAAGGCCGCTCCCACATTTCCAAGCGTCCATTTGTCGTCGCCACTTTCGCCATGACCCTGGATGGCAAAGTGACCACGAAAAACTTCGCGCCGGTTGATTTCACTTCGCGCGAAGACAAGCTGCATTTATTTCGCCAGCGCGCTCTGGCCGATGCGGTTTTGCTCGGGCACACCAGTTTGAAACGCGACAATGTCCGGCTCGGCATTCCGAAGGATTTGCAGCAAGCCAGAATCAAGCGAAAGCAAACCCCTGCCCCATTGCGCGTGATTGTCTCAAACAAAGGCAGGATCGACAGCCGCTTGAAGATCTTCCAATCCACCATTTCGCCGATCCTCATTTTTTCCACGACGCGAATGCCAAAGCAAACGCAAGCTGCGCTCAAAGGGAAAGCCACTTTGCATCTCACTAAATCCGACAAGATCGATCTTGCCGCTATGTTGAGAACTTTGCGCAGCAGATACAACGTGCGCAGGCTCGCGTGCGAAGGCGGCCCAACGCTTTTTCGCGCCTTATTGGAACGCGATTTGATTGATCAGCTGAATCTCACGATTGCGCCCTATATGTTCGGCGGAGCCAAAGCGCCTACGCTGACAGGTCTGACCAAGGCATTCCTTCCCGCGAGCGTCCACTGTTCTTTGATCAATATGCGCATAATCGGCGACGAGTGTTTTCTCACGTATCGAATCAAGCATCAGCGGCGGCGGAACTAGACGACTCTTCGCGACGCGGTCGCCGCACAAGTTCACCTTCGCAGTTTGGGCAAACGAAGTTCATTTGCTCGGCGCAACTCGCGCAATACGTGCATTCGTAACTACAAATGTAAGCTACTCCGCTCGCTATAAGCGTCCGTCCGCATTTTTCGCAAATTGTTTTCAGCTCTAGCGCCATTTCTTTCGGTCAGAAGAACTCTTTTAATGATAGTTGCGAGGACGTTACTCGGCTGTTCCGAAGGGCTTGTCTTTTTGCGCCACGAGGATCTGGAAGCCGGTGTGACTCTGCGTTGTGGGATCCACAGGCTTGTCAGTGAAGATGATCGTCGTGCCCGGCGTTATAACTTGCGTAGTCTTGGTAAGGAATTCAGCCGGCAACCCACTTTTCTGTGCCGCCAGAAAAAGACTCTCGCTAGAGCCTTGCTTTCCCTTAGCAGTCACTTGAATCCACCGAAGATGTCCCTCTGCATCCGTACCCTGTAGCGCGCTGAAAACATGATCGTTCAACGGCAAAACAACCTGAGGATTGGCAATCGCCGCTCGGCCGATCTCTACGCCATTACGATAGACGTACACTGTTTTGTCTGCGCTGCTTACGATCAGAGAGACTGGGCCGCTAAGAGATTTATCGGGGTTCCATTCAAATTGGCCCGCCGCTATCGGTTCGCTCTCCTCGCCGGCCTGCGTGAAGAACAGGCCGGGGTTGATCGTCTCGGCCGGCGCGGAATGCTCATCGGCGATGATCACCGTCGCGCCTTTCATGGTGACGCCAAAGAGCAGCTTGGAAAATTCAAGCGGCAGCCGGATGCAGCCATGTGAGTCGGGGTAACCCGGCAGATCGCCAGCGTGCAGGGCGATCCCGCCCCAAGTCACGCGCTCCATGTAAGGCATTTCCGCGCCTTTATAAATGCTCGAGGTATGATGAACCTCCTTTTCCAGGATCGTGAAGATGCCAGTGGGAGTGCGATGACCTGGTCGACCTGTGCTGACACTCGACCGTGCGATACGGATCCCGTTACGATAAACGTATGCCACCTGCTCGGTAATGCTGGCCACAATGAGCAAAGGACCCTCCGGCGCACGTTCGGGTTCCCAAACATATTCGCCAGGCTTTAGTGTGACGGTTTCGGGAGAGACTCGGGCGCCCTCGGTAAAGGTTTCGGCACAAATGATGAATCGGCCGACAATTAGTAAGCCGCTGGCAACGGCAAAAAATGAGGAGAGTAAAGATTTCACGGTAGTTAATCGGTAACTAGCCAACCCCCGTGATGATTCAGGCCGGCCTTGGCTGTCAATGTACTTTTTTAATTCAATGTCGGTGGCGCCCGATTCAGCTTGACTCGCCGGCGCCTCCTTGACCACGATGCCGCCGAACAAGATAAGGAGAAACAATATGAAGAACTACATTCGGCTAATCGCACTGGCTTTATGCTTCGGCATGTTTGTGCTGCTGGCACCGGCGTCGTCCGCTCAAAATAAAGGTGCGAAGCTTCAGGCGATATCGCAACAGCTTAATCTCACGCCTCAACAGAAGGCGAAGATTCTGCCCATTCTCGCCGACGAAGGTCCAAAAGTAGAAGCCATTAAGAACAATAGTTCGCTCTCGGGTTTTCAAAAAATGCAGCAGATCAGGGCGATTCACCAGCAGACCGATCCTCAGATGAAGGCGATTCTTTCACCTGACCAGTACCAAAAGCTACAGGCAATTCGTCAACAAGCCATTCGTGAGGCTATGCAGAAGCGCCGCGGCGGATGATCGATTAGTTGCGCACTGCGCTCGCAAAACGCTCCAGATACATCCGCTGCAGATCTTCGGTACTAAGTTTCTGCGGACTGAGATCGAACTCTACTTTTTCGATCGTGCCTTTAAAGTACTTGGGCAGTAATTTGGCGTATCCAAGTTTTGGAACGACTGGAAGACCGTTGTCCGTGCCGATGTCCATGCCAGCGTAAGCGGTAAACCGAAGCGGCACGGTATGCTCGATCTTGCCTTCGGCTTCCTGTTTCCCGTTGATGAAGAGCCGGCTTGTCCCGCTGGTAGCGAACTCGCCGGGTTTATCGGCGGTGAACTCGTAGCGGACGTTGACTTTGCCTTTCGGCAGCTCATCACGCGAGGTGATGGTGTCCAGTTTCAAACCAAGGAAACTATAGGTGTGCTTCAGTCGGCCTTCTTCGACATAAAGCGAGAAGCCGCCAAGGAAACTGCCCTCCGCCACGATGACGCCCTCTATTCCGGGACGCAACCGAAGACCTGATCGGCCCGGATTATCCAAATCTGCGCTGATGCTATACGAACGATTGTAAATCGGGGGAATCATGCCGGACGAGATATTTTCCGTTCCGCTGTAATAAGTGAATTTGATCTGATCGGTCGAGTGCTTCGGAAAACCCCACAAAAACGCAATCTCGCCGAATAGCGGTGTGACCTGGTATTTCTCGGCTTCAGACCAGAACAGCGCGGTCAGTTCGCGTACCTTATCCGGATACTTGTCCGCCACATCGTCAGCCTGCGAGAAATCTTCGTCCAGATTATACAACTCGTACTTGTCGTTGTCCGGGTTCCATTTGTCTGGTGCAAACTGCGCGAGCGTTGGAGGATCCAACTTCCAAGGGATTCGGTCCGGGCGCCAGCATGCGATCCAGCCGTCCTTGTACATAGCGCGATTTCCGAGGATCTCGAAATACTGTTGAGTGTGGCGCGAGGGCGCATTTGCATCAGCGAACGTGGAAAGAAAACTTACGCCATGCATCGGCATTTGTGCGACGCCGTTAACTTGCTTTGGCTCCGGCAGGCCAGCAGCCTCCAGAATGGTGGGAGCGATGTCGGTGCAATGAGTGAATTGGCTGCGCAAGCCGCCTTTGTCCTTGATGCGTTTTGGCCAGCTGATGACCATGGGGTTACGAATGCCGCCGAGATGCGAGGCCACCTGCTTTCCCCATTTAAATGGCGTGTTACCCGCCCACGCCCACGCTGCCGCATAGTGCGGATCCATATCGGGGCCGCCCCATTTGTCGAGGCCGCCGTAAGCTTTGATCGCTTTTAATTGCTGCTCAGCAGTGAGTGGAATGCCGTTCAAGGTTATGATTTCGTTGAATGTCCCGTCCTCCGTTCCTTCCATGCTGGCACCGTTGTCCCCGAAGATGTAAATAACGAGCGTATTGTCGCCGAGGCCCATGTCTTCGATCGCTTGCAGGACGCGTCCGACAGCGTGGTCAGTGTTTTCCTGGTAACCGGCATAGACCTCCATCTGACGCGAATACACCTTCTTTACGTCCGGCGGTACGCTGTCCCACGCTGGGAACGCCGGATCGCGAGGCGTCAGTTTGGCGTTGGCCGGAATCACACCGAGCTGTTTCTGCCGTGCGAACGTCTCTTCGCGCAACTTGTCCCAACCCTGATCGAATTTGCCCTTGTATTTGTCGCTCCATTCCTTCGGCACCTGGTGTGGCGCATGGGTCGCACCCGTCGAGAAATAGAGAAAGAAAGGTTTATCCGGCGCCTGCGCTTTCTGATTGCGAATCCAAGTAATTGAGTGTTCGGCCATAGCGTCATTGAGATAAAAGTCCTTCTCCTTCGGCACGCCGATGATCTTGTTGTTTTCGACAAGGACCGGATCGAACTGACTCGTTTCACCGCCGAGAAATCCCCAGAAATAATCAAAGCCCAGCACGTTCGGCCAGCGATCAAAAGGGCCCGCCGGCCCCTGCTGGGCGTCGGGCGTGAGATGCCACTTGCCGATCGCAGCAGTGTTGCCGCCGTTGGCCTGAAGAATCTGCGCGATGGAAGCCGCGCTTGTCGGCCAGTTCGTGCTGTAGCCCGGCCAACCGCCGATCAACTCGGAGATCGAGCCGAATCCTACAGCATGATGGTTTCGTCCCGAAAGTAAGGCCGCGCGCGTGGGTGAACAAAGCGCCGTCACGTGAAATCGATTGTACCGAAGTCCCTCCGCCGCGAGTTTGTCGAACGTCGGCGTAGCGACCGGACCGCCGAACGTGGATGGATTACCGAAGCCGGCGTCGTCAATCAGCACCAGGAGAATATTCGGCGCGTCCGGCGGAGCTTTCACTGGCTGAGTGAAGGATGCTTTTGAGCCTTCGAGGGTTCGCTTTGTTGCGCCTTGGAAGGGCTGGGCTGGACGCGGCAGCACAGTTCTATCCCATTCCGCATCCGCAGCGACAGATCGAGATATCTGCGTTGCGACTGCGAGTGCAGCGATGATTAGGCATAGCATTGGCTTGGGCATAACGGTGTCGGTCACGCTGTGTATCCCCATGCCCCAGGCTGGTCAAGAAGGGGTTACCTCTCGTCGTGCGAATCGGCTTTGAGTTGTCAGCCCGTATGGCCGATTCATTGCAGCCTAAGAGGCCCGAGCAACAATCGAGATCTGCGAGCGATTGGCCAGGTCGGTAATCGCATCGCGTTCGAGCAATAAAGTTTTTCCCGCTTCGACAGCGATCACGCGCACTCGTGCTTCGGCAGCGATGCGGATTGTTTCTACGCCGATTACCGGCACGTCGAACCGCATGTCTTGCTCTGGTTTGGCAACCTTGACCATGATTGCGCCTTCGCGCGCGAGTGCGCCGCCACGCTTCATCGCCTCGTTGGTTCCTTCGAACGCTTCCACCGCAACAACAGTTCCATTTTTCACAATCACGGTCTGGCCTATGTCGAGCCGCGCGATTTCCTTCGCGGTCTTCCAGCCAAGATCGACATCTTCTTCTTCCTGGCGGGATAACTTCGCTCCTGCAACTAACCCTGACGGTGCGAGCGAATCTTCGAGAAATGTTGTCGCCGGCAAAAGCTCGACATCGATTTTTGCCAGTTCATCCGCAATCGCCGCGAAGATCGATTCGGCATTGCGCTGTTTAAGTTTGCCCAGCAACACCAACGCTTTCCAATCCGGGCGCAGATCGAAAAGGTTTTTCGGCGCGATTTGTCCTGCCATGATCGCGTGGTGAATGTCTTGCGTACGGCAAAATTTCAGTAGCCGGTTAAGTTGTCCGACGCGTATCCATTCGAGCACATCGACATGTTGCGTGAGGCTTGGATCGGTTTCGCCGGGGAACGCCGCCGCGACGATTTTCTTAACCCCAGCCTTTCGGGCTGAATCAGCAAGCAATCTGGGGTACACGCCGTTGCCGGCGATGATTCCGAGAGCGTCTAGCGGTGCTTGTGCCAAGCTTTTAGTTTAGCATATGCAGGCGGTCGCTGCGGCGACCACCTCTACAAATGCTAGCCGTGATGGCGGCGGCGTTTGACGTGCAACTGAGCAAGCGCTTTTTGTAGCGACGCCTGAATCGCCGCTACTTCTGCAGCAGTATGATCTTCCTTCATCGCCGCTTTGGCGCGTTCGACCGCGGCCTCGGCCGCAGCGATGTCGATCTTCTCGGATTCGAGTGCCATGTCGGTCAAAACCGAAACCGCGTCGCCTTTGATCTCTACAAAACCCTCGCCGATAGCCATCGTGGTTTCGCGTCCACTCTTGATGATGCGCAGTTCGCCCGGCTTCAAAGTAGTAAGCAACGGGACGTGCTTGGGATAAACGCCGAGTTCACCCTCCGAGCCGGGAAGGGTGACCATGTCCACGTCTTCGGAATAAATTTTTTCCTCAGGCGTTACGATCTCCAATTTCAGAGTAGCCATGGTTTCCGCTTCAACGCTTTAACGCTTTAACGCTTTAACCTTCCTTGATCATATCGATGTTGCCCTTCATGTAGAAATTTTGCTCGGGCACATCGTCATGTTTGCCCTCGAGAATTTCCTTGAAGCCACGGACCGTCTCTTCGATCGAGACGTATTGTCCTTTATGACCGGTGAAAACTTCCGCCACGTGAAATGGCTGGCTGAGGAAACGTTGAATCTTTCGTGCCCGGTAAACGGTCAGTTTGTCTTCTGGACTCAACTCGTCCATTCCAAGAATCGCGATGATGTCCTGCAAATCTTTGTAACGCTGCAAAACGCGCTGCACGCCGCGTGCGACATTGTAATGTTCTTCGCCAACAATTTCAGGCGCGAGCGATTTTGACGTTGATGCCAGAGGATCAACTGCCGGATAAATGCCAAGCTCAGTGAGCGCGCGCTCGAGGACGATCGTCGAATCCAAGTGCGCGAACGTGTGCGCTCCTGCAAGTCGCCCATCTCCGCAGCGAGTGTCGGCTGATAACCAACGGCGGATGGCGTACGGCCGAGCAGCGCCGACACTTCAGAGCCGGCTTGGGAAAATCGGAAGATGTTATCAATGAAAAGCAGCACATCCTGATTGCGTTCGTCGCGGAAGAATTCAGTCATCGCCAGCGCAGAAAGTCCGACGCGTAAGCGTGCGCCCGGCGGCTCGTTCATCTGGCCGAAAACCATCCCCACTTTCGATTTCGACAAATCTTTTTGGTCGATCACGCCTGCTTCACTCATTTCCTTGTAAAGGTCGTTACCTTCACGCGAGCGCTCGCCTACACCTGCAAACATCGAGACACCGCCATGCTTCATAGCGATGTTGTTGATCAGCTCCTGGATGATGACAGTTTTGCCAACGCCGGCGCCGCCAAATGCACCGACCTTGCCTCCCTTTGAAAATGGGCAAACGAGATCGATGACTTTGATTCCTGTTTCGAGGATCTGCACTTTTGTGTCCTGTTCGGTTAGCGCCGGCGCAGGACGGTGGATCGAGTAGCGCTTTTCAAATTTCACAGGCCCGCGATCATCGACTGGGTCGCCGGTCACATTGAACAAACGACCGAGCACGCCTTCGCCGACTGGAACCGTTATCGGTCCGCCGGTGTCCGTCACGCTCATCCCACGTTTAAGTCCTTCGGTGGAAGACATGGCCACCGAGCGCACCCAATTTTCGCCGAGGTGCTGCTGCACTTCGAGCGTCAGCTTTGTTGGGTTGCCATTCACTTCATATTCAATTTCGAGCGCGTTGTAGATTTTCGGCAGCGCCTTTTCGTCCGGGAATTCCACGTCCACAACGGGACCGATTACTTGAACTATGTTTCCTTTATTCATAAAACTTGATTAGCCACCGAGCGCCATTTGCGCCGTGGCGATCTCGAGCAACTCGGTGGTGATGCCGGCCTGCCGCATCTTGTTGTATTCCAGCGTTAGGTCCTTAATGAATTGATTCGCGTTATCCGTGGCATTCTTCATCGCCACCATGCGCGCGCTGTGCTCGGAGGCACGCGCATCGAGGATCATCTGGAAAACTTGGTACGAAATATAATACGGCAGCATCGAATCGAGAACGACCTCTGCGTTGGGCTCGAATATGTAGCCGATCATCGGATCGACACCTTCACTTTCAGCCTGGCCTGCTTCATTCTTCGGCAAATCAAAACCGCTGATCGGCAAGAGCGTCTGCACTACTGGACGTTGATTAATCGTGTTGATGAAATGCGTGTAAAGCACTGAGACCTTGTCCACCTCCCGCTTCAGAAATTTTTCAGTGCAGAACTTTGAGAGCGGTTTGGTTTCAATGAAACTGGGGGAATCTTTCAGCTCGAAATCAGCCAGCAACTCCCGTTTTGTCCGTGCAATAAATTGTCGCGCCTTTTTTCCAGTCACCACAAAAGCTGCTTTGGCCTGCTCAAAATTTACGGCCTCGCGAAACAAATTCGTATTTAGCGCGCCGCATAGCCCTTTGTCGGTACTGATGATCACGACCAGTTCCCTTTTCAGCGGCCGGATTTCCAAAAGCGGATGCAGCTTCGGGTCCGTTCGTTTTTGTAAAGAGACGAAAACCTTATTCATCAAAGCGGCGTAAGGCCGCCCGGCAAGTGCATGCTGCTGCGCTTTGCGCATCTTTGAGGCAGCCACCATCTGCATCGCTTTGGTGATCTGCGCGGTGTTGCGGATCGATCTGATCCGGCGCCGTATGTCCTGCGTGTTTGCCATTTCTTAGAATCTTCTCTTCGCCCGATAGCGCCCGGGCTGTTCCCGTACATGGAACCCGATCTCGCGTTTCTTTGGCGGCTCGGGCGGCCCAAGTAGTTGTTTGATCGCAGCGAAAACGTTAGCAATCGCTTCATCGTGGGAATCGAGGCGTTGCTCAAGTTCTTTGAGTTTTGCAGCAAGCTGTGCATTTGCCGCAACCATTTCGCGCAGCCTAACGAACGCACGCACGACGCGGATGCTCGCTTGAACAGCGATTTCGCTATTCAGGACACTCCCGAGCATGATCGCGCCATGCTCCGTAAATGCCCATGGGCGATATCGTCGCCCTCCATGCAAACTTGAGGTCGCAATTTGCGACCTCAAGTTTCTAAGCTCCCCAGCGGTAAGTTGGAACCCGAAATCGCCTGGAAAGCGTGGAAGGTTTCTAGTGGCAAGTTTGCGGTTGGAAGCCATGGTTGGATCGAACGCTCGCAGACAAATCATCGCCAGGTCGCCTTGAATTCATCCAGCGCCGCTTTCAATTGCGACTCGATGTCCTTATCGAGCGCTTTTTTCTCGCGGATCGCTCCGAGCAATCCTTCTTTCCGGGTTTCCAGCCAATCCTGAAGTTTTAGTTGGTAGTCCTTCACGCGCTCGACTGGAACAGCATCGATGTATCCATTTTGCATTGCCCACATCACGGCTACCTGTTCGTCCACCGGAATCGGGTTGTATTGTTTTTGTTTAAAAAGCTCGACAATGCGTTGACCGCGATCGAGCCGCGCCCTCGTCGCCGCGTCCAGATCGGAACCAAACTGTGCGAAGGCCGCCAGCTCGCGGAATTGCGCCAGATCGAGCTTTACCTTGCCAGCCACCTGCTTGATGGCTTTGATCTGTGCCGCCGACCCTACACGGCTCACGGATAACCCAACCGAAATGGCTGGCCGAATTCCCTGATAAAACAAATCGGTCTCCAGATAAATTTGACCGTCCGTGATGGAGATCACGTTTGTAGGGATATAGGCGGAAACGTCGCCAGCTTGCGTTTCGATAATGGGCAACGCAGTTAGCGATCCGCCGCCGAAGTCATCCGCCATCCGCGCGGCGCGTTCGAGCAAACGTGAGTGTAAGTAAAACACATCGCCTGGATACGCTTCGCGTCCGGAAGGCCGCTTCAACACGAGCGAAACCTGTCGATATGCGACCGCGTGCTTCGATAGATCGTCGTAAACGATCAGCGCATCCATTTCATTATCCATGAACCACTCGCCCATGGCGGCGCCGGCGAAGGGCACCAGATACTGGTTTGTGGCAGTGTCCGAGGCCGGTGCTGAGATGATTGTCGTGTAAGGCATGGCGCCTTCTTTTTCGAGCACCGCCAGTGTACGCGCCACGTTGGAATTCTTTTGGCCGACAGCGACATAGATGCAGTAGAGCGGACGATAATTCTTGTCGCCCTGATCCTCGGCCGCTTTATTCAGGCGCGCCTGGCTTATGATCGTGTCGATAGCGATCGTCGTCTTGCCGGTAGCACGGTCGCCGATGATTAGCTCGCGCTGGCCACGACCAATCGGAATCATCGTGTCAATGGCCATGATGCCTGTTTGCACCGGTTGGTTCACACTGCGGCGCTTAATCACGCCAGGTGCAATTTTTTCGAGAGGATAAAACGCGTCGGTCTTGATTGAGCCCTTTCCATCCAATGGCTGGCCCAACGTATTAACGACGCGCCCGAGCAAAGCTTTACCCACTGGAACCTGTAACAGTCTGCCGGTGGTGCGGACTTCGTCGCCTTCTGCGACCTTCGTAGTCTCACCCAGCAAAATCGCACCGACTTCAGTTTCTTCGAGGTTCAACGCGAGACCGAACACCCCGTTGGGAAATTCGATCATCTCGTTTAGCATCACGTCGCTCAGGCCTTCGATACGCGCGACCCCATCGCCCGTTTCACGCACAACGCCGACGTTGCTTTTCGTCGTCGAGGTTTTCAGCCCTTCAATTTTCGTTTCGATCTCTTCGAGTATGCTGCTCATGATTTGGATTGCTTAGAGTTGTTGCTGGAGGCGTTCGAGCCGACCGCGCACAGTTCCATCCCAGACATCGCTCCCTACGCGGATGCGCATTCCGCCAAGAAGCTGAGGGTTAACGACAAACTCAGCTGTCACGTCGTTGCCGTATTTCTTCTTCAGATTGGCGAGAATCTCCGAACGAATCGATGGGTCCACCTCGCTTGCTGTCTCGATTCTGGCACTGCGCTTTTCCAATTCGAGTCGAAGCAAACGTCTGTAATTTTTTAGAACCTCAATGTAATGACGCGGTTTTCTCCTTATGAGTGAATCGACCAACGACGCGATTCTTTGTGGATCGAGCTGACCATCAGCGACACTTGCTCGAAGCATCTTCCGCGAGAGCTGGCGAATTTCCTTGTTGATCTTCATCCGGCTAGTTGGCGCGCTGCTTCTTCCTGTAAGCGCTGTTGATCTTCCGGCGTTAACACCTTCCCAGCCACTTTGGCGGTGGTATCAACCACCAGGCGTCCAAGCTCGCGCTTTAAAGATTCCATTGTGCGCTCATGTTCAATCGCACTGGCCTCGCGCGCTTTTGCCAGGATTTGCTCTGCAGCCGCGATCGCCTCCTGTTGCTTGCGCTCGGATAAATGCGCAGCGCTTTCGCGCGCTTCGTCAATCATTTTTTGCGCGTCTGCGTCGGCCTTCGCGATGATTTCCTGATAACGCTTCTCCGCTTCGGCGAGTTCCTTTTTGATTTTCTCTGCATTCAGCTGGCCTTCTTCGATCTTGCGCCGGCGCTCTTCGAGTACCGCAAGGATCGGCTTGTAGGCGAAGCGTCGCAGGAGTAACGCTACGATCACAAAGCTGATCACCTGCGAAAGGAACAATCGCCAATTCCAACCGAAAGTTTCAGCTGTGTCGTGAAGCGTTTCGCTAAAACCACCTGCCGCAGCGGCAATGATCAGATTCATAATTCACGCGCCAGGGGCTGTTGCTCTCTCAGTCGGGGCGCCATCAGTGAGCGAGAAGGAACAACGCATAGAAAACGATCGCCTCGGTAAAAGCGATGGCCAGAATCCCATGCACAAGGATTTGCGTAAAGGCACCCGGATTGCGTCCAACTGCCGTCGCCATGCCTAGGCCCGTTAGTCCCACGCCGATGCCGACGCCCATCGCGGCCAGGCCGACGTGAATGCTTCCGCTCATTTCTGCAAGTAATGGTAGTATCATAGTTTTTCTGTTGGTTTGACGGGCCCATCATGGGTCCGTCGAAATTTACACTGGCGCATGTTCCGGGCCATGGTCATGCTGCGCAATTAGCATGGTGAACACGGCCGTCAGTAGCATAAACACGAGCGCCTGCACAACGCCCACCAGTATCTCCATAAAATAAAATGGAATCGGCGGCAGCCACGCCAGCCACAACGGCACCATCGTAGCCATCGCTTCCAAAATACTTTCGCCAGCGTAAATGTTCCCATAAAGCCGAAAACTTAGTGAAATCGGGCGGAACAAAATAGAGATGACTTCGAGCCAGCCCACCATGAAAAAAATCACGGCCATCAGAACTTTGAGAACGCCTGTGGTTTCACCTTTTGGGGCGAACAAATGTTTTAAGAAACCGCCGACACCTTGCGCTTGGAGCGCCCAGACCAGCCAAAGCACAAAGAAAATTGCGGCCATGGCCGTGGTCATGTTTAAGTCCGCGTTGCCGCCGCGCAAAAGCGGCTGATCAACATGAAACAAGCCGGTGTTTGGATCGTGATGGCCCCAGCCGATCGTCCCCACGCCGGGGATCAGACCAAACCAGTTCACGAACAAGATGAAAATGAAAATCGTCGCGAAGAACCAAAACGTTTTTCGCACCAATTCGCGCCCGATAATTCCTTCAAGAAAGTTATACAGTCCCCCGACCAGCCACTCCCAGAAATTTTGAATGCCGCTTGGAATCGGCTTGATGTTCTGGGTCGCGATCTGGGCAAAAACGATAATGCCTGCCGCCACAATCCACGTCACCAGCATCGAGTTGGTGATTGCAAACTTGCCGATCTCAAAGATTGGGATCGGCTTCAACGACACGGCCGGCTCGGTCTCCGCCGCCACTGCCGGCGTCGCCAAAGCAATGCCGTAGACCAGCATCAAAACCGACGATAAAAAACAACGATTCCGCATTTTTTTGGGATACAGCTGTAGTCCCGACTAGTCGGGATGATGCCAGCCTGCCGAGGTCATCCACCGTTGCAAATGCTACGGCGAGCAAAACGCTTCGGCTACAACTCGAACGCGCATACCAAAGCGCGTTTTGCCCGGATGACAAACAAAATTCTCGAACCTAAACTTATTTCGCCGGCAATCCCTCGGCGAACTGTGGAGCGATCCTGACGATCGGCTTCGACGTCACGGACTCAGCGGCACCATTTAGTGTGATTGCTTCCTCGTAAAACGATTCTAATTGATCGATTTGGGTGTCCTGTTCAAATCGTTCGACCACGGTAGCATGGGCACGTTGTCCCATTCGCTTTAGCAGCACGGGCGAGGTTGTGATTAGCTGCGTGGCATTCGCTAATCCGACGTGATCCTCCTCGGCAACCAGAAACCCGGTGCGCCCGTGATCAACCGCTTCCGGAATTCCACCATGACGTGTCGCGACCACTGGCAGTCCAGTGGCCATCGCTTCCAAAACCGAGTTCGGCACACCTTCCTGGTCTTGGTTTGGAGATATTTCGCTCGGATGCAAAAACACATGCGAACTGGCATAAAGGTCCAGGAGCTTCGGTTGCGACAGAAATCCGACGAAGTGCACATCCCTGAGAATGCCCAGCCCCCCGGCGAGCATTTCTAGTTCAGGTTGCAACGGTCCTTTGCCAGCGATGAAGAATTCCGCGCCAGGATTGTCTTTCTTAAAAATCGCAAAAGCGCGCAAGCTCGTCGCAATGCCTTTCTTCGGAATTAACCGGCACGCCTGTACCACTCTCCATTTGCCATCTCGCGGCGGCTCTCTATCCACGAATGGAAATTCACTTAGCGGGATGCCAGT